>Ga0137403_10006920_pt1 | contig 12903 bp, 8 predicted proteins | sample CZOMad2_1_16fung_FD_122057 | JGI IMG/M metagenome (GOLD analysis project Ga0137403, IMG submission 122057) | Vadose zone soil fungal communities from Angelo Coast Range Reserve, California, USA - CZOMad2_1_16fungal (Hybrid Assembly) | ecosystem: Environmental > Terrestrial > Soil > Vadose zone... | reverse complement strand
CGGAGGTGGAAGAGCACCTGCGGAAATTAGCGCCAGATGCGATTGTGATTATCGCGTACGGGCAGATCATTCCGGCACGGCTGCTGCCTATTCCGAGATTAGGTTGGATTAATTTGCACGCTTCCCTGCTGCCGAAGTATCGCGGGGCGGCGCCGATTCAGTGGGCGATTGCGAGCGGAGAGACGGTTACGGGAAATACGACGATGCGGATTGATGCGGGGATGGATACGGGGGAGATGCTGTTGCAGGAGGAGTTGCGGATTGGGACGGAGGAGACGGCGCCGGAGTTGGCGGGGCGGCTGAGCGAGATGGGAGCGCCGTTGATGGTAGAAACGCTGCGGGGACTGGCGAAGGGAGAGTTGGCGGGGCGGGCGCAGGATCATGCCGCGGCTACGTTGGCGCCGATGTTGAAGCGGGAGGATGGACGGATTGAGTGGGGGCGGACAGCGACGGAGATTTACAACCGGATGAGGGGGTTTGCGCCGTGGCCGGGGGCGTATACGGAATTTCGGGGGCAGACGTGGCATTTGCGGGGGAGGCCTGTGGGCGGCGCGGCGGCTGGGGAGCCGGGGACGATTTTGGTGGAGAAGGATTTGGTGAAAGTGGTTTGTGGCGAGAGTAGTCAGTTGGAGATTACGAGCGTCAAGCAGGAGGGGCGGAAGGAGATTTCGGCGGGGGAGTTTTTGCGGGGAGCGCGGGTGGTGGACGGGGAGAGGTTTGGGAAGTGAGGGGAGTGGGAGGAATTTATTGCTGACGGAGCGGCACGAGTGAACGGGCAGAAAAACGCACGGCCAGGAATGGCTGTGCCACATGTAAAAGTTTGGTAGCTGGGTTGAAACTGTAAAAGCGGTGGCAGAGCCACCGCACTCCAAAGTAGGAGCGGGCCGCCACGGGCGAGTGGCGAGATGATCTGGTTAGAGAATTCTTATGGGTGATTGAGTTGCTTGGTTATCTGGGCCGGAGTTTTTGTTCTCCGGCGTCCTGACAGCTTGCGGCTGGGCGGGAAGATGACCGAGGGAAGAGTGGAGCGGGACGCGCGGCATGAGGCCGGTTTAAGGCTGTTCGAGGCTCACCGATTTGAGGAAGCGGCGCTGGAACTGCGCGCTTCGCTGGAAGCAAATCCCACCAGTGAATGCTGGAACGACTGGGCTGCAGCGGAGGCGGCGTGCGGAAGAATCGCCGAAGCCATGAAGGGCTTTTCCACCGCGCTTTCGTTGGAGCCGGGAAATCGCCAGGCGCTTGAAAACCTGCACTATTTGCAGGAACGGCAGGCACCGAAGCCTGCGTTCAATATTTTGCAAGAGAACAAGTGCGGGGCAGGGAGTGCCAGCCAGGGCGAGCAAGGCCATCCGAATAAATACGCCGATGACGACGCGGCACAGGACGCGAATGTTTCTGGAATCGTGAATGGGTATTTCCAGGAGCTGGAGCGCATTCCGGCGCACGATCCGGCGCTGGCTCCCGAGATGCGGGAGGCATTTCGGTGGGCGAATTCGGACAGCTCGTATTTTGTGAAGGAAGCGTACCGGCGATTGCTGGCAATTCCGGGAACGGCGATTGGGGCGGTCCTTCGGAGATTGGAAAAACAGGGGGAGCGGGATTATCGCTTCCTTTCCGTTGTTGCGCTTTATGCGATGGAGCAGCGTGATTGGGAGCGCGCGTTGGAGCTGCTACATGCGGCGGCCGACCGCAACTGGGCAGATCTGTTCGTTGAACGCCAACGAATATTGTGCGAACAGTTGCGGCAGGAAGCGGAGCCCGATAAATCCAGTATGTTCGCGGGCCTTGCGGAGCATCTGGCTACCAGGTTCTGCACGGCTCCCTGGGAAAACATGGAGATTACTTCGTGGGGAACGGAGATCGAGCAAACGGGAAACGTTTATTTCTGTTGCCCGGCGTGGCTGCCACTGGTGATGGGGAACGCCCGCGAGCAACCGGCTGAAAAGATCTGGAATTCCATGGCGGCGCAGGAGGTGCGGAAATCGATCCACGACGGAAGCTACCGTTATTGCAGCAAGGTGCATTGCAATTGGATTTCCGGCCGCTCACTGCCTTCCCGGGAGGAAGTGCTCGGCAAAGAGAACGCGCGGAGTGAAGCTGGGGAAGACCGAGCGAGTCTTGAGCAACTGTATCCGCTGGAGATGAGCAAAGGGCCGTCGCAAGTGGTGTTGTCTTACGATCGCAGCTGCAACCTGGCGTGCCCGTCTTGCCGGACGGATTATTACTCCGCGACAAAGAAGCAACAGGAGCAGCTACACAAATTTTTTGGGGAGTTTGTGAAGAGCGTGGTCAAGGACGCGCAGCTGATTTACATGGACGGGGCCGGAGAAACATTCGCGAGCAAGCACTCGCGCGAGGTATTGAAGTCTCTGAATCGCCGGGATTATCCGGAGTTGAAATTCAGATTTTTGACCAATGGCCAGCTGTTTGACCGGCGAGCGTATGAAGAGTTTGACCTGCGCGGGAGATTGCAGCGCGTGGACGTTTCCATTGATTCAGCGCGGCCGGAGACATTTGCGGTGATTCGGAAGGGCGGCACGCTGAAACGTCTTCTGGAGAACGTGGAATTCCTGGACGGCTTGCGGCAGCGGGGGGAGGAGAAATTCGTGCTGACCTTTCGTTACGTGATTTCGGCGTTGAATTACAGGGAGATTCCTGAAGTCATCCGGCTGGCCAAAAGCCTCCATGTGGATATGGTGGAGTTCGCCGTGATTCGGCAGTGGGGCCAGTTTTCGGCGGAAGAGGCTCGGAACTTGTTTGTGTTCAGCACGAGTCATCCGGAGCATGGGGCGTTTGTGGAAGTGCTTTCCGCGCCGGAAATGGACGATCCGATTGTTAATTTGGGGAGCGCGCTGGAATTTCGGAGGCAGAGACTCACTGCATCCTCTCCAAACTCCTTCACCAAGGCATGACATTCCCCGGTTGAACCGTGCAGTTTCCAAGAGACTTCTCTTACCCTCAACTTTTGGAGGTGGGAAGAAGTTGAATTCAGGAGATCGGCGGAGGCAGCCAATGGAAAATTTCGCACGTCAAACAGAAGAGGCTGAGCCGCGGCGAAGTTGGGTGATTAGGTTGAAAGCACAAAAGCGGCGGCTGAGCCACCGCACTCAAAAGGAAGAGCGGCCCGCCTCAGAAGGCGGGCCCTACGAGTGCAAGAGGGGCCACCTGAAGGTGGCCGCTACGCGTTGAATGATTGGAACGGGGTGATTTGCGCGGGGAGGGGTGGTGCGTCATACTCGGGAATCGCCACAGTGAGATTTAGAGTTCGGGGGCCTACCTTACTTATGCAGATCCTGCCTGTGAACCTCAGTAAACGAGGAATTTCCGGAGTTACGCGAATGAATGGACGCCGATTGGCAAGCTTGCTGCTCGCGACGCAATTGGTGAGCTTGCCGGGATTGGCTTCGGCGGGTGAAAAGGATAAGCCGACGGCGAAGGCTTCGCCGGATGCGATGCTGCAGACGATGCAGGCGGAGCTGAACCGGGCGAAGACGGATCTGGCGAAGAGCGATCCGGCTCCTTATTTCTTGAGCTACACAGTTTACGACCAGGATCAGATTTTTATCGCGGGCGCTTACGGAGCGCTGCTTTCCGATGCGGAGGTGAAGCGGCGGAATGCGGATGTGGCGATTCGCGTTGGCTCGCCGGAGCTGGACAACACGCATGGGCAAAGCCGGTCGAGCGGAATGACTTCGGGGAATTTGCCATTGCAGGACGACCCGGACGCGACGGCGCGGGTGCTTTGGGAATTGACGGACCGAGAGTACAAGCGGGCGGCGCCGGCGTATTTGAACGTGAAGACGAATACGGCGGTGAAAGCGGAAGAAGAGGATAAGTCGCCGGATTTTTCGAAGGCCGATCCGAAGATTCACGTTGGGGAGAAGCTGGTGGCGCCGCCGTTTGACCGGAAGGCCTGGGAGGACGAGGTCCGGCGGGTGTCGGGGGCGTTCCGGAAGTATAGGGACGTTTATTACGCGACGGTGATTTTGCAGGTGGGATCGTCGAACGCACGGATGGTGTCGAGCGAGGGAGCAGCGATTGAGACCCCGAGCAATTCGGCGCGGCTGGTGATGGAAGCTCAGACGCGGGCAGATGATGGGATGGATTTGTTGCGCGTGGAGACTTTTCAGGCGCCGGCGGTGAGCGGACTGCCGAGCGAAGCCGTATTGATGGCGAAAGCCGACAAGATGGCGGCGGATTTGAAGGAGCTGCGGAAGGCGCCGGTGGCGGAGCCTTATGACGGGCCGGCGTTGTTGAGCGGGCGGGCGGCGGCGGTGTTTTTCCATGAAGTGCTGGGACATCGGATGGAAGGACACCGGCAACGCGACGAAGAAGAGGGGCAGACGTTCACGAAGAAGGTTGGGCAGGAAGTGCTGCCGAAATTTTTGAGCGTGGTGGACGATCCGACGATTGGAGAAATTAACGGTACCAAGTTGGCGGGAACGTATGAGTTTGACAATGAAGGAACGCCGTCAGAGCGCGTGGTGGTGATTCAGGACGGAATTTTGAAGAATTTTCTGACTTCGCGGATGCCGATCAAGGGATTCGAAAAGTCGAACGGGCATGGGCGGAACCAGCCGGGACTGATGCCGACAGGGCGGCAGGGAAACTTGATCGTGACGTCGAACCAGGCGGTGCCGGAGAAGCAGTTGCGGCAGATGCTGATTGATGAGACGAAGAAGCAGGGGAAGCCGTATGGATTGTATTTCGACGACATTCAGGGCGGATTTACGCTGACGACGCGGTCGCTGCCGCAGGCGTTTCAGGTGCTGCCGGTGATTGTATATAAGGTGTACACCGATGGGCGGCCGGATGAACTGGTGCGGGGAGTGGACATTGTGGGGACACCGCTGGCGGCGCTGACGCGGATTATTACGACGGGCGACGCGCAGCACGTGTTCAACGGAATTTGCGGGGCGGAGAGCGGGAGCGTGCCGGTGTCGGCGGTGGCTCCGGCGATGCTATTCAGCGAGATGGAAGTGCAGAAGCGCGCGCATGGGCGAGAGCGGCCGCCGATTTTGCCGGCGCCGGGACTGGACAGCGAGGCGGGCAGCGCGAAGGAAGAATCCACGGGGGTGAAGCCGTGAGCGGGTTTAAGGGATTGAACGGAGCGGTAAGTTTGCTTGCGGCGGCGATGCTGGCGGGAACGGCGAGTGCGCGACCGAGCAGCGCGTCGGGCCCGGAGAAAATTGCGGGTGACACAACGACGGCTACGGCGCATGAAGTGGCCAAGGGCGACGCGCTGCTGGAAGCGCTGCTGACGGAGCTTGATCGCTCCAGAGACAGACTAAAGATGGATCAGGTGAAGCCGCCGTACTACATCGAATATCGCGTGGAGGATGTGGACAACTACGATGCGGAGGCGGCTTTTGGCGCGCTGCTGAATTCGCAGCGGCAACACGTGAGAGTGCTGCGGGTGGTGGTGCGCATCGGCGAGTACAAGCAAGACAGTTTTTACAATCAGGGAATGGGCGGGGCGACGATTCTGCCTTTGGACGATGACCCGATCGCGCTGCGGCGACAGATCTGGCTGATGACGGACGAGGCGTACAAATCGGCGGCGGACGCTTACGCGGAAAAGCTTTCGGCATTGAAGCAATTCAGCGCGGACCCGAATCCGATTGATGATTTTGCGAAAGCGCCGGTGGTTACGAAGGTGGAGGCGGTGGCGGCGCTGAAGTTGGATGAGAGCGGGTGGAAGCAGACGCTGCAAGAGATGACCAACCTGTTCCGGAAATATCCGGACGTGCAGTCGGTGTCGGCGTCGGCGCGATTCAGCGCGGTGAATCTTTACTTTGTGAACTCCGAAGGCACGATTGTGAGGAACGGCCGGGTGAATTCGACGGTGACGCTGAACGGAGCCGCGCAAGCGTCGGACGGAATGCGGTTGCAGCGGAATCCGTACTGGACGGAAGCGCGGCCGGAGGATTTGCCAAAGCGGGAAGAGTTGCTGAAGGAGACGGTGAAGACGCTGGACACGCTGAAGGCTTTGCGCGAGGCGCCGATCGTGGAGGAGTCTTACCGCGGACCGGTGCTGTTTGCGCCCGACGCGGCGGACGACATCATGGCAGGACTGGTGGGGGGGAACATACTGGGGCGGAAGCCGCAGCTGGGACGGCCAAACCGGACGGTGGGAGCGTTTGCGACGAGCTTCAGGACGCGGATCTTGCCGAAATTTTTAAGCGTGGTGGACGATCCGACGATCAAGGAGTTCGACGGAAAGAAGCTGGTGGGTTCGTACGAAGTGGACAGCGAAGGCGTGCCGGCGCAACCCGTGACGGTGGTGGACGACGGGACGCTACAGAATTATTTGATCGGGCGGCAGCCGATCCGGGACTTCCCTGCTTCGAACGGACACGGGCGGGCATCGCCGGGGACGGCAGCGTTCCCGACGATCGGGACGCTGATCTTCAAGAGTTCGGAGCCGGAGACGGCAGCGGCGTTGAAGAAAAAGTTGATGGCGATGGCCGGGGAACAGGGCAAGCAGTTTGGATACCGCGTGGATACGCTAGGAGCGGGGAATGCGCCGCGGCTGCTGTATCGCGTGTATGCATCGGACGGGCATGAGGAGCTGGTGCGCGGGGCGGTGTTCAACGAACTGGATGTGCGTGCGCTGCGGAATGATCTGGTGGCGCTGGGGAACGATCCGCTGGTCAGCAATCGAGCGGGAGGAGTGCCGCAAACGATCATTGCGCCTTCGCTGCTGTTTGATGAGTTGGAAGTGAAGAGGGCGGATACGAGCAAGGAGATATTGCCGGAGTATGCGGCGCCGGAGCTGAAGAAGTAAAGAAATAGATGACCTTTGGCTGGGTTTAGATTGTGGTTGACGGTTGGTTTGGGCGGAAGACTGAAGGTTGCAAAAGCGGCAGCAGAGCTGCCGCACTCCAAAGTAGGAACGATGACGATCCGGGAACGATTGGAGTGGTTGAGCCGGATGGTGTTTCTGGTGTTCATCCTGGCTTCGGCGGCATTTTTGAGCGCGATAACCGCGATGCGCGTGGCGATTCACGGCCGCGAAGTTTCCATGCCCAATTTGGTAGGAAGGAATGTGGCGGAGGCGGGGCAATCGCTGCGTTCGAAGGGATTGCTTCTGCGCGTGGCGGATCGCGTGTACAGCGATTTGCCGATCAACCAGGTGGTAAGGCAGACGCCGCCGCCGGGGATGCTGATGAAGGTGTCGCAGCAGGCGCACGTGGTGCTGAGCCTGGGGCAGAAGCAACTGGAGATTCCGTCGCTGGAGGGGAATACGCTGCGGGCGTCGCGAATTGAGTTGCTGCGGGAAGGATTGCAGGTGGGAGAGGTTTCGACGGTGTCCCTGGGGAATGAAACGCCGGAGACGGTGCTGCTGCAGAATCCGAAGCAAGGAAGAAATGCCGCGACGCCGAGAGTGGACGTGCTGATTGCGGGGATACCGCGGGAAGCAAGTTACGTGATGCCGTACTTGATCGGGCTGAGCGAGAGCGAGGCGCAGCGGCGGTTGGATTTGGCGAAGCTGCACCGGAAGCTGAATTATTTGTCGGCGCCGCAATGGCCACGTGGAACGGTGATTGATCAGGCACCGCTGGCGGGGACGCGCATTGCTGCGAGCACTGAAGTCGAGTTGACCGTCGCGAATTAGGTTGCGACAGGGCTGCCTGCACTCTTCGCGGCAAACGGCGCCGCTGCTCGGGTCGGGATGACAAAACAAGCTAGAGAAAAATCAAGAACACAGTCAGGAGTGACTGTGCCACTAGGCGCGGCCCGCCGCGGACGGCGGGCTCTACAAGAGTTGTTAGCGGAGGTAGCCCCAGTTGTGGAGTTTGTCGGAGTCTTCGGCCCAGCGGTCGCCGATGTCGGTGCGGTAGTACATGTTGGGAATCAAAATGTTTTTGATGCGAGAGTAGGCCTGGGCCTGGGCTTGTTTCATGGTTTGGCCGAGGCCGACTACGATCAGGACTACGCCGGAGGTGCCGGCTACGAGCCATTGTTGGTTGACGATTTTTACGTCTTCGATGTGAATGCCTTCGTTCACGGGGCGCTTGAAGACGATGGCTGCATTTTTGGAGAAGGATTCGAAGGTGGCTTCGTCGTCGAAGGGAAAGGGCGGAACGACGATGCGGACGCCGACCTGAAAGCCGCTGCGGGTGCGCCACTTGGGATCGAGGCCGGCGGCGAGTTCCCAGAAGAAATCGCTGATGGGAGTGAGTATTCCTTCCTGCTGGATGCTGATGGTGGGATAACCGAAGCGCGAAGTGAATTCGAGCGGGTAGATGCCGTTGTTGTTGACGATGCAGTTGACGTCGATGTAGCCGATATAGCCTTCTTCGGCGAGCTTGGGTTCCATTTTTAGCAGAGTGCGGTTGAAGAGGGCGTTGGGCTCGCTCCAGAACATGGTGGTGCCCATTTCGCCGGTGGGAGGACCGACTTCGCCGGGGAATAATTTTTTGTGTTCGAAATTGATGTTGATGGGGTTGATGAATTTTTTGCCGTTGAAGAAACCGCCGACGGCGACTTCGACTCCATTGACGCGGCGCTGGAGCTGGAAAACCTTGATTTCGTCGGAGAAGGCTTTTTTGTAGGCCTCGAGCATGCCGACGACATCTTCGCCGTTTTCTTCCTCGCCGACGAAGAGGCGGCGCTTGACGTTCTGGGCTTCGCCGCTGGGCTTAATGACGTAGCGGTCGGGATTTTTCTTCACGAACTCGATGGCGGGGTCGAAGGAATCGAATTCCTGGTAAGGGATGATGGTGACGCCGGCTTTTTTCAGTTCTTCCTGGCCGAAGGAGCGGTCGTCTTCGAGATTGTCGGTGTAGGGAGTGCCGCCGATGACGGGCTTACCTGCGGCTCGAAGGGCCTGGGCTTTGGCGCCCTGGCCGAGGGTGTCGTCAAAGACGACGATGTCGGCCCACTTGCAATCTTTTTCGTAGTCGCTGGATTTGGGGACAAAGCCGTCGGCGATGTCGCGTTCTTTTTCGTTTTCGACGTAGTAGCGGACTTCGTGGCCTTCTTTGACTACCTGCCAGGCGATGTCGCCGATCAAACTGGAGAGTGAGACGAAGAGAAATTTCTTTTTGTCCATGAGCGAGGCCGCGTCCCTCCGGGAACGAACGGGTTGTAAGCATTGTAGTTAGGGTTGGGGAAGATGGGTATTACAAAACGTTGAAAGTTGGGAGGGCGGGAAGCTGGGAAGGAGAGTTTGGGTGTTCGGGTTGAAACGGTAAGAGCGCCCTGCAAGAGTAAGAGAAGAACACAGTCAGGAGTGACTGTGCCACAAGAAGGCGGAAAACCGCGGAGGTGGGTGGGCGCATCACAGGGGGCAGAACTGGTGCACTGGGCCGAGGGAGCAAGTTCGCGCGTCACCTGTCCTTTTGTTCAGGGTATACTAGTGGGCGTCCGAGCCGCAGGTGAAGAGTATCTCTCATCTACCCAAGAACCCCGGCGCGGAGCCAGAATGCCAATTGTGAGGTGAGGATTGCGGCGACTTCCGCTTCTTCTCATGGGTGCGTTTGTGCTGGTGTCGGCCAGCCAATGCGATGCCCAGGTTTTTCATAAAAAGAAAAAAGTTAATAAGTCCACGGATGCAACGAACACGGCCGAACCGGACAAGCAGCTTTACGACAAGGCCATAAACGACATCAAGCACGGGCGTCACGAGGTGGGGCGTTTGAATTTGCAGACGCTGATCAATACCTACCCGGACAGCGAGTATCTGGCGAAGGCCAAGCTGGCGATTGCGGACTCCTATTTCAAGGAAGGAGGAACCGCCAACACGACGCAAGCGGTGGCGGGGTATAAGGACTTCATCGTCTTTTTCCCGTTCCTGCCGGAAGCGGCGTACGCACAGATGCAGGTGGCGATGGCCAATTACAACGAAATGGCCAAGGCAGACCGCGACAACACCCACACGAAACTGGCGGAGGAAGAGTTTCAGACGTTCCTGCAGAAATATCCGAAAGACCCGTTGGCACCGCAAGCGCAGCAGAGGTTGCGGGAGGTGCAGGAGGTTCTGGCGGAAGGGCAATTCCGGATCGCCTACTATTATTACGTGAAGGGCGACCGGCGGGCGGCGGCGGGACGGCTGGCGCCATTGGTGACGCGATACCCGTTGTACAGCAAATCGGATGAAGCGTTGTGGATGCTGGGCGACTTGTTTGAGAAGAGCGAGCGGAAGGATGTTGCCGGCGGCTACTACACGCTGTTGGTAAAGAATTATCCGATATCCAAGAAGGCCCCACTTGCAAAAGACAAGTTGAAGTCGTTCGGCGTGCCGATACCGCAGCCGGATCCGAAGGCGCTGGCGTGGATGACCGCAGAGCAGAACGCGCCGCGGCCGAAGGAGACCCCGGTTCATCGAGCGATGGGCATTCTGCACAATGCACCTGACGTGCATGCCGCCGCGTACAACGGAAACCCGCAGATGGAGCCGGAATCGGATAATGGCCCGACAGATACATTGAGCGGGGGAAACCGCACGACGCTGATATCGTCTGGCGGGGGGAGCTCGTCCAGTTCGACCGCGGTTGTTGAAACGGTGAGGCCTGGGGACCCGGCGCCGGCAAAGCCAGCCGGGGCGGAAGATACGACTTCAGGGACGAGTGATAATTCCAGCGGGACAGCCACGACAAATGCGGACGGGAGTGCGGCGAATTCGACGGATCCGGCTGCGCCGGGTGCGGCCGCCTCGACCGACCCCGTCAAGACCGACGGAACGGCAGCAGACAGCGCGGCGCCGGCCGCTGGGGCTGGGAATAACAACCAGAAGGAATCGAGCAGTAAGAAGAAGGGCATAAAGAAATTGATTCCCTGGTAGGGTTGCGGGCGACCTGAAGGTCGGCCAATGCAAAGGCAAGAGGGAGGGGCGAGCCCCTCCCCTACAAAGGCGCACGGGGTCGCTGGAAGGTGGCACACCCCTTGTCCGTTGGTACAGGTTGTTCCTTTAGCACAGAGCATAGCCGCTTCCGACACACTAGCGTTTGTCCTGATTGACGGCGTCAACGCTCGGTGCTCCAATACATTTTGTAGCACTGTCTCCTGGTTGAATCTGTGTGTGGAGGACGTTCGGTGGCCAAGATTCTGGTTGCGGACGACAACAGCAATATCCAAAAGATGGTCGGGCTTGCCCTGAAGGATCAGGGCATCGACGTCGTCGCCGTCGGCAACGGTGAAGCCGCGGTTCGCAAGATATCCGATATTCATCCCGACTTGGTATTGGCGGACGTGTTTATGCCCGTGCGCAACGGGTATGAAGTTTGCAAGTACGTGAAGGATGATCGCGCTCTTGCACACATTCCGGTGATTCTGCTGGTGGGAGCGTTTGACCCGCTGGATGAACAAGAAGCGCAACGAGTGGGCGCGGACGGGGTATTGAAGAAGCCATTTGTGCCGCCTGATCCACTGATTTCGATGGTGAAGTCTGCTTTGGCGCGGGCAGGTGTTCCATTGGGGAACGAGCCTGCGGCGGTTGAGAAAGCGCCGGTAAGCACAGGCCGGGTAGCAAAAGAGGTTTTGGGCCCTGTGGCGAGTGCCAAACTTGCGGCCGTAACGACGGCGTTGCCGGAAGCCGAAGTGGAACCTGTGGTGGGAACGTTCTCGACCCCAGGACCTGCTTCCGTGAAGTTTGCGGCCGGGAACCAACCGCTGGCGTTTGGGAGCCTGTTGGAAACGCCGGAAGCGGAAGACGACATCGCGTTCACGGCGAAGCCCATTGAGGAACTGGAAGCGGCAAGACATTGGGGTACCCGGAGCGAATCGGACGAGGTGGAAGAAGAGGAAGGCGAAGAGGGTTCCGGGCATGGCGGATGGCGACCGGACGGCCTGGAAGAGCCGCGGGAACAGATTGCGACGTCATCGACCAATGCGAAGACGCAGGATTGGCGGGATGAGGCGTTTCATGGTAGCTCGCCGGCGAACGGCGCTGCGGGCCATAAGTGGACGCCGGTGGAAGCAACTCCGGTAGAAGAAGTGGCGGAGGCGCCGCGAGTTGGAGTTTCGACGGTGGAAAACAAGCCGCAAGGAGCGCCTGCACCGTTTGCGGGAGATGCGTGGGCGGCTGCGCTGGCAACGACTGTGCAGGAAAAGATTGTCGGCGCGAGCGAGCAGGCCGCGGAAGTTTCCGCTCCTGCGGATGCGAATGCAACTGTGATCGAACCGGTGGCGCATAAGACGGAAGCGGCTGGGCCGGCGAACTGGGCGAGCGTGACGGACACGCCGTGGGAATTGGAAGCGAAGAAAGCCTCGCTGCTTGCGGCGACTTGGGATTCTCCGGCGCCTTCGATGCCGCCGAGTGTTACGGAGGCGGAGCAATTCTTACGGGAAGATCCGGGTGCGGCGGCGCCTGAAGAGCCGAGTGCGGTGGTGAATGAGTTTGTGGAACAAACTTCCTTCCACGGGGGTTCCGAATTCGCACAGGAACAGCGTGCGGAAGCGAGCGAAACGCCAGCGGCAGCTTCTGTGGAGAGTTTCGAGTCGAAGAGTTCTGAAGGTTCGTATGAACTGCCGGCATTGGATTTCTCCACGCCGGAAGTGGAGACGGAATCGGCGTACGCATCGAGCGCGCCTGCGGAATTGAATGAGACACAGGAAGTGCAGGCGTATCAGGAACCGGATTATGTTTCGCACTCAGAGACGTCCGCGGGGGAAGCACCGGCTCATGTGACGGAAACAGTGGAAGACGTGATCCGCGAAGGGGAGCCGACAGCGCCAGCGACGGTTCAGCAGGCGGATATGGACGCGCTGGTGGCGCGGGTGGTGGCGAAGATTAATCCCGACGTGCTGCAGAGGGTGACGCAGGAGATATTGAAGCCGGTGATTGAGGCGCTGATTAAGGACGAGTTGGCTTCGAAGAGATAGTTTTAGATTGAAGAGTTTTCTGAGATGAGGCCACCCTTTGGGTGGCCTTTTTGTTTTGGGGGGGAGGCCGATATG
>Ga0137403_10006919_pt1 | contig 12904 bp, 13 predicted proteins | sample CZOMad2_1_16fung_FD_122057 | JGI IMG/M metagenome (GOLD analysis project Ga0137403, IMG submission 122057) | Vadose zone soil fungal communities from Angelo Coast Range Reserve, California, USA - CZOMad2_1_16fungal (Hybrid Assembly) | ecosystem: Environmental > Terrestrial > Soil > Vadose zone... | reverse complement strand
ACCTTACGGGTGCCGATTCCTGAGCACACGTGTTCTCTTGTCGTGGTCGCTTTTATGCCTATCCATGGGCCCTAACACTCTCTTCGCCACCCACCGAGCCATCAGACGTCATCGTTATCGACCGATCGGGGCCGTGAGGGGACGATCCGCGACCTGTATTCCGAGTCCCGTGACCCGTGACCGCAAAAAGGTAGGCCGAGAGCCGAGAAGCGGTTGACAGTCGACAGTTGAAAGTTGAAGGTCTAAACAAAAAGAAGGATTCAACACAGAGATCACAGAGAACGCCCCGACTGGGCCTGGGCAGGCGCCGTGCGCAAAGCTGGCAAGGGGAGAAGAACAGAAGCGCCGGGATGGTGGAAGCTTGAGAATGACCACCGGGGGTCTCGGAAGTGTGGCAAGGAAATGACTTGCGGGAGGGTGTTTTCGGAAGTGTGGCAATAGCTGGACTTACGGGCGAATTTTCGGATCTGTGGCAACGAAAGAAGTTACCCGCCAAGAGATAGAAAACAGAGGTTAGACCAGGCAGAGCATGACGGGTTCTGCGAGGCTGTAGCTTGGCAAACACGGGAGAGAATAGCACACCTTACTGAACTTGTTAAGTGTTTTGCATCGAAAGGTCAAAATTGAGGGTTGAACGGTAGCAGGGCAGGTTGAACGGCGTCTGTACTAACAAGACTGAAGAAGCAAAATCAAAGGCCAATATCATAGATTAAGAATGGTCGGCTGCTTTGTTGCCACCATACGAGGACCTTGTTCCCTGCTTCAGCCATGACCATGCGGTCGTTGCCGCCTCCGAAGGAACTATGACCTCTGCCTACCTGCTTATCGAGCGGGTTGGAAGGCCGCGGTCGTTCGATGTGTCCCGACGTAGCGACTAGCCTTCCCGTCTGATGGTCCCAAAGGCCAAATTCCAGATACTCGTTTTCAAGGAAATGCTCAACTGGTTTTTCTCGGCCGGTATAGCCAAGAATCAGATTTCCGTCTGCGGACAGGGCAAGCAGTGAATGGACTCCTTGCGGTGGCCCCCCGATTTCTCTGACAAGGCGGCCAGTATTAACGTTCCATTCGCGAATAGTATCTTCCCGAAAATAGCTTGAGTCGGCATTGAGCGAGGCCGTCAGCACAGTTTCGTTGGAAGCAAAACAAATAGGCCCGGCGATATAGCCAGTGCGTATGTCATGGAGGATTTTGCCGGACTTCACGTCTAGAACGTACACGTGATTCTTATTCATGAGAAAGGAGAAAGGGTGGGGGCTACCGGCCGAATACGGCAGAGAAACAGCCAATCGTGCGCCTTGGGAGTCCCACGACAAAGAGCTAAAGCCTGAAAAAACACAGCCAGTTCCAAATTTCCATTGCTGAAGAATCGATCGAGATAATAAGTCATAGACGCGAATCGTTAGAGACGAACCTTCACGTGGGTTGCAAATTCCGAGAGCGGCGCGAGAACCATCGCGGGTGACTTCCATTGAGTGAACTAAGGTGTTGCCTTGAGGCAAGGCAAGATCGAGGTGTATTCTTTGAGTCTCCCGCAACTGCAGAGAAGCTGGCTCGGGCGCGGTGCCAGATGACGATTCCAAGACATGCAGATCTTCTCCATCGTAGACAAGCAGCTTACCGTCCGACGCATAGCGGATGAACCTTTCGCCGGCTCGCGTTTCAGGTTTTGGGATCCCCCCTCGGAGCAAGTAGTGGAAGCTAGAGAGATTCAACCGGGCGATGTACTTAGCCTTCTCTATACTCCAAATCTCGACGACCGCGTTCTTGTCTCCTTCGTTGGGAGCTTCAGAAGGCGTAAGCTTCGATGTGACGAGCGCGATTGCGGAGCCATTTGGTGATAACGTAGCGCCTTCTACGATCTCAGATGTCTCAAATGTGGTGCCTGATATCACTCTCGGCCTCGGGTCAGTCTGGCGGGAACGAGCAATCGAACGTAACTCCGAGACGGCTACCGACGAAAACCCAAGGCACAGTGCTAGCGGAACCCATGATGCTCGCGAAAACGCTTGCTTAGAGGCAGTTCTTGTTAATATTTCCATGAAAGAGCTGAGCAATGTGACCCCCTGTGCCGTCGAAGAACCGCTGGTTGCGTCCTGTGGCGACGTTATTCCTTGGTTTTGCGGCGCTCGCAGAGGGTGACGATTTTGGTTGGGTCGACGGCGTCGTTGTCGATTTGCATTTCGGCGACTTTGCCACTTTTGTCGATCAGATAGTTGACGCGGCGGGCGGCTTTGTACTTGGGATTGTAAAGACCGTATTGCTTGGTGACGTCACCGCCCCAATCACTCAGGAGGGGAAAAGTGACGGCGATTTTTTCTGCCCACGCGGCGTTGCTGAAGGGGCTGTCCATGCTAACACCCAAGACTTGGGTGTCTGCAGCTTCCAGCTTCGCGAGGTTCTGCTGGAAGTTCTGCATTTGCTTGGTTCAACCACCGGTGAAGGCGAAGATGTAGAAGGCGAGAGCGACGTTCTTCTTGCCGCGGAAGTCGTGCAAGGACACCTGGTTGCGATGGGTGTCCATCAGCGTGAAGTCCGGCGCCATGTCTCCGACTTTGACGGCGGGGTCGGGCATGACGTCTTTCTTTTCCGTCTGTGCCGCTAGGCCGTTCCCGGCGCGTGGGGCTGTGATACCGAGCATCCCCAGCAGCAGGATGCCAATTGCTTTACGCATACGAATGTTCCTCCTCAGAGTTTGCCGCGTGGTCCGGCGCGCAGCGCGCGTCGTGGCCGAGATAATAGCAGATGTACGAATCCTTCCGGGCGCGAAGCGCACTCTTGCCAGATTGGCATCATGACTTTGCATCATTGAGCGAAGGACTTGATGCGGGCGACCGTGACGGCGTCGAGCGATTGGATGAGAGCGACCATGAGGTCCACGGTACGGTCGAAGTCGGCGCGATCGATAATTCCGTTGTGGGCGTGGGTCGAGCGGGCCGGGACAAGGACCGTGGTGACAGGAACGCCGCCATTGTTGAGCTTGATGGCGCCGGCATCATCGCCGAAGCCGGGAACGAAATCGAACTGCAAGGGGATGTGCTGGTCGGCAGCAATCTTTTTGACATGCGCGACGAGGTTGCGGTTGGGAAGTTCGCTGAAGGTATAGAGCATCATGCCCGGACCGCCTCCCAGAACCTCCTGCGCCGCTTCCGGGCCGGGGCCGGGGACGTCGTTGGGGATGCCGACCTCCAGGCTGAAGCCGATATCGGGATTGATGATGCGCGCGGAGGTAGCCGCGCCGCGCATCTCGATGCTGCCTTCTTCCTGGACGGTGCCGACATAGAAGACTTGGTTGGGATGAGGAGACTTGGCGAGGCGGCGCATGACTTCGAGCATGACGGCGCAGCCGACGCGGTCATCCCAGGCTTTCGCGAGATAGCGGTTGTTGGCGAGCACGGCGAAATCGGAGACGGGTGCGACGGGATCGCCAGGTGAAATGCCCAAAGCTTGAACTTCAGCGGCGGAACGGGCGCCCGTGTCAAGGAAAAGCTTCTGCTGTTGCGGATGGCCCTGCGCGTCGTGCGGGGCAATGTGCGCGTCCCAAATGTCGGTGACGGCGAGGACCGGGCCTTTGGAGCCGAGGATCATCCAACGCTGGTCGGGAAGCGCAGCGGAGAGCCAGTAGCCGAGCATCTGCATGGAGAGGAAGCCGTCGGGACGGATGCGGCGGACCATGCCGCCGAGCTCATCCATATGCGCGTCGAGCATGATGCGAGGTCCGGAATTGCCTTGCTGGGCGATGATCGAGCCCAAGCCGTCGTAAGTGACGCTGTCGGCCAGTGGTCGCATGCGTTCCGTCATGAGTTTGCGGACGGATTCCTCAAAACCGGGAGGGCCGAGGGCTTCGGTGAGTTCTTTTAATAGCTGGACGACGCGGTCGTGGCTTTGCGGGGAAGACTGCGATGTGGATTGTGCCTGCGCGCGGCAAGCGCTGGCCATCGATAGGATGATGAGGCAAGAAAAGAGCAGGCGGCGCATGATGGACTAGTCTCCTTGTGCGCGGGAATGATACAAAAGATCGCTGCGAGTTGAAACCGTTCAAACATGAAGAAATGTAGCGGGCGAGAGAGGCAGAGACATGGCAAAGCCGAAGGTGAAATGGGGAGTTCTGGGCGTCGCGGGCATCGCCGTCAGGAAGGTGATCCCCGGAATGCAGAAAGGGGACTGGAGCGAGATCGCGGCGATCGCCTCGCGGGATTTGAAGAAAGCGGAGGGCGCCGCGAAAAAGCTGGGAGTAGGGAAGGCGTACGGTTCCTATGAAGAGTTGCTTGCCGATCCGGAAATCGAAGCGATTTACAACCCATTGCCGAATCATTTGCACGTGCCGTGGTCGATCCAAGCAGCCGAAGCCGGGAAGCATGTACTGTGCGAGAAGCCATTGAGTATGAGCGTTGCGGAGGCGCAGCAGCTATTGCGTGTGCGCGACCGCACTGGCGTTAAAATCGGCGAAGCGTTCATGGTGAAGACACATCCGCAATGGCTGCGGGTTCGCGATTTGATTCAAAAGGGCGTCATTGGCGAGTTGCGAGCCATTGTGGGCGCGTTCAGTTACTTCAACCGGGATCCGGAAAATGTGCGACACAAGGTGGAATGGGGCGGAGGCGGGATATTGGATATCGGGTGCTACCCAATTACGACTTCGCGGTTCATTTTTGGTGCGGAGCCGACGGGGGTGGCGGGGCTGATCGAGCTCGACCCGGATTTCAAAACGGACCGGTTGGCGTCGGTGATTCTGGAGTTTCCGTCGGGGCAATCGGTGTTTACGTGCGGCACGCAGCTGGTGCATTACCAGAGGATGCAATTCCTCGGGACGACGGGGCGGATCGAGATTGAGATACCATTTAATGCGCCGCTGGACCGCCCGACGCGAATTTTCATTGATGACGGGCGCGATGTGTTTGGTAGTGGTATTCGGATGGAAACGATTCCGGTTTGCGACCAGTATACGGTGCAAGGGGACGCGTTTTCGCGGGCGATCCGCGAAGGGAGCGAGGTTCCAGTGCCACTGGAGGATGCGATTGCGAATATGGCGGTGATTGAGGCGGTGTTCCGGGCGGGGGAATCGGGGCGATGGGAAAGACCGAGGTATTAGCGCAGAAAAAGAAAGACGGACATGGCGATTCGAACGGTATTGCAACTGGGTGATCCGGGATTGCGGGAAGTGGCGAGGAGAGTGAACGACCCGGCGGCCGCGGAGATCCGCGAGCTGGTCGAGGATTTGTCTGACACGCTTGCTTATTGGAGGAAAACGACGGGATACGGGCGAGGCATCGCGGCGCCTCAGCTCGGCGTGAATTTGCGAGTGATTTTTCTGCGACTCCCTGGGGAAGCGGCGTGGCCGCTGGTGAATCCGGAGATTACCTGGCGCAGCGAGGAAAAAATCGTGGTGTGGGACGCATGCTTGAGTTTTCTGTCCATCTTTATGCAGGTGGAGAGACATCGCGAAATCATGGTGCGCTATCAGGATTTGCTCGGAGAGCGGCATGAAGTTCACGCGACGGAAGACCGCAATTTGTCTGAACTCTTGCAGCATGAAATCGACCATCTCGACGGCATCCTGGCCGTGGACCGCATCACAGACATAAGAACGATGTGCGCGCGGGAAGAATTTGAGAAGAGATATCGCGCGGAGAGCCCCTACGCCGCAGCGGCGGCTGGCAAGGATGCATCGAAGGAATAAGGTAAGAGTCGAGGCATTTATGGAGGGTGGGCTTTGCGAACGGCAGAGAAGGTGAGCACGGTATTTTATACGACATTCGAAAGTCCCGTCGGGCCGTTGCTTCTCGCTGGAGATTCGAATGGTCTGCGGCTGGTGAGCTTCGAAAACAGCAGGCACGCGGCGCCTCCGCCTGCTGGCTGGAAGGAAGACAAAGCGCCGTTTGCCGAAGTCATCCGCCAATTGCAGGCGTATTTCCGCGGTGAATTGAAAGAATTTGATTTGCCATTGGCGCTGGCAGGAACGGAGTTTCAGCTGCGCGTCTGGGATACGCTGCGAGAGATTCCTTACGGGGAAACGATTTCTTACTTGCAGCTCGCCGAGCGCATAGGCAATCCCAAAGCCGTGCGCGCCGTGGGCTTGGCAAACGGGAGCAATCCCATTCCAATCATCGTTCCGTGCCATCGCGTCATTGGAAGCGACGGCAGCCTGACGGGTTTTGGCGGCGGAATTTCCACAAAGAAGAAACTTCTCGAACTTGAAAGCAAGCAGCTGAGCCTGCTTTAGACGATCCCCGCACTCTAGATGTTAGAAGTCGCGGAGTTCCGAGAGGAACGACGCTGCCGCTCGGACAGGCGCATGAAACGCCAGGAGCAGCAGGGAAGCGCAGGCGTAAATGACGAGCCGAAGTCTCATACTTCTAGAAACACGACGGGGCAAGAAAAGTTGCGGCAGGCGTAGGGTGGGTACCGAACGGGCTAGCAGCCGCCGGCTATCGAGGGAACTAGGAGGACCCGGCTCCGACAGGAGTCGGAGTCTAATGCCATCACATCATTTCTAGACTTATTTCTACCGAGTGGATCCTCCGGCGATCGATGGAACTAATAAAACACGATCGCCTTCTTTGAGGGAGCAGGCTTCGCCGCCGAGGAAGCGGATGTCTTCTTCGTTGAGATAGACGTTGAGGAATTGGCGGATTTGGCCCTGATCGTCGCGGACGTGGCGCGAGAGATCGGGGAAGCGCGAAGTAAGCTCGTTGAGAGCTTCGGCGACCGTGGCGGCGGTACAGTCCACTTTGGGAGCGCCGTCCGTGAAGCGGCGGAAGGCGGTGGGGATTTCGATGGTGACGGGCATTTCTAATTCTCCTTATCCAGTTTCAATTTAAGCCTTAGCACCTGCAGGGGTGGTGCCAAGCTGGGCGTCAAGATAAGCCTCGAAGGCGTCGAGGCGTGGAGCGATCGCTTCCGTGGCTGGAAATTCGGCGGCGATAGCGTCGGTGGTCTTAAGGCCGTTGCCGGTGATGCAGACGACAGTCGTTTCATCCGGCTTGATGCGATTTTGCGCGATTAGTTTTTGGGTGACGCCTGCCGTCACGCCGCCGGCAGTTTCGGCGAAAATGCCTTCGGTTTCCGCAAGCAGCTTGATTGCGGCGACGATTTCCGGATCGGAGATGTCTTCGGCCCAGCCGCCGGATTCGCGGATTTGCTTGATGGCGAAGGGGCCGTCGGCAGGATTGCCGATGGCGAGCGAGCGCGCAATGGTGTTGGGCTTCTGCGGCTCGAAGCGAGCGAGATTGCGCTTGACCCCATCCGAGATGGGCGAGCAGCCGGTCGCTTGCGCGCCGAAGAATTTTACGGGCTTGGCTTCCACCCAGCCGAGCGTGACGAGTTCGCGGAATGCTTTGGCGATTTTGGTGATGAGCGAGCCGCCGGCCATGGGGACGACGACGTTGTCGGGGAGCGTCCAGCCGAGCTGCTCGGCGATTTCGTAGCCGTGCGTTTTCGAACCTTCGGAATAATAGGGGCGCAGATTCACGTTGACCAGTCCCCACTGGAAGCGGTCGGCGATTTGCGCGCAGAGGCGATTCACGTGGTCGTAGTTGCCATTGATGCGCACGATGCGCGCGCCATAGACGGCGGTGTTGAGAATTTTCGCGGGCTCCAGGTCGGCGGGAATGAAAACGCAAGCATCGAAGCCTTGCTGCGCCGCTTGCGCGGCGACAGCGTTGGCGAGATTGCCGGTGGAAGAGCAACCGACAGTGGTGAAATTGAATCGGCGCGCAGCAGAGAGAGCGGTGGCGACGACGCGATCCTTGAAGGAAAGGGAAGGGAAGCAAACGGCATCGTTTTTGAAATAGAGATTCTTCAAGCCCCATTGGGAGGCGAGCTTGCGCGAAGAGACCAGCGGCGTTCCGCCAACGGCGTTTGGACCGGCGTAGCCTTCGGGAAGAGGGAGAAGCTCGGAATAGCGCCACATGTTGAAGTCGCGGCGGGTCAGATTTTCGCGGCGGGCCATTTTTTTCAGGGCGTCATAATCGTAGACGACTTCGAGGGGGGAGAAACAGTCTTCGCAGAAGGAGCGGGGGATGTTGCCCCAGGTCTTGCCGCATTCTCGACATCGGAGTTCGTAAAGCCCGTTGGTGGTCATAAAGCGAGTTCCCTTATACAAGCGTTCAGAAATCAGTCAAGCAGACTCAGTGAGAGCTACCGAAGGCAGCTTGCACCGAACGGCCGAGAGCGGGTACGTGGAATTCGATTAGGGCAGCAGGGAGGGAAACGAAAAACCCTCCGTGCCAAAGTGCTCGGAGGGTCTCAGAAAATCTTCTAAGAAACTCGAAAAGCTCTTTAGCAGTTTTTTACGTGGAGCAAGTTGCCCTAAATCGCCACGTGTCGCCGCAACCGCAGCTTCATTATTTATGCCTGAGTGGAAGGCCGAAGTCAAGGGCGACCTTTGGCAAATGGTGGGATCGTGGCTCAGGTGCTTGCCTGTAGGGGCGCCCGCCACGGCGGACTGCGCCCCTACATCTTAGGTGCTACTTTTGCACTACTTTGAAGCCAAGTTCTTTGCGAGCAATTCGGACATGGTTTCGGTTTGGGGGCCGATGAAACGGGTGGCTAGGTTTTGAGCTAGGAGCGGGTCGGTCTTGGCGCCGGCGATGGCTCTCTGGGCGTGTTCCCGATGTTCGGCCGAGGGCCCGGAAAAGGTGATGAGGGCACCGGCAAATTCCATCTGGGGATCTGAGGTTCGCAAGGCGAGAGCCTTTTTCACCATGGCGTAGCCGTCGACGCCGGCGGCGGGATTCTGCTCGTCTGCGGAGAAGCGCATCCATTTCTGGCCGATCCATTGTTTGTAGGTTTCCGCGAGATAGCCGACATCGAACCATGCAAGCGCGTCGGGATGGCCCGACGATTCCGCAGAAGTCGCGCGGGCGTGGAGGCGCGCGAGAAGCTCCTTCGCGGCGACAGGATCTTTACGCGCGTACAGAGTGGCGCGGCGCAGCGTTTCCATTCGAACGAGGACGGGAGTGTCTGGCGCGAGAATTTCCAGCGTTTCCCGGACGAGATTCTTGGTGTCGTAATTCTCGCCACCGCTGAGGTTCCAGTTGTGGCTGATCCAGGGCAGGGACTTGGCCTGTCCAATTTCTATGGTGTGACAAATGAGCGGCGGACCCGCATGTGCGACAACGGCGAAACACAGTAGGGCCGCCACGAGCGCGATCCCGAACCGTGTGAAACGAATCTTATTGAGTGTCATTGGTTTCGAGTCTCCTTTCGAATTATTTCAACCTACGGGAGACAAGACGCCCTACAGCGGAAGATTGTTAACTCAGGCAGGAATGCCGCCGGCAAAGAGCAAACGTGTCCCACGGACTAGTGGACTGAAAGCGTTACTTCGTAGACAGCGGTGCAATTGGCTGAAGGATCGTCCTCGATCGATTTCGTAACGGTGCCACTTTTAATCTGAAACTCCAGGGGTTTCTTTGGCGAGTCAGGCAATCCGATGATGCGGGCCTTGCCATCGCCGTTTGTGCCGATTTCCAAATCCATCTTCCGCTTATTAAAGAATCCCCAACGGAGAGTGACCTTGATCTTGGCGTCATAAATGGGCTTGCCTGCTTCGTCCTTCACCGTGAAATCCGCACGGCAGGGGCCGATCCCGCCATCCACAACGGGCACTTCCGTCGAATTGTTGGCCAAGACCAGCGCGCATGGAGACAATAAAATGATTGCGCTCAGAAATCGAATGGACCGCTTTTTCGAAATCCGCATTGCAGTTCTCCTCGCTGGTTAAGAACATACGCCGCGCGAGGCTTGTCTGCAATCATTTGGCGCCGCGTGGATGCTGTGCCCAATCGCGCTCGTAGGTACGCCACAGATAGATGTCGCCGAAGCCCAAGGAGTTCCACCAGGCGTCGAGCATAGGGCGATCGAGGCGCAGGATACCGTCGCGGGTTACGCCTGCAGGAGGCGGAGCGAGCGATGCAAGGCGGTCGTAAACACGCGGGCGATCCGCATCGCCGACACGTGAGAGCAGATGCCAAAGGGTAAGAGCGTCCTCCTTGCGTGAATCCGCAAGGAGGATCCCGAGCAGGGCATTGCGTTCTAACGGCGCGGTAGCGGTAAAGTCAAACTTCGACAAGGCATCGCGAAACGAAGCGGAAGCATCCTCAAAGTACGGCGTGCCGGGTCCGACCTTCGGACGTGTTTGACAAATGGCGCCGGCAGGAATGAAGGATTCGCGGCCGTTCAGCTTGAAGCCCACCCATCCCATCGTGGTGTGCAGGAGTCCCGAACCGGAATCGTCCACGTGCAAGGTGTACACGCAGCCGAGGTCCACGGCGACGGCGGAGGGCGTATCCACGACAAATTCACCGGGAGGCGCCCAAATAACGGCGTGAATGGTGCCGCGCTCGAGAGAGAGCCTCTTGCGGCCAGGTCCGTTTCTGACCAGGCGGAGGCGCGAGCCAGGGTCCACTTCCACCCGGCCCGTCTCATCCAGCGTAATGCTTGCGCGCGAAGAGCCGTCAGTGACTAGCGTTTGGCCAATTGCCAGCTTTCCCGGCCCCGACTTCTCACCAAGTGAATGCCACCCAACACGAGGTGCGCCTTCGAGACGGGCAACATCCCATGACGGTCCGAGATTTCTACCTGATTTTTGCCGCATGAAAAGAAACCCCGACACAGCAAGCAGAAGGGAAGCCGCGACGGCACCAAGTTGATATTCCCATCTCAAATTGAAAAAGTTCGAGCGCCGTTTCACCGGGCGAATCTCCGCGAACTGATCGAACGCGGGCGCAGCTTGATTGTGGCGATACCGCCCCAACGCCGTTTCGAGTTTTTGGACTTCCGGGTCAGGTTCCCCGGAGCCGTCCCACAAGTAATCGTCTTTCATAAACAATTCCTCAGGCACATGACGTCCCTCTTGCAATCTCCGCCAGTTTTTCGCGCAACAGCTGCATGCCCCGGCAAAGGTTGACGCGAACAGAACCGTGTGTCAGCCCGGTGCGCACCGCGATTTCCGGTCCCGTCATCCCCTCCACGAGCCGAAGGATAAGCGGTTCGCGGTAAGACTCCGGAAGTCCTCGAACCACGGCCAGAATTGCGGCGGCCTCTTGTTCGGCAACGTTGTTGGTCGTTCTACTCTCGGCTTGGCCCTCCGACACGGGCTCGGTGACTTTTTCCTGGGGAATCGCCTTACGAAAATAGTCATTCGCCCGGTTGCGGGTGATGGTGCCCAGCCAGGCTCCGAAGCGAGAAAGGTCGCGAAGGCTATGGAGCTGCCGCAGCGCCAAGAGGAAAACTTCCTGAACGAGATCATCCACTTCGCGCGGCGGAACTCGGGCAAGCAGGATGCCGTGGACCATGCGGGCATAGCGGCCGTACAGGCGCCCGAACGCGGCGCGATCGCCATCGCGAGCGGCGCTCACGAGCAAGTCTTCCTCGCGCGACTCGGCGGCAGGCCAGTCCGTCACAGCCTGACGTTCCATGCTTGAGGTCCGAAAGTCAATGCTGTATCCCACGATCAAGCCATCACAAACCAGATCTCTCTACGAAGATAAGACGCCCGCGGGGTGGGAGGTGTTAACAGGGGAGCTTAGCCGATCGACTTTATTCGACGGCTTAGGTGTTGAATTATAAGTGGTTACCCAACTCTTTGCTGAGGTTATTGTGGCGCTGACAACAAATTTCGGGTTTCGTGCGTCCAATGGTATGGAGAACAAAAATCGCAAGGTAGCCCCGGCCATTGGGACAGTTATTGCTTCGCCGAATCGTTTACCGGTTGCAACGCCGCTGTAGCAGCGGTGTTATACTTTCGAGGTTGAGCTCCGACCGAATCGGGGCTGGCCGAAGAACATTCAACTGGGACAATCATGGCTGTGGGGGCCTGAACCAGAGGAGCAATTTTCATGGGTGATCAGGTAAGAGAACTTTTTGATTGGGCGCGCCGGCGCAAGATCCTCGCGGCGGTATTCGTCGCGTTTACGCTGGCGCTGGGGATTCTGATCGGTTCGGTGGTTTCCGGGCGGGTCTCGGCGATGAAGAGCCTGGGATTTGCAGGCACAACGGCGACGCCGCTGAGCGTGCCGGATCCGATCCCGGCATCGAATTCCTTCGCCGCGATCGTGAATCGCGTGGAGCCCGCGGTAGTGAACATCGCCACGACCCAGGTGCTGGAGCGCAAGCAATCGAAAAAGCGGCGCGCGCAGCCGTACGATCAAGATGATCCGATGCAGGATTTCTTCGATCGCTTCTTTGATGGACGGCAGGAAGGGCGGCCGCAAGCGGAACGTAGTTTGGGTTCCGGCGTGATCGTCGACAAGCGCGGATACATTTTGACGAACAACCACGTAGTCGACCAGGCGACGAAGATCCAGGTTCAATTGAATGGTGACGCCACCAGATATACAGCTAAGCTTGTTGGCGTGGATGAGCCTACGGACCTGGCAGTAATCAAGATTGATGCGGGTAAAGACCTGCCGGTCGCGAAACTCGGCAATTCCGACGGCGTTCAGGTAGGCGACTGGGTGCTGGCAATTGGCAGCCCATTTGGCCTGCAGGCCACCGTGACCGCGGGAATCATCAGCGCGAAGGACCGCAGCGGGATCGGGCAGCAGTTTCAGAGATTTCTGCAGACGGATGCGGCGATCAACCCGGGGAATTCGGGCGGACCGTTGGTAGACCTGGCGGGCGAAGTCATCGGCATCAATACGGCGATCATCACCGGCAGCCGCGGCTATGAGGGCGTCGGTTTTGCGCTGCCCTCGACCACCGCAATCAACGTCTACGACCAGATTATCAAGCAGGGCCGTGTGACGCGTGGATCGATAGGCGTCAGCTTCCAGGAAGAGTTGAGCACCAACACCATTACTCTAAAGTCTTTGGGGGCGCCCTATGGCGTGGTGATTGAAGGCGTCGAGCCGGGAAGTCCGGCGGAGAAGGCCGGCCTAAAGGGCGGCGACGTGATTACCAG
>Ga0137403_10006918_pt1 | contig 12905 bp, 7 predicted proteins | sample CZOMad2_1_16fung_FD_122057 | JGI IMG/M metagenome (GOLD analysis project Ga0137403, IMG submission 122057) | Vadose zone soil fungal communities from Angelo Coast Range Reserve, California, USA - CZOMad2_1_16fungal (Hybrid Assembly) | ecosystem: Environmental > Terrestrial > Soil > Vadose zone... | reverse complement strand
GATTTTGGCCCCACCGGCCCGGTGGTGTATCGTGGAGCTTACGAATTCAGCGTGCCCGGCGTCGCCGAAGATTTCGTTCCCCAGCACCTGTCGCCCGAAGAAGTATCCAAGGCGCGCTGATCGAGGCTCGAAATTTCATCATGCCCGGCACAACCTCACCTCCTGAAATCGAACTGATCATCGAAGACATCGGCGGTGGCCGTGGAAATCCGCCCCCAGGCGATGACGACAATGGCGGCGACGGGGGCGGGGACAACGACAATCGTGGTCGCAAACAATCTCCCTCGCCCAAGCGCTACTCCACGGCAATCACGATCGCTCTCGTATCTATATTGATGTTCTTCATGGCTCTCGCCAGCGCCTTCATCGTTTTACGGCGCGGCAGCGACGTGTGGGTGACTGTGCATCTGCCGCCAATTCTTTTGGCGAACACACTGATTCTTCTCGCGAGCAGTTTCACTCTGGAAGCGTCACGGCGGCGGCTCTCTCTCGCCGACCCATCCGGTTTCAGAAAGTTCTGGCTGCTTACCACGGGCTTGGGGATCTTATTTGTTGCAGGACAACTTGTTGCCTGGCGGCAACTGGTCGCGCAAGGGGTGTATATCGCCAGCAACCAGGCCAGCAGCTTTTTTTATATTTTCACGGGCGCCCACGCAGTGCATCTCCTGGGCGGCGTGGGCGCACTTCTTTACGTTTCCTTCCGCAAATCCGATCAAAAAAGAATTTCGCTCAGCACTGCCGCGGAAATTGCTTCCTACTACTGGCATTTCATGGATGGACTTTGGGTTTTTCTTTTGGCGCTTCTTTACCTGGGAAAATAATTCTAACCAAATAAAAATTAACACTTCAAAAATTCGGCGATGGCCTCGACGACGCGCGCAATTTGCTCCCTGCGCAATTCCGGATACATCGGGAGCGACAGCACTTCTTGCGCGGCGCGCTCAGAATGCGGGAAGTCACCCGGCTTGTGACCGAGCGACGCGTAGAGCGGTTGCAGATGCAAGGGATACGGATAATAGACGGTGCTTCCGATTTTTCGTTCGTTCAGGAATTGCAGAAGAGCATCGCGGCGCTCCACGCGAATCGTATATTGATGGAAGACGTGTTCGAATCCTTCCGGCGTAACCGGCGGCATCACGCCGGGAACTTGATTCAATAGACGCGTGTACTCGGCCGCGCTGGCCTGGCGCGCGCGCTGCCAATTCGAAAGATGGCGGAGTTTGACGCGCAGAATAGCGGCTTGCAATTCGTCCAATCGGTTGTTCCAGCCCGGCTCGCTGCTGAAGTATTTCGCCGTCTGGCCGTGGTTGCGCAGCGTTCGAATGCGCTCCGAGAGTTCCTTTGAATTCGAAACGACCATGCCCGCGTCGCCGTAAGCGCCCAGATTCTTTGTCGGGTAGAAGCTGAGGCACGCGGCATGGCCCAGCGATCCGGTCCGGCGGCCCCTGTAGGAAGCGCCGATCGCCTGGGCATTGTCCTCAATCACCGGTAAGCGGCGGGCCTTCGCGAATGCCAGGATTGGATCCATATCCGCCGCGAGTCCATAAAGATGTACAACCACAATCGCACGCGTGCGCGGCGTCACGCGGCGTTCCAGTTCAGCGGGATCGACGTTGTAGGTTTCCGGCCGAATGTCCGCGAAAACCGGTCTTGCTCCGAGGGCACTCACGGCGCTGCCGGTGGCTACAAACGTGAACGGGGGGAGAAGCACTTCGTCACCGGCTTGCACGCCGCAGGCTCGCAAGGCCAATACCAGGGCGTCCGTCCCTGACCCAACTCCCACACCGTAGGCGACGCCGCATAGACTGGCGATCTCCTGCTCCAGCGCGGCGCCTTCGGGGCCAAGGACAAACTGCTGCGAAGCCAGGACTTTTTCGATCGCTGCGCGAATTTCGCCGCCGATCACCGCATACTGCGCGGCGAGATCGAGCTGGGGAACCGATTCGAAAGAAGGACTGGCGTGTGGATGCGTGCTCATAATTTCAAATGGGCGGGCTCAAGTATACGTCAACGGTTCGAATGGAGGTTTACGAACACTCAGCGGCTATAATGCTGGATTGCCGCGCAAACATGTTTGCCAATCGCACCAACTGGGACTTGTCGCCGAACCGGCTCAGCGAGGCACTTGCGGCGCATCGCGCGGCGGGAAAGCCGCTGCTCGATCTTACCGTTTCGAATCCCACGGAATGCGGTTTTTCGTACGACAGCAAAGCCATTTTGGAGGCGCTGAGCAATCCTGCGGCGCTCCGCTACGAACCAAATCCAAAGGGGTTAGAGAGCGCGCGCTGGGCTGTCGCCGGGTATTACGCAGCTCGGAACGAGGCGGTTTCCGTCGAGGATATTTTCCTCACGACCAGCACGAGTGAAGGGTACTCGTATGCGTTTCGAACGCTCTGCAATCCTGGGGACGAAGTGCTGATTCCATCCCCGAGTTATCCGCTGTTCGATTTTCTGGCGGAGATCCAGGACGTGAAGCTGGTGCGCTATCCTCTTCTTTACGATCATGGGTGGCAGATCGATTTTCATGCATTGGAGCAGGCCATCACGCCGCGCACTCGCGCGGTGATTGTAGTTCATCCCAATAATCCGACGGGGAACTTCGCAAAGCCAGCGGAAATAAGGAAGTTGAATTCCATTTGTGCTGCGCGGGGAATGGCCATAATCGCCGATGAAGTGTTCCTCGATTTTGCGCTGAATGGAAGCCGCGCTGAGAGCTTCGTGACGAATTCCAGTGTGCTTACTTTTGCCTTGAGCGGGCTTTCCAAGATTGCAGGCCTGCCGCAAATGAAGGCTGCGTGGCTGACCGTGAGCGGGCCGCAGAATTTTAAGAGGGAAGCGGTCGCGCGGCTCGAAGTGATCGCCGATACGTACCTCTCGCCGAACACGCCAGTGCAACTGGCGATGCCTGCGTTCCTGGGACAACGCAAAAGTTTTCAGGAGCAGTTACTGTCGCGCGTCCGCGGAAATCTTGCGAATCTGGATCGTCATGTAGCTGGGCAAAGAGCATGCAGCCGGCTTGCCGTTGAGGGCGGCTGGTACACGGTGCTGCGCGTCCCTGCGATTCGCTCCGACGAAGACCTCGCCCTCGAACTTCTGACTGCCAAAAGTGTCTACGTTCACCCAGGTCACTTCTATGACTTTCCGACCGATGGATTTCTGGTCGTCAGCCTGATCACACCCGAAGCAATCTTTTCAAAGGGAATCACCGCTGTCTTCAATCTTCTCTGCTGATGGACCCTCTTCTCAGAGACTTTGTCCGAAGCGGAATCCAGCTATAAGGATTTCTTTGCCCCTTCATAATCTGGTAGGCCATGAGCAATTGAAATACAATTTATGGAATAAATCCAATTGACAGCGTGGCGGACGGTTCTAGTACCAACCACTAAACAAAGAAGTTATTAGTATTTTATCTAAAATTGATATAAATCATAGGTTGGAAAGCACGTTGCATCGAATCTTGCACGCCTGTGATGGTTATTTCCAAGATTATCGGAAACGACGGAGGTATCAACGTGAGATCTATTGGCCTTAGGAAGTACGCCTTTTTGTGTTTTGTCGCCTTGTGGCTCGGAGTGCTTGGCCTGCCTCAGCGCACATTCGGTCAAGCGACCACCGGAAGCATCTCGGGGATCGTCCTTGATTCGAATCAAGGTTCGGTCCCGAATGCCGACGTCAAGATCACGAACGTGGAGACTGGGGCGGAGCGGGGAGCTACGACAAGCGCTGAAGGGCTTTTCGCAGTACCCAGGCTAGCGCTCGGCAATTACGTCGTAAGAGTAACTAAGCAAGGATTCCGCGTGTATGAGGTGCGCCCGGTAACTGTGGTCCTCGGTCAAGATACCAATCTCCGGGTAGTGTTAGAAATTGGCAATGTGTCGGAGACGGTAACGGTAGAGGGGAGTTCTCCGCTCGTCGAGACAACGACCGCGCAGACCACGGCGACCTTTGACAACAAGCAGATTGCCGAGCTCCCTGCTCTGAGTGGACGGCTCGATGCCATAGCGTTACTTTCACCGGGAGTAATTCCCGGGTTCGGCAACGTGAACTCGAACGGGACGACACTCTCCGTGAACGGCCAGCGTTCGCGGTCCAATAACTTTACGATTGACGGCCAGGACAACAACGACAACTCCATCGGCGGGCCCGGTCTATTCCTTTCCAACGTGGACGTCGTGAAGGAATTCTCAATCGTCACAAACAACTTCAGCGCCGAATACGGTCGCAATCAAGGCGCTATCGTCAATCTCGTAACTAAGAGCGGAACGAACACTTTGCATGGCGCGCTTTATGGTTATCACCAGAATTCCAGATTCTTCGCAAACATCTTTGAAAACAACCGCGACGGCCTCCCGAAGCCTCGATTTAACGACAACACGGATGGTGGCGCGGTCGGCGGGCCGTTTAAGCAGGACAAGGCGTTCTACTTTTTCAACTTCCAATCCGATCAATCTAAGTCCGTTTCGACGAACACTTCGGCCAGCAGCGCCTTTGTCATCACCCCTAATGGCCTCGCGACGCTGATTGGTAAGTGCGGTGCGACGAATACCTTGACTGCTTACCGCGACCATGGTCCCTTCGCCCAGGCCATTGGAAATCCCGTAGTTCTGGCGGGAAGCGCCAGCACGACAAGGTCACAGAGCCAGTATGTTCCGCTCGCGTCGGGAGATCCTTGCGGCGGGGCAGCGTTCAGCTTTGAGACAGGCCGGGTCACGCGAACCGTCCCAACGCCATTCAACCAATACGATTGGGGTATGAAATATGACTTCATTCTCAGTCAGAAGAACACGCTTAACGTCCGCTATTTGTTCCAGGATGGCGTAACCAAGAACGCAAACTTTAGCTCGGCGGGGTACGAAATCGATGTTCCCTTCCGGAGCCAAAACCTCGGGGTCACGTTTACGCGCCAAATGAGTTCGCGGCAGGTGAACGAGTTTCGGTTCAACTATGGCCGGTTGTCGGTGGCCTTCGAGGGCGCAAATACCTTTAAGCTCTCTGAAATCAGCAAGAACATCGCGCGCTTTACCATGCCCTCGGGATTCTTGAGCTTCGGACTGGCGACCAACCTCCCACAAAACCGGAAAGTTAACACTTATCAGTTTGTGGACAACTGGTCAATTCTGGCCGGCCGACACTCCCTCAAGACGGGCGTGGACGTTCGGCGGCAATTGACGCCCGCGGCTTTCTTGCCGCAGATCAATGGCGCCTTTTCCTTTAATCGAATCTCGCCTTTCGTAAGAAATAACCCGACGCTGGAAGCCGTCACCCCCACTGATCGCCGCGGGAGATTTAACGGGGCTGCGGGCGATCTGACGCTGCACATCAAAGAAACAGACGTATTCACCTACTTTCAGGATGACTTCAAGATCAAACCTAACTTCACGCTAAACTTGGGAGTTCGGTACGAGTACACCGGCCAGCCGCTAAACGTTGTGCACGATGTCAGCTTGGCCCGGGAATCCAACGCAGCGACCGCCCTGTGGTTGCAGTCGCTACCAATTGATCAGCGTACGGTACCGGAGATCAATGCCGACCTGAACAACTGGGCGCCACGGTTCGGGTTTGCCTACACGCCGCAGTGGGGTAAACGGCTGTTCGGCGACCATAAGTCAGTCATTCGCGGCGGCTTTTCCATGGCATACGACCCGTCGTTCTTCAACCTGCTACTCAACGTTTCCACTTCGTCCCCGAATGTGTTCCTTTACACTTTGACGGCCGCGACGGTTCCGGCGGACGTCACCGGCGCAGCATTGAAGAATCAATTTGCGCCTCCGGTGAATACCGCTGATCCACGCCTCGCCAACCAGACGCAGTTTGCCAAGCCGTTCTTATCCCCTTACGCGGAGAACTGGACGTTCGGGATTCAGAGGGAGGTGACTTCGAGGGCGGCGTTTGAAGTTCGGTATGCCGGTTCACGCGGCGTAAAGCTCTTCCAGAGCATCAACGCCAACCCAAATGTGGCAAACTTTGTCAATAACGGCTTCGGCAGCGTGGTGCCCGCGGGAATCACGCCGGGTCCGGTGAGTGGGCGCGTTGACGACAACTTCCGGCTCGTGCGCGTCCGCGGCAACTTTGCCGCTTCCACCTACCACGGACTTCAGTCTGAGTTCCGCGGCCAACTGTTCCACCAACTCACAACGACATTCGCTTACACGTATAGCCACAATATTGACAACGTGAGCGAGGTGTTTTCCTTCTTTGGGACCGGCGGCTCCGTCGCCTTTTCACAGAACCCCTTTGACGTTAACAAAGGCGAGCGCGGCAGCTCGAACATCGACCTGCGGCACGTCGTGGCCTGGAGCTTCATCTGGGACATCCCGGCGTTCAAGAGCCAGCACGGTGCAGTCGGACACATCCTGGGAGGCTGGGAGGCCAGCGGCATTTACCGCTGGGCTACTGGCCGCCCGATGACGCCGATTTGCTTCTCTTGCGGAACTCCGGTCAGCGACGTGCCCTTCAACAATACGTTTATCGGTACGTTCGATAGCGCCCGACCGTTCCTGAGCAACCTGAACGCGCCGACGGGCTCCGTCGGAGTGTACACCTCGACGGGCCTCGTGGACTACAACACGATTGGCAACCCCGTTCCGACACCAGTCACACCGGACCAGGTCCAATTCATCATCAACAACCTGAACGCAGACAACGTGTTCGGCACGCCGTTTGGGGTGGGTCGTAATACTCTCCGTGCGCCACATTTCAACCGGGCCGACTTCGCAATGTTTAAGAACGTGAAGATCAGCGAGCGCCTCTCCACCCAAATTCGGTGGGAGGCCCGCAACATCTTTAATACGCCCTTTTTTGGCATCCCTGACCTATTCGCCGACGATGGCGCTCCGACGTTCTTGAATGGGCCAGCGAGCGCGGGGTCGAACGCAACGACGTTCCCTCGGCAGATGACATTTGGAATCCGGTTCATTTTCTAACCTCTCGTAGTTCACAGCCAGGGGCTCGCCCGTGGCCCCTGGGAATACCTTGAAAAGAAGCCAGGTTACCTGGCTTCTTTTCGCTTTTGGAGCCTCTCAGATCTGAAGAAAGCAATCCTGCGAGCGCCTGCTGGCGCAAGCGGCCGGGGGGATCGGCGGGGGTGGGCATGGCGACGGGCTTTCCAAGATTGTGGGCCTGCCGCAAATGAAGGCCGCGTGGTTGATAGTCAGCGGGCCGCAGAATTTGGCGCGCGTCCACGGAAATCTTGCGGAGCTGGATCATCATCTAGCTGGGCACAGAGCATGTAGCCGGCTTGCCGTTGAGGGTGGCTGGTACGCCTTGCTGCGCGTCCCCGCGATTTCGCTCCGACGAAGACCTCGCCCTCGAACTTCTGACTGCCAAAAGTGTCTACGTTCACCCCAGTCACTTCTATGACTTTCCGACCGATGGGTTTCTGGTCGTTAGCTTGATCACTCCAGAAACAATTTTTTCAAAGGGAATCACCGGGGTGTTCCAGCTTCTATGCTGATGAAGCCCGTCCTCTGAGACTTGTAGGCGATGCCACCCGACTATAAGTATTTCTTTGAGAGTTCATAATCTGGAAGGTAGAAAGCAGTTTACATACGGAATCTGGAATAAATTAAATCTAAATCGTCTAAATCGGTTCTAACCAACACGCTGAACAAAGAAGTTAGCAGCCCCTCACCTAAGCACAGCCTAAACCATAAATTGGAGATTGCCTTGCAACGTCTTTCCTGGACCCGCCGTGGGTCCGTTCTCGAAGAGATGATTTTGTAACTCCAGGCCGTGAACATTGAGCTGTGTCTAACCATTTTGCGCGAGCAGTGAAAGGTCTAAGACGGAGGAAACCAGCAATGAAGCGAAGCGACGTGGGAAGAAGCGATCGGAAAATAGCGCTGGGTCAACTTTTGGCGTTATGCGCGATGTTGTTGTTAACAGCAATGCCGGTACTCGCGGCGCTGACCGGAGACTTGCAAGGTACGATTTTTGATCCGAACGGACTGCCTGTGTCGCAGGCAACGGTTACTATTAAAAATTTGGCGACCGGCGTTACGCGGACGCTTAGCACCAGCGACACTGGCGAGTTTTCCTCGCAGCAGCTGGACATTGGAACATATGAAGTACGGATTGAAAAGCAAGGTTTCAGGGTCGCGGAGACCACGATCGTTATCCGCAGCGGCGAAGTAACACGCCTAAATCTCTCGCTAGAAGTTGGAATAGTGAGCGAAGTGGTCACGGTCGAAGCGGGCGCTGAGACATTCCTAGATGTGGCTAGCTCACAGGTAAGCACTTCGCTGGATTCCAAGACAGTTCTCGGTCTCCCCAACCTGGGCCGGGATCCGGTGGCGTTCGCGGCGCTCGCACCCGGCATCGTGCCGGTGAGCAAGGACAACCCGTTCCTGGGCTCGGGGAGTTTTAACGCTAACGGCCAACGGGGCCGTGGGAACAACATTACCGTGGACAACATCACGGCGACTGACATTTCAACGACGGGATCCTCCGGGACGGGCACGTTCAGCCTAGATGCCGTGCAGGAATTTAAACTAATTACGAGCAACTTTTCGGCGGAGTTCGGGCGGAATTCCAGTGCCCAGGTGCAAATCATCACGAAGGGGGGCACCAACCAATACCACGGGACGGCGTACTGGTTTCACCAGAACGCTGCATTTAATGCCCGAGACTTTTTCGATACTACAGGGAAGGCTACGCCGTTCATCCAGAATCAGTGGGGATTCACGGCGGGTGGCCCAGTCGTTAGAAACCACCTTTTTGCGTTCGGGCACTATGAAGGAATCAAGAATCGGGGGGCAGGAAGCAGCAGCACCGCAAACGTCTTGACCACGGCAGAAGTTGCTGGAATCACCGATCCTACCTCGAAGGCTTTATTTGCGGCAGTTGGCTCGCCGTCTTCCGATACCGGCAAGTTGAGCAGTGCTGCGCCAAACGCGGGCGACCAATTCTCATGGTCTGTCAGAATAGATGAAGTCTTCCATAATGGCAGGGACCTTATTACATCAAGGTATGGGACGAATCCTGTCACCTCGGTGAGCCCTGGTCTGACGTTTATTGGCACAAATCTGCCGAACTTTGGTGCCAACGTAGTCGCCACTGACCGGGCGTTCAACCTAGGTTACACGCATACGTTCACGCCGGCCGTCATCAATCAGTTCCGAGTTGCCTTCGGCCGGAGCAACCCCACTTTTGCGCCCAATACAACGCTGCAGGCTCCGTATGCGCCGCACATCACGATCTCAGGAAAGGATGCGTTCGGCGTGTCTCGCATCCTGCCACAGGGTCGCGTGCAGAACACGTTCCAATATAGTGACGCGCTCTCGTATACGGTAGGCCGCCAGTCTTTGAAGTTTGGTTTAGACATCTTCCGCTACCAGGCAAATAGCTTCTTTGACTCGAATTTCCGCGGGCGGGTGAATTTTTCGGACGTTGCAAGCTTTCAGCAGGGAGTGCTGCAAAGGTGGCGGCAGAACTTTGGGAGCTCGGTACGCGGCAACCGTGCAACGGACGTCTTCATGTACGCGCAAGATGATGTGCGCGTAACGAACACCCTGACATTGAATCTTGGCCTGCGCCTCGAATCTGCGGGCGGCGTTTCTGAAGTGAACGGGATCTTGTCCAATCTTAATCGGGACAGCCTCGCTCCGCTCGGCGGGGGCGGGACAGGCGCCCTTGGTTCGCTGGATCTCGGGGGTAGTGCATTTGCTCGAAACAACAACTGGGCACCGCGCCTGGGCGCCGCCTGGAACCCGCATCACGGGAGGCTGGTCATTCGCGGCGGCTATGGGTGGGCGTACGATTATATCTTCCTCAATCCCATCACGAACCTGCGTTTTTCAGCACCATTTGTCCCGTCGATCGACCTGACGTCGTTTACGGGGACGAACACGTTGGCTAATCTGGTGGCGGGGACCGCCCAGGTGCAACAGGATGCCAAAGCTGCGGTCGGAAAATTCTTGTCCACACAGATAAACTTCGGGAGCATCTCGCCCGTCCAGCAGAATCTGAAGAATCCTCGTACACAGCAATGGAACGCGGGCATCGAATTCCAGTTCCTGCGCAATTTTGTTGCGAAAGCTACTTACGTAGGAGCGAAGAGCGACTTTTTGCAGGTCTCCCTGCCGATCAACCTGTTGCCCGCAGGCGTCATACCAGCGCCGGCAGCCGATGAAGCGGACGAACTTGCGCGAATCAACCAGTTTACTGCAGTATTCACCGGTGAATCGGGCAATCCAACTAAATCTAGTAACCGCCTCGATCCGCGCTTCAACGTAGTTACGCAAGTGCAGAGCACGGGGATCTCGCGCTACAACGGGTTTCAGTTGGATGTGTTGAAGCGGCTGAGCCATGGGTACAGCTTTGATGCGTCCTACACGCTGGGGCACAGCCTTGACGACGTATCGGATGTCCTCGGAGTGCTGGTAAATGACTCCGCGGCAATCCAGGATCCGAGAAACTTACGCGCAAATTATGCCAACTCCCAGTTTGATATCCGGCACCGCTTCGTAATGAGCCACATTTGGGAACTGCCAATGGGCAAAAACCATAGCGGATTCGGTGGCCGGCTTCTGGGCGGCTGGGCGTTTAATGGAATTTTCAGCATCCAATCGGGATTGCCAGCGACAATTTTCGCCACGACCCGCCGCACCGTTTCGGACATCCTGCTCGTGGGAGACAGTTTCGTGCGCGCGAATGGAGATGTGACGGGATTCACTCCGGTTCCAGACGGAAGCCCAGCAGCCGCCCTAATCCCAGACCCGTGTTCCCGCGGCGTGAACACGTCCAAGGCAACCACTTGTACAAACACAAGTGGCTTCGCGTTGACGCAGCCTCTGCTGGGTAATGCGGGGACGAGCGCTCGAAACGGCCTCCGACTGGACAATCTGGTTAACTTCGACTGGGGAATCCTCAAGAACACACGCGTGACCGAGAAGGTGAATGTGCAGTTCCGGTGGGAGGTGTACAACGTCTTCAACCATGCCAACTTCTCCGGTTTCGTAAACGACCTGACGAGCTCGTCTTTCGGCACGTATCAGAGCACTGCCACTGACCAACGGAAAATGCAGGCCTCACTCAAATTCATGTTCTAACGGTCGGAAGCAGTTCGTCTCTAACAAGAGCGGCGCCCGGCTACATGGGCGCCGCTCTTGTGTCTTTAGAGGCAATTCGCCTGGTCTGGGGATAGAACTGGCGGCCAGTGGGTACTTCGGGTATCCGCCTTTTTCTTGGTAACCAGACCCATTCCTTCTCGGGCGAAAAGAACGTACGTTATGCGCGTTATATCTGCCGTGGCTCTGAACTCGCCGGGCGGTCACCCTCGGCCGAGCTTCATAGTCCAGAAGACGGTGGAGCCGAAATGGAAACCTGCAGAGCGGTAAACCCCTGCGGCGGACGGCGCCTCCAACATCCAGCCCGCGAGGCTCTCCACCTACTGAATCGCCGAATGCCGAAGCGCAAGTCCGCGTGGTGTGACCGAGCAGAGCGCCCTTCAGTGGGCTTGCCGTTGAGCGTGGATGGTACGCGGTGCTGCGCGTGTCGGCGACCCATTCCGACGTAAACCTTGCGATCGAACTCCTGACCTCAAGAGGTGTATGTTCATCCCGGCCAACTTCTACGATTTTCCCAATGGCGATTCTGGTCCTACGTCTGATTACAGGCGAACAAGCTTTTGGAGAAGGAACGCGCGGCCTTCTCTCCTTGTTCTGACCGAAAGCGACGCGGCAGTTCTCCGGGCCCTCTATATTACGTAAAGTTATGTGCAGAACAGGAAGGAGATATAGTACTAGAACTCCAGCAAGATTGTGATTCACGCGGCTCAAAGGCAAAGAGAGATCGCAGCTCACTCCCTTCCAAATTCCATATGGTCTACATTCGCTCGTAGGAGAGTACAACCGGGGAATCCAAAAGGTTCCCCTGGCCATCATCTAAATTGAAGATAAATCAGCAGTTAGCCCGCATAATATTCCCATCAAGTGCGTCTCTCTTTTGGAATTTAGATTGCACCCACACAGGGCACATTGGGTGCATTAGGCGTGTGCAACAACAGGGGTTCTTTAGGATTTCAAAAATTTAGGAGGATTCAGTGAATAAGAGATATCGCAGATTACTGACGATATTCGGCGTAATGGTTCTCGTGCTAGGACTCGTTGTCAGCGAGGTCAGCGCGCAGATGATCAGCGGAGACTTAGTGGGAACGGTTCTGGACAAGTCGGGTGCTGTGATCCCGAGGGCGACGGTTGAGGCTGTCAATACGGAAACGGGCGTTAAGTACAGCACCCAGGCCAGTGATTCTGGCGAGTACAGATTCAACAACCTGCCCGTGGGCACTTACAATGTTTCGGCGTCTGCTCCGAATCTCGCGACCACGGTGATTAATGGATTCAAGGTCGAGCTGAACAAGACCGTCACGTTGCAGATCACGCTTGAGTTGAAAGGGGCGGTTACGACGATCGAGGTTTCTGGTGTCGCACAGTCGTTGGATACGACGACTTCTAATCTCGCTAACACTTTCGAGCAGAAGCAGTTGGCAGACCTGCCGAGCACCAGCCTCGGGGCGAGCGGGATACTGAATCTTTCTCTGTTGAGTCCCGGTGTAGCGAGTAGCGGTGGGGTGGGTGCAGGTTCGGGCCCCAGCGTCGGCGGTCAGCGGCCGCGCAACAATAATTTCACGGTGGAAGGCATTGACAACAACAGTAAGGGGGTGACCGGGCCTCTAGTTCCCATACCGAACGACGCGGTTGCCGAATTCATTCTTCATGAATTCGCCGAGTTTGCGCTGGATTTCCTCGGGCGAGGGCAATGGTTGATCGGTGCTCATCCCGTCTAGTTTAGCTCAACTCTCCGTGCTTGCAAGGTCGGTGGCCAGAGCGGCCATGAAGGCGGCGATGTTCTCAAACGTGCCGATGACAACCAGCCGGTCGCCCGCATTCAGGCGCCGTTGCGCGCCC
>Ga0137403_10006917_pt1 | contig 12906 bp, 10 predicted proteins | sample CZOMad2_1_16fung_FD_122057 | JGI IMG/M metagenome (GOLD analysis project Ga0137403, IMG submission 122057) | Vadose zone soil fungal communities from Angelo Coast Range Reserve, California, USA - CZOMad2_1_16fungal (Hybrid Assembly) | ecosystem: Environmental > Terrestrial > Soil > Vadose zone... | reverse complement strand
CGGTGCGTGCGCCGTGCTCGGCGCCAACCGCTGGTACGACGTGTGGCGCGCCGGCAGCCAGGTCGAAGAGCAGACGCGCGAGGCGCGCACCGCCACGCAGCAGTACGAGCGCATCACCTCGACCTTTCCGGTCACCGATACGAGCACCGAGAACCTGAAAGTCACCGTGGTCGAGTTCACCCGCATTGCCGAGCGGACCATGGACCCGGAGCGCGTCTTCCAGCACGTGTCGCGCGTGCTCGAGCAGTATCCGCAGTTCGAGCTCGACGCCATGCGATGGGCCGTCGGCAAGCCGGGCGAGCTGCGCGAAGGCCTCGCGCGCGCAACGCCCCCGGGCGCCGGCGACACGGTGGTGCTGGTCGAAATCTCGGGTCGCGTGCAGGCCACGCAACGCAACGACTATCGCGGCATCACCGCCCAGGTTCAGCGCTTCGCCGGCGCTCTGGTCGGCGAAGGCTTCGAGCTCGCGCGCACGCAATTGCCGTTCGACATCACCTCGGAAGGCGTTCTCACCGGCGACATCGGCGGCGCGGCCGAGTCGACCGAGGCGCCGCGCTTCACCGTCACCATCACACGGCGGCTGCCATGAGATTTACCCGCGAAGAGCTGAGGCGCCTCACCATCCCGCTGGTCATTGCGCTCGCGCTGCTCGCAGGGGGCGGCGCGCTGATCTGGAGCGCAGACCGTGCGCTGCGCGAGGCGCAGATACGGCTCGCCATGGCACAGGGCGAGCGGCGCACCGCGAACGAGCGCCTGGCGCGCATCTCCGAGGAGGAGCGCGAGGTCAAGGAAAAGATCGACGTCTACCAGCGGCTGAAAGGCCTGAACATCCTGGGCGAGGAGCGCCGTCTGGAATGGGCCGATGCCATTACCCGCATCCGCACGCAACGCGAGCTTCTCGACCTGCGCTACACCGTCGAGCGGCAGCGCTCGCTCACTTCACTGCCCGGCAAACCGGGCAACGTCGACTTCTTTGCGAGCACCATGAAGGTCGAGCTTGCGCTCCTGCACGAGGACGACCTGCTGCGCTTCCTGTCCGATCTGCGGCAAACCGGCAATGCGTTCTATGCCGTGAAGAAATGCGCACTGGCCCGAACCGGCCAGGCGATCACCGGCGCGACGATGACGCCACGGCTGCGCGCCGACTGCGAGGTCGACCTGATCACCATCATGGACCGCGCCGCGAAAAAATGAGGCTCGGCTTCTTCCTTGTGATGCTCATCGCCGCGCCGGCGGCTCAAGCGCAGGAGCTCGAACGCCTGTTCTTCACCCCGGACCAGCGCGCAAATCTCGACCAGCGTCGCAAGGCCCGCGTGCCCGACAAGCCGGCGGCGGCGACGGCGGTGGCATCACCGGTGACGCGTGTCGACGGCTACGTGAAGCGCTCCGGCGGTCCGTCCACCGTGTGGATCAACGGCGAATCGGTTCCGGAAAACGCACCGGAAGCGCCGCGCATCGACAGCGCGCGCGAGCCCAGCGGCTCTGTTTCGATCAGCGTCGGCGAATCGGGCAAGCGCGTGCGCCTGAAGCCCGGCGAGTCGCTCGATCGCGGCAACGGCGAGGTGCACGACGTGATCGGCGACGGCGATATCCAAGTGCGCCGCCGCGCACCCCGACCATGACGCGCAGCGCGCTGCGGCAGCGCGGGGCCGCGCTCATGCTGCTGCTCGCGGTCCTCGTGATGGGTGCCGCCTGGTTCGTGGTTCGCCGGCTGGACGCGATTGCAGGCGACTTCACCGCCGCCAACCGAACGTACAACGCGCAGGTTCTTTCGCGCGCCAAGCAGGCGCTTATAGGCTACGTCGCTGCGCAGGCGGCGAAAGCCTTCGAGGACAATCCCGGCGCGCTCCCGTGCCCCGAGGCGCCCGCCTCATTCAACAGTGGCTCTGGCACGGACGGCAAGATGGCGTCGAGCTGCACGTTGCCCGTCGTCGGGCGCTTTCCCTGGCGAACGATTGGCATGGATAAGCTGCTCGACGCCTCCGGCGAGCCCCTGTGGTACGTGATTTCAACAGGATGGGCGTACACCGGGTCCAACACCGTCATCAATTCGAACTCGCTTGGACAGTTGACCGTCGACGGGAGCGCCGGCTCCGACGCCGATACCGTCGTGGCGCTCATCATCGCGCCCGGCCCGCCGGTGAGCGTCACTGCTTCTACCGGCTGCACCGCGTGGCCGCAGACGCGGCCGGCGAGCGGATCGCCGGACCTACGCAACTACCTCGAGTGCGAGAACGCGACCTCGCCCGCCGATGCCACGTTCGTCACCGCGCAGTCGAACACGGCGTTCAACGACCAGGTGGTGCGCATCACCAAGGCCGACATCATGCCCGGCATCGAGGCGGCGATCACGCATCGCATCGAGCGCGAGGTCGTGCCGCAGTTGAAGGCGGTCTACAACAGCGCAACGTGGTCCACCAACATCTCGGCGGCGAACCCGATGTATCCGTATCCCGCGACGTTCGCCGACCCGAGCCTGACCGCCAGCTACCACGGCTCGGCCGCATCGTGCAGCGGCAACGTCTGCACTGGCCTGCTGCCCGTCATCTTCACCAACAACGCCGGCGCGAGCACGATCTGCACGGCGGGCGGCAGCTCGCTTTGCGATCCGCTGTACGTCAACTGGACGAGCGGTACGATCGAAGTGAAGAGCGTGACCGTCTCCGGAACCACCTACGTCCCGGGAACCATCCCGGGCGTCGCCGTCTGGAGCGTAACCCTTAGCAACTGCAATCCGACCACGTCCGGAACCCCCGCGAGCCCGCAGCTCGACTGCCCGGCGGCCATTCCCAGCCTGAGCGGCGTCGTCACGACCAACGTGATCTATGAAGTGAAGGGCATCGCGAGCAACCTCGGCATGGCGCTGCGCAGATTCGATCCCGCCGCCACCTTGCCCGGCCTAACGGTGACGACCGCGCCGACCGTGGCGATGAGCAGCACAGGCTCCGCGACGATGACTTTCCGCGGCAGCACGACGGCGCCGACGGGCGGCTCGACCTTGCTCACTCCTCTGTGCGGCCTCTCGTCAATAGTCGCGGTCGGTATCGAGTGCCGCCAGGTCACGATCCCGGTACCCCTCGCACCGCTCTTCCCCGACCACGGACTGCTCAATTCCAACGACAGCACCTGGGGCTGGTTCATGCGCAATGAGTGGTACCGGGTCCTCTATTACGTCGCGGCGAAGGGCGATACAGCAAACCCGCTGCCCGCCGCGCCGACGTGCGCGACCGCCAGTACCTGCCTCAACGTCGCCAACGTGACGCCGGCTGCAGGCCAGCGCGCGATCCTCATACTCGCCGGGCGCGGCATCAACGGCACGACGCGTTCAACCGGCACGGCGGCCGACTATGTCGAATTCGGCAATGCCAGCGGAGCGTTCGAGCGCCAGCGGATCACGACGCTGCCGGCGGCGGCCTATGCGGACACGGGAGCGGCGAACGCCTACGCCTTCTCCGCAACCACCGTAACGACCGGCGTCCCGCTTTACTTCAAGGCGGCGAACACCAACACCGGCGCCTCGACCCTCACCACCGTCGCGACCGGCACGAAGAACCTGCGCAATGCGGACGCCAGCGTGCTCGCCGCCGGCGCCATCAGCGCCAAAGGCGTGGTGCAGGTCACCTACGACGGGACACAGTTCCTCCTGAACAAGCGCCCTTTCAACGACCGCATCATCGTGGTCGATTGCAGCAATCCGGGCGCCTCCGCGCTGCCGTGCGACAACCGCTGACCCCTCGTCCAGCCACCGGCTTCACGCTGGCCGAGCTGGCGGTTGTCATGACCATCGTCGCCTTCATGCTCGCGAGCTTGATGTACACCCTCTCGGCGCAGACCGACCAGCGCAACATCGACGAGACGCGCCGGCGCCTCGAGCAGGCGCGTGAGCTCCTGCTGTCCTTCGCCGTGCTCAACGGCCGGCTGCCCTGCCCCGCGCGCAGTGCGAATACGACGTCGCCGTCGACCGTCGTCGGCGACGAGGTGCGCGACGCCACAGGCGCCTGCATCGGCGACGCGGTGACCGACTATTACGGCGGCCTTAATGCCGGGGTGACGCTCGGCCTGCTGCCCGCGCGCGCGATCGGCATGTCGCAGGTCGACCCGGCGGGCTTCGTCGTCGACGCCTGGGGCAACCGCATCCGCTACGCGGTAGCGAACCTGATCACCGCCTGCTCCGGCACGTCGACCACGCCGCATTTCACCAACGCCACCAACCTCAAGGCGAACGGCATCACCTGCCAGCCGAACGATCTCTTGATCTGCAAATCCGGCACCGGCATCACCGGCACCGCGTGCGGCGGCGCGTCCAACCAGATCATGTCGCAGAGCCTCGTCGTAGCGATCGTCTACTCAACGGGCAAGAACCTCCTCAGCGCTCAGGACGCGACCACCGCCACGACCCTGGGACGAACGGACGAGGCGGCCAACCTTAACGGCGACCGCGTCTTCGTGTTCCATCCGCCGACGGCGAGCGATTTCGCCAACGGCGAGTTCGACGATCAGTTCACGTGGATCACGGTCGGCGAGCTCTACGGCAAGCTGATCGCCGGCGGCGTGCTGCCCTGAGCCTGCGGCGCACTGCGCAGCACGAAGCACACTTCGCCGTCGCGGTTCTTCTGTAGCTCGAGCCGGAAGCCTGCGGCTTCGGCCTGCCGCGCCGCCTGGTATAGCCCGATGCCGAGGCCACCGCTCGACGGCACCGGAGCGCGCAGCAGGCCCGCTTCGAGCTCGCCCGGTACTGCGGCTCCGGTATCGCACACGCGCAAGGCTCCCGCGTCGAACGACACGCGTACGCGCAGGCCCGGCTCCGCCGAGCGCTTGGCGAGCGCGTTGCGGATGAGGTTGTCGGCAACGCTATCGAAAAGAGAGCGCGGCACGCGCGCGTCGGTCGCAAACCGGGCCGGGAGAAATTCCACGCCCTCGCTCTGGTACTGGCGGGCGATCGCCTCCCACCAGTTAGCGGCGGCGACGTAGCTCTCCGGCTCGACCTGTGGACGCTGCAGGCGCTCGAGCGTCTGCTCGAGGCGCTGGGCGACGAGCGGCAGCTGCCGGCGCACGAGGGCGTTGAGCTGCGTCGAGTCGCGGTAGTCGGAGCCGGTCGCCACCGAGCAGAGCACGTTCAGCGACTGCAGCAGGTTCTTGATGTCGTGCGTGGTGCGCGCGCCGGTCTCGTGCACCGCCTGGAAATAACTGGCCTCGCGCAGCTTCTCCTCGCGGAGCTTGGCGATGTAGAACTCGCCGAGCAGCTGGCCGAGCAGATGCAGGTGCCATTGCAGGGCCGGACCGAGGCGATAGCGGGAGGCGATGCGCAGCTCCAGCTCGCCATTGGTGAACTCGACCACATTCGGCGTTTGGCTGCCGCGCTCGCCGCGCGCCATGCCGGCGCGCCAAGTGACGCCCGCAACCGACGGCAGCTCGGCGAGCGAAGCCACGGCCTGCTCGAGGAAGCGCTGCGGCTGGCTCTCGATCTGCAGGAGCTGCGCGAGCATCTGCAGCCAGCGCTCGACGGGCAGTCCGATGGAAAAGAGATAGCGCGCGAAGAACACGCCAAGCCCGCCGCCGCTGCGCGGGTTCCAGGCGAGCCCCACGAGGAGTACCGCGGCCGCGGTCAGGAACACCGTGTAGGTAAGCGACTCGAGGTAGGTCGAGCGCGTCAGGCTCATGAACGTGAAGCTGCCGAGGATCACCACCACCAAGATCAGCATCAGGAAGACGCTGTAGAAGAAGTCGATGATCTGCGCCGCTTCGGCGGCCTCGGGCTCGGCGGGAAAAAGCGCGATCAGCACGAAGGCGAAGGGCAGCACGTACTCTGCCGCGCGGCGCGTGTCCGCGGTAATTTCTCGGCGCGGCGCGATCTCGGGAAGGATCGCAATGGCGAGCAGGGCGAGCAGGTAGGCGAGCATGACGAGGTAGCAGCGCCGCTGCCACTTCGCGTGATGCTGGTAGACCTTGCCGCCGACCAGCCCGGCGATGATCACGACCCAGAAGGCGAGCAGCCACCAGTCGAGACGCAGCATCAGGCCGAAAGCGACCAGCGACAGGATCAGTCCCTGCGTCGGCGACACGCGCTGCTCGGCGCGCAGGAACGGCTGCCAGAGAAGCAGCAGCCCGAGATGCGCGAGCAGCAGCGCGCGAGCCCATGGATCGGCGACACCGCGAAACACCGCGATGTGCAGGAGGAGCAGCATCGCCACCACGACCAGGCGCCAGTAGCGCTGGCTGAAGGTCCAGGTGGCATTGGCCAGTCGCGAGAAGACCGGCTGCGGCAGGGCGGCGTGTTGCATGGCGGCGGCGACTAGTCTACAAACGAACGCATGCCCGCGGCCATTCTCGCCCGCCTCGCCCTGCTTGAAGCGCGCCGCGGCGGACTGGGCTGGCTCGCGCTTGCCGCCGTCGTCATCGGGCTCGCGCTCGCGGGCTTTCTGTCGCAGCTTGCGCTGACCGAAAGCCGCATGCTGCAAGCCGCGGTGGTCGCCGCGCTGCTTCGCGTGTGCGCCGTGTTCCTAGTCGCCGGGCAGGTCGTGGCGAGCGTGCGCCGCGAGATCGACGATAAGCGCCTCGAGCTCGCCCTGTCGCTGCCGCTGTCGCGCGCCGCCCAGTACCTCGGGCGCCTCGCCGGGTTCATCGTGCTCGGCGCGCTGCTCGCGCTCATGTTCGCGGCACCGGCCCTGCTGTGGGCTTCGCCGCTCGCCGTCGCTTGCTGGGCGGTCTCGCTCGCCTGCGAGCTCGCCCTCGTCGCCGCCGCGGCGCTCTTCTTTGCGATGACGCTCGCACAGCTCGTGCCGGCCTTGGCAGCGACCATCGGCCTGTACCTGCTCGCGCGCTCCGTCAGCGCCATCCAGGCGATCGCCGCCGGACCGCTCGCGCCCGAAAACCTTCTTCAGGCCCTGGCGCAGCACGCGCTATCGCTCGTCGCAGTGCTGCTGCCGGCGCTCGATCGCACGACGCGGACCGATTGGCTCCTCTATGGCCCACCGGATGGCCAGAGTTTCTGGCTCGGCGTGACGGGCGCGCTTCTCTACACAGCGCTGCTCGCGGCGGCGGGCGTATTCGATTTCCAGCGCAGAGCGTCATGACCCGCGACGAGCGCCCAGTACGCGCCGTTCCAGCGGGCGTGTGGCTCATGCTCGGCATCGCGCTATCGGCGCAGATCGCCTGGCGTGTAGTGCAGGCGCCCGCTGCACCGCGCGCGGCTGACCTGCCGCCGCCGCCGAGCGCGCAAGCCTTGCGGCTGGCGAGCTTTGGTGAAACGAATGCGACTGCGCGCCTGATGATGCTGTACCTGCAGGCCTTCGATTACAGCGGCAGCAACGCCAACTCTTATGGCCGCCTCGACTATGCCCGCCTCATCGGCTGGCTACAGGCGGTCCTCGAGCTGGACCCGCGCAGCGAATATCCGCTTTTCGCCGCCGCTCGCGTCTATGCGGAGAACCCGGATCCGGCGCGCAGCCGGGCTGCACTCGAGTTCGTCTATCGAGAGTTTTTCGCCGATCCCGACCATCGCTGGCCTTGGCTCGCGCACGCCGCCATCCTTGCCAAGCATCGGCTGCACGATCTCGCGCTTGCACGCCAGTACGCCGCAGCCATCGACCGCTATACAAAATCCCCGGACGTGCCTCTGTGGGCGAAGCAGATGGAGATTTTCATCCTGGAGGACATGAACGAGCTCCAGGCGGCGCGGATTCTGCTCGGCGGCCTGCTGGAAAGCGGCGCCATCCACGACCCCGCCGAGGTGCGTTTCCTGCGCCAGCGGCTGGAAGAGTTGCAGCGCAAGACCGGGCCCTAAACCTGTCGAAGACCGGACATATCTGTCGAGTCTTCGACGAATTTGCTTCCAGTTTCTGATCTAAAGCGTTGTTTCATAACTGTGTTACCCTAGGCATAGCTCTTGCGTACTATCGGGCACAAGGGAGGTTTCATGGAATCCATTCGTAAGCAGCACGGCTTCACGCTGGTCGAGATCGCGATCGTGCTGGTCATCATCGGACTCTTGCTGGGCGGCATTCTCAAGGGCCAGGAGATGATCACGCAGGCCAAGATCAAGAACGTGATCGCCGATTTCTCCGGCATCTCGGCGGCCTATCACGGCTACGTCGATCGCTACAAGAAAATCCCGGGCGACGATCCTTGCGCCGGCGGTGTCGTGCTCCCAGGCAACTGCGGCACCGCCGCTGGTCGCTGGACCGGCGCCGCTGCGGGCAACGGCAACGGCATCGTCGGCGGCGCGTACAACAGCACCACCGCAGCCGACGAGTCGCGCCAGTGGTGGGATCATCTGCGCCGCGCAGGCTTCGTGTCTGGCGTGGGCGATCAACAACCATTCAATGCTCTGACCGGCCAGATTGGCATCCAGACCGGCGACGCAGCGGTAAGCCCAGGACCGACGCTCGGTTCAGACGCCGCCGGCACAGGCGGCTTCTCGGGCCTCATCATCTGCTCGGCGAACCTGCCGGACAAGATTGCGGTCGCCGCCGACACGCAGATGGACGACGGCGTGCCGACCTCCGGCTCGGTGCGCGGACAACTGCAGGCGGCGCCGAATCCCCCGATCGGCAAGCAGGCCCAGGCGAGCTACGCCGAGACCGGTACCAACGTCTACACGATCTGCCGCGCGCTGTAAGCGCAATCGACTCAAGAAAAGGCCGGCGCGAGCCGGCTTTTTTTGCTTCGGCGTTCAGGTAGCCTTTCTTCCGCCGCAAAGGGTAAGGCGCCGCATGGTAGGCGCAGCGCAGAACGGGCTGTCAGCCTTGGTCGTCCCGCCCTGTTAGCAAGACGCTCACAAGCAGTGCACTGAGAACGGAACGCATGAGACCCAACGTTCGCAATGAGGGGGCGCGCCGCTTTTGCGCGCGTCCCGCGTGATTGTGTGATTAGAGCGCTCACACACTCTATTTGATCGTCTCGAATCTACGGTGCCGGTTTCGGAGAATTTTCGCGCTCTCGGCTCTTCTTACTATCATTCGAAACACGCATCGTAAAGCTGTTCCCTCCAATGCCGTAGACACAGTTCCATGCGTTGCCAGAGAGATGATTCGCCCTTGATGTTCCAAATTGACCGTCGAGATTGTTTGCATCGCAAACAGCCTGCACGGCCACTCGTGGCGTCGATGCAATGAGGTCTGGATTATTTGCTTGGCAATAGTTAACCGGTGCTACGGCGCAATACAGCATTGTCGCTTTTTGGCTAGATGATGTCGTTCGCGTTTGCCCGGAGTTGCTGGCGGAAAAGAGGGCAGAAAAAAATAGCGTCGCTGTAACGGTAAGGCTCTTTGCAGTCATATCGCGATCTCCCTGAAATGCTGCGCGGGCTTCGCACCGACCCATGCAATGTAAAAATATCATGGCAGAGATGCGAAGTGCTTTACACGCGTATGTAAGCGCAATCGACTGATCGAAGGCCGGCGCGAGCCGGCCTTTTTTTTCGCCTAGCCGCGCAGCAACTTCTCTTCCGCAGCGAGCAACCGCTCGGGCGCGCCGAGCAGTACGACGATATCGCCGGCCTGAAGGACGCCGGCCTCGGCAGGCGTGAGCCGCTGGCGCGCGCTCGGCCGGCGGACCGCGCGTACCTGGACTGCGTCTTTCTCCAGCGCGAGGTCGGCGAGTGATCGCCCGAGCGCGTGGGCGCCCGCTTCCAGCGTCACGGCATGCAGTCGGGCAACCTCGGCGTCACTCGTGTCACCCTCCCCGGCGAAGAGGCCGCGCAGCAGGCTGTATTGCTGGTCGCGCACCTGGCGTACGCGCCGCATCACGCGGCTGAGCGGCACGCCCGCCACGACCAAGGTATGCGAAGCGAGCATCACACCCGACTCGAACGCTTCGGGCACCACCTCCGTCGCGCCCGCCTCCGAGAGGCGGCTGATGTCGGCTTCGTCGCGCGCCCGCACGATGACGGGAACCGCTGGGTTGATGGCATGGATGTGCGCGAGGACGCGAAGGGCGGCATGGATATCGGCGAAGGTCACGACGGCGGCGGTGGCCCGCGCGATGCCCGCGGCGATCAACGCCTCGCGGCGTGAGCTGTCGGCAAAGACCACGTTTTCCCCGGCAAGCGCCGCTTCGCGCACGCGCTCGGGGTCGAGATCGAGCGCGACGTAGCGCAGGCCCTCGGCATCGAGCAGCCGCGCCAGGCGCTGGCCGTTGCGGCCATAACCCAGCACGACGACGTGGCGCTCCACCCTGATCGACTGCGCCGCGACGCGATGCAGCTCGAGGGAGCGCAGCATCCATTCCGAGCGCGATACGCGCATGACGATGGCGTCGGAGGCGGTGATGAGGAACGGCGCGGCGAGCATCGACAGGATCATCGCCGCCAGCAGCGCCTGCGCCAGATCGTCGGTGACGAGACTCGCCGCCACAGCCAGTGGCAGGAGGACGAAGCTGAACTCCCCGGCTTGCGCGAGCGCGAGTGCCACGCGCAGCGCAGTGCCGGTGGAAGTGCCGAAAGCTTTCGACAGCGCGGCGACCAGAGCGAGCTTGCCGGCGACCAGCACGGCGAATAACGCCGCCACCAGTCCCGCATGCGCCGCTATCAGGCGCACGTCGAGCAGCATGCCGACGCTGATGAAAAAGAGGCCCAGCAGCACATCGCGATAGGGCTTGATGTCCTCTTCCACCTGGAAGCGGTACTCGGTCTCGGAGATCAGCATGCCGGCGAGGAAGGCGCCCAGCACGAGCGACAGGCCGGCGAGGCCAGTGAGGAACGCGAGCAGCAGGATGATGAGCAGCACGTTGAGCACGAAGAGCTCGGTCGATCCCAGGCGGGCGACGGCGCCGAGCCAGCCGCGCATCAGTCGCGGACCGACGAGCACCACCAAGGCAAGCGCGAGCGCGGCCTTGGCGAGCGCGGCCGACACCTCGATCCCGAGAGCACCGGCCGGCTGCGCAAGCGCGGGAATCAATACCAGCAGCGGCACGACGGCGAGATCCTGGAAAAGCAGCACGCCGACGGTCTGCCGGCCGTGCGGCGAATCGAGCTCGCCGCGCTCGGCGAGCATGCGCGAGGCGATGGCGGTGGAGGACATCGCGGCGATGCCGCCGAGCGCAAGGCCTGCCTGCCACGACAGTCCGAACAGGAACGCGCCGGCCAGGGCAATCAGCACGGTGCAGGCGACCTGCGCGCCCCCGACGCCGAACACCACGCGACGCATCGAGCGCAGCTTGCTCAGGCTGAACTCGAGCCCGATGGAGAACATGAGGAACACCACGCCAAACTCGGCGAGGTGCTGCGTTTCCTCGCGGTTCGAGACGAAACCGGCCGCGTGCGGCCCGAGCGCGAGGCCGGTGACGAGGTAGCCGAGCAACGCAGGCAGCTTGAGCGCGCGGCACAACGCGACGGCGATCACGCTGCTCGCGAGAAGCAGCAGCACCGAGGTGAGCGAGACGCTCGTCATGGGGGAAATGCGGTCAAGGAAGAAAGAGTCATTGGGCTATACTGCGGCCCTATGATAAAGGCCGCTCGGCTGAGCAAAAAAACGAGCGAAACCAGCGCTCTCGAGCTCGCGCGGCGAGTGCTCGCGATCGAGGCCGACGCGGTGCGCGCGCTGATCGAGCGGCTCGATGATCGCTTCGTCGCGGCGCTCGAGCTGATCGCCGGTCGGAGCGGCCGCGTGGTCGTCAGCGGCATCGGCAAGAGCGGACACATCGCGCGCAAGATCGCCTCCACCCTGGCGAGCACCGGCACGCCGGCCTACTTCGTGCATCCGGCGGAGGCGAGCCACGGCGATCTCGGCATGATCGAGGCGGGCGACGTCTTCATCGCCCTGTCCTATTCGGGAGCGAGCGATGAGCTGCTCGACATCGTGCCTCTGGTCAAGCGGCGCGGCGCAAAGCTGATCGCGATCACCGGCAACGCGCAGTCCGCGCTGGCACGCGAGGCGGATGTTCACCTCGACGCGCGAGTCGCGCAGGAAGCCTGTCCGCTCAATCTCGCGCCGACGGCGAGCACCACGGCGGCGCTGGCGCTGGGAGATGCGCTCGCAGTGGCCCTGCTGGAAAAGCGCGGCTTCACTTCCGACGACTTCGCCCGCAGCCATCCGAAAGGCCGCCTGCCGCGCCAGGCGCTGGTGCATGTCGCCGACGTCATGCGCAAGGACGCCGACCTGCCGGCCGTGGCCGCGGGATCGCCCGGCCTGCAAGCGATCGCCGAGATTTCGCGCGGCGGGATCGGCATGACCGCAGTGCTCGACCCCGCGCGCCGTGTGCTCGGCATCTTCACCGACGGCGACCTGCGCCGGGCGCTGGAGAAAGGCGTGGACTTCGCCGCCGCGACGGTGGACGACCTCATGACGCGCTCGCCCCGCACGCTCTCGCCCGGCGCGCTGGCGGTCGAGGCGGTGAGCCTGATGGAGACCCACAAGATCAATCAGCTGCTGGTCGTCGACGAGCGCGGCGCACTCCTCGGCGCGCTCAATATGCACGATCTGTTCCGCGCCAAAGTCATCTAGGCTCGATGCAATACCTCGCTCCCGATGCGCTCGCGCGGGCACGCCGCGTGCGCCTGGTGATCTTCGACGTCGACGGCGTCCTGACCGACGGCAGACTGTGGTACGGACCGGGCGGCGAGGAGCTGAAGGCGTTCCATGCCTTCGACGGCCACGGCGTGCACCTCCTGCGCATGGCGGGCCTCGACACGGCGATCATCAGCGGACGCGAGTCCCAGGCCGTCGAGGAACGCGCGAAGGAGCTCGCCATCAAGCATGTCGTCCAGGGCGCGCGAAACAAGCGCCAGGCGTACGAGCGCATGCTGCGGCGTCTTCGACTGACGCCCGCGGCCGTCGCCTACATGGGCGACGATGTGGTCGATCTGCCGATTCTCACCCGCTGCGGCTTCGCCTGCGCACCGCATGAAGCTCCCGAGGAGGAGCGCCGCCGGGTGCATTACATCGCCGCAGCCGGCGCCGGCCGCGGCGC
>Ga0137403_10006916_pt1 | contig 12907 bp, 11 predicted proteins | sample CZOMad2_1_16fung_FD_122057 | JGI IMG/M metagenome (GOLD analysis project Ga0137403, IMG submission 122057) | Vadose zone soil fungal communities from Angelo Coast Range Reserve, California, USA - CZOMad2_1_16fungal (Hybrid Assembly) | ecosystem: Environmental > Terrestrial > Soil > Vadose zone... | reverse complement strand
TCGTCGCTGTCGCGCCGTGCCAATGCTTCTCGCCGGGTGGAAACCAGATGACATCGCCGGGACGGATTTCTTCGATCGGTCCGCCCTCGCATTGCGCCCAGCCAAGGCCGGACGTGACGATGAGGGTTTGACCGAGCGGATGGGTGTGCCACGCGGTGCGGGCGCCGGGCTCGAAGGTGACGTGACCACCGCTGACGCGTGCCGGGTCGCCCACTTGAAACATTGGGTCCACGCGGACCGTGCCGGTGAAATAGGCCTCGGGGCCTTTGCCGGAAGGCCGTGAGCCGTTGCGTTTGATATCCATTGTTCCATTCCTTCTCTCGTCATTCGCTGCGGGAGTTTCTGCAAAACCTGGACGCGCCGTTGCCAGCAAGGCCAATCCGCCTGCGCTTACGAGCAAACTCCTTCGCGTAACCACCCGCTGCATTTCCGTTGCACCGCTTTTGCAATGCAGGAAACAAGCGTCCGATTGATCCATATGCCGAACTCCGTTTGCCTCGCGGGACGCTCCTATCGAGGCCAATCGCCCGTCCTAGATATAGCGCGTGCGGCTATAGCGACTAGCCGCTATAATCGGCATGGACTTATAAGCAGGATCGATAAATGCAGCGCGGAAATCTCGACGACCTCTCGGCCTTTCTGATCGTCGCCCGCGAGGGTAGCTTTACGAAAGCGGCTGCCAAGCTTGGCGTTTCACAGTCTGCGCTCAGCTACACCATCAGGGAACTTGAGGCGCGTCTTAAGCTGCGCCTACTGACGCGCACCACGCGCAGCGTCTCGCCGACGGCAGCGGGTGAGCGCCTGTTGCGTAATGTGGGTCCGCGCCTGGAAGAGATCGAGACGGAACTCGAAGCGTTGGGCGAACTGCGCGAGAAACCCGCTGGGACGATCCGGATCACCACACTCGAATTCGCGGCAGACTCGATACTGGTACCCAAGCTTGCGAAGCTTTTGCGTGCCTATCCCGACATCAAGGTCGAGATTGTCATCGACTACGGCCTCACCGACATCGTTGCACAGCGTTACGACGCAGGCGTCCGGAACGGCGAGCAGGTCGCCAAGGACATGATCGCAGTGCGTATCGGACCCGATGCGCGCATGGCGGTCGTGGGGGCTCCGTCGTATTTCAAGGGCCGGGCGGAACCGAAGAAGCCGCAGGACCTGATCGGTCACAACTGCATCAATCTACGTTTGCCGACGCATGGCGGCTTGTACGCGTGGGAATTCGAAAAAGGTAACCGTGAGCTAAAGGTACGTGTCGAGGGCCAGTTTACCTTTAACTCCACTGGCCCGATGCTGAATGCGGCGCTGGCCGGATTGGGTCTGGCTTACGTACCGGAGGGATTGGTGCAACCGCATATAGCTAAAGGCCGGCTTACGCGTGTGCTGGCGGATTGGTGCCCGCCGTATCCGGGCTACCATCTTTATTACCCGAGCCGGCGGCAGCCCTCGGCAGCCTTTGCGCTCGTCGTCGATACCTTGCGTTATCGGCCTTAACGCCTATCGAAATGGATTATACCGGGCTCCTTATAGATGCCGTCGCGCTTGTCCAGAATGTCGCACTTCGTAACCGCGAGGTCATGATTGATGAAGAGGCCCGCCGCGCTACGACCAGCTCTTCCATCAGCGCGGCCGCCTGCGCCCATGGTCATGGCTGCGATGATATGACGTGCTCATGGGTGCGTTTTTCTTCATCGCGGTTTCTCGATAAGCTCGATCATCACTTTCGTCCCTTCGGGTACATTCAGTTCTTCGATGCCCGTATCGATCTTTCCTAATTTGATGAGTCCACTCGAATAACGAAAGTTTCGGTAAAATATGGCTAAGTTGCCCCAAGGCGAATAGTAGGCAATATCTCCGATTGAAGGATCGCTGCCTGCAGGCGCACCCTCAGTAGATAGCCTTCGCGGTAGGTCACTGACTTTTTCAGTTGCTGCGTAATCCTTTAACGTCAAAGTTATTGGCAAGAGCGAGACAAAATCCCTGGATGTTGAATTATCGGCCAACGTGGCCGTGATAACCTTGTGCTGCGTTCTTATGCTTATCTTCATCGCAGTTGTCCGTTGATGGGTTTGTTCGCGCGAGGTGGTGGGAGCGGTCGGGCCGCTCTGTTCGGCATGAGCGATGATGCCGCTCAGCGCCGTTCCGAGAATCAAGGCGACAAACGTCGACAGTACGGCCAATCCCCCAGCGCTCGCGAGCAAGCTTCTGCGCGTGAGCCTCTGCTGGATTGCCGGGGCCTCACCTTCGCAACGAGGGAAACAAGCATCCAGTCTATTCACGTGCGGGGTCCATCGTTTTGACCGGCATGTCGGGCCCGCCGCTTTGTCCCATTGAGGCCCAACCCTCAGCGTATCGTGTAGCCGCCGTCCACCGCGAGTGCGTGACCGATGACGAAGCTTGCGCCAGGGCTACAAAGCCAAAGAACGGCGGCGGCAATCTCCTCTGGCCGACCCAGTCGCCCAATGGGTACGTCCTTCATCATCTCTTTCATGGCTTCTGCTTCACTGGTCAGCATGCCTTCGACCATCGGCGTCTCAATGATACCCGGACATACAGCGTTGATACGGATGCCCCGCGCGGCATATTCGAGCGCAGCGCTTTTCGTGAGCCCAAGCACACCGTGCTTGGAGGCGTGATACACTCCCCGACCGGCGACGCCCACGAGACCACCAAGCGACGAGTTGCTGACGATCGCGCCGCTCCCTTGCTCGCGCATCTGGCGCAGCTCGTATTTCATGCAGTTCCAAACGCCGCGGAGATTGATCGCGTTGACGCGGTCGAATTCTTCGCCACTCGCATCGGCGGTCTCGGCTACAGGACTCTGCACACCAGCATTATTGAACGCGGCATCAATCCGTCCGAAGGCAGCGACGGTCTGCCCGACCATGGCTGCCACCTGTTTCTCATCGGCTACGTCGCAGTGAACGGCGAGCGCCCTGTGGCCCGCGGCGAGTAGATTCTTTGCTGCGGCGTGCGCGGCTTCCTCACGATTGTCCGCCAACACCACTGCCGCACCCGCCTCGGCGAACGCTTTCGCGGTTGCTAAACCCATGCCGGAACCGGCGCCTGTAACGAGCGCGACTTTGTTTTCAAAGCTCGCAGTCATAAGAAACTACCTTTCTCTCAGACGAAAACTCATTTGCGTTAGTACATGTCACTGACTGTTGCCGTACTTATCCACCATCGTGTCCGTCGACCAGTACGATTGCGATCTGCGCCGCGAACGCTCATCCGATGCTCGGTAACTGGTCGAGAAGTTTATCGAGCGTAATCGGATAATCGCGGACGCGAATGCCCGTCGCGTTGTAGATGGCATTGGCGATCGCCGCGCCGACACCGCAGATGCCGAGCTCCCCGACGCCTTTGGCTTTCATCGGCGACGACATCGGATCAGTTTCGTCGAGGAAGATCACGTCTTGATGCGGAATGTCGGCGTGGACCGGCACTTCGTAACCGGCGAGGTCATGATTGACGAAGAAGCCGCTGCGCTTGTCCACGACCAGTTCTTCCATCAGCGCGGCGCCTGCACCCATCGTCATGGCTCCGATGACCTGGCTGCGCGCGGTTTTCGGATTGAGAATGCGGCCAGCCGCGCAGACCGCAAGCATTCGCCGGATGCGAATCTCGGCTGTCGCGGCGTCGACGCCGACTTCGACGAAGTGGGCGCCGAAGGTCGACTGCTGATGGGACTCGGCGAGCTTGCCGTACTCGATCGCGTCTTCGGCAACGAGGTCACCTTCGGCAGCCGCCTGGGCCAATGGCGCACTGCGGTTGCCGGAGTTAACCATGCCGTCGGCGAAGCTCACGTGGGGTGAATTGAAGCCGAGCTTCTGCGCCACCGCCTCGCGCAGCTTCACGCAGGCGGCATAGACGCCGGAGGTCGAATTGTTGGCGCCCCACTGTCCACCCGAGCCGCACGAAACCGGGAACGCGGAATCACCAAGGCGCACTACGACCTTGTCGAGCGGCACGCCCATCATTTCGGCAGCCGTCTGACCAAGAATGGTGTAACTGCCCGTGCCTATGTCGGTCATGTCGGTTTCGACCGTCACAATGCCGCCGCGATCCAGCCGAACACGCGCGCCAGACTTCATCAGGAGATTGTTGCGGAAGGCCGCGGCGACACCCATGCCGACGAGCCAACGTCCGTCCCGAACTTTGCCAGGGCCTGCACTTCGCTTGCTCCAGTCGAAGTGTTGCCGGCCCGTATGGAAACACTCGTTCAGACGGCGCTGCGAGTAGGGCCGCGCCGGATTCTCCGGGTCCACCTGCGTATCGTTCAGGACACGAAACTCGATCGGGTCCATCCCGAGCTTTTCGGCCATTTCATCCATAGCGATTTCGAGTGCCATTAGGCCGGGCGCTTCACCGGGCGCCCGCATGGCATTGCCTTCGGGCAAATCGAGCTGCGCCAAGCGCGTTGCCGTCATCCGGTGCGCGCCGGCATACATCAAGCGGGTCTGGTTGACGGCGGTCTCCGCTGAGCCGCCCGGCAGATTCCCGGACCATCCCTCATGACCGATCGCGGTGATCTTGCCGTCCCGCGTCGCACCGATGCGAATGCGCTGAATCGTGGCCGGCCGATGCGTCGTGTTGTTGAAGATCAACGGACGTGCCAGCGCAACTTTCACCGGCCGCTTGGACGCGCGTGCACCCAAGGCGGCAAGCAAGGCTTCCGAACGTACGAACAGCTTTCCGCCGAAACCGCCTCCAATGAAGGGCGAGATGAGACGCACATTCTCTTTCGGCATGCCAAGAGTCTTCGCGATGTCACTCACACCCCAGTCGATCATCTGGTTCGATGTCCAGAGCGTCAGTTTGTTTCCGTCCCATGCGGCGACCGATGCATGCGGCTCCATCATCGCGTGCGCTTGATCAGGCGTGGTGTAGGTCGCGTCGAGCTGAACCAGAGCCGCGGTAAATGCACCCGCAAAATCGCCGACCGCGGTATCCGGGGGGCCGTTGAAGGCGCTGGCTTTCGAAGGGGCCGCCGTATCCTTGGCGGCTGCGAGATCGAACTTGCCTTCACTTTTCGCGTAAGTGACTCGAATTAAGCCCGCGGCGGCGCGCGCCTGTTCGAATGTTTCAGCGACAACGACGGCGACCGCCTGATGGTAGTGCTCGATGTCAGGACCGCCGAGCAGCTTAGCGGTGTTCATGCTGCCCTTGCCGAGTTTGCCTGCGTTCGCCGCGGTGACGACGGCGAGAACGCCGGGTGCAGGCTTGGCCTCGGTTAGATCGATGGACGCGATCCGTCCCTTGGCGATCCCGGAGCCGACGACATAACCATAGGCTTGGTTCGGCGCGACATCGTGTTGCTCATAAGCATAACGCGCCGAGCCCGTCGTCTTGAGAGGGCCATCGATGCGGTCGGTCGGCCTGCCAATGACTTTGAGCTGATCGATCGGATTTGTAGTGGCGGAAGTGTCAAACTTCATCGTCAGTTCCTCGCCTCATCCAAAACGGCCGCGAGCGTGCGTTCGACCAGTGACACCTTGAATGCGTTTTGGTGAGTGGTCTTCGCGCCGGCGAGCAGCTTCGCCGTCACGGCTTTCGCGCCGTTGGGCAGTTCAGCTTCGGCCGCTTCGATACGCCAGGGTTTGTGCGCGACGCCTCCCAAGGCGACCCGGCCAGTGCCGTCCTGCTGGACAATGGCGCCGACCGAGATCAGCGCGAAGGCGTAGGACGCCCGATCGCGGACCTTATGGTAGATATGCTTGCCGCCGATCGGCTTGGGTAGCGTGACGGCGACAATCAATTCCCCGGGCATCAACGTCGTCTCGGTTTGAGGCGTGTCACCCGGCAGCCGGTGCAGTTCGGCAATCGGGATGCTCCGTTTCGAGCCGTCGGGCTTGACCGTCTCCACTTCAGCCTCGAGCACGAGCATCGCGACTGCCATGTCGCTCGGATGGCTCGCGATGCAAGCGTCGCTGACACCCATCACGGCATGAGAACGGCTAAACCCACCGATAGCCGCGCAGCCGCTGCCGGGCTTGCGCTTGTTACACGGCTGGTTGGTGTCATAGAAGTACGGACAGCGCGTGCGCTGAAGCAGGTTGCCCGCGGTCGTGGCCTTGTTTCGTAGCTGCCCGGACGCCCCGGCAAGAAGAGCCCGTGAGAGCAGACCGTAGTCGCGCCGCACACGTTGATTCGCGGCAAGATCGGTATTGCGGACGAGCGCGCCGATGCGTAGCCCGCCTTCCGGCGTCGTCTCGATTTTGTCCAGCGCCAGTCCGTTTATGTCGATCAAATGCGTCGGCGTCTCTATTTCTAGCTTCATCAGGTCAAGGAGGTTCGTGCCTCCCGCAATGAACTTGGCTCCTGAGACCCTTGCGACCGCGGCTGCGGCCTCAGCGGGTGAGTTGGCTCGTTCGTAGGTGAAGGATTTCATACTTTCCTCCCGGCGACTTCGGTCATCGCGTCGATAATGTTGGAATAGGCGCCGCAGCGGCAGATGTTACCGCTCATGCGCTCGCGCAGTTCGGCGGCTGTCGCCTCAGGCGACGAAAGCAGATCGGTGCTGACATGGCTCGGGATGCCCGCATTGACCTCATCGAGCACAGCCACGGCAGAACAGATCTGACCGGGCGTGCAATAACCGCATTGGTAACCGTCATGTTTGATGAAAGCGGCCTGCATCGGATGGAGATTCACGGAGGTACCGAGGCCCTCAATTGTGGTGATACGGTCGCCTTCATGCATCACGGCGAGCGTCAAACATGCATTGATCCGACGGCCATCGACGATCACCGTGCAAGCGCCGCACTGCCCGTGATCGCAGCCTTTCTTCGTACCTGACAGGTGAAGATGCTCGCGCAAGGCATCGAGCAAGGTGGTTCGGGTATCGACGTCGAGCGAACGGACCTGGCCGTTCACGGTGAAGGAAACCTTCGATGCCGCGGCGGGCTTTGCTGCCGTCGCGGCTCGGGGTGTTTGGGCGCTGGCTACGGATGGTGCCGCCGCCGTTGCTGTCGTCGCGACCGCTCCAATCAGCATCTTGCGCCTCGATAGTTCAAATTCGCCTGGATTTCGCATGAGTGTCCAATCTTCTGGTCCTGGAGAATGTCTTAGTAGATGATAGGTCGGTGCGGCATCCGAATTAGATGGCCGTATCGGCATGGACTTATGAGCCGGCTTTATGAATGCTGCGAGCTAACGCCAACACGCCGCAGGGTTCCCAGTGCTGACCGCAGACGAATTCTCTTTCCTCATCGTCACTTTGAGCTCTTCATGCGATCAAGGGTCGCCGACGTGACCAGAGTACGAAGAGTTGTCATTTTCACTTCGGCCTTTTCTCAAAGACGTCCTTGACGACCGGCAGCGCCGAGAAGGCGTTGGGCCATCCGGCGTAGAAAGCCAGATGCGCGACGACTTCCGCGGCCTCGGCTTGCTTGAGGCCGTTATCCATCGCCCGGTTGAGGTGATAAGGAATCTGCGCGACCTGACCTGACGCAATCAGAGCGCCGACAGTGACGAGGCTGCGGTCGCGCGGCGCAAGGTCCGGACGCAGCCAGAGATCGCGGAACAGCACGTCCGTCGTGTACTGCACGACTCCCGGAAAGAACGAGCCAAACTGTTCTTGGACGCGCGTCGCGCGCTGCGCTTCGGTGGTTTCGTCGATCGGCAGTGGCGTGACGGAGGCAGCAGGAAGCTGGTCAGCGCCGATGTTGCGCGCGGCAAAGACATCCTTGGCGACAGCGACCGCCGACATCGCATTGGCCCAGCCGGAGTAGAAGGCGAGGTGTGTAATGATCTCCGAAATCTCGCGCGGCTTGACGCCGTTATCGAGCGCAAGATTAAGATGAAACGGCATCTCGATCGTCTGATTGCGGGCGATCAGGGCCGCCAGCGTGACGATGCTGCGCTCGCGCGGCGCAAGGCCGGGACGTTTCCATACGTCGCTGAGGAGACGGTTTTGTGTGTAGGCCTCCAGCGCCGGAGCGACCTTCCGCACATCCTCATACGTTAGCATCGGCTTTGATCCGGACATGGTAGTGGCCTCCTCTGCGCGAGCCAATGGCATCGCCATCAGCGAAAGCAATGCGATTGCCGCGGTCTGAAGTTTCATGGGCGATCTCCTGTCGTAGACACGAAATGGGGGGCACGCCCTGCTTTGGCGCCGTCGCATTGAGCAGGCGTAGGGCGATGAACGTGCTGCTAAGCACGACCAGCGTGCTGGCGAGATAAACCGAACCCAATCCCCTGCCTGCGATGAGTCCAAGCGCCGGACTGGCAAGGCCCAAGGAGAGATCGAGACAGACCGTATAAGCGCCCATCGCGAGACCGCGGTTCTGCGGCGGCGCGCGGCGGATCGCCTCGACGCCAAGTCCGGGATAGACCAGCGAATAACCGAGGCCGCTTAGGGTAACGCCTACCAAAGCCGCTGCGGACGATGGCGCTAACCAGATCAGCGCCTGGCCCACCGCTTCGATCAGGATGCATACCAACGCGACCTTCGCGCCGCCGATCCGGTCCGGCAGATGGCCGAACAGCGCGCGTCCTGCGATGAAGGCAACGCTCAATGCCGTGAACGCAAGCCATGCCGGGGTCCAGCCTCGCTGGGCGAAGAACAACCCGATGAATGTGATGATGGCGCCGAAACCAACCCCACTGAGGGCGACGCCAAGTCCCGGCAGCCATACGGCCCCCGCGACCTTGATCAAGCCAGCCGAGGTATGAGAGGTCGCTGATGTAGCGCGCATGGGCGCGACTAGCGGTAATGCTACGAGCGGGATCAGCGTTGCCGCGAGCGCGATCGCCGCAAAGCCGTAGCCCGTGTAGAGGGCCGTGCCAGCCGGAGCGCCGACCGCAAAAGCGGCGTAGAGCGACGTGCCGACCCAGGACATGACCTTGCCGGTGTTCTGCGGGCCCATGAGCGCCAGCCCCCAGCTGAGTGCGCCCGTGACGATGAAGCTTTCCGCGACGCCGAGCACGGCGCGGCCGAGCAGAAGAATACCGACCGAGATCACTGGCGATGCGGCGAAGCGAAGCGATAACAGGTAGAGCAGCCCCGACGCCGCAGCGATCAGAAGGCCGGTGACGACGGCGTGCTTGGGGCCCTTTTTGTCCGCGTGATGCCCAGCCCACATTCGCGAAAAGAACGAAGCCGCAAACTGGCCGCCGGAGACAAGTCCGACGACGAACGTGCTGAGCCCCAAGTCGAGATGCACGTGAAGCGGGAGCACCGGCATAGCCAGGCCGATGACGAGATACGCAATGAAGACCACGACCATGATCGGCATCAGCGCCGCGACCGAGCGGTCTTGGCCGGCGGTGCGGCCAATCGCACCACGTGCATTGTCATTCTGATTCATGATCGATCACGTTCGGTTTCACCGAACGAAACTCCCTGTCATTAAGAGAACACTTATGCGTCGCGCGCCGATCGGAGTGATCGTCGTTCACACGAGGCTTGTTATATGAGACAGTTCGCCATGCGATTAGATGGCTGAATTCGCATGGACTTATGAAGGCAGTTTATGAATTCGTCCGGATTTCGGACCTAGCCGAGTGTCGAGCGATTGGCGTTCCGGCCTATGCGTACTGCCATGCCTAGTTCCCGCTCCCACACGTCACAATCCATGAAAGCGGATATAGCTTGTTGGAAGCCGCATTCCGCGGTCCCGACCTGAGGTTAGAATTTGGGTTCGGAAGCGTGGCGCGAAGCTCTCGGCGCCCCAGACGTCAGCTACGACGTCCTTGCCCAACCATCATGAGCCTTAATCTGCGAGACCTCACCCTTACAAGGAGCGGGCTCGCACGTTGATCGAAGCTGACTGGGCCTCGTCGGCAGACCGTCCTTGATCTTAGCCGTTGATGACCAATGATCCTCGCATCGCAATAAACAATCTCCTGAGGTCGCTCGGCTTCGGGCAGAACCTTTAATACGCTGGCGTTTGTCACGATCTCCCCATCCATTCATTCGGCCGGGCGGTACAAGGCATGCCTTTCTGCAAGCTTGGTTGTGTCGCCTCGATATGCGCAAGAGACGCAGCGGGCCGGTCGCCCATTCAGTCGAACCCCATGCCCAGCGGACCGCATAGGTTTTTCGCGCGCGAAAACTGGACATGTATCCCTCGAAGACACCTATGACTTTTGAAAAGGCATTCGAACTCTCTGTCCCAGACTTGCATAGCAAATCAATGGCTGTATGGCCGTAGGCGGAGCATTGGCACTGATCTTGCTGACCTGCGTTCAACACCGATTAGGAGGTCGTGACAATGAAAGCATTCGCAACCGCAGCAATTTGCATCGCCGTATTAGCGTCATCATCCGTCGACAGCTGGGCGCAAGTATCGGACGACGTCGTAAAGATCGGAGTGTTGGACGATATGTCCGGGCTCTACGCCGATATTCAAGGACCAGGCGACGTAGTAGCGGTCAAGCTCGCGGTCGAAGACTTCGGAGGCTCGGTCAACGGTAAACCGATCGAGGTTGTTTCGGGCGATCTTCAAAACAAAGCAGACGTTGGCTCTGCGATTGCCCGCCGTTGGTATGATGTCGAGAAAGTAGATGCAATTCTCGGGTTAGGTAATTCCGCGGTCGCCATCGCAGTCCAAGGGATCTCGCAGGAAAAAAATCGAGTGGCCATTACGACTTCGGCTGGATCAACGGCATTGACTGGAAAATCATGCGCGCCACTCGGGATTCACTGGGTATATGACACCTACGCGCTCGCGAAAGGAACCGCGAAAGCGATCATGAAACAGGGCGATGCAGACACCTGGTTCTTTATAACCGCCGACTATGCATTTGGTCATGCACTCGAAGCGGATACCTCCGCCGTAGTGAAGGCCAACGGTGGTCAGGTTCTCGGCGCTGTTCGCGCGCCCATGAACTCTTCGGACTTCTCCTCATTTATCTTGCAAGCCCAAGCCTCTAAGGCAAAGGTCGTTGGATTGGCGAATGCTGGCGCCGACACTATCAATACCATCAAGACGGCCGCCGAGTTTGGCCTCGTCTCCAGTGGAACTAAACTTGCGGGCTTGTTGGTCCTACTAACGGACATCCACACCTTAGGCCTCAAGACAGCACAAGGCCTAATGTTCACCGAGGCGTTCTACTGGGATCAGAACGATGAGACTCGGGCGTTCTCAAAGCGCTTTGCGGAACGGCACGGCGGTAAACCACCCACGATGTTTCAAGCCGGAATCTATAGTGCGGCGATGCACTACTTGAAAGCGGTGAAGGCGGCGGGTACGGACGAAGCTACTGCAGTGGTGGCCGCGATGAAGAAGATTCCGGTCAACGATTTCATGACGAAGAACGGCACGATTCGCGAAGACGGCCGTATGATGCGAGATATGTATCTTCTTCAGGCAAAAAAGCCGGAAGAATCGAAGAGCCCTTGGGATCTTATGAAGGTTGTAACCACCATTCCGGCAGAGGAGGCGTTCCGCCCGCTGTCCGAGAGTGAATGCCCCCTCGTCAAGAAGTAGCGGGGCAACGGCTCGCTCGGACGGCTGCCCTACGAGTTGTTTGTCTCGCTGATCTCCGAGAGCTTCTTGTAGAGGAAGGAACGCGAGATTCCCAAACTCGCAGCAGCTTTCCTCTTATTCCCACCGCACGCGGCGATAGCGTCACGGATTTGTTCGTTCTGCAATTCCGCGACGACGTTCTTCAACTCTCTGGGTTGAAATCCTTGTTGTCGTGGCACTGCTTTAGAGGGAGCAGATCCACGCTTTGGCATTTCCGATAGATCATCAGGTCGGACTTCCGTGCCGTTGCAGAATACAAAAGCTCGTTCGATTTCGTGCTGAAGCTGGCGAACGTTGCCGGGCCAGGACCGTTCAGCTAGCGGACGTAGTCGTGGTGAACCTTCCGCCTCGCGTCGCCCGAAAGCTAAAAGTAGATGCGGAGGAGCTTCGATCGCTGCGTCCCGAGCTGATCTACGTTTCCATCACCGGCTTCGGACTCGAAGGACAACGGGCGGATTGGACCTGTTACGATCTTATCGCCGAAGGATATTCGGGAGTCATGGATCTTACGGGCGCCGCCGAGGGAGAACCGCAGAAGATCGGTGCTCCTGCAGCAGACATGCTGGCCGGTCAGGATGCGGCCTTCGCAGTTGTATCTGCACTATTTGAACGTCAGCGAACGGGAAACGGCCACGTCATCGACGTCGCGCTTGTCGACTCCATGACGCGTTTTCTCGCTTGTCGCATCGTGCCCTATTTGGGGTCCGGCGACGTTCCGACGCGCAGCGGCGCAAAGGATAGCGTCATCGCGATCTACCAGAGCTTCGAGACTGCCGACGATCCCATCACGCTAGGCCTTGGAAACGACAATCTCTGGCAACGCTTTTGGGAGACCGTGGGACAGCCCGACGCAGCCGCCCTGCCCGGAATGAGAACGAATGCCGATCGCCGTAAACTTCGCCAGGAGATCGTTGCAAGGATCGCCGGCATCCTGCGCGAAAGACCCCGAAGCCACTGGCTTGCCCTGTTTCGCGCCGCGCGCATACCCGCCGGACCGATCAACCGTATCGACCAGGTCGTTACGGACGAAGCGATGCTCGAGCGGGGCATGTTTTACCGGGCGGCAAATCCTGGCGAGCGCCCGATACCGCAGGTGGGTACAGGAATTATCGTAGATGGCGCTTCCAATTCACCTCATCTCATGCCGCCCCGTCTCGGCGATCATACCGACGAGGTGCTGCAGGAGCTGCTGGGCATCGAAGAAGCCGACCTGCAAGCCCTGGCTTTAAAATCCGTAACCAAAAGGAAACGCTCATGACTTTCGAAACGATCATTTACGAGGAAGACGGCCCGATCGGCACGATCACGCTCAATCGCCCTGACGATGGAAACATGTTCACCGTTGCGATGTGTCACGAGATCCGCGACTGCATTAACGAAATTCGCCGTGAGACTCGCACGAGAGTGATCGTTATCACAGGGGCCGG
>Ga0137403_10006914_pt1 | contig 12907 bp, 9 predicted proteins | sample CZOMad2_1_16fung_FD_122057 | JGI IMG/M metagenome (GOLD analysis project Ga0137403, IMG submission 122057) | Vadose zone soil fungal communities from Angelo Coast Range Reserve, California, USA - CZOMad2_1_16fungal (Hybrid Assembly) | ecosystem: Environmental > Terrestrial > Soil > Vadose zone... | reverse complement strand
GGGATAACCTTTGTTCGCAATTCCGCCAGAGGCGCTGGCGAAGACGGTCAGGAATGAGAAATTCGTGGCAACACGCGGTTCAGGCCGCAATCAGCGAAAATGACCCGAATCGAGTCAAAGGAAAGATTCGACAGGCTGAAGTTGCTATCTTCGAACGGATAGATAGATTCTCGTCGGCACATGATGGCGAAGAGAAAGCACTTTTCGAAGCACTTAGAAAGATACGCGCTCTAGCTAACCAGGTGACACCCATTCAATCGTAAACTTGCCACATAATTCGAGCGAATGCTACCCTGCGCGAGTGAAGCGCACATGGATAAAACGAACCAACTAATATTCGGTTTTCAGGAAGAGTGGGAAGACTTCGGAAGACGGAACCCGGTCTTCATGGAGCGATTCCCTCGCATAAAAGCGGTGATAGATTTTGCTATGACTCGGCATGTTTTTCTTTTCTGAGCCGATAGATAAGTTTGTTCTGATGAGTGGAAGAGTTTGCATCGAAGACTTCATGGAAATCTTGATGTGTTGTGGAAACGGCAGTGCTTACGCAGCCCAGAAGATTCTCAGGGGTTTCTACGAACTAGCGGTGACACTCCAATATCTGCAAGCAACTCGCCACGACCTTAGTAAATCGTCCTTGGGAGGGGACTCATTCCACACCTTGCGATCGTTTTCATCGAGACTGGCAAGCCAGCGCTGAAAGCCCGGCGAATCAAAATCATTGCGGGCCACAGTTGCGACGATCGCGGCAGCGAGACGGTCCTGTTCTCCATATGAAAAAATTTGCTTTGCCGACGAGAGACGCTCCGAAATCGCCTGCAGCATGCGCGCTTGGTCTGCCACTTTGAAAAGCGGGTTGGCAGCCAAGGCGGCGAGCAGATCGGCGGTATGGGCAGTCGAGTGAATCCAGCCCTGACCGGGTCGAAGCCGCGAAGATCGCGTTCTTGTCTCAAGTAAATGAGTGAGTCATCGAACAGCTTGCGATAGCCCGTCTCTCCGAGAAAAGGCGACTTGAGATCGCGCTCGGCCAGAGCTGCAAGACACAGCACCGAAAACGAGCGCCGAAATACGCTGTCTGTGCCGGTTTCGCCGATACCGGCGCGTAGATTGGTCTCCCACTCGGACTCCAGCGAATTGAGCTCAGTTGCAGAGAGCTGATTTCGATAGACGATCCAGACATCAAGAATGGAATACGCGAGATCGTCGCGAAGTTCCGGATCCGGAGAGCCAAGATATCCACTGAGTTCACGAACCAAGGAGAAAACCTGCTGTCCTTTCGGGATCGCGTAGTGATTCTTGGCGATGTCGCGCCAAAACTGGCGATCGTGGACAGGTTCGTTCTGTAAGTGGCGATCGGGAGCAGCTGCCAAGCTGACGGTGGCTGCGAGTAAGAGTGTGAGAGCGGCTGCAAGAAAGTGGCAGGTCCACTTCATGTGTGGAGGCTCCGGATGTGTGAACGTCGAGTGGGACGGCTGATTTCACGTTAGACGCGACGTTACCGGAAAAGGGAGCCACGCTGGCGTCAGCGGGTGGAAGAGAGAGCCGAAGTCCATTGGGTGACCGCGTGGAGGTGCGTTCGTGCTTCTTCAAGAGCGGCGCGGCGGGCGAGCAGTGCGATACTCGCTTTTTCGAGTTCGCAGCGAAGATCCGTAGCGAGACGCAAGTAGTGAGTTGCGTTGCCACGTCGTCGTCACGCCGCCAGCGCGATTCTCCGCTGCACGCTACGCGGAGTTTCATCCCGTAGACAGGAACGATTCCGTGGAGGGACGAGCGCGCAATCGTCGCGTGGACTTCGTTGCATTGAATCCGCCGCGGCCTGAAGCGCCGAGCGATGCTCCAAGTTCTCAACAGTGACCCGAATTGAAACAATTTCCGCTTTGTGATCGCGTATCTTTTGAACAATTCGTCAGTCTTACTTAATTCTGTTATTGACGCGTTATTAAGTGGCGCTCATACTCCGCCTACCCCCTTTCAAATCCTTTTTGTGTGAGCCTATGCGCATCCTTGTCGCTGAGAATGACGTACCGCTGGCAGATTTTCTTTGCCAGAAATTGGAAGCAGAGCAATTTTCTGTGGAGTTGATTCCGGGAACTAGCGAGGCGGAGAACTTGGTCGCTGAACGTTCGTGCGGCCTCGCACTGCTCGATCTTGCTCTGCCTTATGCGGCGGGCATCGACGCACTGCGCCATATTCGTGCAAGAAAGCCAGAACTGCCTGTCGTCTTTCTCACTTCACTGGAGAGTGTGGACGAACGTGCCCGTTGCCTGGACGCGGGGCGGACGACCTGGTGCCCAAACCATTTGCCTTCACGGAATTGGCTGCGCGAATTCGCGCCGTTTTGCGCCGCGGCAGTCACGCGGCGCGTGCACAGTTACAAGTCGAAGACCTGGTGATGGACCGCCTGAGTCACAGCGTGCATCGCTCGGGGCATGCAATTGATCTCAGCCCCAAGGAGTTTGGGCTACTGGAGTTTCTGATGCGCCACGCCGGCCACCCTGTCAGCCGGTCGACCATCGTTGAACAGGTGTGGCGGCTTAACGTTGAGACCATGACTAATGTCGTCGACGTCTACGTCAACTATCTCCGCCGGAAAGTCGATGCAGGGTATGACCGGCCGCTCATTCGAACCATCCGCGGTACCGGTTATCAAATCGGCTCTGGCGAACTGGTTTCCTAGCGGGACGCGTAGGCTGATTTCACCTTCAGCACGCGAATTTCCGTACAGACGCAAAAAAAAACGCCCCAGAACGTCGGGGCGCTTTTTCTGCTTTTGACAGAAATGATGTTACCGGGGCTTTTGCATCCCGTTCGAATCGGGCGCCAGGGATGACATACCCATAGCCTCAGTCGCTGAATGAGAGCTGCCATCGAGAGTGAAAAGTCCCTCGGTTGCAGAAACGGCAAGCAGCGAACCGCTGCGGCCTGCACGTACGAGAGGGAAGTAACCTTCGGCAACAGGATCGTTCACCTTTTGCCAGGTTTTTCCGGAGTCGAATGAGGCAACGAGTCCGCGCTTTTGTAGCGACGCCAGCCGGGCATTGCCGGCCCCGGCCGCATCCTGGAATTGCAAGTCGCGAATATCGGCACGGCTCCAGGTACGCCCTGCGTCGTGTGAAGTGTAAAGGCCCATGTTCGAAGTGACGAAGAGATTTTGGTCATCCATACGGCGCAGGTGAAGATTTCCAGCTGAGGCAAAGGAGAGTTCCTTCGCATCCCAGTGCGCTCCGCCATCGGCTGAGTACATAAGGTTCTTCAGAGAGACGGCCCATACTTGCGAGCCGTCGGCGGAAACCTCGAGCGATTGAGCCGGCTGTTTTACTAAAGCTTCGTTCGACACCTGCTTCCAGGTTGCACCTTTGTCCCTTGAAACCAGTACTCCACCCGTGGTCGCCGCAAACCATTGATTGGCGCCGAATGTGAGTTCGTTTACTTGAAACGCCAGGAGTTGCGGCACGCCTTTTTTTGCCAGCGGTTTCTTGGCAACGGGCGCGGTTTTCTTTCCCTTTGCGGTTTTCGCGGAGGTCTGCGCAACCGGCGTAGCAATGGCTTCGGGAACGAATAGCCCCGCTTTCACCCATTTACCAGCGGTCTCTTCGTATTTCATCAAGCCGCCGTTAGCGAGCGAGGCCCACCAGCCATTCGGCATGGCATAAACGTGGCGAACGTCGGAGCGCTTCAGTCCTGGTCCAAGCGTGGTCCAGCTGGCGCCGCCGTCCTTGGTAACAAGGAACGCATTGGTGTCGAAAGTCAGCACAACCAACGAGCGGTCGGGATGTTCGCGATCAATCGCGACATCCAGGATGTGTTGATGATGGAACCCGTTGTTCGACGCAACGAAGCTTGCGCCGCCGTTTTCGCTGATCTGCACGCCTTCGCGTTCCGTGCCCAGAATCACCCGTTGCGGATTTTTCGGATTGATCAGAATTGCGTTGACAACCCAATCGCCCGGCGTAGTGCGCTTCCACTCTCCACCTTCATTGGTAGTCTTCCACAGTCCGCTGGTGGTGCCGGCATAGAGAGTATCGGGATGCTGCGGATCCTGCTTAATCAGTTGCGTGCGCCGAAAAACAAACGGAATGCCGCTATAACGCTTCCAGTTCTGTCCCGCGTCAACACTGTGGTAAATGCCAGAACAAGCCGTAGCGTGCACGTTCGAAGGATTCGATGGATCGACGACGATGCTCATCACGTCTGAATCGTCGATCATGCCTTTGACCACAGGCGACCAGTTTTTCCCGCCGTCCGTAGTCTTCCAGGGCAGGTGATAGGTTCCCGCGTAAATAATATTTGCGTCTCTAGGATCGAATGCCACGGAATCAAAGTTTCGCAGGTCAGCGTGATTTGCTGGCGTGATTCGCTCCCACGTGGTTCCGTCGTCAGTCGAACGGTAGACCCCGGTAAGCGAGCCGGCAACAAACAATTTGGGATTCGTCGGGGCTTGCGCAAGCGCACGCACTGTTTCCTTCCCTAGCCCGACTAGTCTCCAGGTGCGGCCCGAATCATCGCTGCGATATACGCCGCCCCCACCCGAGTACAAACTCCATGTGCTTGCATAAAGTCGCTTTGAATCGCGCGGATCAACGATAATGTGCGTGATGACGTCATCCTGACCGGCGCCAATTCTGCTCAAAAGATTCCAGTGTTGCCCCTCATCGTTCGAAACGAAAACGTGGCCGTCCGACGTTCCCAGATAAACCTTGTTTGCATCGTGCGGGTCAGCTTCAAGAGAAATGACGGTACCGCCCGCCGGGCCTACCTGCCGCCACTGTTGCGCAGGTGTGGAAACCGTTGCAGCCAGGCTCAACGCTAAAATGCCCATCCACTTTGCATTCATATGAGTTTTGATTCTCCCAGAGCGCAGCTGCGCCCACAAGACAGGAGTCTAGGCTAGGACTCGCTTCAGTAGCGACTGTCCTAACGGTCAGATTTGGGGCATGTTAGTTACAGTCCTAGTACTTTCGGAAGCCAGCGAGTTTTGCGGCAGCAACTTAATTTCCACTTCGGTGTTTTACTCCGCTAGAGGGCGGTTTATCCTCCATCGGAGCAGCTTCATCAAATTAGGGAAGCGGGTCCGATCGTTAGGGGATCAGGCTTATGGATATTAAACGGATTTGGACTCAAACCAGGTTTTACCCGCTGCTGCTGGCAGGAACTCTCGCGTTTGGCGCGACGGCCGTTCTAGCTCAAGACGCCCCATCCAACGACCAGAGCGGAATCTACAACGAGCAGGGCAATGAAAATTACGACGCCCCAGAGAACGGTCAGGATCCACCGAGTCGTGTCGCGCGCTTGAGCTATGTCGATGGCTCGGTTTCGTTTCAACCTGGCGGACAAGGTGATTGGGGCCAGGCAACACGCAATCGTCCTGTGACGATCGGCGACAAGATCTGGGCGGACAATAATTCTCGAGCGGAACTTCAGGCGGGTCAGGCTTCCATCCATGTTTCAAGCAATACCGCGTTGTCATTTTTGAATCTGGATGATCAGACCACACAAATGCGCTTAGCCGAGGGCTCCATCAATTTCCGGATTCGTGAGCTGCGCGAAGGTGATGTCTATGAAGTCGACACACCGAATCTTTCGTTTAACGTGACTCAAGCGGGCGCATTCCGCATTGATGTAAATGAAAATGGCGATGGCACTCGCGTCACGGCAATTCGCGGCGAAGGCGAAGTTACCGCAAACGGTCAGACGTATACTGTTCACGCGGGCGAGCGCGGAGAATTCAATGGCACAGACCATGTCACCTATTTCATCTCGGGCGCGCCACAGCCCGATGAATTCGATCGTTGGTCGAACGATCGAGATCTGAAAGAAGATAATTCCGTTTCTGCGCGTTACGTCTCGCGCGACGTTCCGGGCTACAGCGACCTCGACGAGAACGGCACATGGAATGAAGAACCGGACTACGGCCCGGTTTGGTATCCGTCGACTGTGGACGTCGGCTGGGCGCCTTACAGCTACGGTTATTGGAACTACGTTGGCCCGTGGGGCTGGACGTGGGTTGACTATTCGCCTTGGGGTTTCGCTCCATTCCACTATGGCCGTTGGGCCTACATTGGTAGCCGATGGGGTTGGTGCCCCGGCCCGTATTACGCGCGTCCGATTTATGGACCGGCGTTCGTCGGTTTCATCGGCGGCTCGCATTGGGGTGTCGGTTTTGGCGGGGGATTTGGCGGCGGAATCGGTTGGTTTCCACTTGGCCCACGCGAACCATTTCATCCTTGGTACCACGCCAGCGGCCGCTACTACCGTAACGTGAATTTCAACAATACGTTCATTCGCAACACGACAATCATCAACAACAGGAGCAATAACTTTAACTACGCGTACGCGCACAACACGCGCGCCGTGACGGTCGCCTCGCACAACAACTTCGTGAACGGCCAGGCCATCAATCGTGGCGCATTTCACGTGACCGAAGCCTCATTGCGCGGCGCGCAGGTAAGCAATCGCGCGAATTTTTCGCCGAACCGCCAGAGCTACTTCGGCGCCGCGGGCATGCATGGCAATATTGCTCGTCCTTCGGCCGCCATTCAAAACCGTCCGGTGATGGCGCGCACGTCGCCTGCAGCGGCGGCTCATATGCCAGTTCGCACGTTTAGCGGAAATTCTCAAGGGGGCCGTGGCGCGTTTAGTAATGGTAATTTTGGCGGCGCGCGCGCACCAGTGATGGGCCGCACCGCGGAAACGGGTGCTGCGGCCAACCGTAACCGACCCTCTTTCGCGCAAGGCGGACAGCCTAACGCGGCTGGATCTTCCCGCCAGCGTGAGCTGTCAAACGACAAGCCTCAATCGCATATGCGTAATGCTCCTGCCGACTCCGGATTTAACGGAGGCACTCGTGGCCAAGCCAATGCCGGTAACAGCCGCAACTGGTCCGCGCAAGGGACTACTACAGATCGCGGCCGTGCGCCTTCGGGTTTCGGCTCGAACTCTCCGCGCGGTACATCGATGAACCATTCCGATCGGCCATCGTGGGCCTCCGGCTCAGGTGGCAATGATCGCTCCGGTTACTCGGTGAGCCCGCGCCCGAGCAATTCGGGCAACCGGCCTGACCGCACGAACTCTAGCCGTGGCAGCTCCCGTTCGTTCGAGGCTCCGCAACGGAGTTCCGGACCTTCGAATAACCGCCCCTCATATAACTCGAATTCGAATCGCGGATTCTCTCAGCCGCGTTCCTACAGTCCACCGCAGCGAACTTACAGTCCGCCGCAACGCTCTTACCCTTCGCCGTCGCAACCGCGAACCTACTCGGCCCCGTCGGGCCCGTCACGTTCTTATTCCCCTCCGAGCCGCGGATATTCAGCGCCGAGTCATAGTTCCGGCGGCGGGGGCACGTATCACGGCGGTGGTGGTGGCGGTTCCCAAGGCGGCGGAGGCGGACCACGTGGCGGCGGCGGGAGTAGCTCGCGCAGCGGTGGAGGCGGCAATGGCAATAGCCACGGAGGCGGTTCGCCTCGCGCTCGTTAAGTTTCCCATTCAGCAGCTACAGTTACCGGGGCCTGCTGCTCCAAAGAGCAGGCTTTTTTTCAGTGTTTCGTTTAATGCGTCCCTGAGACGTCCTCTTGGGTACACCCGCCTGGCCGCAACTCCTTCCTATGTTTCGGGTTAGATCAAGTATAGGCAACCCTACCCATCAGGTGATTTCGGCTTGGAAACTCAAGCAATCTCCGGATGGCACAAGTGCAGGAGGCGGGTGGTATTGTGAAAGAAACTCGCGAGACCCAAACCCATTTTACAAGTTGCGAGGTAGCTGACCTGGAAATTTATTGTGCTTCAGGAGAGATCGAATATGAGAAATAACGCCGCAAGATGGTTAACGTTTTTTACGGCCATGTTGGCACTTTCTTTTCTGGCAAATCCAAGGATCGCTGCCGCCGCGGACGATGATGATCCTCCCGCCCGTGCGGCACGTTTGAGCTTCGCAGGAGGAGCGGTCTCCTTCGAACCAGCTGGCACGGACGAATGGGTCGATGCTGTTGTAAACCGTCCGATGACAACTGGAGACAAGCTCTGGACCGACCGCGATGGGCGCGCCGAAGTTCGCATCGATTCCTACGGCCTTCGCCTTGGCCCGCAGACAGGATTTTCCTTTCTCAATCTTGATGATAATACGGTGCAGATTCGTCTGACCGAAGGCTCGCTCAACATCCGCGTCCGGCGCCTTGAGGACAACGACACACTAGAGATTGACACGCCCAATTTGGCGTTCAACGTTCTGCGTCCTGGTTCTTATCGCATTGACGTAAACGAAAATGGCGACACAACTGTCGTCTCTGTTCGTGACGGCCAGGGTGAAGTTACCGGCGGAGGCTCGGCATATCCAGTACACGCCGGAGATTCCGTGACCTTCAGCGGTACAGATCAACTCAGCGCCGATGTGCAAAACTACGAAGGCAATGACGATTTTGACCGTTGGTGCAGTGACCGCGACCGGCGCTGGGATCGTTCGACGGCGCCAAAGTATGTTTCCGACGATGTTGTTGGCTATGAAGATTTGGACGAATATGGCGGTTGGCACTCCGTGCCGGAGTACGGCACAGTTTGGTTTCCTCGCACCACGGTTGCCGGTTGGGCGCCTTATCGTTACGGCCACTGGGTCTGGGTTTCGCCTTGGGGCTGGACTTGGGTGGATGACGCACCTTGGGGCTTCGCCCCGTTCCACTACGGTAGATGGGTTACGGTAGGCGGTGTGTGGGGTTGGGTACCATCTCCCCCGCGTCCAGCGGTCGTAACCGTGGCCTATGTACGCCCCGTTTATGCTCCTGCCCTTGTCGCCTGGGTTGGAGGCTCTCATTTTGGAGTTGGCGTAGCGGTTGGCGGTGCTCCTTCCGGTGTGGCATGGTTCCCGCTCGGCCCTCGTGACGTCTATTGCCCGTCCTATCACGTCAGCCCGCGTTATGTGGAACGCGTGAACGTTTCGAACACCGTGATCGTAAACCGCACCCAAGTCACCAACGTCTACAACAACGTTTACGTGAACAAAACAACGAACGTGACAAACATCACCTATCAAAATCAACGCGAGAACAACGCCGTCACCGCTACATCGCAGGCGTCGTTCACCTCCGCTCAGCCCGTGGGCCGGAATATGGTCCGTGTGAATGCGCGTGAAGTCGGCTCGGCACCTGTCGCCCCGATGACAAACGTTGCTCCACAGCAGCGCAGCTTTGCTGGCGCTACTGGGCCGGCTAGAGCCCGCCCGCCAGCCAACGTGGTTGCGCGCCCGGTCGTGGCCAAAGCCACGCCCCCGCCGCCTCCAGCTTCCGCTGCAAAGCAGGTGCAGGCGGTACAGGCGAATGGCGGGCGTCCTCCGGCTGTGTCCCGGATTCGTGAAGCTCAGCCGGAAGCAGCGAACCCTAACGTGAAAATTGCGGCGGCCGCGAAACCAGCACCGCTTCCTGCCCGCGGGAATCGGCCGGCTCCGAATACAAATCAACCTCCGGCGCAGCCCAATGCGAATCAACCTGCGGCGCGGCCGAATGCAAATCAGCCTCCGGCGCAGCCCAATGCGACTCAACCTGCGGCGCGGCCGAATGCAAATCAGCCTCCAGCGCAGCCTAACGCGAATCAACCTGCGGCGCGGCCGAACTCGAATCGGCCTGAAGAAAGACCGAATCCGAATCGTCCGCCCAGCGCGAACAATCCGAACCAGCCAAATGCGAATCGCGCGAATCCAAGTCAACCAACGCCAAATGAGCCAGCCCCAAATCAGCCGGCGGCTAGACCGAACCCGAATCAGCCTGCCGAAAGACCGAATCCGAATCGTCCGCCCAGCGCGAACAATCCGAACCAGCCAAACGTGAATCGTACGAATCCAAGTCAACCAACGCCAAATCAGCCGGCTCCAAATCAACCAGCGGCTAGACCGAATCCGAACCAGCCTGCTGAAAAACCAAAACCGAATCGGCCTGAAGAAAGACCTACCCCGAATCGTCCACCGGCTGCCAATACTCCGAATGAGCCCAATCCAAATGCGAATCGTCCAGCCAATCGTCCGCCGAACGACCGCCCGTCGGCAGCGCCACCTACGGTCGATCGGCAAGCAGAGCAGCGGCAACAACAGCAGCAGCTAGAAAAGCAGCGCCAGCAGGAGCAACAGCAGCAAAGGATGGAGCAACAAAGAGCGAACGAGCAACGCCAGCAGCAAATGCAACAGCAACAGCAACAGCAACAGCAACAGCAAAAACCGCAGCAGAACGAACGAAAGGAAGTTCAAAAGCAACAACCGCCGCCGAAGCAGCAAGAGAATGCCAAGCCGCAGCCGCCAAAGAAGGAAAATAAGGAAAATAAGGACCGTCCACCTTCACGCTAACGTGAAAACTATCCGTCCATAAAAAGGAGCGGCTCTTATCGCCGCTCCTTTTTACTTTCAGCGTCCGCCCACATTCGAACCGTGCTGCACCCGTCTGTTCCTCACCTGTGATATCTTCTGAAAATCCCATGTCTTCCGCGCCGCTTACTTCACTTGATTTTCGCCGAGCCCTCGGCCAATTCGCCACGGGAGTGACCGTCGTTACTGTTGAGAGCGCTCCAGGGCGAGTGCACGGCATGACCGCCAACTCCTTCACATCAGTGTCACTCGATCCGCCGCTCATTTCTGTGTGCGTGGACCAGCGCGCTCAATTGCTCCCTTTGATTCAAGAGAAGCGCGTCTTTGGCATTAACGTTTTGAAGGAGGACCAGCAGAAACTTTCAGAATTTTTTTCTTGCGTCGAACAGCCGGAGACCGAAGAGGCGAGTCTGAATGTCCACTTCCGGTGGACGCCGGAAAATATTCCGCTGATGGAAAATGTTCTCTGCCAAGTGGCCTGCCGCCTGCACGCTACACACGTCGCTGGCGATCACACGATTGTCGTCGGTGAAGTCCTCCACGCCCAACTCCATTCCGGCCAGCCGTTGCTTTTTTTTCGTGGCAGATATACACGGCTCGCGCCCTGATTCCTGTCGCGGAGCTGCCTTAGTGATGCCCGCCGATCGGATCTCTTTTGACTCCGTACTCCGCGCCCCATTGATCCGTCATCTCATTGCGAATCTCCCAAAGCTGCGGGAAAAATTTGTGGCGCATCCCGTCCTCGAGAATTTCCACGGGCCGCCCTTTTAGCGACTTCGATCCAAATCCGATCGTCCGATGAATCAGCTGCATGTGCTCGAATCGGAATTTCTGGAACAACTCGTCGAATTCCGCCAATGCCTCGGCAACCACATAGGAGTCGCCGTGGTCGTACTGCGAATTGTAAATTTTCTCGATGGTCAGTCCGTGCTTATGCAAATAGGTCTCTTCAAACGAATTCCATATCGGCTGGTACATCTTTAGAAGTGTTCGGAATCCCGGTGACTCCTGGCCGCTGCCATTTCCCAGGCGCTGGCGAATGGCCTGGTATTCCTTCGGCGACATCGTCTCGAGCAACCCGATCTGTTCAATCATCAGCCGTTGAATTGCGTGAATTCGGCGGAAAAGCGTCAACACGCGATTGGTATTTTCCTGCTGCAAGTACTCGTCAATATCCAGCAGCGTGTACGCGATCAGTTTCATCCAGAGCTCTTCCACTTGATGCACCAGCTGGAATTGCAGTTCATCCTTGTTGCAGAGCTCCGCGTAATCTGTCTGGCAGCTGAGCAGCGCCTTCGTCTGCAGGTAAACTTCATAGTCCAGCGTGCCCTCTCCGTTCATGATGGCGTAAAACTGCTCTCTGTTCACGGTCGTCCTCCAGCCTGGCGATTACGTTGAATTTCCTTTGTGGGAGAAGAAATGTAAGGAACGATCTGTCTGCCGTTTGCGGTGGCCGCGCCTCAACGTTCGGAATTTCCCGATGGCCGCGCCGGTTCAGCCGAGTCGCCCGTCTCTTTACGGTGGCTTTTCACTTCGCGAAGCGTGTAAATCGGTTTGTTCTGCGATTCGTAATACGTGCGTGCCATGATTTCGCCGAGCAGTCCCATCGAAATAAATTGTATGCCGCTGACCAGAAGTGCGATGGAGAGCAACATCAGTGGCCCGTGCTCTTGCATCACGGAAATGTGATAGAAAAGTTTTTTAAACACCACGTACGCGCCAATGAGTGTCCCAGTGCCCGCGCCAAACAGCCCCAGCAATCCGAAAAATTGCAACGGCCGCGTTGAATAATCCAGCAGAAATTTGACGATTAGCAAATCCAGAAATACGCGAATTGTCCGCCCGATGCCATAGTTCGACTTGCCGCTTTTTCGCTGCAGGTTTTCAATCGGCACTTCTACAATCTTTGCGCCGGTAGTGCTTGCCAATGCTGGAATAAACCGGTGTAACTCGCCGTACAGTTGAATTTCCTGAATGATTTCGCGCCGGTACGCTTTGAACGTCGTTCCGAAATCGTGCAAATCCACGCCAGACAGCTTGGCCATCATCCAGTTCGCGGTGCGACTCGGAATCTGCCGCATCAGCCAGTGATCCTTGCGCGCATACCGCCAGCCGCTTACCAGGTCGTAGCCTTCTTCAATTTTCTCCAGGAAACGCGGAATCTCTTCCGGGTCGTGCTGCAGGTCGCCATCCATCGAGATGATGATGTTGCCGCGCGCAAAGTCGAATCCTGCTTTCAATGCCGGCGTCTGCCCAAAATTCCGCCGCAAACGAATCAGGTTTACTCGCCGGTCGTGCTCGTAAATTTCCGAAAGTACGCGAAAAGAATTGTCCCGGCTGCCGTCGTCCACGAACACCAGTTCGTAGGGCTCGCCAATCGAGTCCATCACTTCCGTCAGCTTCATGTACAGAGGAGCAATATTCTCCTGTTCGTTGAAGAACGGAACGACGATCGAATATCGAATTTCGGGTTCGCTGCTCATGTTCCTAATGCGCCAATCTCCTGATAGTTTATCAGGCGAATCCCCAGCGCCGCGATACTTTTTCGGATCTCTTTGTCCGTCAGTATCT
>Ga0137403_10006913_pt1 | contig 12907 bp, 11 predicted proteins | sample CZOMad2_1_16fung_FD_122057 | JGI IMG/M metagenome (GOLD analysis project Ga0137403, IMG submission 122057) | Vadose zone soil fungal communities from Angelo Coast Range Reserve, California, USA - CZOMad2_1_16fungal (Hybrid Assembly) | ecosystem: Environmental > Terrestrial > Soil > Vadose zone... | reverse complement strand
CCGGAAATATCGATGACGCGTCGCAAGCCCCGATACGGGTTCTCGTCGAACAGAGGCATCGCGAAATTGATCGCGCCGGAGATCGAGGTGCGCGACGCCCGGCGGATCGGCGTCTTCATGATCTCGTTGGCGACGGCGTCCGCGGTTTCCGGACCGTCGATCACCCGCCACGGGATGATGATCTTCTGGTCGCTCGACGCCGCCCATTCGAAATAGGTCACCGAAATCTTGCCGTTCGGACCGGTCTTCAACGCCTGCAGGAATTCCTTCGAGATAATGGCCTGGGCGTACCCCTCGCGCTGGATCGCCAGTTCATCCATATCCATCGAATAGGAGACATCGACGGCGAGGACCAGTTCGACGTCGACCGACGGAAGGTTCTCGGACAGTTGAGGGCCCGCCTGATTCCCGGGGTTCGGCGCGGCGATACCCGCGATGTCACCTCCGGCCATCGCCCCCGCGACAAGCACCGCCCCGATCGAGACACACCAGCGCATAGCGGCCCTCCCGTCTTGAGACGCGATGGTGACACGCAAACAAGCCTTCGAAAAGCAGGAACATGGATTGTTCTTCACATTCAAGTTAGCCCGATTGCCTTAATTTCACCCAGCCTTCCGCTTCGCCGATCCCTTTCTCCGAACCAACCAACAGCCGGACCGACGACACGCACATGTGCCGCCGCTGCAATGAAGCCATCCCGGAACTGGCGGTTTCGCGACAGATCGAGAAGTTGTAATCTTCTGCGGACGGCCCGTAACGTCAGGAGGCGCCGCCGGAATGATCGACACCGTCACCAAGCCGCAAACCAAGGTTAAAACCAAGACCGAGCGGCCGCGCCTGCACAAGGTCATCCTCGTCAACGACGACTTCACGCCCCGCGAATTTGTCGTCACCGTCCTCAAGGCGGAATTCCGCATGACCGAGGACCAGGCCCACAAGGTCATGATCACCGCGCACCGCCGCGGCGTTTGCGTGGTCGCGGTCTTCACCAAGGATGTCGCCGAGACCAAGGCGACCCGCGCCACCGACGCCGGCCGCGCCAAGGGTTATCCGCTGCTGTTCACCACCGAGCCGGAGGAATAGCAGGCCGCAGCGATGCTCATCGTGCAGTGAGCAGATTTCTTGCAATGATCAATTGCTGGATCTCGCTGGTGCCATCGAATATCCGGAACGCGCGCGAATGCCTGAACAGGCGCTCCACTGTCGTTCCCTTGACCACCCCAAGCCCCCCAAAAATCTGCACGGCCTGATCGATCACCTCGAAGGCAGCCTCGGTCGAATACAGTTTCGCGATTGCCGCCTCCCGCGCGATTGAAACGTCGCTGGTGTCGTGTTGCCACGCCGCGCGGTAGACCAGCAGTGCAGCGGCGTCGACCCGGACCGCCATGTCGGCAAGTTTGGCCTGAACAAGCTGGTGTTCCGAGATTGGCTTACCGAACGCCGTACGGCGGGTGCTTTGGCTGATGGCCTCTGCCATGGCACGGCGCGCGAGGCCGAGCGTGGCGGCGCCCACCGTCGGACGGAAAAGCTCAAGAACGCTCATCGCGATCCTGAAGCCCTGCCCGGGTTCTCCGATCAGCCGATCCGGCGTGATCCGGCAATCGTTCAGGGTCCAGGTTCCCACGGTGTGCGGTGACGACACCTCGACGCTTTGTTCGAACAGCAGCCCTTCGGCGTTGCCGTCGATGGCGAACGCCGAAATTCCGCCGTCATCGCCTCGGCCCACCATCCGCGCGAAAACCACATAGAGGTCGGCCAATCCGGAATTGGAGGTCCAGGTCTTGCGGCCGTTGATGACGTAATGATCGCCATCCAGATGCGCTGATGTCGCGATGGCACCTGCATCCGATCCTGCGTCCGGCTCGGAAAGCGCAAAAGCCGGCAGCAGATCGCCGGACAGGTATTTCGAAAGGTAGAATTCCCGCAACGCCGGCGAGCCGTACAGCGCGATGGGCAGGATGCCAAGCCACGGCTCCGACAGGGCAACATCGGCGATGGCCGACGAATATGCGGAAATCTCCCGCAACAGACAGACGCTTCGCAGATCGATCTTCGCTGGATCGTGCGGTGCCGCTGGCGCCGGAAGCGTCTGCTTCAGCCAGCCGGAGCGCGCCAGAAGTTCGAAAATCTTCCGCGCGGCACGACCGTCATTGCCCTCGTCCCGTTCGAATTCTCCAAGATGAACCGATACCCACCGATCCAGCTCCGACGCAAATTCGCGGTGGGCGGGCTCGAAAAACGGCCATGCAAGATGCGCGTACTTCATGGCCCAGGACAATCAGGGATACGGTCGGGGCGGTCAATATCGCCGAAGCCAGGATGGAATACACCCTCACCATCCAGCCGCTCGTGAAGCCAGGCTCCTTGTGCGATCAGGCTTCCGGCTAGGCCAACATCGGCGTCGGAACGGCTAAAAATATGCCGTCAACCCGGCGCCGGAGCCGACGCTGTTCTGCAGCGACGACATCGCGCGGTAATTCTGCATGATCCTGTTGGCGAAATCGTCGGTGAAGCCGAGCGCCTTCTTTTCCTCGGCGCTCATGGTCGAGTATTGCTGCAGCAGCGCCTGGGTGCTTGCCTTCAGGCCACCGCCTTCACCTGGATCGAAGGCGTTCAGTACGCCACCGCGGGTGCGCTGATTGAGCTCCGCGTTGGCGGCGCTTGCCTCCGCGATCAAAACCCTGACAGATCAAGACGATGAAGCCGCAGCCCCAGCCGCATTCGGCGTCATGGCGCCGGGCTGTTCGTCCGCCAGGCCGTAGACCCGCTCAGCCTTTGAAAAGCCCGCGATCGGAAACTCGCCGAGCTCGATCCAGCCGCCCGCGCATATGCCTGCGAATCCCGCCGAAGCCACGATCGTGCGATTGAGGCGGCCGGCGATTTTTTCCAGCCGCGCCGCGAGATTGACGGCGGGACCGATGCAGGTGAAGTCGAGCCGGTTGCCGCCGCCGATATTGCCGTACAGGATTCGCCCCACATGCAGCGCAACACCGAAGCGGAAGCGTTCGACGGCATCGCCAACCGGGAAATGCATCGCTTCCACGCTGGCGCGGGATTCGCGTGCGGCTTCCAGCACGCTCGAACAGACCTGCCTGACATCGCCGACATATTCATCGATCGGAAACACCGCGAGCAACCCGTCGCCCATGAACTTCAGGACTTCGCCGCCGTGAGTCCTGATCGACGACACCTGGCAGTCAAAATAGCAATTGAGAATCTCGACCACGGTCTCGGCCGGCAGCCGGTCCGACAGCGCGGTGAAGCCGCGCAGATCCGACAGCCAGATCGCGGCATCCATGGTATCGGTGTGGCCGCGGCGAATTTGTCCGCCGAGAATCCGCTCACCGGCGCGGTTGCCGACATAGGTGTCGAGCAGCAGCGAGGCGGTGCGGCGCAGGCTGACGATTTCGATCACCCGCGCCAGCGGCGGGATCAGCGACCGCAGCGCGCTCAGTTGTTCGTCGGCAAAGCCGCCCGGCTGTTTGGTGGTCCAGCTCGACGCGTGGATCGAGCCGTCGATGAACAGCAACGGCAAGGCGATGTAGTCGGTGACGCCTTCGGCATGCAGATCGGCGAAAATCGGAAAGCGTCCGCTCTGCAACTCGTCGAGGCGGCCCCTGACCTCTTTTCCTTCGATGAAGACGATCGCCAACGGACTGCTTATGAATCCCGTCGAATCCAGCACAGCGAAATCGACCGTGCCCATTTCGACCGCTTCGCCCAGCCGCCAGATGAAATTGCGGCCGAAAATATCGGGATGCAGTGTCCGGATGAAAACGCCGACCCGCCACAACGGCAAGCCCGCCTGCACCATGCGCTCGCAGGTTTCCTCCATCATCCGGGGCGGGTTGGTCGCAGACCTCGCGCCATCGATCAGCCAGTCGGTGAGTTTCTGCAGATCTGAAATGTTCATGAGAACATTTGCGGCGCAAGTTCCTGCAACGTCAAGACGAAGCAAAGCAATCCATAGCCGTCCGGGATGCGCCGTCAGGCGCAGACCCGGAATCTCGAGATTCCGGGTTCGATGCTTCGCATCGCCCCGGAACGACGGCGTCTGGATTGCTTCATCGCTTCACGTCTCGCAATGACGTCACTCTGATTCCAGACACAACTTCGCGGCCTCGCCGTGCAATGCGCCCGAGCCGTTGATAAATCTCTCGCCCCTTGGAGGGCGTGGGGAGTGCCAGCGCATCTAAATCGCCTTCACCCAATACACTGAATCCCGCTCCCACGGCTGCTCCGGTTCGCACTGAATGAAGCCTGCTTTTGTGAAATTGGCCGTTGAGTGTTTATTGTTCACGCGACACTCGCTTACGAGGTGCGTCCAGCCCAGTTGCTTGGCTTTCGATTCCCGCGCCACCATCAGCCTGAGTTGCAGGCCATGCCCGTGGTGATCCGGATAAACATAACAGCGCTTGAGGTATCCTATGTTTGGGATGGGTTCGAAGGGCACAAGACCAGCGAACGCGACGGGCGTTTCCTCGAGATAAGCCAGCCACCAATATCCCTTTGTGAAATGTCGCTGTTGCAGCACAGGCCATTCCGGAACAAGCCTATTGAAGGCGTTGATCGTGTCGGCGAACGCGACGCCATCAACTTCGCGGATTTGATAGGACATCAGCATAACGCCCTGGGATCGAGGTCGGCGCTTGAAAAATGAATGAGACACCGCGGCCTCCTCTGATAGTTTTCCCAAGAGATGGAGGACGGGGCCTCCAGTTTGGGGAAACCCGCGGCCCCTGTCGAGCAATTTAAATCGTGGCCGCGTGCGTGGGTACTTCGGCCGACTCTGCTCGACGGTCGACGATATCGCCGCGCGCGTGCGCCGCAATGGAACTCGCCCGTTAAGCTTGATGTCGGCGTTTTAGGTCGATTCTGCAACCGCTCAGTCCGAAAGTGGCACTTGTCGGGACCTGCCGGGGCTGCCTGACGATAAAGCGGACCTCGCAACTGCGCGTGCCCAAGTCTGAAAATAGGGAGAGTCGAGATGTGGCGCGGTGGCGTCAGGTAGAACATATCTATTGCCGCCTCTTTCGTCTGGCGGTGCCTCAATGGTTCCCCCATGGCTCCGTTTCCACATCGCCACCTTTGCACGGCGCACACCCAAGGCGGAGACATCAGCTTGCGCTGTTACTTTGGCACGCGCCCCCTTATCGCATTCGCGCGGGCACCGTGCGTGATGCGCCCGGCGACATCCGCAGGCAGCCGTACGCGCATTCGCATTTTGAGCAATTCAGCATCAACCGGAGCCATGGCAGCGATTGTTTGGCTAACGGTCGCGGACATCATGCTGGTCGTCCAAAAGTCTTCGAAGTCAACAAATGTTCGTTGCACAGTGATCTCGCGCACTTCGACCGCATCGAGGTCGGCATTCATCCACAAGCTCCGCAGCGCCTCCACTCCGGACACGTCGGAACGGGGCGGGCGCGGGGCAGCAAACCCCATGGCATGCATTTCGGCATGCATCAGCTCCAGCGGATGTCCGCCACCCATCATATCCCAAACGTAGGTGGCGACTGTGCCGCCTGGACGAACGACTCGCGCCATCTCGGCAACGCCCTTGGTCGGATCGGGAACGAAGAAAATCACCAGCGCCATAACGGCCGCATCGAAGTTGTCTTCGCCGAAAGGAAGCGCTAGAGCGTCGCCCCGATGAAACTTGGCTATCAGACCGGCAGGTCGTGCGCGCGCAAAAGATAGCTGCGCCTCAGACGGATCAATCCCCTGAACCTCGGCTGGCGCACATCGTTCCACGAGCAGCTCGGTAAAGGCACCGCTGCCGCAGCCGACGTCGATCCATCGCAAGCCGCGGGGCGGCGCCAGCCAATCGAGAAAGATCTCGCCTGCGATCCGGCTCCAGGCTCCCATCATCCGCTCGTATGCGGCTCCGTCGTCGTAGCGGATTTGAGGTTGCACCATCGGTGATAACCCTGCTTGGGATCAACATCCAGATGACCAGGAATTCAGTGAAGGTAGCAATCTATTCAGTCAGCCGGAACCCGACCAAAGGCTCCGGAATTGGGCACTAAGCGGATGTAAGCGCTCAAGCTGACGATGTCAGTTCACCGGGGTAAAGCGGACCTCGTCATTGCGCGTCTCCAAGTCCGACAATGAACCAACCGAGACATGGACGACGCTGACGACTTCTACCTCAGCTCGCGTCGGTTGCGCCGCTTTGCTGCAATCGCGGCGATTGCCCGCAAGGCCGTTGCGATGGTTGGCATTTGCAGTTGCGGCACCTATAGTTTGCCCGATCGAAAGCGTTCAAGAACAAGGATCCATGCGGGTTTCAATCATCACCGGAGGCGGGATCGGGATCGGAGCCGCGGTCGCGCGCCGGCTGGCGGCCCGGGACGAGTGCCTGATGTTGCATGGACAAGGGGCCGACGCGGCAGGGTCCGAGCGATTGAAACTAGTGGCCGCGGACTGTGAGCACGCCGGCGCCAAGGTCGCGTGGTCCACCGGCGACCTGGCCGATGCCGGAACGGCATCCGAGCTTGTTGCCGCGACGCGCGACGCGTTCGGAAGCGTCGACACGATCGTCCACGCCGCGGGGTTTGCGGATCGGCGCGGTTTCACGCAGTTGCCGCGCGCGGGGCTCGAGCGGTCATTCGCGGTCATGGCCACAGCGTTCCACGAATTGGTGAGCGCTGCGTTGCCGGATCTGACGCGTGGGCCGCACGGCCGTGTCGTCGCCATCAGCAGTTTCGTTGCCCATCGGTTTACGCTGGAGGCGACATTTCCGGCGTCCGCGGCGGCCAAGGCCGCGCTCGAGGCGCTGGTCCGCTGTCTTGCGATCGAGCTCGCAAGCTCAGGCGCGACCGCCAATGTCGTCATGCCCGGCTATACGCGCAAGGATGCCGGGCGAATGGGGGCGTTGGACCAGCAGAGCTGGCAATTGGCCGCCAAGGCCAATCCGCTCGCAAAATTGGCCGAACCCGACCAAGTGGCCGCGGTGGTCGCCTTTCTGTTGTCGCCGGAGGCTGGACACATGACGGGGGCCGTGTTGCCGGTCGATGGCGGCTTGACTCTGATGTAGTGTTTTGTGGTGGGGGCGATGTCGGATAGCGTGACAGGTCAAACAGCTGAAGTCATCGTGCTGGGCACGGGCATCGTCGGCGTATCGGCGGCCTATGCCGTGCGGCAACGGGGACTGTCGGCCATCCTGATCGATCGGCGCGAGCCGGGCAGCGAAACCTCCTATGGCAATGCGGGTATTCTCTCAAGCGGCTCGATATCGCCGCTCAACAATCCGTCGCTCTGGAACGCGCTGCCGAAATACCTAACGAACCGACACTCGGCGCTGCGTTGGGATCCTGCCTGGTCGGTTCGGAACGCGGGATGGATCGCCCGCTTCCTGGCCAATGCGACAACGTCTGGTGTCAAACCGAGGGCGACGGCCCTGCACGGGCTGATCGGCGCGTCGCTGAAGCTGCACAGGGAATGGATCGTGAAAGCGAATGCGGCGCAGCGCATCCGCGAGACCGGCTGGCTGAAAGCATGGCGCAGCGACGCGGTGGCCGCGGCAAAGGCGGAGCAGGCCTTGCTGGCCGAATTCGGCATCGGCAGCGAGCTTCTCGATCGCCAGGCCATTTCCGCGCTCGAGCCGAACATCCTGCCTGCCTACAAGATCGGACTGCTGCACACCGGGACGGCGTCGGTCGATTCACCGGGCGCCGTGGTCAAGTCCTATGCGCAGATGTTTGTGGGCTCCGGTGGCCAGATCCGTCAGTCGGATATCAAATCCATCGCGCCGGAAGGCGACGGCTGGCGCGTGGTGCTCCCGGATGGCACGATCAGGGCGCGGCACATCGTGGTCGCGCTGGGTCCGTGGTCCGCCGACCTCTTGCGACCGCTCGGCTATCGCGTTCCCTTGGCTTTTGAACGCGGCTATCATCAAGAGTTCAAGCCGAATGCCGCGCGTTCCTTGCTGCGCCCCATCCACGACGCAGAAGGCGCGTTCCTCATGACCCCGATGGAGCAAGGCATTCGCGTCACGAGTGGCGTCGAACTGACCTCGCGCGACGCGCCCTCGTCGTTCTCCCAGCTCGATGCGGTGGTCCCGGTCGCGCGCGGGGTTGTCGAATTTGGCGAGGCGGTCGGCGAACCCTGGCGCGGGGCGCGGCCGACACTACCCGACAGCCTGCCGATGATCGGACCTGCGCCACGACATTCCGGCCTCTGGCTATCTTTTGGTCACCAGCACATCGGCTTCACGACAGGCCCTGCAACGGGGGCTGCGATTGCAGCGATGATCACCGGAACACAGCCACCCTTCAACGCAGCGCCGTTTTCGCCGAGCCGCTACCTATGATGCCCGACGAACGGCAACGCGAGGCGCGCAGCAGAGCATGATCCGGAATCATGCCCAAACAATAGCCGGGGGCCGACATGCACTACGTTTGGGATTTCGCGATCCTCGGCAAATACAGCCACCTGTTCTGGCTCGGGCTCGGCTGGACCATCGCCTACACGATCGGCACCGTCCTGCTCGGAACGGTGCTCGGTTTGGTCGTCGGCATCCTTCGCCTGAGGCGCTGGCCCGTGATCGACTGGCTTCTGCTCGCCTACATCGAACTGTTTCGCTGCACCCCCCTGCTGGTTCAGATCATCTGGTTCTATTACGCCTTGCCGGTCGTCATCGGGGTGAACATCCCGGCACATGTCGCCGCCGTCAGCGTGCTCTCGCTCTATGGCGGAGCATTCTACGCCGAAATCGTCCGTGGCAGCATCGAGAGCGTGCACGGCGGACAATGGGACGCGGCGCGGGCCCTGGGACTGCGGCCATGGCGCTTGCTGAGGCTGGTGATCCTGCCGCAGGCGCTCAAGCCGATGTTGGCGCCCTACGTCAACCAGACGGTGACACAGCTGAAGAACACGTCGCTGGTGTCCGTCATTGCCGTTCCGGACCTCGTCTACAACGCGACGCTGATCAACGCCGAGACCTATCGGCCGCTGGAGGTGTATACGATCGTGGCCCTGATCTACTTTGCGATCCTGTTCCCGGCCACGCTTGTCGCGCGGAGGTTCGAGCGCGGCCTGACCTACGACAAGTCTTGACCAGAGCGTGGACTGATTGGCACGAAGCCAAATTCGGATTGATGCCGTACCATCAGCCCGCAACGGGTAACGGAGCCGCTAATGCTCGGAAAATGACTTCCGATCCTGGCAGTATGGCTGACATGGCCAGAGTTACTGCTGGCTCGACCCGGTCGCGATTGACCCAATTCGGAGGTCGGCGCTCAACCAAACAGTGCAATGCCGCGATGCAACCGTGGGTGTAATTGGTTTGATCGCACCGCGACCCGAGCGAGCTCGAGCCGCGCTGTTGCAATAATGCTAGTGTGCGCTGCAAAACTGATCCGTAGTACTACCTTAAGCGATATTGTTCCTTCACTTTCATCTGGCGGTCATATATTCCCGACGTCTTCCAACAACGTGGTTTGACGGCAAGGCGGATTGTCATGAGCGGGAATCATTCAAAGCAGCCCTACAATTTGATCGCGGCCGCCTATCAGGGGGATGTCAAGACGGCGATAGCCGAGCTTGCGGAGGGAGCCGATGTAAATGCGCGCGACTGCGACGGCGACACGGCGCTTGTGCTTGCCGCCGAACGAGGCCACGTCGAGCTGGTGAAGGTGCTTCTCAAGAACGGAGCTGATGTCAACGCCAAGAACCTCAACGGCGTGACCGCGCTGATGCGCGCGGCGGAGAACGACCGAGTGGCAGCGGTCAAAATTCTGCTTGCCCATCACGCTAACTGCGACGCAGGGGACATCGTCAACTGTAGGCCTCTGATGCGGGCCGCGTATCGCGGTCACATCGATGTTGTGAAGGAGCTGCTTGCCTACGGAGCCGACGCGAATGCTCGCAATGCATTTGGCAACACGGCCGCGACTCTCGCAGCGCGCAATGGTCACAGCAAGGTCGAAAGCATGCTGCGGAAAGCTGAGGGCATCAGTTTAGTTGACCCGGTCCAACCCAAACCTCGCGCTGCGCGCCGCTAGACCCCGGCGATGTCCGCTTGTAGCAACAAGGCCGACATGGATCCGACAACGCTTGATGTCTGCCATCGGAGAATAAGCTGACATTCCGCCGCAACACCGTCGATTGGAATTCGATAAAGACCGGCGGCGACACGGCATTCACACTCATGCCGCCGCCGATCGGCAGCAGCCGCAGAAGAGAACCACTATACGAACGCCCTGCGACGCGTACGACTCGCGAAACGGACTGTGACTGTCGGCAATCCGCAAAATCGCCTGATTGCTACCGATGCCTGGATCCGTCGGCGAAAGCGATTTACTTTGTCTCGAGGATCCGGCGCGCGACAGGGCCAGCTTGAAGCCCATCCTGTTTTCGATGCTCGAGTCGGTTTCTGCGAGCTTGGCGTCAGGTCCCAGACCTTGATCTTCAGGAATTCCGACACGGGCGAATTGTGCGAGGCCAGCGTCTGCAGACTCACCGCAAGATCGCTCGGGACGAGTCCCAGGCGCTGAAGTGTCTGCACCATGCGGCCCTGGTGATCAGTTCCGCCGATTCCGGGAACGCCGCGTTTGGGTGTGTGCTTGATGGAGCTTCCGCAAATTCACGGTTTAGTCTTGGATTTCCTTTGTGGGTTTGGTGGATGGAATTTTACGCGTGGATGAGGACTGAAAAATTTCCGCTCGCCACGCTGGCGCCGGTCAGTCAGCACGACGGAGAAACCCGAAGTGGTCTTGCTGCTAACGCTGGCAAAGACACCGGGCTGGCCTGGATCGACGAACACTGCGTACGACGCGGGCAACGCGCCGGCCGGGAACGAGACTGCAGTCGTGACCGCGCCTCCTGTGCCGCCGGATGTGTTGGCGACGCCGAGTTTCAGGCCGGCGATCAAACGATCGCTGAACGTCTGGCCTGAGCCGTCGACCATATCGAGAACTCGGATGGGTAGACTCATTTTAGTTTTCCTTGTTGTGATTGGATCGCGTGCCCCGAATGGACTGTGCGATATGAGTTGCCTCGCTGCCCGTTAGACTGACGGGGTTTGGAAATTTGTCCGAAGAAAAGCCTCGGACCTCTTTGCACCGTTGTTGCAGACACCATTGCGAGCGCGGCGGCATTGCAAAGATCGTCATGTCCGCCTGGTCCGTGATCGATTTTCTCTTTGCCCATCGGGCCAGCTCGACGCTCCAAGCTCGCAAATTGTTTCACGAGTTTCGGCACATCCAAGAGACGCGCGCGGCCCGCCGTGAACAAGGGCAACATGTTCCTGTAAATCTCGGATCGATTGCGCTCGCTGTGTCGGTAATCGACCCCATTTGCAGCGAAGGATTCGACCACCCATTGCGCCGCATAGGCGTCGCCGGTGATTTCCGTTACCCCGCATCAAACTCTCGATCACGACGGACCCGATACGCGACATGCGAAAACAGACCGTGATGCTCGAGGAACCGGCTCGCCAGATTCCAGACTTCGCCTGAAGTAGGGCTATCCCAGATGACCGATGAGCCCTTCCTCAGTGGTAAGCCTCGAGTAGTAGGGATGCCACCGTCGCGAAGTGCAACGAACCATTCATCGTGGATGAAACGGTTGCGTGACTCTCTGTCGGCCCAGTACTGATCGATACCGTTGAGCAGCTCTGTCAACTCGTAGTCGACGAGCCCCGATGTCTGGGCAAGCGCAAGCACCTTTTGTTTGGCATCGTCCGCCTTCAGGATACGTTGAGCGGCCCTCTGATCAATTCTGCCATCAAGTGCGATCAAAAGGTCAACCAACGATGCTTCTGCTTGCGCAAATAGGATAACTAGGTTTCCGAGCGGCTGGACGAGGTCGCGATAGAAACTGTCGACGATGTCTTCGGGCACGTCAGGATCCTCCCTGTGCGCTTTACTTGGGGGGACCAGGTTAAAGTTGCCAGCGTAATTCTAGCGAGGCTTCGCCTCAGACCGACGAGGCGTGTGGATTTTGTGGCTCCGATCGCCGGTTCATGACGAGCTCTGGTAAGACCAGTCTCAAGGACCGATGATCGGTCTAAACGCCTTTCGAGAGGCAAAACCTGCACGACCGGAGCCGAGGAGATGATAGCACAGAGCGTGGCCGAGATCATCAGCCGTCATGTCAGGCTGACGGTCGAGGGGATCGACCGGATGTACCTCAACGTGTTCGTGCCGGACTTGCAGTACGAGCAGGGAATCGTCCACTTCTTCCGCACGCATCGTGGTCAGCCGCTACCGTCTGCGGCGCTGATGAGCCCGATGACGCGAAGCTTTGTGGCGAAGCTGGAAGACTTTGTGGCCGGGCATGACATCCCGCTGGTGCAGTTTGAGAAGGGTCAGCGCAAGGACGCGGTGATGGCCGAACATCTGCGGCGCTTTGCGCATGAGGAAGGGGTGGTGTTCGTCGGCAAGGCGCAGGAGAACACCCCGGTGTTCCGCACCGAGCGGCGTCGCAGCCCGACCAGCGGGCGGCCGTACCCATGGATCGTGCGGCGCAGCGCGATGGTGAACAACTATTACATTTATGCCGTCGATCGCGACTTCGGGCCATTCTTCCTCAAGTTCTGCAGCTACTTTCCGTTCAACGCCAAGCTGTGCCTGAACGGCCACGAATACGCCAAGCGGCAGCTCGCGCGGAAAGGCATCGCCTTCGAGGCGCTCGACAATGGCATTTTGAGCTGCGCCGACCCCTTGCGTCTGCAGCGGATCTGCGACGGCCTTAGCGCGGAGAAGATCGACGGCTTTCTGCGCAAATGGCTGCGGCTACTGCCGCATCCGTTCACCGGGGCGGATCGCAAGGCCGGCTACCGCTACGACATCTCGATCTTGCAGGCCGAGTTCTCTTTGACCCAGGTGCTCGACCGGCCTGTGCACGGTCGCCTGTTCTTCGAACAGGTGATCCGCGAGAACCTCGATCTGGGTCGCCCCCA
>Ga0137403_10006912_pt1 | contig 12911 bp, 12 predicted proteins | sample CZOMad2_1_16fung_FD_122057 | JGI IMG/M metagenome (GOLD analysis project Ga0137403, IMG submission 122057) | Vadose zone soil fungal communities from Angelo Coast Range Reserve, California, USA - CZOMad2_1_16fungal (Hybrid Assembly) | ecosystem: Environmental > Terrestrial > Soil > Vadose zone... | reverse complement strand
GACCCAGTTCTTCGCCCGTTCTTCCCAGGCAAGAGCCTAAGATGTGCGACCGAAGCTTTCGCCGCTTTCCTCATTCAATTCCTTGGCGGAGATGAAGAGCAAACTCAGCACCGATGGTACCTGAGCTTGCGCGAATCACATGCACGCTCCCAGATTGGCCCCAACGCACGACGCGCCTGGTTGAAGCACATGGAGGCAACGGTTGATGCCGCCCCGCTGGATGAGGCAACGAGAAATGCGCTTCGTAACTTCTTCTCGCACAGTTCCGCCTACATCATTGGAAGAGATGCTGGCGAGCCAGATCATGAAGAGTTGGCTGCACGTTGGACCGAGCAGCGGGTTTTGGATAGCGTAATCGCAGCCATTCTGGAAGGCCGGGACGATGAAACGCTCGCTCTCGCACCAGGCTTTGCCTCCCGCCCATCGGTGTTCGTGGGATTACTGGCACGGATGGTTCAATCCGGCCGAGCGAGCTTGATTCACTTTGTCATCGATGCCGCGGAGAGCAACCCCTCACTCGCGACACGGCGTTTTGCCGGGACCACTCTCTTGCATTTTGCGGCCGGTGCAGGTTGCTTGGAAGTAGTGGCATTACTACTGCGTCTTGGTGTGGACTCGAACATCCAGGGTCGCGGCGACCATACGCCGCTCTATTGCGTCGCGAACGAATGCGCGTCGGAGACGGGCCCCGAGGTAGTCCGTGCGCTGGTGCGAGCCGGTGCGGACGTCGACGCGTGTGGCGGCGTAACGCGGGCGACAGCGCTTCATATGGCGGCCCGGCGGGGACATGTGGAGATCGCGCGAGCGTTGCTCGATTCCGGTGCGGCAGTGAATGCGGGGGACCGCAAAGGTGACACGCCTCTACAACGCGCAATCAATTGCCGCAAGAATGGAGTCTCGCAGGTGCTACTAGACCGTGGGCCCGCTAGCACTGACCGGCCGACGAGCCACGCGACAAACTCACGATTAGTGACGCCGGTTCACGGCTCTCGGGAGGTCAAAGGCGAGAACCACAGTTCCTCGGCTGGCTCAGCTGGGGTGTTGAGAGTGGGGCCATCAGATTCACGGCGGAAACGGGTCCGATCAGTTGGCCGAGTGCGAACCTGCAAGACCCCTTCATGTCGGCCAACTAGTTCTCAGATGTTATACGCCACAGAATTTGTCCACCGGCCTCTAACTTCCGGATTGCCGAGGATTCTGAAGCGATTTCCAGGTGGACCAGATTATTTGCCAAGAGTCCGGCGCCTCCTGTTGCAAACGCGGGCATGATTCCGCCTTGCCAAAAGCTCCTGCGTGTTAAGCGTCAGTTGCTTCAATAGATCAGTTTGATTTCCACCGACTGCTCCGTGCCATTCAACTGGAATTTCGTCTCTTCGAAGCTTGGCGGTCCCATTTTCTTCTTTGGATTATTGGAAGCGCCGTAACCCTCCTTGGGCGCTCCCACAAAATTCTTGTCCAGCTTCTGGTTCATGTTCTCGTCGTGGAACACCGAGACGGCATAGACGCCGTCGGGAAGACCCGCGAACACCATTTGCGTACTCGAAGTCTGGGGGTCAATATCGACACCTTGCGTCTGGATGGCCTTGGCGGCATCGTTCGGAAAACCGTCCGCCCCCCGGAACAGCGCAGCGCGGATTTTTCCCTTGGTGTTTCGTGCGCCAGTGATGTGAACCGTCAAGGTGGCAGTGCCCGTTGATTGTGCTTCGACCAGTGGCGAAAATCGAGGGGCCAGCGTCAATAACAACGCAGTGGACAGAATTGCGAAGCCCAGAAAACGATTCGGCGAGAAGTTTCTGTGGGTCATTTGATCTCTCCTTTCGAATTTGTCTGTATGTTTCCGATTGTGTCAGCGAGCGACCAACATGAAAAACGTTCGCATCGGCCGCGGCATCTGGGGAGCAAATTCGCGGAACAGATTTCCGGCCGCGAAGAACCCAAACTGAAGCGTTGCACGTTGGCCCGCGTGAGTGACGTCGTTAAAACCTGCGGGAAGATACGCATTGCCAACAAATCCACCCGCAGCAGCTCCCACAAAATTCGAAAATGCCGGCATGCGGTGTCCGGAATCCGAGCGATCTATCAAGGAAAAGCCAATTGCGTGGATACTCCGGGCGAACACGTTGTGGCTGACGGAGGGCCTGTAGCGAGGATCTTCGCGCGTAATTGCTCCGGTGACGAACCGGGCGGTCTGGAAGCTGACGCGCTCAGCGAATGCGTCCCCGTAGTTTCTTCCAAAGGCTTCAGCACCCTGTCTCCACTCCGGAGGATATTGGGTCGCGCCTTGGCCTGGCGGGTTCGCCATGCGGATGCCTGCGCGGACTGCGGGTGCGATCAAGCCACCGGGATTGAGATAAGTCTCGGTCATGTAATAGCCAAACTTCTGCTTGAGGTTGAACCAATTCGGGTTTGCGCGGGACGGCTGCGTGCTGCTGGAATCGAATGCCGCGGGTGATGACGGCGCGTCTGCTGCTTGCTCAGCGTTGCCGGCAGCACCGTCAGATGCCGCAGGAGCGATCTGCGAAGAAGGAGCGTTGGGCAGCTGAGCCGCGTTCTGCGCAAGAGAGCTGGCTGGGAAAATCAACAGAGCGAAGAGTGAAATGGAAATCGGGCCTTTCATACATCCTCCTGTTCGGTCAAAATCTGGATTGCGGAAGTCAACACGCGTGTCCTTCGGTTTCGCTTGATGACGCGCGTGACGATGACGAGTATTGAGGTCGCACAGCCGGCCACTAACGCCGCTGCCGTAGCGATGGTCTTGGCGTCAGGACTAATTACGGATTGCCCGCGCAAAGCTTGCCAGGTAAGCAGCAAGACCAATCCCAGGTAAGCCAGGCCAGCGGTCCACACTAGAGCGAGCCGGTCGTTGGCAGCCAAGAAGACGAAAACGCTTTTCCGTCGTGTTAGCAACCAGCCGAGAAAGGGCAAGACTTGTAGCGCGTGCAGTCCGACGAAGTGGGCGATTCTCAGGTCGCCCCCCACTGTGCTCCAGCCGACGACCGGCAAGCCCGGTCCGCCGTCTGCGACTCCGACGCTGTGTGCGCCGCCGATGCGTGGGCCGTAACCGCTGGCGAGCGCCGCGGCTTGTTCCGGGGTGGGTGTAACCATGAAGAAAGCCACCGCCATGCCGACTGACGAGATGACTACTCCCAGACGCAGCGACCCGGCGAAAGCACGGTCTGGCATCCACTGCAGGACAAGGATGATTGCGAGCAATAGATTCATCGTCCACACGAGGACAATGAATGCCCCCATGGTGAACCAAAGAAATGTATTGAGCGGCGTTGTCAGATTAAAGTGACTGGTTGTTCCGCGCGCAGTCTGACCGAGGATGACAATCATCTCCACGACAAAGCTGACGACCGTGACATTCGTAATCAATCGGACCAGGTGTGGGCGATTCTCGACGAAGCCGAGCAGCCAGACGAACGTGAAGCAATAAATGCTGACCGAGACGGCAAACTTCGCAGGTTTTAACCAGGCGGGCGCACCCGTGATGACGCGGTGGTCCACGAATATGCCGGCGATTGTTGCAAGAAATGTGACAAGCATTGCCGCGCCCATGATGGTCAGCGGGCGGTTGGCGGCAAATGCAAGTCGTAGCAACCGCCGCAATCCTTCTCTACGTTGGTTTTGTGTTGTGCCAGCGGATGATTGCATCTTGCCCTCCTTTCTCATTGTTAAAAGGCGCTCCGAAGAGGCACTTCTGCCGGTGACACGGCCACGACGGAGCGGGTCACAAGGTAGAGCAGGAGCCCTGCCGGCCCCAGCATGAGCGTGAGGAACAGCACCGGCGCCATAAGCCACGGGCTGATCTGGCGTTCTAGGCTGTCGAGATAAATCCAGCGCCCGACGAACAGATCAAAGGCGAGAAAATGAACCCACGCGATGGTTGCGCCGGCTGGCGAGCCCAAGAGCGCCTCAACTCCAGAGAGCGTCGGTTGCGAGACGGCAGGCCAAATCGCGCCCAGTCGCGGAAGCACGAGCACGGCATACAAGACGGCTGGCGCGACGCTGACGAGCGGTGAACGCATGATTCGTGTTGTCCACCGCCAGCGTGGTAGCAGAATCATGACGGCCCAGAAGGGCAGAACCAGAAGGTTGCTGAGTCTGAAAATCAAAGCCATGTGTCCTCCTCCAGAACGTTTCGGGCTTTAGTGCTTGAGTAATTCAATGTTGCGCGTGCCAACATCGTAATGGTAAGATGTTGCGTGTGTCAACATAGTCGCAAAAAAAAGGCTGCCCTGAATGCGATTGATCGGGACAATCTGGCTATGGAACGAAGCTGAGCGCCCAATCCCACTGGTCTCCCTCTTGCCTGTGATCGGGCAAAGGCGCATTCAAGGCCGGAGAAAGTCGCAATGTTTCTCGTGTCAACACTGGAATGTATAATCGTCACAAAACAGTGCGAAGACCAAAGCCATACCATCACGGACACCTGCGCGAGGCCTTGCTGCAAGCGGCAATTCAGTTGATCGCCGAAGTTGGGCCGAGCGCGTTTACTTTGAGAGAAGTCGCACGACGCGCCGGGGTCTCCCACAATGCTCCTTACCGGCACTTTCCGGATGGGGAATATCTGCTTGCGGCAGTGGCCGCCCAGGGATTCGGGGAACTGAATGAAGCCATGCTGAACGCCGTCAAGGATAAACGGGACAGCGTCGGGCGATTGAAGCACGCCGGTTTGGCCTATGTGGAGTTTGCTCTGCGGCGCCCCGAGCACTTCACTGTCATGTTCGACGCGGCCGTTTCTCAACGCAAAACTCCCGACTCTGCACAAGCCGCCGAACAGGCGTTCAAGACCTTGGTGAGCTTAGTCAAGACCTGCCAGGACGAAGGAAGATTGCCCTCCGGAGACCTCCGTCAGTTCACATTGCTGGCGTGGTCGATGGTTCACGGGGTAGCCAAGCTGGCGACAGCCAAGCGTCTTCCTTACCAGTCGCGAGAGGAAATTCTGAAGTTTGCTAAGTTCGTCATTGACGAGTCTTTGCCAGTCCGCAGAGCCTAAAATATGTCTGTTTTCTTGCGAGGCTTGCGTTTAGGCTGACGGGCGACGTGAAGTAATCCCAAGGTAAGAGTTGCCGACAATTCTGCCTGAATCCTTTCGGCCTCTCGGCTGAATTCCTTCGTGCATTAGTTTCTGTGGTGCCTCAAGTAATCGCACTTTCGTCCGATATGGAACTCGAGGGCGAGAAACTCCGTGTGTCCAACGAACAATCGGGGTATGGCACAGGTGTGCGCCGAGAGAAAAGTGACGCATGTGATTGGCTCGTGGGCGGCGGGAAATAGGCAAGCTGATCCGGTCGATGGACTGGTCGAAGACTCCTCTGGGTCCTATCGGGAATTCTGGTAAGAATTCGGTGATCCACCGCCACACGTTCAGCCCAGGCACCATCTCGCGTCATATCTCCAGTGCCGAAAACTCTATCGCCAGTTTTGAACCCGCGAACACCGGAGCCGGTCTCGACAATCACACCGGCAAATTCCCAACTAAGCAGGACACGACCGCCCGGTTCTGCCCTGCGTGTCCTGCGGATGAAAACTTAAGGTTAATGGCTCGTTTCGTGATGAGCTTGTTATTCCAGTTAGTCGAGTCCGATCCCAAGTGTTTTCCAATCGAAGAATGAGCCTGAAGGGAACGGGAAAGGCAGAAGACGATGGAGCTCCTTTCAGGTGATTTACGAAATGAGTTTAGCAGTCTCGGATTTGGTTTTGGAGCGGGGGAATGGAGCGCGAGGCAAGGGGGCGGCGTTTGAGCCTCCTTGCCTCGCTCATCCGCTTAGAAGCCTTACGCGGTCTTACGCAACTGCTCAAAGAGGCTGTGTTTGGCCTCTTGCATGCGCCGGGCGGCTGCGGTATCGCTCATCAGTCCTGCGATACGTTTGAGTGTGGCGACATTGAGGCCCGGACGTAAGTATTGTTGCGGCTTGGGCAACGACAAGAGCGTCTCCAGGGGTGTTTGATAGCGGCGGTAGCGCCGGCGCTTTCGTCCCTTCGCGTCCACCTCGACATCGGCTTGGGCACAGGGACGGTGATAGTTCAGATAAGGATTGAGGTAGGCGCTATAGAACTGCTGGATGCGCTGCGCATGAGCAGCCGGAATGTGGCCCCAGCCCATATGTTTGCGGATGATGGCCCCGTTCTTGGTTTCCGCCAGCCCATTGTCGTTGGAGTGTCGAGGGCGACTCTTGGTTTGTTCGATCATGAGTTTGTTGAGCAACTTGGCCACGGTCTGGTTGATGAACTCGCTGCCGTTATCCGAGTGAAAGCCGTGGATGACAAAGGGGAACTGAGTCAGAATCGTGACCAGCACCGGTTCCAGATACGTTTCCGAGATGCGCTCGACTGAGGCCGCAATCTCCCATTGCGTGACCTCATCGACGGCGTTGATGTGAAACACTCCCTTGCCATTCTCCGTGTCGCCCTGGTGCACTGTATCCACCCGCAAATAGCCCGGTCGGCCGCCAGGATCGGGTCTACGGCGCTCGCCAATGGCCACGGCGCTGGGCCGCGTCTTCTGATAGTTCTTGCGTTGCTGGCGATAGCGCGGGTTTCGGCGCAGGTTGTACAGGTGCCCGTTGGAGATCGCGGCCAGGCGCTGGAACTCTGCCTTGCCGTACTCCTGAAATTCCCGCTGCAGAATGCGCCGCGTGGCCGGTCCGCTCAAGCTCTCGTGGGCTTCATCGACCCGTGCTAATAACTCGATATCCGCGCTCGTATAGTGCCGCGGGAAGCGATGGCGGCGAGTGGCTTTCTTCCCCACTTGCCCGGTGGCCACGTAGCGGCCCACCAAGCGCGTAAGTTGCGCCCGACTCAGGCCCGTCATCTTGCCGATGTAGCGCCGCAGCAGACCCCGCGCCCGCCGCCCCTGCCGCACGTACTCTTGCTGGCACAGCAACCGCTCGATCCAACCGTAGACTTCTTCCCGTTGATTGGCCTCGAATCGTACTTCCTGCGCGGCCAAAAGAAACTTCTCAATCTCTTGCAAGCTTAACTTTTCTGTTTCGTGCACGCTGATCATCGATCGTCAGCATGCCTTATCCCCTTCAGGCTCATCTTGTGTTGGAAACAAGCCCCCTGCTTCAGGCTCATCCTGCATTGGAAAAGACTCCGGGTGGACTCTCCAACGGGCAAAGTGATACACTCTGGCACGCTAGCCTGGAGGTCGAACATCGGCCATGACCACCAGCGGCGCCTCGCGGCGGCAATTTCTTCTCGGCTCGGTCTCGGGTCTGAGTTCGGCGTGGCTTGCGTTACGGTGGCCTGCCATTCTGGCAGCACAAGAGCACGCCCAGCGCGCGGCACAATCGAGCCCTGCCAAATTTCAATTCTTCTCTTCCCAGGACGCCGTCGAAGTTGAAGCTATCGCCGCGCAGGTGATCCCGGGCGACGATACACCGGGGGCGCGCGAGGCGCATGTCATCTACTTCATCGACCAGATCCTGGTCACATTCGACCGCGACAAGCAACCTGCATACACCCAGGGCCTCAAAGATCTGCAACACAGGACGCAGGAGCTGTTTTCCGGCGCAAACAGATTTTCATCTCTAACTCCCACGCAACAGATTCAACTTCTGACCGCGATCGAGAAAACCGACTTCTTTGCACTTGTCCGCCTCCATACCATCATGGGATACCTGTCCCGGCCAGAGTACGGGGGGAACCACGACCAGGCGGGATGGAAGTTGATCGGGTTCGTGGATCAGATGACCTACGAACCGCCATTTGGCTACTACGACAGCGAATACAACAAGGGCGGATGAATCGCTGGGCGATGACGAAATTCGAGAACAAAACGCTGGTGGATTTTGTGATCGTGGGCGCAGGCGGCGCTGGAGGTGTTGTAGCTAAAGAGCTCTCCACCGCCGGATTCCAGGTTGTAGTGCTCGAACAAGGGCCTTATCTACGTGAAGGTGATTTTGAACATGACGAATTGAAGTTCAAGGATTTTTTCGATCCGCCATTCATCGGACGGGAAGTACTCACCAACGATCACGCGCTTCAGCCAAACACTCTCCGCAAAACGGAAAACGAGAAGGCCCGCTTGGCTGCATTCGTGACATACGGGCAGTGCGTCGGCGGTGGCACGGTCCACTTCACCGGGAACTACTGGCGTTTTCACGAGGTGGACTTTACCGAGCGCAGCCGCTGGGGACCGATCGAAGGCACGGGTTTAGCCGATTGGCCGATCACCTATGCCGACCTCGAACCCTACTACACCAAGGCGGAGTGGGAATTGGGAATTTCCGGACTCGCGGGAGCCAATCCCTTCGATCCTCCGCACTCGAAGCCCTATCCGCTGCCACCGTTGCCGGTGAAGTCTTCCGGTGTGCTTCTGGAACGCGGTGCGCGCAAACTGGGATGGCATCCGTATCCGGCGCCGATGGCAATCTTGTCGAAACCCTACCAAGGCCGGTCGGCATGTGCGCACTGCGGTTTCTGTGAATCCTTCGGGTGTGAGTGGGGTGCCAAATCGAGCACGCTCGCCTCTGTGATTCCTATGGCCGAAAAGACCGGTCGCTGCGAAATCCGGCCGAATTCCTACGTGCGCAAAATCTCCACCGACAAAAACGGGCGGGTCGACGGGGTCCTCTACTTCGATACCTGGAGGCAGGAACACTTGCAAAAGGCAAAAGCGGTGGTTGTCTGTGCCAATGGGGCAGAGACGCCGCGGCTGCTTCTGATGTCAAAGTCGAACCTCTACCCGCAGGGTCTGGCAAATTCCAGCGGATTGGTCGGCAAATTCTTCATGGTGGACCTTGGCAGCTTCACTCTAGGGACTTTCGAGCACCCCCTCAACGAATTCAAGAGCGTGCAGGTGACCCGCGTGGTTCAGGATTTCTATGACTCGGATCCGAAGCGCGGATTCTATGGCGGCGGTGGAATCGATGCCCGCTTCGACTTCTATCCCATCAGCTTTGCGCTCGGCGGCTTGCCACCTGACGCGCCGCGCTGGGGTGCTGGCTTTAAGAAAGCACTCAAGGAAAATTTCAACCGCACTGTGACTATTTACACGCATAACACGTGTCTGCCCCTTGAATCCAATAGCATAACCCTCGATCCTGAAGCGAAAGATGCTTGGGGACTGCCCGCATTGCGCGTGACATACAAAAGCCATCCTGACGATTTCAGGACGCTGAGCTTCTTTCGCGACCGATCACTCGAATTACTCGACGCTGCCGGCGCCGTCAGGAAATGGGCATTGCCCATCGAAGATACCACGGCCGCCTTCCACCTCATGGGAACCTGCCGTATGGGGAATGATCCCAAGAGCTCCGTCGTTGACAAGTATCACCGCGCCCACGAGGTCCCGAACCTATTCATTGTGGACGGAAGCAGCTTCGTAACCAGCGGCCGCAACCAGCCCACCTGTACCATCCAGGCATTGGCTTACCGGGCCGCGGATAACATCATCCGTATGGCAAAGAGTGGAAGTATTGCGTCATCAGTTTGAGCTGATCGTTGGCCGTCAACGTGCATGGGAGCTGTAACGTCGCAGTGGATGTCTCGATTCTGGATGTATGGTCGGCTAGGACTAAGCCGCTGGCGCGGCGGACGCTTCGCGTGTACAAGTCTCATACGCCGGTGGAGTCTTGAAGGACTGACCGTGGCGCGTTACGATGATGTGAACATGGATAGCGACGTCAGCAGTATATCGATGAGCATCAATAACGGGCTCCTCGCGCAACTCCTATCAATACAACAACTTCCAACCCAAAGTCGATTCAAATCCCATAGCTCCACGCGTCCGCCGCAAACGCCAGCGGCTTCCTCCTAACCTCCTTATCGAAAACGCCTCGGATCGACTTCAAACACTTCGCATCAGTCTTTGCTCCGAGGCGTTTCCGATCAAGGCTAGCGGCTATCCTTCCGTTAAAGGCCTCGGCAACGAAAATCAATGCGTGCTAAACAGAACATGTGAGGCGGCGCTATACTGAAACTGGCGTATCGGACGCCGCCGGTCCGCGGAGAAGGCTGAGCCTACCGATGAGAATGCTGCTGAAAATTTGAAGACGAATCTTCTTTTTCGCCTGTTATGCGGACACCAGGCAATGCTCAAAAAAGGAGATTTTCATGTCCCAAGGCCTTTCCTATCCTGCGCCAACGCGCCGCCTGCCACAGCACCCAAACTTAGAGCAACTGCGAAAACAAGCGAAAGACCTGCTCGAACAATATCGCTCAGGCGATTCCGTGGCCATCACGGAGATTCAGAAATTCGAACGTAACCCTGATCCCTCTACATTTGCGCTCAACGATGCTCAGCGAATATTGGCGCGAGCCTATGGTTATGAGAGCTGGCCTAAACTCAAAGCCTTTGTCGACGGAGCGAACATAGCGAGGTTTGCGGACGTGGTGAAAGCTGGCAATATCAGACAGGTTCAGTCCATGCTTGCATCCCGTCCCGAGTTGATCGGAATGGATAGGGCCGAAAACGACGAGCATCGCGCCTTGCATTACGCAGTGTTGCGCCGCGATGTCCCCATGGTACGTCTGCTGATGAAGGCAGGAGCTGATGCTCGCAAGGGTATTTGGCGGCACCGGGATGCGACATCTGTGTTGGCGATTGCCAGAGACCGCGAATATCGCGAGTTGGTCGCCGTAATCGAGGAAGAGGACTGCGCCGCCGCGCAGAAGTGAGCTGCCCTAAGGCAACAATCTCTCCGGTGCAAGAACACATTCAGGCCGCAATCTCACAGGGTGATGATGACACGGCAATGCGTCTGCTGAATGGAGACCCTTCGCTGACGCACGTTCACTTGGACACCACCAGCGAAGATTGAGCGCCCAATCGCGACATTAGAACGCTTTGCCGTGTTCCCTGCGCGGAAGCTGCCCAGAAACGTGCATCTCGTAACTTTACTCTCGGTTTGTCCGCAAACAGGAAACTGCTCTGATCATCACGTCACTCCGTGGTTGGTCGTCCAATCGGAAAACTGACCCGCTCCAGGCGGAACTAACCCTGCCGATACCAGGACTACTGCTGGGGGCGTCAGGCAGTTGGCGCGTCATTCGGTAGCGGATGAAGTTGCAGGAAGGCGGCGGCTGCGTTGCGGGCACGTCCCGCGATTTCGCGGGGGTTCGGTCGCTTGGCGACGCCGAGCAGCAGGCTGACCATCAAATGGCCCCAGAGCAGCCCGCCGAACTGCTCTGCAAGTTCGGCAGGGCAGCCCGTGAGCAATCCAGACGCCTGGGCTCGGGCCATGATTTCACGCATGGCGGCCCGGCTTGCCTCACGTCCTCTCGAGTCGAGCACACGCGCTACTTCTGGGGCCTGGACCGCCTCAGCGATCGCCAGCCGGAATACCGCAATGACCTCGGGATCGCTTATCTCGCGGACGAGCCTCGCCGCGAAAGAAGCCAGCACCTGCTCCAGGGTCTCGCGATCGCGCAGTGCAGGCAGGTCAGCGGGCACGTTAAATCGCCTGGAGCGCTCGCTGATGCAGGCGATCAGCATTTCCTGTTTGTTGCCAACCAGCGCGTAAAGCTCTCGCTTCGAAACGTGCGCGCGCGTCGCGATCTCAAGCGTGCTGGTCGTTGCGTAGCCGCTCTCTATGAAGGCCGCAAAGGCCGCATCAAGGATGCGCTCGCGCACAACGGTTTCGTCGCCGCCTTTGTGGCCGCGTTTTGACATCAATGTCCTAGCCATCACCCTCCTTGATGGGCTGGTACTTTATAGTACCACCGCAAGCTCGTGCGGCACCCATTGGTACCAACACAATCGGGACTCGCGTGGCCAGCTAAATTTTCCTTGCAACCATCGATAACATGCCACATCTAAGTTAGCATGTGGTACCCAGTGGTACCGTAACCAAAAAGAGCACGTACTTTTTGGGACTAAACGAACCAGACTGAATCGAGAGGATAACCAGATGAAGTTTATGATCCCTTTTCTTATGGCAGTGCTTCCCATGGCGTCCGTAGCGCAATCGCAATCTGGGGGTACCTCAGGCGTGCCCAGCGTGGCTATACCTAAAACCACCGAAGTGCTGGTCATTCTGACTCCCAGGCAGGGCGTAACCGCTGACCAAGTCATGGCCGTCATACCGGCAGAGATTCGGGCAACTGTGAAGCTCTACCTCGACGGGAAAATCCGTCAGTGGTATTCGCGCGGCGATGGCAGAGGTGTCGTCTTCCTAACCCAAGTTCGTCACGACTCCCTCGATTTCGGCAATTTTGAGCAGCCGCCAGCATGCAAGTGATTGAAGTGCCGAGCGCGGTTTTCTGAAATCGAATGTAGTGCAGACCTACCGTCTTGTTTGAGCGAGCCGTTCATGACACCATCACCGCAGAATGTTTTTGCGGTCGCACCAGCGCACCAAGGACGGCAAGGACCACGCTTACTGGTCGCTGGTGGAAACCGTCCGGACGGCCGACGGGCCGCGCCAGAAGACTCTCTGTTATCTGGGGGAATTGAACTCGTCGGCACAAGCTCGCTGGGTGAAGACCATCGAGGTATTCAACGACGAGGGCGAGGCACAGCAACTGAAGCTTTTCCCCTCGCATGTCGAACCGCCGGCCGATGATCCCCAAGTCGCGCGCGTGCTGCTGAATCGAGTGCGGCTGGAGCGAACCCGGCAGTTCGGCGCCTGCTATCTGGGCCTGGAACTTTGGAAGCATCTGCAGTTGGACCGTTTCTTCGAGTCCACGGTGGATGCGCACGATGCCGATGTGCCCTGGTCGCGCGTCGCCGCCGTGCTGGCGATCAACCGCTTGTGTGCGCCGGGTAGTGAGTTGGCGATCGAAGAGCGCTGGTATCCCTCCACCGCACTGGATGATCTACTGGGAATCGAAGACGGGAAAATCAACGACACGCGGCTGTACCGCTGTCTGGATCACATCCTGCCGCAGAAGACGAAGCTGGAGCAGCATCTTAAACAGCGATACGGAGAGCTGTTCGGAGCCGAGTTCGACGTGCT
>Ga0137403_10006910_pt1 | contig 12916 bp, 10 predicted proteins | sample CZOMad2_1_16fung_FD_122057 | JGI IMG/M metagenome (GOLD analysis project Ga0137403, IMG submission 122057) | Vadose zone soil fungal communities from Angelo Coast Range Reserve, California, USA - CZOMad2_1_16fungal (Hybrid Assembly) | ecosystem: Environmental > Terrestrial > Soil > Vadose zone... | reverse complement strand
GGCCGCGAGCAGATCCTGCGCGTGCACGTGCGCAAGATCCCGATGGCGCCCGGGGTGAACCTCGAGCGGATCGCGCGCGGCACGCCGGGTCTCGCCGGCGCCGAGCTCGCGAACATCGTCAACGAAGCTGCGCTGCTCGCCGCGCGCCGCAACAAGGCGCAGGTGGACGGCCAGGACTTCGAAGACGCGAAGGACAAAGTGATGCTGGGCCTCGAGCGCAAGAGTCGCGTGCTCTCGGACGAGGAGCGGCGTCTCGTCGCGTATCACGAAGCCGGCCACGCCCTCGTCGGGCTCACTGTGCCGGACGCCGATCCACTGCACAAGGTCACGATCATTCCGCGCGGCCGCGCACTCGGCCTCACGGCCTATCTGCCGGAGGAAGAGCTGCACAAGTACACCAAGCGCTCGATCGAATCGCGGCTCGCGATGGCGTACGGCGGCCGCGTCGCCGAGGAGCTGGTGTTCGGGCCGGAGAAGGTGACGACGGGCGCCGCGCAGGATATCCAGCAGGCGACCAACATCGCGCGCCGCATGGTGACGCAGTTCGGGATGAGCGCGGTGATCGGTCCGATTGCCGTGGGCGACCGCGAGCAGGAGATCTTCCTCGGCCGCGAAGTCGTCCAGCGTCGTGAGATTTCCGATCGCACCGCCCAGATCGTGGACGAAGAAGTGAAGAACATCCTCACGCGCGCCTACGCCGAGGCGGCGCGTATCGTGCTCGAGCGGCGTGCTGCGCTCGATCGCCTGGCCGCGGCGCTGCTGGAGCGCGAGACGCTGGATCGCGAACAGGTCGAGATGGTGATCGCCGGCCAGCCGTTGCCGCCGTATGTGCCCCCGGCTCCGCTGCCGCGCGCCGAGAGTGAGCAGGAGAAGGAGAAGACGCCGCAGCGGACGTCCGGCGGGATTCTCCGGAATCCACCGCCTGAGCCTGCCGGGGCGTGAGCGCTCCGCAAGCGGCAGACCTCTCCAAACTTCGGATCAATCGCGACGACCCGCCGCCCGCGGTCAAGCGGGCGCTGGGTCGCGCGCTGTGGCTGACCGCCGCCGCCGCGCTGATCATCGCGGTCGTCGTGGTTATCGGGCGCCGCGGGGGCACGGTCCCCGTCCAGGTCGTGACCGTCTCGACGACGACCGGCGGTACAGGGGCAGGAGGGGGCGCGAGCGGGTCCGTGGCGGTGGTGGCGAACGGATATGTCGTCGCCCGGACGAAAGCCGCTGTTTCTGCGAAGATTCCTGGCCGGCTGGCAGTTCTCAACGTCAGCGAAGGCTCGCGCGTCGAGAAAGGCACGATCATCGCGCGGCTCGACAACGCCGACTACGCCGCGGCCGTGGGCCAGGCGGAGGCCGGTCTCGCCAGCGCGAAAGCCACGTTGATCGAGGCCCAGTCGGACCGCGACCAGATGCAGCGCGATTACGTGCGTGTGCGGGACATCCACGCGCAGAATCCCAATCTCGTCTCACCGCAGGATGTCGAGAACGCGGACAGCCGCGCTCGTCAGGCCGAGGCGCGCTTCGGCGCGCAGTCCGCGCGCGTGGATGCGGCCGCGGCGGCGCTCCGCGTCGCCCAGGCCAACCTCGAGAACACGTACGTCCGCGCGCCGTTCAGCGGCACCGTGCTGCGCAAGGAAGCGGAGGTCGGTGAAGTCGTCGCGCCGTCGGTCGGCGGTGGGTTGACGCGCGGCGCGGTGGTGACGATGGCCGACCTCGCGACGCTCGAGGTGGAAGTGGACGTCAACGAGGCCTACATCGCGCGCATTCACAGCGATCAGCAGGCGCGCATCACGCTCGATGCGTATCCGGACACGGCCTTTCGCGGGGCGGTCCGGCAGATCATCCCGACGGCGGACCGCCAGCGCGCCACCGTGCAGGTGAAGGTGTCCATCCTCGATCGCGACCCGCGCATTCTCACCGAGATGGGCGCGAAAGTCGAGTTTCTCGAAGCCCCACGGCTGGTCGCGGCGGGTGCTGCGCAGCCGGTCGAGCGGCCGCGCATCATCGTGCCCGCCGAGGCCGTGCGCAACGCCAACGGCCACGACGTCGTGTGGATCGTCCGCGACGGACGGTTACAGAAGCGTGACGTTGACGCTGGTCCGGTCAGTGGTAACTTCCGCGAGATTCGTTCCGGACTTTCGGGCGGCGAGCAGTTGCTCGTGGGTGGGATTGAAACTCCCAAAGAGGGCCAGCGCGTAAAACCGAATAATCAATGATCAATGTTCAATGATCATTGATCACTGAACATTCTTCATTGGACATTCGCCCATGGCATTAGTCGAGATTCGCGACGTCTACAAGTCATTTCAGCGCGACACCCAAAAGATCGAAGTATTCACGGGGCTGACGCTCGATATCGAAGCGGGCAGCTTCACCGCGCTGATGGGACCGTCGGGGTCGGGCAAGTCGACCCTCCTCAATCTCATCGCGGGACTCGACAAGCCGACGCGCGGCACCGTGCGAGTCGGCGGGGCGGAAGTGAGCGCCATGAGCGCGGGGCAGCTCGCGGCCTGGCGGTCGCGCCACGTGGGGTTCGTGTTCCAGTCGTTCAATCTGCTGCCGGTGCTGACGGCCTATCAGAACATCGAGCTGCCGTTGTTGCTCACGAATCTCTCCAAGAAAGACCGCAACGAGCGCGTGAAAATCGCCCTCGACGTGGTCGGGCTGGCCGACCGGGCCGATCACTACCCGCGGCAGCTCTCGGGTGGGCAGGAACAGCGCGCCGCCATCGCGCGCGCCATCGTTGCCGATCCGACAGTGACGCTGCTGGACGAGCCGACCGGCCAGCTGGATGCCAAGAGCTCGCAGGAAGTGCTGACGCTGCTGCAGCGGCTCAATAACGAGTTCAACAAGACGATCATCATCGTCACGCACGACGCGCATGCCGCCGAGCGCGCCAAGACGATCCTGCACCTCGAGAAGGGCGACCTGATCGAGAAGCCGCGCCTGGCGACGGCCGCCCGGTGAAGTACGCCCGGCTGGTTCTCGCCAACCTCGGCCGCCACAAACTCCGGTCGATCCTGACGATCGCGAGCGTGGCGCTCGCGCTGTTCCTCTTCGCCTCGCTCCGCAGCGTCACCACGACGATGGCGGCAGCGGCCCAGTTCGGCGGCGCGCGACGCCTGGTCACGCTCAATGCGACCGGGCTCGTGTTTCCCCTGCCACTCGCGTACGGTAATCGGATCAAGGCCATGCCCGGTGTGACCGGGCTCTCCTGGGCCAACTGGTTCGGCGGCCGGTATGGCGACGGCAAGAACTTTTTCGCGAATTTTGCGGTCGATGCCGAGTCCTATCTCCACCTGTATCCCGAGATCGTGATGCCGGCCGATCAGAAGCAGGCGTTCCTGCAGGATCGCACCGGTGCGATCATCGGCGACCGTTTGATCAGTCAGTTCGGCTGGAAGCTGGGGCAGAACGTCACGCTGCAGGGAACGATTTTCCAGGGGGACTGGACGTTCAAGATCGACGGCGTCTACCACCCCACCGATCCGGCCATCGGGGACAACGTGCTGATCTTCCATCACGACTACTTCGACGAGCGCATCGGCCGCGCGGGGATCGCCGGCTGGTACATCGTGGAGATCGATGATCCGGCGCACGCCCCCACCATCGCCAAGGCGATCGACGACCTGTTTCGCAACTCGAGCTCGCCGACCAAGACCGGCACGGAGCGGGAGTTCCAGGCGAGCTTCGCGACGATGTGGGGCAACGTCAGCTTCCTGATGAGCACGATCGGTCTGGCCGTCGTCTTCGCGATTTTGCTGATCACGGCGAACGCCATGATGATGAGCGCGCGCGAGCGCACCGGCGAGATCGCCGTGCTCAAGACCGTGGGCTTCTCGGACCGGCTGCTCTTCACCCTGGTGATGGTCGAGGCGGGCGCGCTGGCGCTGACCGGCGCGGCGATCGGCCTCGGCGGCGCGACGCTGTTTTATCCCGCGATCAACTTCAACGGCGCCGGCTTCCTGCCGGGCTTCAAGGTGGCGACCAGTACGTTGATCATCGGCGCACTCGTGGCCCTCGGCCTGATGCTGGCGAGCGGTCTCGTGCCCGCGCTGCGCGCCGCCCGGCTGCCGATCGTCCAGGCCCTGCGGAAGGTCGAATGATTCCCATCGCCTACAACGTCCGCAGCGTGGTCCAGCGGCCCGTCTCCACCGCGCTCACCGCGCTCGGCGTCGGCCTGGTCGTTGCGGTATTCATCGGCATGCTCGCGCTCGCCAACGGCTTCAGCGCGGCGCTCGCCAAGACCGGGTCGAGCCGGAACGTCCTCGTGCTGCGCAAAGGCGCGGACTCCGAGCTCTCCAGCGGGCTCGGGCGCGACGTGTCGAGCATCGTGGCGGCCGACCCGCACGTCGCGACGGGCGCCGATGGCCGGCCGCTCGTGTCACCGGAAGTGTACGTCCTGATTCCGCTCGCGAAATCGTTCGACACCACACAGATCGCCAACGTCGTCGCGCGGGGCGTCAGCGATCAGGCCTGGCAAGTGCGCAACAACGTCACGGTCACCGCCGGTCAAAAGCCGACCTCGGGCCGCCCGGAAGTCTGCGTAGGCAGCCGGTTGACCAGGCGTTTCCCGCACACCGGCATCGGTCAGACGCTGCATTTCGCCGGCCGCGACTGGACGGTGACGTGCCACTTCACGGCCGCGGGCTCCGCCTTCGAGTCGGAGATCTGGGGCGAGAACGAACAGTTCATGCCGGTGTTCCGCGGCGAGGTATTCCAGTCGATCAGCTTCCGGCTGAAAGACCCGGCCTCGTTCGAGGAAACGCAGCGCGCGCTGCAAGCGGACAAGCGCATGACGATCGACGTGCATCGCGAATCGGAGTTCTACGCCCAGCAGTCGCAGCTCCTGGGCCGCATTCTCGGCTTCCTCGCGGTCATGATCACCGGCATCATGGCGGTGGGTGCCGTCTTTGGGGCCATCAACACGATGTACGCGGCTATCGCGTCGCGCGCGCCGGAAATCGGCGTGCTCCTCACGCTCGGCTTCAGGCCCGCGAGTGTGCTCGTGAGCTTCCTCGCCGAGTCGGCGTTCATCGCGGCGATTGGTGGATTGCTGGGATGCGTGTTTGCACTGCCGCTGAACGGCATCGTGACGAGCACCACGAACTGGTCGAGCTTCAGCGAGATTGCGTTCAGCTTCCGCGTGACTCCGGCGCTGCTGCTGGTCGGCCTGATCTTCGCAGTCGTGATGGGCATCGTCGGCGGGTTCTTCCCGGCGCTCCGCGCGGCACGTCTGCAGGTGGTGCAGGCGCTCAGGTGAGAGTCACCGCGCTCGCCGCGCACACACCGGAAGCGGTGCGCGCGGCGCTCGCGGCCCGAGGGTGGGAAGCACAGCCGGCCTGGTTCGCCGCCGTCGGCATCCAGCCTTTCGTCGTCCTCATCGAAGCGATCAGCGAAGCCGAGCGGGAGGCGCTCGTGCATTGGGGCACCAAGTCCGGCGCTGACGTTCTGACGGGCGACGGGTGGGCGCTCGTCGCCGGCACTGCGAGCCGCATCGCGCCGCTCGCGCGCTACGATCGCGCGCCCGCCGAGCTGTCGCGCCTTGCCCCCGAACTCGGGAAGCTGCTCGCCGCGCGCGCCGACCCGCCGCGCTCCTGGGCGATCCGAGGCGGAGAACTGTCGCTGGAAAAGCCCGTGATCATCGGCATCGTGAACGTGACACCTGACTCGTTTTCTGATGGTGGCCGTCTGGCGTCAGCCGACGCCGCGATCGAACACGCGAGTCGGCTGATCGCAGACGGCTGCAGGCTGTTGGACATCGGTGGTGAGTCCACGCGCCCGGGCGCAACGCCGGTCCCGGCCGACGAGGAGATCGCGCGGGTCGTGCCGGTGATCTCCGGGCTGGTCAAGCGGGGCTTTGGCGCGGTCTCGGTCGATACACGCAAGGCGGAGGTCGCGCGCGCCGCGGTCGACGCCGGGGCCGCGATCGTGAACGACGTCTCCGGGTTGCATTTCGATCCCGCGCTGGCCGCGGTCGTGGCGCGCGCCGAGGTCGGGCTGATCCTCATGCACATGCGGGGGACGCCGGACACGATGGACGACCTGGCGAAATACGCCCACGTGGCCCCTGAGGTAGCGGCGGAGCTCGCCACGACGGCAGACAAGGCGGAGCGGGCCGGGATTGCCCGCGAGCGCATCGTCGTCGACCCAGGATTTGGCTTCGCCAAAACAGCCGCCCAGAATTTTCGGCTGCTCGACGAACTGGCAACGATCGTCGCCCTGGGCTATCCTGTAGCGGTCGGCCTGTCGCGCAAGCGGTTTTTAGGCGCGGCGACGGGACGGCCAGTCGAAGAGCGCGATCGCGCCACGGCTGTCGCCTGTGCCCTCGCCGCGGAGCGGGGGGCGCGGCTGTTCCGGGTTCACGACGTCGCACTGACACGCGAAGCCCTTGCACTGGCAGGCGCTACGACCAATCCACCATGAATGTAGACGCGTTCAAGTTCCTGTCGCCGCGGCTCTGGCCGGATGTGTTCGAGATCCTGCTGGTCTCGTTCGTCATCTACCGCTTCCTGTTGTTCCTCGTCGGGACCCGCGCGATGCAGATCGTGATCGGGCTCGTGATCCTCTCGCTCACGTACTTCGTCGCCGTGTTCGCGAAGTTCACGATCATCTATACGTTGCTGGGCGTGGTGTTCACCTATGGCGCGTTCGCGGCGATCGTCGTCTTCCAGCCGGAGCTGCGCAACGCGCTGGCGCGGCTCGGGCAATCCCGCTTGATGCGCGCCTTCTCGCGCAGCGACCGGCAATCGGTGGCGGAAGAGATTGCGGAGGCGCTGGACCGGCTGTCCCGCGCGGGCACCGGCGCGATCATCGCCGTCGAGGGCGACATCGGGCTGGAAGAGTTCATCACCACCGGCGTGCCGGTGGAAGCCAAAGTTTCGGCCGATCTCGTGACGACGATCTTCACGCCGTACTCCCCGCTGCACGATGGCGCGGTCCTGATCCGCGGCGATCGCATCATCGGCGCGGGGTGCGTGCTCCCGCTCACGCAGTTCAAGGTCGCCGACAAGTCCCTCGGCACCCGCCACCGCGCCGCGCTGGGTCTGTCCGAAGAAACGGACGCCACGGTGCTCGTCGTGTCGGAAGAGACGTCGACGATCTCGGTCGCCAGCCACGGGCTCTTGTATCGGCATCTCACTCCACAGCAGGTGCGCGATTTGCTCTCCGGCGCCGTCTCGCATCTCGAGGGCGGCGAGCGCGTGACTCAGCCTGCCACCTAAACCGCCCTACCGGGAGGCGGCGGTTGTCGCGTTCCTGGTCCTCATCGGCTATGTGATCACCCTCGCGCCCACCGTCACGCTGTGGGATGCGGGCGAATTCATCACCGCCGCCAAAGTACTGGGCGTGCCGCATCCACCGGGCACGCCCTTGTTCGTGCTCGTGGGTCACGTGTGGGGCGCAGTGATGCCGATCGGGAGCTACGCCTGGCGGCTCAATCTGATGAGCGCGTGCTTCTCAGCCGCCGGTGCGGGCTGTCTCTTTCTCGTCGCGCATCGCTTGCTGCAGGGCGAGGCCCCGTGGCTGCGGCTCGGCGGCGCGGCGGCGGCCGCGATTCTGTCGGCGTTCACGTTCACGGGCTGGCAGAACAGCAACGAGACCGAGGTTTACACCTTCGCGACGTTCAGCATCGCCGCGATCTGCTGGCTCTGCCTCCGGTGGCGTGATGTGCGTGCCACCGCGCGCGCGCCGCACATCCTGCTGCTCATCGTCTACATCGCCGCGCTGTCGGTCGGGAACCATCTCCTGGCACTGCTCGCCGGGCCGGCCGTGTCGCTCTTCATGCTGCACACGCTGCGCACGCTGCCGTCGGCCGAGCCGTCCGAGCGACAGATGGAATGGGCGGAGTGGGCTGCCCTGACCGCATTGTGGTTCATGCTCGTCGCCGTTGGTCTCGGCAGCACGACATTACTGATTCTGGGCGGCGTGGCCCTCGCCGCGACGGCGGCGTGGTGCCTGGTCACCGGGTCCCGCGCGTTCCCGCTGGTGGCGATCGGCGCGGCCGCCGTCGGCGTTTCGATCTACGGCTTCCTCTATATCCGCGCCGGTTTGCACCCGGTACTCAACGAGGCCGATCCCGAGACGTGGAAGAATCTCCTCGCGGTAATCCGTCGCGAGCAGTTCGGCAGCCGTGGCCTGCTCGACAACCCGATGTTTTTCCCGGGCTCGGACAACCCCGGTCGCAGCGCGGTGATGTTTGGGCAGCAGTTGCTCAGCTATTCCATTTACTACTCGTGGCAGTGGGCCCGTGCGTTGCCTCCGGTCATCATGGTCTCGGTCGCGTTGATCTTCGCGACGCTGGGAAGCCTTGGATTCTGGTTTACGAGCCAGCGTGACCGGGGCATCGTCTGGCTGCTTGGCATGCTGTGGCTCGTCACGGGCATCGGCCTCGTCGTGTACATGAACTTCAAGGCCGGCTTCTCGATACTCTGGAATCTCTATCCCTCGATGGATCAGCATGAGGTGCGTGAACGCGACTATTTCTTCGTGGTGAGCTTCCAGGTGTGGGGCATGTTCGCGGCATTCGGGCTCGTGGGGTTGCTGCGCATGGTATCCCGGCCGATGGTGTTACGCGTGGGCGCCGCGGTGGCGGCGCTGATCGTCGTGCTCCCGTTTGCCGCGAACTTCAGCGCGGCCACGCGCCGCGGCACCGATGCGACGGTGGCGCGCGATTTCGCGTTCAACCTGCTGCAATCGGTGGAGCCGTACGGTGTGCTGTTCACCTTTGGTGACAACGACACGTTCCCGGTGTGGTATCTCCAGGAAGTGGAGCGCGTGCGCCAGGACGTCACGCTCATCAACCTCTCCCTCGCCCAGCTCGACTGGTACTTGAGCCAGCTCGCATCACGGCCGACCAGGCCGTTCGATCCCGCGCGCGCGCCGGCGATGTACCGGGCGCTCGCGCCGCCGCAGACGCCGCCAGGTCCGGCAGTGCGGCTGACGCCGCAGGACATCGCGGGGATGCAACCGGTCCGGATGAGCGACGACGGGATGTTCCGCGCGGGCACCTTCGAGCTGCCCGTCCGCAAGGGGCAGATTCTTCGGACCAACGACCTGGTCATCCTCTACACGATCGCGCAGTACTTGCCCGCGGCCCGGCCGGTCACGTTCGGCGTATCGTCAGGGCGGGGCTCCTGGCTCGGCCTCGATCCGCATCTCGCATTTCAGGGGCTGGTCTTCAAGGTCGTCCCGCACGCTGATACGGTGCACCGATTCCTGCGCGGCGTTCAGGGGACGATGGTGGATTCGACCCGGACGCGGGTCCTCGTCGATTCCGTATTCCTGTTTGGCAAGTTGTCGGGGCAGGACTCGCTCGAGCTCGAGCCCGCCGCCCAGCAGGTGGCGACGTCGTTCTCGGCAGCCTTCCTGGAGCTGGGCAACGCCGCCGTCGCCCGCCGAGATCAACCCAGGGCCCTCTATTATCTGCGCCGCAGCTACCACTTGAGTCCCAGTAAGACGCTTGCCGCCGTGCTCCGCCGCATTGAAACCGAGGGCGTACAGAGCCTCTTTACCCGTTAAATTGAATGGCTATGGGTTTCGAGGCTCTCCCCGAGCGTTTGGCGCAGGTGCGGGCAGAGCTCGCGCGACGTGCTGCGGATCCTGGAACGGTCACCATCGTCGCGGTGACCAAGGGCTTCGGGACGGACGCGATTCGGGCGGCAATCGCCGCCGGCCTCACGGACATCGGTGAGAACCGCGTCCAGGAAGCGGTACAGAAACAGGACGAGTTAGGGGCTGGGGGCAAGGGACTGGGGATTCGTTGGCACCTCATCGGGCACCTGCAGCGCAACAAAGCACGTATCATTCCCGGCCGGTTCGAAATGGTGCATTCGGTGGATTCGCTGGAGCTCGCCAGCGAGCTCGACAAACGGGCCGCTGGTTTGCGAGTTCTATTACAAGTGAACGTGGCGGGTGAAGCACAGAAGAGCGGATGCGCGCCGGAGGGCGCTCCGGTGCTGGCGCGACAGATCGCGGCACTAGGAGCTCTGCGGCTGGAAGGGTTGATGACGTTGGCACCATTGACGGATGACGAGGACGTGCAGCGCCGGACGTTCCGGGGGCTGCGCCTCTTGCGCGATAGGATCAAGGAGGAGGAAGGGGTATGGCTACCGACCCTCTCGATGGGGATGTCAAGCGACTACGCTTCAGCGGTTCAAGAGGGAGCAACGGTGATCCGATTGGGTACCGCCCTCTTCGGTCCGAGGGAGGAGACGCCGTGAACGACGACGCCTTCAACCTGACGCCGCTCGATATCCGCAAGCAGGAATTCCGGAAGACCCTGCGGGGCTACGACACGCTGGGCGTAGAAGATTTCCAGATGCGCGTCGCCGACGCCCTGGAGCGCGCGATGCGCGAACGGCAGGTTCTGGAGGAGCGCGTTTCCGCGTTGACCGAGCAACTGCGCGTCTTCCGGGAACGCGAGAAAGCGATGAACGAAGCGCTGGTCGCGGCGCAGCAGCTGCGCCAGGACTCGCGCGCCGCCGCCGAGCGCGAGGGGCAGGTGATCGTGCGCGAGGCGGAAGCGGAAGCGAGACGGCTCCTCGACGAAGCGCGCAACGCCGAGAACGCGGTGAAGGTCAAGATGGCGGCGACGGAGCGGCAGTTTCAGCAATACATGGGCGGCTTTCGCGCGCTGCTCGAGCGCCAGCTTGCCGAGCTGCGCGCGCTGGATGGAGGGAGCCAGAAAGCGTGAGCGAGGTTTCCGTCGCAGACGCGGTCCGCGCCGTGAAGACGCGGACCGCAATCGTTCCGGACGTCGCGGTCATTCTCGGGACCGGACTCGGGGCGTTGGCCGACGAGCTGAAGGCCGACGTCTCGATCCCGTACGCCGAAATTCCCGGCTTCCCCCGGCCGACCGTGGAGACGCATGCGGGCCGGCTGTTGTTCGGCACGCTCGGTCGCACCCCTGTGGCGATGATGCAGGGCCGCTTTCATCGCTACGAGGGCTACTCGCTGCAGCAGGTCGCGTTCCCGGTGCGCGTGTTGCGCGCGCTAGGCGCGAAGACGCTGATCGTCTCCAACGTCTCCGGCGGCATGCATCCGCTCTGGTCGACAGGGGATCTCGTGCTCATCTCGGACCACATCAACCTGCTCGGTGACAATCCGCTGGCCGGGCCGAACAACGATGCGGAAGGCCCGCGCTTCCCGGATATGTCGGCCGCCTACGATCCCGGGCTGCGCAAACTCGCGCGCGACGTCGCGCTCGAGCACAAGATCGTACTGCGTGAGGGGGTGTATGTCGCCGTGCCGGGCCCGAACCTCGAGACGCGCGCCGAATACCGCATGCTGCGGGCGCTGGGCGCCGACGTCGTCGGCATGAGCACGGTGCCCGAGGTGATCACCGCGGTCCACCAGGGCATGCGCGTCCTCGGACTTTCGATCATCACCGACAACTGTCTCCCCGACGCGCTCGAGCCGACGTCCGTCGAGAAAATCATCTCCGTCGCGCGTGCCGCCGAGCCCCGGCTCGCGGCCGTCGTGCGCGGCGTGGTGGAGCAGCTCTAGCCGATGCCATACCCGCCGTCCGACCCGACGCAATCGATCGACGAGCTGGAAAAGCAGCTGCTGGCGACGTGGAAACACGAGCGCCTGTTCACGCGCGTGAGCGAGGCGACGCGCTACGGGCCGCCCTTCATCTTCTATGAAGGACCGCCGACCGCCAACGGCCGGCCGGGCATCCACCACGTCTTCTCCCGCACGCTCAAGGATCTGATCTGCCGCTTTCATGCGATGCTGGGGCAGGGGGTGACGCGGATCGCGGGGTGGGACACGCACGGCCTGCCCGTGGAGATCGAAGTCGAGAAGGCGCTCCACATCAACGGGAAGCGCGAGATCGAGGCGTACGGCATCGAGCGTTTCAACAAGCTGTGCCGCGAGAGCGTGTTCAAGTACAAGGCCGATTGGGAGTCGTTGTCGGACCGCATCGGCTACTGGCTCGACTACGAGCATCCGTACATCACCTACAGCAACAACTACATCGAGACGGTGTGGTGGTTGCTGAAGCGGCTGCACGAGAAATCGCTGCTGTATCGGGGACACAAGGTCCTGCCGTACTGCCCGCGCTGCGGCACGGCGCTGTCGTCGCATGAAGTCGCGCAGGGCTACGAGACCGTGCAGACAAACTCGGTCTACGTCGCGTTCCCGCTGCTGGCGCGGAAAGGCGATCCGGCGCGCGAGCTCGTGATCTGGACCACCACGCCCTGGACGCTGGTGTCCAACGTCGCGGTCGCCGTGCATCCCGATCTCGAGTACGGCGAGTACGCGCTCGCCGACGCGGCCGGCAAGGTCACCAATTACATCGTCGCGACGGCGCGCGTCGCGGACGTTCACATCCACGGCCGGCCGCTGGTACAAGGCGAGCGGATCAAGACCTTCGCGGGCCGCGAGCTGGTCGGCAAGAAATACGCGCGCCCCCTCGAAGTCGTCCCATTGCCGCCCGAAGGCCAGCGCGCCGTGGTCGTGGCCGGGTCGTTCGTGACGGCGGACGAGGGCACCGGGCTCGTGCACATGGCGCCGGCATTCGGGGCCGACGACTATGCCGCGGGCCAGCAGAACGGCCTCGCGTTCGTGAATCCCGTCGCCCCCGACGGCACGTTCCGAGGCACGAGCTGGCCCGAGATCGAGGGCAAGCTCGTCACCGACAAGGAAACGAACCGCCTGATCATCGAGCGGTTGAAGCAGGACGGCCGCTGGCTCGAGACCAGACCCTACACCCACAGCTATCCGCACTGCTGGCGCTGCGATTCGCCGCTCATCTATTACGCCCGCAGCTCCTGGTTCGTCCGCACCACCGCGGTGAAGGCGCGGATGCTCGAGATCAATCGCGACGTGGACTGGCATCCGCCCGAGACCGGTTCCGGCCGATTCGGCGAATGGCTCGAGAACAACGTCGACTGGGCGCTGTCGCGCGACCGCTACTGGGGCA
>Ga0137403_10006909_pt1 | contig 12916 bp, 11 predicted proteins | sample CZOMad2_1_16fung_FD_122057 | JGI IMG/M metagenome (GOLD analysis project Ga0137403, IMG submission 122057) | Vadose zone soil fungal communities from Angelo Coast Range Reserve, California, USA - CZOMad2_1_16fungal (Hybrid Assembly) | ecosystem: Environmental > Terrestrial > Soil > Vadose zone... | reverse complement strand
AGCGAGGGCCAGCCCGATTCCCGTGTTGCCCGAGGTGGCTTCCACAATCGTTCCGCCCGGTTTTAACTTGCCTTCGCGTTCGGCAGCTTCGATCATCGACACACCGATGCGGTCTTTAACGGAGAAGCCGGGGTTCAGATTCTCCATTTTTGCCAACACCACCGCCTTGATGTCGCGCGTAATCCGATTGAGCTTCACCAGCGGAGTGCGGCCGATTAATCCGAGTACGTTGTCGTAATAGTGCATTCCGATCTCCGAAACAGTTGATTGGTCTATTTCTAACAGAACTTAACCGGCCGCGCTATTTGATAAGCGCACCTTCACACATTTTTTTCGCAATTAATTCCCCAGCCACGCGATGGCCCGTCGCATTCCAGTGGCCGTTGCCAATGTTTTCTCCAAATCCATGAAGGAAAACGTGGTTGCGCTCGGCAAACTCCTGCAACTCGGGCGCGAGAGTTAGGACCGGTATCCCTTCCCGCGCGCCCAGCGATTTGATCCGGTCGTCCGGATAAAACAGATCAGTGATGCCGAAACGTTTCTTGAACTCCTCTCGCAACTTTGGATCGGGAAGCACCTGCGGACCATTGCTGAGCGTGACCACGACAAACTTAGCGCCCCGCGCATTCACTTCATTGCGCATTTCCAGAATAAGCCCTTCGGTTACGCGCCAGGCATCATTCCATACCGCATTCGCTGGTTCAAGGTAAACGAGGTTATCCGCGCCCAGTTCTTCGGTGCGTGAAATCAGGTCAGCCTTTTGTCTCGCGTCCCCATTCTCATCTGTGTGCCCCGGCGGAGGTTTCACCTCTTGAGATCGCCGCGCCCGCCATGATGCCAGGAGAATTCTGAAGCCATGATGACCCTGGGTTATTGCCTGCACCACTCGTGAGTGGTCACGCAACCACCTGCCGAAGCGACTGATTCCCGACTGCCGCAGACGAAAGGCTCGCGAATTCCTGAATGAGTCATCCAGCGTCAGATGGTTGTCATGGTAAACGAAGTAAGGGATCCCCTCAGTCTTTTTTAACGCGCGTGAGTTATCAGTAATATCATTGTTGGTGGTTACCGCCAGCATCACGATGTCGGGAGAATACTTCCAGACCTGCTCGCGGAGCGTCAGCAGTTCCTGAGCAGTACCGTATCCGGAAACACCAAAATTCAGAACTTCGATTTTGACGGGAGGGGTATTACACTCCTGAACCTTTCTTCCCATCACCCACCAGAAAGTTTCTTCGAGCGAGACTGGCAGAGCTTCGGGATAAGAATCGCCAACCACGGCAATCCTGATAGTGTCCGGAGGTTTGGTCGGCGAGTGTTCCCGATCGCGAAGGCCATCGCTATTAATCCGAATATACGCCTCGCTTTCTTTGCGATACCAACCTTCCGCGCCCGGGCGAAGAGCGTAGCCGCGCGATTGGTCAAGCGTATAAAACTCCGGATAAGAATAGCCGGCGACTCTTAGGACAATCTCTGTGAGAACGCCTCCCAGAAGAAAACCTAAAACTATTAGAAAAAGTTTTGCGCAGAGCCTTCTCGCTCGCGAAGGTTTTGGTTTCATCTAGTCGCTGCAGAGAAAACCGAACTGGGTGCGCCGTCCAGGAAAGGTTAGTGCTTCAGTTGAAAACGAAAGGAATACCTTAAGCGAACGCCGTGGATTTTGTCCAAACGCCGCGAATGAAAGTAGTGTCCTAACTTGGCGAAATTGTAGGGGCGTCCCTCTGTGGGCGCCCGGATCGGGCGGCAAGGGGCGCCCACGGAGGGACGCCCCTACAAAATTAGGACACTACTCGAATGAATGCGATGAGGGCGGAAAAACTGTTGAAGCCCGGATGCGCTCTCCCCTTCGCATCCGGGCCCCAAACAAGGTCATCGATTTTTCAATCGGCGACCAGGCTCAATTCTTCAAGTAGCGATTCACTCCTTCAGTATGGCCGGTTTCTGTCGCGCACTTTGTAAGTGTAGACGGCCGCACCCGCGCCACCCGTAATCGCACCGATCACAGCGCCCTTCTTACCACCAATCAACCCGCCCAAAATCGCACCACCAACTGCGCCCCCCGCAGTAGTTATCTTGTCCCGGTGCTGATCCCATACCGAACGGTTCTGGCCATAGCGGTAGGTGTCGTTGTTGTAGGTGTCGTTGTTGTAGGTGTCGTTGTTATAGGTGTCGTTGTTGTAGGTGTCGTTGTTATAGGTGTCGTTGCGATACCCATCGTTCCGATAAGAATCGTTGCGATACGTGCCGTCGGGATTTCTGTCGTACCGGCTATCGTATCTGCTCTCGGACCGACCGTTGTAGGTAGATCTATTGGCGCAGCGACCACGAGTCTGTGCCGCGACGGGCAGAGCCGCCATGCTGAGAACTATTAGGGAAATCAGGGTAGCGATAAGTTTTTTCATTGCTTGCCTCCGTGGCGGTCTTTTGGCAACGAGCATGCCACGCCCGTTGCTTGCGGCCGATTTTGCTGAATTGCCGCGTTTCGAAGGGAACTTAGAGCATGCGAAGACTGAGGGCCTAAGACACTCGCAGAAAGGCCTACGATTCGGTGTGCATTTATCTCTCTCACTTCCCTTTTGGGGTAGGTGCGGTAAGTAAGGAGTTGTCTCGGGTAGGTCAGTTTGGTTTAAAGCTTGAGCCATTACAGAACCGAGCGCGGTAGCGCCGGATGCTAGAGTCAACTGAGGTGAAAAATGATAGACAACGCGAGGGCCCGCAGAAAACCTCATCCGGTCTCCGCGGTCGCATGTCTTATCTCCACAAATGAATTAGTATTGGGAATATGAGCAAAGCGAAAGAGGACGATCCCGCGGTCGAGTTTCGCAATGTTTCTATTACCTTCGACGACAAGCCGGCGCTGATCGAAGTCAGTTTTCGACTCGCGCATGGCGAAATGATCTTTCTAACCGGTGTTTCAAACTCCGGGAAATCCGTTCTTTTGCACCTGGCCATGGGCCTGTTGAAACCCGACTCCGGGCAGATTTTTGTTGACGGGCGCGAGATTGAAACGCTTGACGAATCCGAACTGTTAGGAATCCGGGGTGGGCTGATGGGCATGGTCTTTCAGGAGGATTCACTCTTTACGGGCCTAACCGTTTATGAGAATGCGGCTTACCGCCTTGAAGAACACGGCTGGACTGAAGAGGAAATCGAGAAGGCAGTGGGCGACGTGCTCCACTTTGTCGGGCTCGATGGCGAGGAGGATAGACTTCCCGAAGAGCTCTCCGGCGGCATGAAGCGCCGCCTGGAGATTGCGCGCGCGTTGATTGGCTGGCCGTCGATCATGTTGTTTGATGAACCAACGATGAGTCTTGATCCGATCATTGCAGTGCAGGTACTGGACTTGATCATGCGCGCCCGCGATCTTAATAGGGTCTCCGCAATCTATGTCACAAAGAAGCCGCACGAAATTCCCTATCTGGCAAACTATTACGTCTCGCAAGGCGCCAACGGTAAAATCGTGATTAGCGAAGCCCCAATGGACAAACTGCCCCGGATTAAGGTCATCGTTCTCGATCACGGCACAATCGCCTTCTCAGGCAGCGTCAGCGAATTTCAAAAGAGTGATTTGCCAGAGATTAAGGAAATGTTGACACTGGACACCCATAACCATTCCGCGGATCCTTATTTTCCTAATCCCTGGGACAAAAGGCGACGACCGAAAGACGAAATATTGTAAAAGACCTCGTGTGGCAACTGGCGTGTTAATCCGGTTATGCTTGTTGCTATCCACCTCTCCCTGGATTCTTCCTGTTGCGGCAATGCGTTCTAAAGGGATCGTACGAGAGGTAACCCCTAACGACATCGGGCACTGTCAACTCCGAAACTGCTGAGTTGGTTAATTCGGAAGTTGGGCGGGATCTGAGTTATGCTAAATCTTCAAGTGAGTTGAAGCATAACGAAGATCGTCGCCATCAAGACGAGGAAAATATGAAGGACCGATTTCGCGGAAGAACCAATTCGACCTTGAGTATCTGCGTATGTCTCGGCGTTTGCTTTTCTTTTGGCATGGGTTCGATCGCATATGGGGCAGGCATCCGAAACCAGGCGCGGCTTCCGAGTAGAGTCCAGAAGGAGAAGAAAGCGATCATGACGAGTCATGCAAACGGTACGTTTGAAGTAAAGATGATTCCGCAGGGGGACAATGCCACGGGTGCGACCATCGGCAAGTTTTCACTCGACAAACAGTACCATGGCGATCTCGAAGGAACCAGCAAGGGCGAAATGCTCGCAGTGAGCACCGCCGTCGAGGGTTCAGCGGGCTACGTAGCGCTCGAGCAGGTCACGGGAAAGCTCAATGGCCGTACTGGCACATTCGCGCTTCAGCACACCGGAACCATGAACCGAGGAGCAGCTCAACTCAGCGTTACCGTGGTTCCTGATTCGGGCACGGGTGACCTTGTGGGTCTGGCCGGCAAGATGGATATCAAAATCGCCGACGGAAAACACTATTATGACTTTGAGTATACGCTCGCCGAAAAGCCTTGAGGGTTCGGGCTGACACACGAGTATCCGCGGACGACTTATCAGGATTCGTCTCGCGTAGCGGGTGACGTTCTCTGGGAGCCAGGAGCAATACGATGACGGAGAATAAACATGAAGCGCCTGCCACTGTGCAAGCGGATGAGGACGAGCTTGAAACAGAGATAGACGAAACCCTGGCGGAAACATTCCCCGCCAGTGACCCGCCATCATGGACGCTAGGCACCGATCACCGCGTGAAGGCGGACAGTGATGTAACTCAGGAGAGTGAAGAGTGACTGCACCGAAACTGATTTCCATAAATGTCGGGCTGCCGCGCGCGGTTAAATGGAACGGCCAAACTGTTATGACCGGTATCTTCAAGGAACCGGTTGGCGGTCCGGTCATGCTGCGAACCCTGAATCTCGACGGTGACCGGCAGGCGGACTTGTCAGTACACGGCGGCGTTAGCAAAGCAGTATATGCATACCCTGCCGAGCACTATCAGTATTGGAAAAGAGAGCTGCCTGACATGCAGTTGCCTTACGGTATGTTTGGGGAAAACTTTAGTACGGAGGCACTGGCGGAGGATACCGTTAACGTTGGTGATCGGTTTCAGGTTGGCGAAGCAGAGTTAATGGTTACTGAGCCACGACTGCCCTGCTACAAGCTGGGCATTAAGTTCGGACGCGCCGATATTCTCAAGAAGTTTTTAGCGAGTCGCCGGACCGGGTTTTACTTTGCGGTACTGAAAGAGGGGCGCGTTAAAGCCGGGGACTCGATGGAACTGCTCAGCAAAGACACGAACAAGATAGCTGTGGCTGAAATCACTCGGCTGTATGCGTTTGAGAAGGACGATGTGGGAATGTTGCAGCGCGTTGTAAAGCTTGAAGCTTTATCCGATAGCTGGCGCGACTACTTCCAGCATCATCTTGAAAAACTGACTCATTAAGCCAAGATCAAAGAAAGGCTCATTGCATGATGTCCACTAAATGGCTGGTTAGTTGTTTCTGCGTAATAGCGGCGCTGTCATTGACGAATTGCAAAGTTGGAAACAAGAATTCCCGATCAGCAACCGAATCGACAAATGCTTCTGCTGGTCAGTCTGAGAGCGCTGAAGCAGGGGTTGAGAAAGTCAAACCGGCGCCGGGAAAAGGTAACGTGCAGGGTAAAGTTTTCTACAACAGCAAACCCGTCGAGAATATCGAAGTTAAGCTGTGCGAGACATTCAACCAGTACTTCGGCGGTTGCGGCGGAAAAACCTACACGGCGCGAACAGACAAAGACGGTGAGTTTGTTATTGCTGACGTGGAACCAAAGTTATACGAAGGGTTGTTAGCGCGAGTGTTTGACACCGACTCATTTATCTTTGCGACTACGGGGATCGCCGGGATTAGCTCAAACAAATACGAGATTGTTGCAAACAAGACCTTGTTCGTGTCTCCGACCAATCTCTTTAAGGGAGATCTGAAGCTGCTCAATCCCAAAGCTGGAGCTAAAGTAAGCGCACAAAACCTGGAGTTAAAATGGGAGCCATATCCGGATGCGGCTTATTACAAGTTCAGCATTTACCCCGAAGAGGTTAGCGTGACATCGCCGTATATTAATGAACGCGTCGAAGGGGGCTCATTCAGCATAGACAAGCCCCTGGAGAAAGGCACCTATCGGTGGCAGGTTAACGCCTACAACAGCGCGGATCGAAAGCTGGCGGAAAGCAGCAACGATATTAAGTTCACAATTAATTGACGGCGTGAATTTCGTTACCACCTGAAAACCTACGGCGGCGTAGGTTTCGGCGCGGCAACGCCTAACCAGGTTCGGGCCGCGTAACAGATCTGAACAGCTCCCAAAATCTTCACCCTGTGTGCGTCATCGCACATAGAATTTGTCTCATTGCTCCGTCGCCGCGCGAGGTGTATATAAACGCTTGTCGGACCGTCCGGAATGCCGGTTACGCGGTTCAGTCGTATTGCAACCACTTCTCAATCAGAGCACGTAACTATCTTGAACTCGGGGATGTGCCATGAATTGGATTACTCAACCAGGGGGTAACGAAACAAACCTGCCCAGCAAAGGCTCTGCATTCTTCTCACGAACGTCCGCCGATTCCGATTACTTAGTTCAGTTCATAACGCTGCTCGTCGTTACAGCAGTTTATTTTGGTGCAGCGAAGCTGGGGCTATCATTGGCTTTCATTCATGCCAATGTGTCGCCGGTTTGGCCACCCACGGGAGTAGCGATTGCCGCTGTCCTATTGTTGGGCTATCGGATCTGGCCCGCGATTCTTCTCGGGGCTTTCCTCGCAAATCTTTCGACTCCGGTACCGATTGCAACCGCGGTGGGAATCGCGCTAGGCAACACTCTGGAGGCGTTGTCGGCCGGGCTCTTACTGCGGGTCCTTGATTTCCACAGATCTTTTGATCGCGCCAGGGATGTATTCAAGTTTACGATGGCCGCCCTTCTCTGCACGATGGTAAGCGCCAGCGTAGGCACCCTTAGCTTGTGTCTGGGTAATGCAGCGAGCTGGCAAGACTTTGGCTCGCTCTGGTTTACCTGGTGGCTCGGCGACACGGTGGGAGCTTTGGTGGTGGCCCCTCTGCTGCTGACCTGGGGCACTGAGTTTCGCCCGTGGCCAACAAAACGTGACGTTGAAGCTGCGCTCATGCTGGCGTTGTTGGCCGTGTCGTCGACAGCAACCTTCGGCGGGCCAACGCCGATTCCGCTTAAGTTTTACCCCCTTAGTCGCCTGATTGTGCCTTTCTTCCTGTGGGCAGCTTTCCGTCTGGGCCAACGCGGCGTAAGTCTCGCGACAATCGTAGTATCGCTGTTTGCGATCTGGGGCACGGCTAACGGTGTGGGCCCTTTTGTCGGCAGAACGCCTAACGACTCCTTACTGATCTTGCAAGTTTTCCTCGGCTCCAACGTAGTTATGTTCATGTTTCTCGCGGCCACAGTCGAAGAGCGGCGGCTGGTGGCAGCGACACTACATGAGAGCGAACGCCGTCTGGCAGCCAATCTCGCCGTCACGCGTATCCTCGCCGAATCGCCGGCACTGAGCGACGCAACGATGCGGATTCTGAAGACCATTGGCGAGTCGCTCAATTGGGAAGTGGGCGCCATGTGGACGCCCGATCCAAGGGTGAACATGCTGCGTTGTCTCATCGTCTGGCATGCCACGTTAGCGAAAGTGGAAAAGTTTAAATCGGTGACTGAGGCTCTGACGTTTGCACCGGGCGCAGGCATGCCGGGGCGTGCATGGGTTACTCTGAAACCAGTTTGGATTCCCGACATAACCGACGACGACAACTTTCCGCGCGCGCCGTTTGCGATTGCGGATGGGCTTCACTCCGGCTTCGCCTTTCCCATTCTGTTTGGAGAAAAGTTTCTCGGCGTGATGGAGTTTTTCAGTTCAGAGATTCGCAAGCCGGATGATGCGCTGCTGGCGATGTTTGGCAGCGTCGGGAATCAGATCGGACAATTCATCGTACGCAAACGGGCTGAGGAAGAACGCGAACACCTGTTGAGCAGCGAGCATGTCGCCCGCGCTGAAGCGGAAGCAGCCAATCGAACCAAGGATGAGTTTCTGGCCATCGTTTCTCACGAACTGCGGACCCCGTTGAATGCGATAGTGGGTTGGACGGGTCTGCTCAGCGGCGGCCTTGACGAAACGATGTCGACGCGCGCTATTGAAATTATTGATCGCAACGCCAAGGCACAAGCCCAGTTGATTGACGACATCCTCGATGTCTCTCGTATCGGTTCGGGAAACTTCCGGCTCGACCTGCGCCCAGTCCAACTCGACCAGGTGATCAAAGTTGCAGTTGACTCAATGCGCCCCGGAGCCGATGCCAAGAAGATCGAGATCTTAGTGACGTTTGATCCAAACATCGGTCCCGTGTCGGGCGATCCTGATCGCCTGCAGCAAATCGTTTGGAACATACTCTCAAACGCAGTGAAATTTACTCCGCCCGCGGGACAAATAAATGTCCGCCTCGCGGGCAACAACGGGCACAATGAAATTGTTGTAAACGACACTGGCGAGGGTATACCGGCGGAATTTCTGCCTCACGTGTTCGATCCCTTTCGGCAGGCGGATAGCTCAAAGACCAGAAGGCATGGTGGTCTCGGACTAGGTCTCGCAATTGTGCGTCGCCTGGTAGACCTGCACGGGGGCAGTGTTAAGGCACACAGTGATGGGGCTGGAAAGGGAACGACGTTTACTCTAATGCTCCCCTGCGTGGGTGTCGGCTCAGAGATGTTGCTGCGACAACCGAACCAGCCTGCGCATGAGGGCAGTGCCGAGTTGAACAGCCTGCGCATATTGACAGTGGAGGACGAGGCTGATTCGAGAGAAATGCTCGAGATGATACTGCGATCGCGGGGAGCAGAGGTGGTTTCTGTTAGCTCAGTGCGCGAAGCCCTGCACGTCTTGAATAGCAATGGATGGAAACCGGATGTGCTTGTGTCAGACCTTGGAATGCCAGAAGAAGACGGCTACGACTTAATCAGAAAACTGAGAGCCCGGGCACCTGAGGAATGCGGTGCCCTACCGGCAATTGCAATAACCGGATATGCCGGAAAAGAGGAAAGCAAACGCGCCCTGGATGCCGGCTATCAAACGCAGCTCTCAAAGCCGGTTAACTGGAACGACCTGATTGAGACCATCGCACTGCTTACCCGGAAACAGAATTAACATCCACAGATTACGCAGATGAAATCATTTATGATAGATGCAGTTGCCAAGCCCTCAAAGGCCGCTTGCATCAGTCATCCGATGAGATGGTCGATGGTAGATCCTGGTTGGACTTCGACCGGCTCGAAACCACGACGGAAAATACGCGCTCCGGTCTTGCCCTTCAATAGATGCACGCCTTGCTCGACGCGAACTATGCATCCTTCACGTAAACCCACCACGGGTATTTCGTTTTCTTCCAGGAACTGCTTAAGCCGTACCTCTCGTGTCTCGCCCATGTGTGTGGAATTCGGATCAGGATCGAGATAGTGTGCGTTAATCTGGAAGCGAATGAGTCCGAGGGCATCAAAGGACGGGGGTTGCACGATGGGCATGTCGTTGGTCGTCTTGATCGTTGGCGCCGCCACCACAGCACCGGCGCTTGACCCAATGTAAAGCATTCCCTCTGCAACGCGCCTGCGTATCGGCAGCAACAGATCAGCCTGGTAGAGACTCTGCAACAGTCTGAAGGTATTTCCGCCACCCATGAAGATCGCTTCCGCTCGGTTGACGGCATTCTTTGCGTCGGCAAGGTCATGAATCGAGTCGAGCTCGTAACCCATGGCCTCGAACCGCTTCCGCGCCTGCGCCGCGTAAGCGTCGCGATCGTAAAGAGCGAAAGGAACGAAGAGTACACGCTTGCTGGAGCCGAGACTTTCTCTAATCTCCGGTTCAGCATGGTCCAGGTAACCGCTGCCGTGAAGCGTCGAATTGCTAATCAAAAGGAGCCGTTTCATCTGGCTCTGAGTGTCCGACATCAGTCACTCCCTTAAACTCAATTCGACGTCACGATCTTCCGTTGCTTCGCCAACCATCCTTACTAATAGTTGAGCGCCCGGCCGGTCGCTGCTGCTCCCGCTTCGGATACGGCGCTTCGGAGAATGGTCAAGAATGAGTTAGAAGAGTTTCGACTGCTGGCGGATCAGCTCAGACCTCGTCCGTTCATAGGCGGCGATATCGCTTTCATTAAGCAGAGTCAGGCCAATGTCGTCAAGGCCTTCCATCATACAGTGCCGTTGGAAATCATCAATAGCAAACGACGCCGAGAAGTCTCTACCATCCGTCACGGTACGGCGTTCGAGATCGACAGTGAGGTTGTAGTTATCCATTGATCGCGCATTATCCATGATTGCTGTTACCTCATCTTCGTCGAGCGTCACCGGCAGCAAGCCGTTCTTCATACAATTATTGGCGAAGATATCGGCGAATGATGGCGCAATCACAGCGCGAAAACCATAATCGCCAAGCGCCCAGGGTGCATGCTCTCGCGAGGAGCCACAGCCAAAGTTTTTTCCCGCAACCAGAATCGAAGCCCCACGATAACGCGACTCGTTCAAAACAAAGGACGAATCAAGTTCGCCATTCGGCAGAAAGCGCCAGTCGTAGAACAAAAACTCGCCAAAGCCGGTGCGTTCAATCCGCTTAAGAAATTGCTTCGGAATGATCTGATCAGTGTCGACGTTCGCCCGATCAAGAGGGGCAACTGTACCTTGGTGATTGCGAAAGGGTTTCATGATACCTACTTGAATTTCCACTGCCTTACATCGGTGAAGTGTCCGGTTATGGCGGCCGCCGCGGCCATCATCGGGCTGACAAGATGCGTACGTCCGCCGCGGCCTTGTCGTCCTTCAAAGTTGCGATTGCTGGTTGAGGCGCAGCGTTCGCCCGGTTGCAGGATATCCGCGTTCATGCCCAGACACATTGAGCAGCCGGCCTCGCGCCATTCGAAACCGGAATCAAGAAAGATGCGATCGAGGCCTTCCCTTTCGGCGGCACGCTTCACTGCCTGCGAACCAGGGACCACCATAGCGCTCACTGAACTGCTGGTTCGGTATCCCTTGACAATGCGAGCTGCGGCCCGCAGATCCTCGATGCGCGCGTTGGTGCACGAACCAATAAAGACTCGATCAATTTGAATGTCCTGAATTCTGGTGCGCGGGGTCAACGCCATGTATTCCAGCGCTCGTTCAGAAGCTCGGCGATCAGCTTCGCTTTCTGAAACAGCAGGGTCAGGAACGCAACCAGTCACCGGGACGACCATTCCCGGGCTCGTACCCCAGGTCACATGCGGCTCAAGGGTTGAGGCGTCGAGCTCGACTGTGTGATCGAAAGCAGCGTCGTCGTCACTGCGGAGCGTTTGCCAATAAGCCAATGCCTTAGACCATGCTGCACCTTGCGGGGCAAACCTTCGGCCCTGCAAATACGCGAACGTAGTCTCATCAGGCGCGATCATTCCGGCGCGTGCGCCAGCCTCGATACTCATATTACATAGGGTCATGCGCCCTTCCATTGAAAGCTGGCGCACAGCGTCGCCTGAATATTCAATTACATGACCAGTGGCGCCGTCAGTGCCGATTTGACCGATGATACCCAACGCCAGGTCTTTTGCGGTTACTCCTTCCGGCAACGCCCCGCGAACGTTGACCAGCATCGTGCGTGGCTTGTTCTGCGGCAAACACTGCGTGGCGAGCACATGCTCAACTTCACTGGTGCCGATGCCGAAGGCGAGTGTGCCGAAAGCTCCGTGAGTGCTGGTGTGACTATCGCCGCAAACAATCGTCATTCCCGGTTGCGTCAGGCCTAACTCCGGACCGATAACGTGCACTATGCCCTGCTCTGCGGAATTGATATCGAAAAGTTGAATGCCAAAATCGAGACAGTTTCGACGCAGGGTATCTATCTGCTTGGCACCGATGGGATCCGCAATTGGCAAACTGCGATCCGTGGTGGGCACATTGTGGTCTACCGTCGCCACAGTGAGATCCGGCCGGCGCACGCGACGATTGCCGACGCGCAAACCTTCAAACGCCTGCGGCGAGGTTACTTCATGGACGAGATGTAGATCGATGTAAAGAAGGGTGGGTTGGTCTTTGGGCTCGCGTACGACGTGAGCGTCCCAAAGTTTTTCAAACAAAGTACGAGCCATAAAACAATCAGAGATCAGAAGTCAGAGATCAGAGGTCAGAAAAGCACGTAGTGGCTTGATCCAGCTTACAAGACTAAACTGAACATGAACTGGTTCAGATACCGGAGGCCTGCGCCCATCCACCGGCTCCCGTCGTCCCTTCGGTAGCAATTCTTTCGCCCGCTATCGATCCGAGCTGAAGCAGCGCGATTAGGTCCTGATCGTAAATGCGCTTCTTGCGGTCGGCGAGCGAGGTGAAACGCTCGTAGATGACATCCACTTCCGCGGGTTGCATTGAATAGCCGAGATCTTCATAACGCAGAGCCAGCGCGTGCCGTCCTGAATGCTTGCCCAAAACGAGGTTGTTAGCGGGCACACCTACCGATTCCGGCGTCATGATCTCGTAACAGAGCGGATTGCTGATCACACCGTGCTGATGTATTCCGGCTTCGTGAGCAAAAGCGTTTCGCCCAACGATGGCTTTGTTTGGTTGCACCGGGCAGTTGATGATCGCTGAAAGTAGTTGGCTGGTCGGATAGAGCTCCTGCGTCTGGATAGCCGTATCGAAGGGGAACTGATCGGCGCGTACCTTTAGGGCCATCGCGATCTCTTCCAACGATGCATTTCCGGCGCGCTCACCAATACCATTGATCGTACATTCAACCTGGCGCGCGCCAGCTTCAATAGCGGCCAGACTATTGGCGACGCCGAGGCCAAGGTCGTCGTGGCAATGCACGCTGATCGTGATGTCGCTCCGATCGCCGACGACCTGCTCGCGAACCCTGCGGACCAGCCGGGAAAACTCTGTCGGCATCGTG
>Ga0137403_10006906_pt1 | contig 12917 bp, 10 predicted proteins | sample CZOMad2_1_16fung_FD_122057 | JGI IMG/M metagenome (GOLD analysis project Ga0137403, IMG submission 122057) | Vadose zone soil fungal communities from Angelo Coast Range Reserve, California, USA - CZOMad2_1_16fungal (Hybrid Assembly) | ecosystem: Environmental > Terrestrial > Soil > Vadose zone... | reverse complement strand
GCTGCCTGCAAGAAGAAAAAACTCGTTCTGACTGCCTCTACCTCGGAGGTCTATGGAAAAAACGTCAACGTTCCATTTCGCGAGGACGCCGACCTCGTCCTCGGTCCCACCACCAAAGGCCGCTGGAGCTACGCGGCCTCCAAAGCGCTTGACGAGTTTCTTGCGCTTTCCTATTGGAAGGAGAAGAAGCTTCCGGTCATCGTCGTCCGCTTATTCAATACTGTGGGACCCCGCCAGACCGGCCGCTACGGCATGGTGGTTCCCAACTTTGTCAAATCCGCTTTGGACAATTCCAGTATTGGCATCTACGGAACCGGCAAGCAATCCCGATGCTTTTGTGATGTGCGCGACACGGTGGAAGGTCTCATCCGCCTCATGGACACAGGACGCGCCGTTGGGGAGGTCGTCAACGTCGGCAACACCGAAGAAATCACGATCGAGGGACTAGCTCATCGCGTCAAAGAGCGCACCCACAGCTCCTCTGCCATCGAGTACATCCCTTATGACCGGGCTTACGAGCCGGGTTTCGAAGACATGATGCGCCGCGTGCCTTCTGTGGATAAGCTCGAGGCGCTGACCGGCTTCCGTCCCCGTACTCCGCTAAACGAGATCATCGACCGCGTCGCCGTTTTTTTCCGGCAAGAAGTCGAGAGCGTCGGCGTTCCCGCAGCCGCTGCGGCCAGCACCAATTAATACAACCCTCCAGCAATGCGCTGGTGGCAGGATGACCTGACTAAGGATCGACAATGAAGAAGTCTGCCGGCAATCGGATACTAATGCTCCTGGAGAATCGCCCTTACCCCGAAGACCTGCGAGTTCGCAGGGAAGCCAACGCGCTGTGCGCAGCCGGATATCACGTGACCGTTATCTGTCCGGCCGACAAGGGACAGCCGTCCCGCGAAACAGTGGATGGAGTGAGTGTTTATCGGTATCCGGCACCACCGGATGCCAATGGTCTTCTGGCCTACGTTTGGGAGTACGGTTGTTCCATGTTTTTCAGTTTTCTTCTTTCGGTGCGCGTCTTCTTTGCCGAGGGCTTCGATATCGTCCATGCACATAATCCGCCGGACACATTTGTTTTCATCGCAGTCTTTTACAAGCTTTTCGGGAAACGTTTTGTATATGACCATCACGATCTTTCACCAGAGATGTATCAGGCCAGGTTCGCCGGTGGCGGAAATCTATTGGTCTACCGCGCGCTCGTCTGGCTGGAGAAACTAAGTTGCTACTTCGCCGATCACGTCATTGTAACCAACGAATCTTACAAGACGATTGCCAGAGAGCGCTGCAGCGTTCCGGAATCTCGTATCACCATCGTTCGTAATGGGGTTGAGCTCAATCGTCTTGCGGCCGACATCGAGCCTCGGCAGCAGTGTTGCGTGATACTCGGTCGTCACCCGGCGAGGCGGCGACCGGGTCGCGAAGCGATAGATCTTCTCGAAGGCGTAGCTCGGGTACGCGGCCACGTACAATCGCCGGCCGGGGAACTGCGCGTCGATGAAGCGAGCCAGCCGGAGACGGTTCGCGCAGGAATCCCAATAGTTCTCATGCAGGCGACGAATAGCGCGCTCATTCCCACGCAGGCAGCCTTTCGCTCCCGCAAAGTCGCCAGGGCGCCTCGCGATCCCGGCGACGCATATCTATCCGCGCTGCGGCGGGCAGAACGTCTCGCCCGAGCTGCACTGGAGCGGCGTTCCGGCGAACGCCAAAAGCCTGGTGCTGACGATGATCGATACCAGCGTCAAGCCGAACCAGTGGTCGCACTGGATCGTCGTCGATCTGCCGCCCGCGACGACGGGTCTTTCCCGCGCGGTGACCGCATTACCTGCTGGCGCCAAGGCGGTGGCCGGCAATTTCGGCGACGCCGGCTATGACGGCCCCTGCCCACCCAAGGGAACGGGCGTGCATCGGTATCGGTTCACGATCTGGGCCATGCTCGCCACAGCCACGGCTATCGCGCCCGACGCCAAGGCTATCGACGTGAATGCCATACTTTCGCGCAGCGCGATCGATCACGCGTCGGTGACGGGAACGGTCACGCCCTAGCGGCGTCGGTCAACCGGTCGACCTCGCGCAGCGGCGGGAACAGTTTCATCCACAGCGCGACGACGCCAAGCGTGCCGAGCCCGCCGATGACGACGGCGGGGACGGTTCCGAACAGCGCCGCGGTGATGCCGGATTCGAATTCGCCGAGCTCGTTCGATGCGCCGACGAAGACCATGTTCCAGTTGGCGCCCATCCAACTCGCCCAATCGGTGTTCCTCGACAGAAACTGCTGCTGCGTTCCGGAATTCACTTGCCCGTCGATTTTGGAATCGGCAATGAACCCGCCACTCGAGTAGCCGGTGCACGGGGCGGTCGCACAGGTCGTCTCCCACAAATGCACGGGACCGAGAATGTGCATCCGACGAAGAAACGTTCCCTGCGATACGGCCCACACGTCGATGTTGCCGTCCTGCTGCGGAAGCACGGCCATATTTTCGGCGCCGCGCCAGAAACGATAGGGTGCATGCACGGCGCCAGGAATGTGCTCCTGAGCAAATTGCTCCGCCGGCCGCACATCGATCAGGCAGAGGTCAGGTGAGCCGAGTTTTTTCTGTAACTCCGACGGTGTTGTGAGCAGTCTTTCCCGCGTGTATTGTCTTTCCATAGCGTCCCTATAACACTATCAGGCTGCTGAAAAAAGCCCATCTGCTTCGTTGCGCTCGACCGATTTCGCGTCAACGTACAAGAGTACGCCTCCGCTCATCGATCTTCGCACGCCTCGCATCTGGACCTTTTTGACCAGCCTGAAAACATATTTTTTCAATAGCTGGTTCTAAGATTGGCTCTGCAAACCATGCGATCTAGCAAGCACCTAAAAGCGTTCTTTACAGTCGCCTCACGGCTTTCTCTGTTTTCCCTGATTCTGACCCTCTCCCTGCCAGGGAGAGGGGAGGGCGACGGTGCCTTTACGTATCAGCTTGCCTTGCCCGGACGCAAGCTTACGTTCCCGGCCGATCACTATTCCCACCCGGATTTCAAAATCGAGTGGTGGTATTACACGGGTCATTTAGAAAGTGAGAGCGGCAAGCGCTATGGCTATCAGGTGACTTTTTTCCGGTTCGGTCTACGTGATCGCCAGGGTGAGATCAAAGATAAGCCGCCGTATTTCACTGATCTCTACATGGCTCATTTCGCAGTATCGGACATCGACCGGAAGAAATTCCTATTTCGGGAAAGAATGAATCGCGGCTACCAGGGAAAGGCGGGCGCCGCGACAGATCGTTACCTGGCGTGGAACGAGGATTGGAAAGTGGAGGGAGATCTAAAAACTCACCTGATCCAGGTGAATGATCGAGGAACGAAACTGAGCCTTCGCCTCAGTTCGCTCAAGGTGCCGGTTCTTCATGGCCAGAATGGTCTCAGTCAAAAAGGAGAGGGCGAAGGACGCGCCTCCTACTACTACTCGTTGACGCGAATGGAAACCGAAGGCGAGATTACGATTGATGGCAAAAAAGAAAAAGTGCGAGGCCTAACCTGGATGGACCACGAATTTGGCAGCAATCAATTGCGGGAAGATCAGGTAGGCTGGGATTGGTTTAGTCTTCAGCTCGATGATCAAACTGAGATCATGCTCTATTTGATCCGCCGAAAGGATGGCTCGCCCGACCCATATTCCAGCGGCACTCTGGTAAAAGCCGACGGCACGACAAAACACCTCAGGTTAGAAGATTTCCAAATTGGAGTGTTGGAACGATGGAAAAGTGCCAAGAGCGGTGGAAATTATCCCATGAAGTGGAAGGTATTTATTCCTGCAGAAGGAGTCGAATTAGAAATCGTGCCTGAGTTTACCGACCAGGAGCTCATCACCAACCGAAGCACACGGGTGACCTATTGGGAAGGCGCCGTTCGCATGAACGGCATGATGCGCGAGAAGCCGATTGTGGGCTCAGGATATGTGGAAATGACCGGCTATGTCGGAAAGCCAAACATTTAAAGTTACTATCCTCTGTCATAGTTGATTTGCCCGGGCAAAGCGCACAAGGTTTTCCGGTGATGACACTTCAGGATCAAGTCAAAAGAACTATCGAGAAGTATGGAATGATTACGCCGGGCGACGATTTACTGGTCGCCGTCTCCGGGGGGCCCGATTCGGTGGCGCTCGTGCACCTGCTCTACGACCTGCGGGCAGAACTGGAGTTGCGTCTCGAAGTCGCGCATTTGCAGCACGGGATTCGCGGCGAGGAGGCTCAAGAGGACGCGCAGTTTGTGGCGGAGTTGGCGGCAAAGTTGGGTTTGCCGTTCCATCTTAAAGAAGTGAACCTCCGCCAAATCAAATCGGCGGCTGGAAAAGGCAATCTCGAGGCGCTGGCTCGCGCGGAACGCTATCGTTTTTTTGCAGCCGTAGCTCGAGAGCGAAAGCTCGGTAAAATCGCAACAGCGCATACGCGGGACGATCAAGCGGAGACGGTGCTGATGTGGCTCTTACGGGGTTCCGGTCTGAAGGGTTTAGGCGGGATGCCGCCGACGCATCAGCTCGATGGAACCACCATCGAATCGGCAAGCCGCCTCATCGTGATTCGTCCATTGCTCGACGTTTCTCGAGCCGAGATCGAAGAGTACTTGAATGAAAAGCACCTGACCTTCCGGCTCGATCGCAGCAACCAAGATCCTCGCTTCTTGCGCAACTGGATTCGCCTAAAGTTGATTCCTCAACTAAAAGAAAGAATGGATCGGAATTTGCCTTCGAGATTGGCCCAGCAGGCAGAGTTAATCCGGGACGAAGAACAGTTCTTGGAGCAGCTCACGCATGCTGAGCTAGACCGAATTCGAACACCCGAAGGAATTGATCGTGGGGCATTGCTCAAATACCACAAAGCCCTGCAGCGACGACTCTTGCGCCTCTGGATCGAAGCGATGCGGGGTCACTTGGGCGGCTTGGATTTTCAGCATGTCGAGGCGCTTTTGGATCTGATAGCGGATGGCCCTCCGCAAGGGCGTCTTTCGATTCCTGGCGGCTGGCAATTAGTCAAGGAGTATGAAACCCTCAGGCTCGACAAGCAGTCTCGAAGGATCAGGCAGCAGTGCGCTTGTTACAGCTATGACCTTCAGGTCGGTGAGGATTTGCCCATTCACGAAGCCGGGTTGATAATTCAAACCCGAGAAATTTCACCGCCGCTTCCGAGGCTACCCGATAACTTCACGGAAGCTATGTTTGATGTAGCCTCTTTGGCCGCGGATTTGACGCTGCGTAACTTCCGTCACGGCGACCGCTTCCAGCCCCTCGGTATGGCCGGCCATAAAAAAGTGAAGGAACTCTTCATTGAAAAAAAAGTACCGCTATCCGTCCGCGCCAGTTTGCCTCTTCTATTGCTCGGCAATGAAATTATCTGGATCCCCGGATATGGTAGAAGCGAACTTGGCAAGGTAACTCCGGCAACCAAGGCGATTTTGCATCTCAAAGCAGTTCCTGTTCGGAATTGAGTATATTGATCTAACTGCTTGGGTGTGTTAGGCTTTTGATGTTTTTCAGATATGGAGGATTGGGTTGAGTCAGTCATCAAAACACATTGCCCTTTGGTTGGTTCTGGCGCTGATTTTTCTGGTGATCTTCAGCGTTTTTAGTAAACAGCATGGCCGCGAGCCTGAGATCGTGTTTAGCGATTTCATGAGTTCTGTTGACCGGGGTGAGGTCCAGGAAGTCGTTATCCAAGGGCACAACATTCAGGGCAAGTACAAAAACGGTGAGCGATTTCGAACCTTTGCACCCAACGATCCCGAGTTGGTGAAGTCGCTACGGGATAAAAATGTTAAGATCGCGGCAAAGCCCGAAGATGAATCGCCTTGGTACATGGTGCTGTTGCTTAACTGGTTTCCAATGTTGCTTCTTATCGGCGTTTGGATTTTTTTCATGCGCCAGATGCAGGTGGGCGGTGGCAAGGCGATGTCTTTTGGCAAGAGCCGCGCGAAGCTGTTAACCGAAAACCAGCATAGAATAACGTTTTCCGATGTGGCCGGTGTGGAAGAAGCCAAGGATGATCTTCAAGAGATCATCGCTTTTCTAAAAGATCCGAAAAAATTTACCAAGCTTGGCGGGCGGATCCCTAAAGGTTGCCTTTTAGTAGGGCCTCCGGGAACCGGTAAAACGCTATTGGCGCGGGCCATCGCCGGCGAGGCAGGCGTGCCGTTCTTCAGCATCAGCGGTTCAGACTTTGTTGAAATGTTCGTCGGCGTGGGCGCGTCGCGCGTTCGTGACCTTTTTGTCCAAGGCAAAAAGAATGCGCCGTGCATTATCTTCATCGACGAGATCGACGCGGTCGGTCGTCACCGCGGCGCAGGGCTTGGCGGGGGCCATGACGAGCGCGAACAAACGTTGAATCAATTGCTAGTTGAAATGGACGGTTTCGAAGCCAATGAAGGCGTTATTCTTATCGCGGCGACTAACCGGCCCGATGTTTTGGATCCGGCGCTGCTCCGTCCGGGACGATTCGACCGAAGGGTCGTGGTGCCGCGGCCGGATGTCAAGGGTCGGGAAGGCATCCTGCAGGTCCACACCCGCAAGGTCCCGTTGGCGCCCGATGTGGATGTCAGCGTGCTCGCGCGGGCCACGCCGGGATTTGCCGGCGCTGACCTGGAAAATCTCGTGAACGAAGCGGCGTTGCTGGCGGCTCGCAATAACAAAGAAAAGGTCGACATGGGCGACTTTGAGCTCGCCAAGGACAAAGTCATGATGGGCGCGGAGCGCCGCAGCATGATTATCAGCGACGAGGAAAAGCGTAATACGGCTTATCATGAAGCCGGCCACGCTTTGGTGGCGAAACTACTTCCGGGAGCCGATCCGATTCATAAGGTCACCATTATCCCGCGTGGTATGGCGCTGGGCTTGACGCAGCAGCTGCCGATGGACGAGAAGCATACTTATCCCAGGGAATATCTTCTTAACAACCTCGTGATTCTTTTTGGCGGACGTGTGGCGGAAGAATTGGTGCTCGAACACATGACCACCGGCGCGGGCAACGATATCGAAAAAGCAACGGATCTAGCGCGCCGGATGGTGTGCGAATGGGGCATGAGCGAAAAACTGGGACCCATGACCTTCGGCAAGAAGGAGGAAGAGATCTTTCTGGGCAGAGATTTTACTCAAAAAGTCGATTACTCCGAGAACACCGCTATCGAGATCGACGCCGAGGTCAGACGCATTATCCAAGAGAGCTACCATCGGGCTAAGGATCTGCTGAAGACCAATCTCCGGTTGCTGCATAAGGTAGCGGAGATGCTACTCGAAAAAGAGGTCCTGGACGGCTCGGAGATCGATGCCATCGTTAGAGAGTTTGGCGGGAACGGTGGAGACCCGCTTGCCTCTTCGGCCGCCGCGGCCATTGCATAGGTTTATTTGCTAGCTGGAATGAGCTAGCCCTCCGAACCTCCTCTCTCCATCCCAAAGTCTCTCTGGTTCTTGTCGTGAGCAGCTTCACAGTGAGCGGTTTGCGGCCCGCTTCAATCCCCGGTTGAAAAGTATCGATGGGTTAATTAATGACGCAAACCTTTCAGCCGGCGATTTTGCAAAAGGATTGGACTCAATGCATGCCAGCGGTTGCGTGATTAAAACCCGACACGGCACGATGGACGCAAGGCGGCGGACCCTCTTGATGGGCATCATCAATGTTACTCCCGACTCTTTCTATGATGGTGGAAAACGGTTGGATCCCGACAAAGCGGTGGCTGATGGTATAGGCTTGGTCGAGGCGGGCACTGACGTCGTCGACATTGGGGGAGAGTCTACGCGCCCTGGGGCAGGAGCGGTATCCTTAGAGGAAGAATTGCAACGGGTTTTGCCGGTCATACAAGGACTCCGCCGGAACGTAAACGTACCCATCTCCATTGATACGTACAAAGCGCAGGTTGCCCAGGCAGCATTGAGTGAGGGTGCCGACATCGTCAACGACATCAGCGCGTTGAGGTTCGACCCTCAGATGGCGGTCCTTATTGCCGCAGAGAAAGTTCCGGTTGTAATCATGCACATGCAGGGGACACCGCAGACAATGCAAGCAGAACCTTGCTATAATAACGTGCTTCGAGAGGTGCAGGATTTTTTGACGGCTCAAGTTCACTTTGCTATTGACGCCGGAGTGGAACGGGAGAACATCATCATCGATCCCGGCATCGGCTTCGGCAAGACCCTCGATCACAATCTGACGTTGCTCAGAGGCCTGCCAGTGCTCGCGTCCATGGGACAACCGCTACTGGTAGGCGCGTCACGCAAAACGTTTATCGGGAAAATCCTCGGGGTTGAACCTGATGAACGATTGGAAGGCAGTCTCGCTGCCGCGGTTGCCGCTGTGTTCGGTGGCGCCCACATCCTTCGCGTGCACGATGTGAAGGAAACTCGCAAGGCCATTCGTGTTGCCGATGCAATCCGCTTCGGTGTGCCGGGACCTGAGAGGTGATCCCGTGGTTGAGATGATCGGTCAACTACGCTGGCAAGACGGGGTCGATCTCGGGATTATCACTTTCCTGATCTACCGCTTGCTGCAGATCCTGCGCGGGAGCCGCGCCATGCAGATGGTCACTGGCTTGGCAATGATCATGGCGGCTTTTGTTCTTTCGCGCGCCTTGGGGCTGTTAACCCTGAATTGGATTCTGGATAATTTTCTCGGATCGATCATCTTAGTCATCATCGTTATCTTTCAAAGCGATATCCGCCGAGCGCTCACGCGGGTCGGTACCGCGCCACTTTTCAGCGCAGAGCGAATGGTTCAACGACGCGACGATATTATCGAAGACGTTGTCCAGGCGGCCATGGCGCTCGCTGAAAGGCGCTTCGGCGGCTTGATCGTTTTGCAACGTGAGGTGGGGTTGAATGAATACATGGAAATCGGCACCCGACTGGATGCCCGAGTCAGCCGAGAGTTGATGGAAAGCGTTTTTGAGCCCCATTCACTGATTCACGATGGCGCTCTCGTCATCCAAAGGGGCAGGGTTACAGCGGTTCGCTGCCTGCTGCCGTTGAGCACGAATCCGAACTTGAGGAAAAGTTGGGGCACGCGGCATCGCGCTGCCATCGGTGTCACAGAAGAAACGGATGCCGTAGCTATTGTCATTTCGGAGCAGGAGGGCACCGTCGCCCTCATAGTCGGTGGTAACGTTACAGAGAACATTGACGGTACGAGACTTAGAAACGCCCTGCGCGACTTGGTCGGATCATGAAATGTCTGTGGGACAAAATTGTTTCCCTTGCGGGAAGCAATTTCGGACTCAAAGTTCTCGCGATCGTTATCGCCGTGGGACTTTGGGTCGCAGGCCATCGGGACGTCGAGCGGGCCGTCGAGGTGCCGGTAGAGTTCCGCAACATTCCCTCCGACCTCATGGTCTTGGACAATCGCGTGGACTACGTGATTTTGCGTTTAACCGGCCCCCGCACCTTAGTTTCCACCTTGGATGCCGGGGACTTGAAGCTCGGCTTGGATCTTGACGGCGCGAAGGCCGGTTCCGTAAGCTATCCGCTGAGCTCCACTTCTTTTAATATTCCTCGGGGCGTGACGATTGCTCGGATCACGCCCCCGGTGGTTCATTTGCGGCTGGAACCGATGATCAAGCGGGTGCTGCCGGTCACGGTGCGTTTTGTCAACAAACCTCCTGCCGGCCAGAAGATCGGCGAAACATCGGTGGAGCCTGAAAGTGTTTCGGTCCTCGGTCCAGCGGAAGAAGTACGCCGCCTGGTATCGGTGGAGACTCTTCCGATCGATCTCGAGGACAACCGCAGCGCTATTAAGCGCAAGGTCAGGCTTTCGACGGGTGGAAAACCGTTTTCCTTCTCTCCTGATCAGGTAGAGGTTGCGATCACGTTGGAGGAAGAGGAAATCAGCCGGGCTTTTAGCAATATTGACGTGGAAGCGAAGGGGTTTGCGGGGAAGTATATCGTGAGTCCGCGATCGGTCTATTTGCGACTCTCGGGTCCCAAGCGTGTCATTGAAAAACTTGAAGTGGGAGCAGATCAAGTCTATCTAAACCTCAAAGGGTTGGCACCGGGGGAACACTCTGTACCGCTTAGCGTTAGTTTGCCACCTGAGGTCAAAGTAACGGAGCAAAAGCCGCAGCGATTTAAAGTCCGAATCACAAAAGCCGGAGTCTAGGTCGTCTGACTTAAGAAGGAGTTTACTCGATGTCACAACCAGAGGAGAAAAAAAAGAAACCCGAGCGCCGTCTTTTCGGAACGGACGGTGTAAGAGGGGTAGCGAACCAGGAGCCGATGACATCGGAGATGGCGCTGAAGCTGGGGCGAGCGATTGCTCGGGTATTGCAGGATCCGGTAGCGCAACCAGGTAACGGATCGGGCCGCCGGAGACCTCGCTCCCTGACGAAAATACTCGGTGGAGACACGGAGCACCGTTACAAAATACTTATCGGTAAAGATACCCGCTTGTCCGGTTACATGCTGGAGACCGCGCTGGCTTCAGGTATTTGTTCCATGGGGGCGGATGTGCAACTGGTGGGTCCCATGCCCACGCCGGGTGTCGCCTTTCTCACCCGCAGCATGAGAGCTGATGCGGGTGTCGTGATTTCGGCTTCTCACAACCCTTATCAAGATAACGGCATCAAATTCTTCTCGTGGGATGGCTTTAAGCTGCCTGACGAAGTCGAAGCACGAATGGAGGAAATGATTTTCAACGGCGAGACGGAACAAAACCGACCCACGGCTTCGAAGATTGGCAAGGCCTTTCGGATCAGCGATGCGGTGGGCCGGTATATCGTGTTTCTAAAAAATAGTTTTCCACGTCATCTCACCTTGGAGGGGTTGCGCATCGTCACCGATTGCGGTCATGGCGCTGCCTATCGGGTCGTGCCGGAGGTTTTGTCGGAGTTGGGAGCCGAAGTGATTCCCCTGGGGGTTCAGCCTGACGGCGAAAATATCAACCAGCGCTGCGGCGCTCTCCACCCGGAGACCGCGCGAGACGTTCTGTTGCACGAGCATGCGGATTTCGCGGTGTCCCTGGACGGCGACGCGGATCGCGCGATGTTCGTCGATGAAACCGGCGAAATATTGGACGGTGATCAAGTCCTGGCCATGTGTGCGAAGGACATGCAAGAGAAGGGAACCCTCAAGCAGAAAACCGTTGTGGCTACGGTGATGAGCAACCTCGGCCTGGAGCTCGCGCTGCAAGATCTTGGGATTAAACTGCTGCGCACCGAAGTCGGAGACCGATATGTTGTCGAACAGATGCTGGCCGGCGGACACAACCTGGGGGGCGAGCAGTCGGGCCACATCGTCTTTCTGGATCACAACACCACAGGCGACGGCGCGATTACTTGTCTGCAAGTATTGGCGCTGTTGATGGAAAAAGGAAAACGGCTCGGCGAGCTCAAAAAAGTCATGACCCGACTGCCGCAAGTGCTGATTAATGTCCGAGTGAAAGAGAAAAAAGCTTTGGCTACCATGCCCCGCGTCCAGCAGACGATGGCAAAGGTCCAAAAGGATCTCAAAGAACGGGGAAGAATGCTGGTCCGGTATTCCGGCACCGAGCTACTAGCGCGAGTGATGCTGGAAGGCGAAAACGAAGACAAGGTCAAACAGATGGCGGGCGAGATTGCCGACGCAATTCGTGCGGAAGTAGGGGCATAGTCCGTGATTCGTTTAGGCGTTAATGTCGATCATGTGGCGACGGTGCGACAGGCGCGCCGCGTTGCGGTGCCGGATCCGGTGGAGGCGGCGTTGTTGGCCGAGAAGGCCGGCGCCGATGGGATCACCGTGCATCTGCGGGAAGATCGGCGGCATATCCAGGAGCGTGACGTAGAGCTAATGCGCCGACGACTAGGTACGAAGCTTAATTTGGAGATGGCTGTGACTCCGGCCATGGTTGCATTGGCGGAGAAGTTACGGCCGGATGACGCGTGCTTCGTTCCGGAGAAGAGAGAAGAACTCACCACCGAAGGCGGTCTCGATGTCGCGGCGAACAAACAAAAAATTCTGGAGGCCGTCAGATGCCTTCAGGAACGAGGCATCCACGTGAGCCTGTTCATCGATCCCGAACGCAGTCAGATAGAAGCCAGTCAAGCCGTTGGTGCTCGCGCAATAGAGATCCACACCGGAACGTACTGCAACGCGGTGACAACGCAGCGCCAAAGGGAGCGGGATGCAGTGGCCACAGCGGCTGCGCTGGCGCAGAGCTTGGGTTTGGAAGTTCACGGCGGGCATGGACTCGATTACGATAATGTTCCACCCATCGCCACCATTCCGGAAATCGTCGAACTCAACATTGGCCACAGTATTATCGCCCGCGCGGTTATCGTCGGCATCGAACAAGCAGTGCGGGAGATGAAGGAACTGCTCGCCAAAGCGAGAGGATAACCGGTTCAAATCGTTCAAATGGTTCAAGACGTTCAAAATGTTTGAACGGAGCGGAGCGGTTGAACGATTTGAACGGCTTGAACGTTTTCAACCATGATCGTTGTTACCGCTGCGCAAATGCGCGAGATGGATCGCTTGACGATCCAGAAGTACGGTGTGCCGAGTCTCACGCTAATGGAGCGGGCAGGCGAGGGAATAACCAAGGCGATTCTCGCACGCTTTGGACGGGCCACCAAAAAGGGCGTCTTGGTAGTTGCCGGCAAAGGCAACAATGGTGGGGATGGATTAGTCGTCGCCCGGCTGCTCAAGAAGAAAAGAATCCCTTGCGAAGTTGTAATCCTGGCGCGGAAAAACGAACTGTCGCCGGATGCTGCTCACAATCTCGGGGCCTATCTAAAACTTAGAGGAAAAGTCACGGAGATTACGGAAGGATCTCTGGGTCTCTTCGGCGAAAGGATGCGCGGCACGGGATTACTTGTGGATGGGATTCTCGGAACCGGGATAAAAAACGCTGTGGGCGGTCTCTATGCTGAAGCGATAACACTCATGAATGCGTCCGGGGTTCCGATTGTCGCTGTCGATATTCCTT
>Ga0137403_10006905_pt1 | contig 12917 bp, 13 predicted proteins | sample CZOMad2_1_16fung_FD_122057 | JGI IMG/M metagenome (GOLD analysis project Ga0137403, IMG submission 122057) | Vadose zone soil fungal communities from Angelo Coast Range Reserve, California, USA - CZOMad2_1_16fungal (Hybrid Assembly) | ecosystem: Environmental > Terrestrial > Soil > Vadose zone... | reverse complement strand
GGTCGGCTGGGTGTTGTAGTCGTCGGGCTGCGCATGCACGATGAGACCCCTGCCGATGATGCCGGTCGGACCTTCGGTCAGGGTAATAACATCGAGTTCAATCGAGAGCGTCGCGTTGCCGTAGTCGTCGGCCTTGAGCGCGAGCATGTCCCCGGCGTGCCGCTCCGGCGTGGACGGATGCGCGTGCGGCTTTCCGAGCGGGTTGAAATGCCCTCCCGCGCTCATGCCGTCCCCAGAGCTGCAATCGCCCTTCTCGTGGATGTGAAAGCCGTGCTCCTGCCCGGGCTTGAGGCCGCTGATAATTGCGACAAGCTGGACTTTGTCGCCCTTCTGGGCGAAGGTCGCCGCGCCTTTTACGCCGCTATCCTTGTTCGGCTGCAACGTCGCCTTTGCGCTCGGGACGCGGCCCGTCATCGATTCCATCATCCCGCATCCAGCGAGCAGGCCGAAGACCGCCGCTGCCGCAATCGCAAATCTCATTTCTATTTCTTGGGCGCGGGACCCCTGATGCCTTTGTTCTTGCGGTAGTTGGTCACCGCCTTGTCCTGGTACTTGCCGAGGAGATCCGCGTCCTTCTTCGCCGCTTCGTCGGCTTTCGCCTTGGCTTCCGCAGCCTTGGCCGGATCGGCCGGAGCAGCGGGCAGCTTCGCCCAGACTGCGCCTGTGGTCGCCGCCATCGCGACACTCATCATCAGAATGCGAAAATTCATGGCGTCCCTCCTCAATGCTGAGCCTGCGGCGCGCCGGGCTGGCCCATCGCCGTCCCGGCCTTGATCTTTCCGGACTTCACGTCGTTGTACCAGTACTCGTGGTGCTCTCTGGCCCAGGTTTCATCGACGTATCCGGTGCGCATCGCTTCGTACGCCCCGTCCAGGCCGATCGTGCCGAGGTAGATATGGCCCAGAGAAATCGCCAGCACCGCGCCGCCCGAAACCATGTGCACCACGTTCGCCTCGATCATGACGGCCCGCACCTGGTCGAAATTCGGAAATAGGAGCACGAGACCCGACGCACTCACGAGCAGGCTCAACACCACCACGCCGATCCAGAACCACACCTTCTCGCCCGCGTTGAATCTGCCGGACGGAACGTGCCCGCCGGAGATCATTCCGCCGAGGTTCGCGAACCACTTGAAATCGTAGAGGCGCGGGAGGTTGTCCTTGATGAACATGACGATGAACATCAGCAGGCTCACGACGAACACCGGCCCCACGAAATTGTGCAGATGTTTGGAAAGCTGCGCGAGCCAGGCGAACAGCGTGTATCCGATCACCGGCAGCAGGACGTACTTCCCCAGCATCATGACGAGGCCGCTGATGCCGAGAATGACAAAGCTCACCGCAACCACCCAGTGCGTATAGCGCTCGAACGGAGTGAAGCGCTCGATCAGCCGGCCGCTGGGCTCGCCGTGGACCTTGATGCTGCCGCGCCACTTGAAAAACACCCCGATTACGACCACGATGGCGGCGATCAGCCAGCCGGCGATCGGCGTGATCCAGCCGTTCTTCAGCTGCCGCCAGGTCTCTCCGTAAGTCTGGACCAGCACGCCGGTTTCGCGGCCCTTGATCGAGGTGTACTCCTCCTTTCCGGAGCGCACGTCGCGCCAGACCGGCGCGTTGTTGCCGGGCTGGCTCTGCGTGCGCTGCTGCTGGGTTTCACCCTGCTGCGCGATCGAGGTGCCGGTGGGCAGAACCAGAGCCAGCGCAACGGCGAAAGAACACCCCCAAACCGCAAACGGATTCATGACCCGCGCTCCCTTATTCCGCCCGCGTGTATTCGTTCTGTGCGAGATTGCGGGTCCTGACCGCGGATTCCCAGCTCGTCTTGTCGCCCTTGCTCCACTTGGAGCCAGGGTAAGGGTTTGCGGCGGGATCGTTCTCCCAGGGCTTTGTATCGGGCTTGCCCTGGTACTTCCCCTGCTTGTAGACGATCACCTGCTCGCGCTCGCCGCAGGCGCCGAGGCCCAGTGCGAGGACGAGCGCTGCGCCCGCGAGGACGAACTTGCGCGCGGTCATGACTTCGCCCCTGCCGGCGCGGCTTTCTGGTCGGGTTTGCCGTAAGCGGTGCCCCAACCCCAGACTTCCGAGCCCTTGCCGCGCTTGAGCACGCGCTGGCGGTAGATGTCGGCGATTACGTCGCCATCCCCGCCAAGGAGCGCCTTGGTCGAGCACATCTCGGCGCATGCGGGCAGCTTGCCCTGGGCAAGACGGTTCGACCCGTACTTGCTGAACTCTTCCTTGGAGAGATCCTTCTCAGGACCGCCCGCGCAGAAAGTGCATTTGTCCATCTTGCCGCGCAGACCGAAGGCGCCGGCTTGCGGGAACTGCGGCGCGCCGAACGGGCAGGCGTAGAAACAGTAGCCGCAGCCGATGCACAGGTCCTTGTCGTGCAGCACCACACCCTCGTCGGTGCGGTAGAAACAGTCGACCGGGCACACCGCCATGCAGGGCGCATCCGAGCAGTGCATGCAGGCGACCGAGATCGACTTCTCGGCGCCGACGATGCCGTCGTTGATGGTGACCACGCGGCGGCGGTTCACGCCCCAGGGAACCTCATTCTCGTTCTTGCAGGCGGTCACGCAGCCGTTGCACTCGATGCAGCGCTCGGCGTCGCACAGGAATTTCATTCTGGCCATGGTCGTCTCCTCCTCGCTATACCCGCTCGATCTGGCAGACCGTCGTCTTTGATTCCTGCATCATCGTCACCCGATCGTAGCCGTAGGTCGTGGCGGTGTTGACCGCCTCCCCGCGCACGATAGGCGCCGCCCCATCCGGGTAGTAAGGCAGCATGTCCTTGCCCTGCCACCAGCCGGAGAAGTGGAACGGGATGAACGCATGGTCGGGCCCGATGCCCTCGGTGACCTTCGCTGTGACCTTGATCCGCGCGCCGGTGGGCGTCTTTACCCACACCTGCTCGCCGTTGCGGATGCCCCGGTCGGCCGCCGCCTTGGGGTTGATCTCGACGAAGTTCTCCTGCATCAGCTCGGCGAGCCACGGGTTGGAGCGCGTCTCCTCGCCGCCGCCCTCGTACTCGACCAGGCGCCCGCTGGTGAGAACGATGGGGAAGTCCTTGCCGATGTTCTTGTACTTCTCCTGCACCGACTTGTACAGCGTCGGCAGCCTCCACAAGACCTTGACGTCGTCGTGAGTCGGATACTTGTCGACCAGATCCGGGCGGATGCCGTAGAGCGGCTCGCGATGCAGCGGGATGCCGTCGGGGAAGTTCCACACGATCGCGCGCGCCTTGGCGTTGCCGAAGGGATGGCAGCCGTGGTTTTTCATCGTGACGCGGATGATGCCGCCGGAGAGATCGGTCGCCCAGCTCTTGCCTTCGGCCTCCTTCTTCTCCTCGTCGGTCAGCTCATCCCACCAGCCCAGCTTTTTCAGCAGCACGTGGTCGAACTGGGGATAGCCGGTTGTGATGTCGGCACCTTTGGAGTGCGAGCCGTCCTCCGCCAGCAGATTAACCCCGTCCTTTTCCATGCCGAAGATCGCGCGGAAGTTTCCGCCGCCGTCCATGACGTGCTTGGAGGTGTCGTAGAGGTTCGGCGAGCCGGGATGCTTGAGCGCCGGCGTGCCGTAGCACGGCCACGGCAGCCCGAAGTAGTCGCCGGTGAGGTCGTACTCCTTCTTGGTCACCGGATCGACATACTTGCCGCCCTTTGCGCGCAGCGTCTTCACGTCGAAGACATGCATCATCTTCATATGCGCCTTCAGCCGCTCCGGCGACTGTCCGGTGTAGCCGATGGTCCAGGCGCCGCGGTTGATCTCGTTCGCGAGCGCGTCCTCCATCGAGGGCTCGTCGTAGCCGCCTTTCGCCTTCGCCACTCTGAGGTTCTGCTTGCCGTCCTTCTTTCCGAGGAACTCATTCTCGAAACCGAGCTTTCTCGCGAAGGCCAGCATGACCGCCTGGTCGGAGCGCGATTCGAACAGCGGATCGATGACCTTCTCGCGCCACTGCAGCGACCGGTTCGATGCCGTGCACGAGCCCTCGGTCTCGAATTGCGTCGCGGCCGGCAGCAGGTACACGCCGCGCCCGGCCTTCTCCTGCACGCCTTCCACGGGCATCGCCGCCATCGCGGCGGTGGCCGACGGATACGGATCGATGACGATCATCATGTCGAGCATCTTCATCGCCTTGACCATGTCCAGGCCGCGGGTCTGCGAGTTCGGCGCGTGGCCCCAGTAGACCATCGCGCGGATGTTGGAATCCTGATCGATGTTCTCGTTCTTCTCCATCACGCCGTCGATCCAGCGCGAGACCGTGAGGCCGGGCTTGCCCATCATTCCCGGAGCGAATCGGTCCTGCAGCCATTTCAGGTCCACGTTCCAGACGCGCGCCCAGTGCGTCCACGATCCGGGCACTCCCACCGGGTAGTAGCCGGGCAGCGTGTCGGGATTGGGGCCGACGTCGGTTGCGCCCTGCACGTTGTCGTGGCCGCGGAAGATGTTCGCCCCGCCGCCCGAGACGCCGATGTTGCCGAGCGCGAGCTGCAGGATGCACGACGCGCGCACTATGGCGTTGCCGATGGTGTGTTGCGTCTGTCCCATGCACCAGACGATGGTCGAGGGACGGTTCTTCACGAACATCTCGGTGATCTTCTGTAGCTGCTCGGGCGTCACGCCCGTGACGTTGTGCACTTCCTCCGGCGTCCATTTCTTCAGGACTTCTTCCCTGACCTCCTTCATGCCGTAGACGCGGTCGTGGAGGTATTTCTTGTCTTCCCAGCCGTTCTTGAAAATGATGTGCAGCATCCCGAACAAGAACGGGATATCGGTCCCCGAGCGGATGCGCACGTACTCGTCGGCCTTGGCGGCGGTGCGCGTGAAACGCGGATCGACCACGATCATCTTCGCGCCGGTTTCCTTGGCGTGCAGCATGTGCAGCATCGACACCGGATGCGCTTCGGCCGCGTTCGAGCCGATGTACATCGCGCACTTGGTGTTCTGCATGTCGTTGTAGGAGTTGGTCATCGCGCCGTAGCCCCAGGTCTGGGCGACGCCCGCGACCGTGGTCGAGTGGCAGATGCGCGCCTGGTGGTCGCAGTTGTTCGAGCCCCACAGCGACACCCACTTGCGCAGCAGCATCGCCTGCTCGTTGCTGTGCTTGGAGGAGCCGACCACGTACAGCGCGTCGGGCCCGGACTCCTTGCGGATCGCGAGCAGCCGGTCGCCGATCTCGTTGATCGCCTGGTCCCAGGAGAGGCGCTGGTACTTGCCGTTCACCAGCTTCATCGGGTATTTCAGCCGGTGCGAGTGCTCGGTCATTCCGTGCTCGCGCACTGAAGCGCCCTTGGCGCAGTGCGCGCCCAGGTTGAGCGGCGAGTCGAACACCGGCTCCTGCCGCACCCATACGCCGTTCTGCACCACCGCGTCGATGGCGCAGCCCACCGAGCAGTGCGTGCACACCGAGCGCTTGACCTCGATCTTGCCGGCCGATTCGTCGCCCGCCTCGGCCTTGCCGATCATGTTGAACGGCAACTGGCTGGCGAACGCGCCCGCGCCGGCGGCGACGCCGGAGCGCTTCAGGAAGGTGCGGCGGTCGATCGTCTTCGCCAGCATCCCGGAGAGGCTGCGCGAAAGGCGGCCCTGGCCGGAAGAGAGTTGAGCGGGGGCTCCAGTGGATTTCCTGGTGAGCATCATGGTCACGCCTCCTCGGGTCAGACTTTTGCGGTGTTGTAGTAGCTGCGCACGTGCGCGGTGTCCTGATAGCCTTTGCCGCGCCGCTTGTCCTTGCTCGGGACTGCCCTGGGCGCCTCCGGGGTGAGCGCCCGGCCGGCGATCGCGGCTGCCGTTGCGGCGCCGCCGACGCCTGCTGCGATGAGGAAGTTCCTGCGGCCGAGTTTTGATTTTGTATGGTTCATATGGTCTCCTTCCTATCGTCAACACCTGAAATATGCGGCTTATTGCATGTTCACCATTAAAACACCTTAAGGGCTTCGGTTTCAACCACCAGAAAGCTCTCCGCGAAATGGGCAACGTGTTTGTAAAAATTGGCCTTTTCGCTCTTCGATACTGCACTGCAAAAACCGGGGTAAGAACGGGCGATATATCGGTCGAAAAACCCCTGCTGCCTTTGCAGTGCGGCATCCTCGGAACCCAATGAAATCAAATGCCGCATGACATCGAACAGCCCCGCCATGTGGTCCTCGGGTTCGTGCGCGCCTTGCGACCGGGCGAGCCCCCACGCGGCCAGCTCGCCGCGCAGCCGCGCGAGGATCTTCTCCCGGCCGGTTTCGGCGAGGTAGTAGCTCGCGTAGGGCGTCACGTCGGCCTTGCCGGTGCCGACGAAGAGCTCGTCGCACTCGAGGCGGGCCGCTTCGGCATCCATCGCCCTCGCCGCGGCGGCGAGCTTGTGCCAGGCGCCCGCAAGAGCGGACTGCTCGGCGCCGCTTGCGATCTCATCGGCACCACCGATGGTTGCGAGCAGCGCGGCGTCCGGACCGGCGTAGAAAAGCCGCGCGAGAAGCGCGTAGTAGCCCTCGCGCGCCTTGTCCTCCGGCACCTCCGGCGGCTGGAACTTGAGCGGCGTGACGGTCGCGCTCACTTCTTCACGTCCTGGATGGTCATTTCGTTCTTGTTTTCCATCATGTCCACCACGCGGCAGTCGCCGCACATCTGCAGCCGTTTCAGCGAGCCGTCGCCCGCGAACATCGAGTGACCCGAGAGCTTCCCGAGCATGTTGTCCACCATCTGGCGCGTGCCGAAGGGCTTGCCGCAGCGCACGCAGTTGAACGGCTCGGCCTCGTTCAGCACGACTTCCTGTTTCGCCTGCGGCGTGAGCAACAGCCGCGGTGCGAGCGTGATCGCGTTCTCGGGGCAGGTTTTCTCGCACAGCCCGCACTGCACGCAGTTGCGCTCGATGAACTTCAGCATCGGCCGGTCGCGCCCGTCGACGAGCGCCGATTCCGGGCAGGCTCCGACGCAGGCCATGCACAGCGTACAGGTCTCGCGGTTGACCAGCACCTGCCCGTAAGGCGCGCCCGCGCCGAGCCCGATCTCCTCCTGCGGCTTGGGCGCCTGCTTCGCGAGGTGATCGATCGCGAATTCGAGCGTGGTGCGCTTCTCCGGCGAGAGGTTGTAGGCCGCGGGTTTGCCCACCGACGCCGCGGGCGCAAGCGCCCAGATCTCCTTCTCCAGCACCGCGTGCTCGTCGGTCGCGATGAGCCGGAAATGCGCCCCGCCGTAGCCGAGCGCGTTGACGATCGTCTCGGCATATGCCATCTGCCTTTCGATTGCGTCGCCGTATTCGGCGGCTTCCTTCGGCGCGGCGAGCACCTGCACCTGGCCTGCGCCGTAGGCGAGCGCCCCGAGCAGCACGTCGATTCCGATCGAGGCGGGATGATGGACTTCGAGCGGAATCACGCGCGCGGGCAGGCCTTTCCCGCGCCGCGCGAGCTTCGCGAGGAGCGCGCGGCTCTCGCCCGCATTGTGAAGGAGCAGGCAGGCGTCCTTGCCGCCTGCCTGGGCGTAGACGGAAAGCACCCGCTTCAGCCGCGCACCCAAGTCCGGCACCCGGGGATAGACGTAAGTCATCGCCCCCGAGGGGCACACGGTCGCGCAGCCGCCGCAGCCCATGCACAGGTGCGGGTCGACCTTGACGTGATCGCCGTCCGGCGTGATGGCGCCGGTCGAGCACACGTCGAGGCACTGGTTGCAGCCGACCTTCGAGGAGCGGCTGTGCGCGCAGATCTTCGAGTTATAGGCAAAGAAGCGCGGCTTCTCGAACTCGCCCACCATCTGCCCGAGCTGCGCCGCCGCGAGCGCCTGCTCGAGCGGATCGGCGCCCGGCGCGAGATAGCCCTGCGGGAGCTGCGGAGTGTCGATCACCGGCTGCGCCGAAAGGTCGAGCACCATGTCGAAGCGCTCGTTTCTCGCGCGCTCGGCGCGCTCGAAGTCGATGGCGCGGATCGCGCCGCAGGCCTTCACGCACTCGCGGTGCGCTTTGCACTTGTCCATGTCGATCTGATAGGAAAAATCGATGGCCTGCTCCGGGCACGCATGGATGCAGGCGTTGCAGCGCGTGCAGACTTCCAGATCGATCGGATTGTCCTGCTCCCAGGCGAGCTCGAACTCCCCCAGGTGTCCTTTCAGGGACTTCACCTTGCCCGACCAGACCGGATAGCGGCGCTCGGCGGGGAGCTCGCCCCCCCTGCCCCGGGTGACCAGCACGTTGACGTCGAGCTGCTCGGCGAGCTTGTCCGCCCAGGCGATCGCGGCCTCCGCCGGGCCGATCACGAGCAATTGCCCGCCCGATTGATAGTTCACTACCGGCACGGCTTCGGGCTCGGGCAGGTCTGCGAGCGCGAGGAGCGCCGCGATCTTGGGCGTCGCCTGCGCGCCCTCCTTCGACCAGCCGGCGTGCTCGCGAATGTTGATGAACTTGAGCCCGGTCGCCGCGCCCGCTTCGCGCGCGAGCTCCGAGAAAAGCGGCGCTTCCTGCGTGCAGGCGACGACGCAGGCTTCGCCCTTGAGCGACTCCTGGAAGCTGCCGACTTCCTTGCGGCACAGCTCGGTGTGCACCTGCAGCGGCTGCTTGAGCTTGAGCGCCGAAGCGAGCGCCTTGGCGTCGAGCGCCATGGTCTTGTTGCAGTTGCAGACCTTCAGCGCGCGTTCGTCGAGCGACATTTCAGGCCTTGTCTTTTTCTTCGGAGGGCGTGACGGGCGGGATTTCTGCCCGGGCCTCGCCTTGCGCTTTCACGGCCGCCTCGGCCGGAGGTTCGGCGGCGGGCTTCTCCGCCTCGGCCCGCTCGTCTTTCTTCTCCTCGTCGCCGAACAGCAGGTCCTTGGCGTGCTCGAGCGTCTTCAGCATCGCCAGGGGAATGGGCTCGCCCTTGGTAAAGTCTTCGCAGTACGCCTCGAACCGCTCGAAGTTCTCGAAGTGCGGATCGGCGAAGAGCTTCTTCAGCGCCGAGCGCCTGAGATTCTCGTCCACGCCGGGCTTGAGGAACTCGGTGTATTCGGAAGCGAGGCCCTTGAGCGATTCGAGCGGCGGCAGCTCGCGCGGGGCGGGCGCGGCCGGCGGCGCGGCAGCGGCGTCCGCGGGAACAGCGGAAACTGCCGGCTTGGAAGACGGCTTCGGTTCGGCCGGCTTCTCCTCGGTCCTGCGCGCTTCGATCTTGCGCCGCGACCAGCGCGAGGCGAAATTTTCGTTGTCGTCAGCGTTCATCGCGCTTCGCGCCTTTGAACGACGGCGGCCGGGAGCGCTTCTTCGGCTCCGGCTTGTAGTTGCGCTCGACGTACTCCGCGAGCCACGGGATCCACTGCGGCGGCATGGGCACCCCGTCCACGCGCGCGCCGGCGTCCATCAGGCGCGCCGCCTCGTTGTAGCTCACCGTGACCGATTTCGGCACGCCCGCGCCGTCCTCTTCGAGCCAGTTGACGAACACGAAGGGCTTCTGCGAGCTCAGGTTGAGGTAGTAGCCTTCCGCCTCGTCGTGGAAGAGCTCGAGCTTGAACCCCGGATGCAGCCACTGCGCGCGCGCTTCGCTCTGGAGCAGCGCGCAAGGCGCGGCGCCGGGCTCGCTCGAGTCGGGCACGACGCCGATCGGCTCCCACTTTTCCGACTGCCAGCGCCTGTCCTCCAGCGGCGTGCGTTCCATCACCACTGCGACGGCGAGGCTGGTCTGAGACATTTTTCCGGCTATACTCACAGGCCATGCGAGCGCTCGATTATGAACCGCATTTCATGATGCGGCTACGCCGATGACGGAACGGGTCATACCCATCACGGACGGGCGAAGGACGAAGCCCCTCCCCGGCGAAGGGGCATCGGGCTCTCCCGCACGCTCGGGCGAAGACGCGCTCGGCCGCGGGCTGCACGACCTGCGCATCTCGGTCACCGACCGCTGCAACTTCCGCTGCATCTACTGCATGCCGCGCGACGTGTTCGGTCCCGACTACGCGTTTCTCGCGAAGAGCGAATTGCTGAGCTTCGAGGAGATCGCGCGCCTCACGCGCGTCTTCCGCGGCCACGGCGTCGAGAAAGTCCGCCTGACCGGCGGCGAGCCGCTCCTGCGCAAGAACCTCGAGCGGCTGATCGAGATGCTCGCCGACATTCCGGGCCTGGACCTCACGCTCACCACCAACGGCTCGGTCCTCGCGAAAAAAGCGCGCGCGCTGAAGGCGGCGGGCCTGAGGCGCGTCACCGTGAGCCTCGACTCGCTCGACGAGGCGGTGTTCCGCAGGATGAACGACGCCGATTTCCCGGTCGCCGAAGTGCTCAACGGCATCGACGCGGCGTCGGCCGCGGGGCTCGCGCCGATCAAGATCAACATGGTGGTGAAGCGCGGCGAGAACGAGGATTCCGTCCTGCCGATGGCGCGTTACTTCAAGGGCAGCGGCCACATCGTGCGCTTCATCGAGTTCATGGACGTCGGCGCGACCAACGGCTGGCGCATGGACGACGTCCTGCCCTCGGCCGAGATCGTGCGCATGATCGGCGAGAAGATGCCCCTGGAGGCGGTCGAGCCGAATTACACCGGCGAGGTCGCCGGGCGCTGGCGTTACCGGGACGGGTCCGGGGAGATCGGCGTGATCTCCTCGGTGACGCAGGCTTTCTGCAGCACCTGCACCCGCGCGCGCCTTTCGACCGAGGGCATGCTGTACACCTGCCTTTTCGCCACGGCGGGGTACGACCTGCGTGCCATGCTGCGCGGCGGTTCCTCCGACGACGAGATTTCCGGCGCGATAGCGCGTATCTGGCACGCGCGCGCCGACCGCTACTCGGAGATCCGCACGGCGGAAACGGCCAAGCTGCGCAAGATCGAGATGTCCTACATCGGCGGATGAAGACGCCGCAACCCCTCAAGCTCACCCGCGCTTCGAAACCCCTCACCTTCGAAGTCGAGGCGATCAACGAGCGCGGCGAGGCCGTGCCGACCCCGATCGCCGGCGAGCATCCGCTCACGCTCTACATCGACAAGCGCGAGATCGTCACGCTGATGACGCTCGGCCAGGCGCCCGAGGCGCTCGCCATCGGTTATCTGCGCAACCAGCGCCTGGTGAAATCCATCGACGAAATCGCCGCGGTGCAGGTGGACTGGGAGACGGCGTCGGTCGCGATCACCACGCGCACGGGCTTGAAGGGGCTCGATGAAAAAATGAAGAAGCGCACCGTCACCACCGGCTGCGGCCAGGGCACGGTGTTCGGCGACCTGATGGAGGAAATCGATTCGATCAGGCTGCGCGATGACGTCACGCTCACCGAAGACGCGCTGCACGCCCTGCTCGAGGCGGTGCGCCGCCACGAGGCCATCTACAAGGAGGCGGGCGCCGTTCACGGCTGCTCCCTGGCGAGCAACGGCCCCGGGGGCGTCGAGATTCTCTACTTCGTCGAGGACGTCGGCAGGCACAACGCCGTGGATGCGATCGCGGGGCAGATGTGGCTCGACGGCGTGGACGGCTCGGACAAGATCTTCTACACCACCGGGCGCCTCACCTCGGAGATGGTGATCAAGGCCGCGCAGATGCGCATCCCTTTCCTCGTTTCGCGCTCGGGCCTCACCAAGATGGGCCACGAAATCGCGGCCAAGCTCGGCATCACCATGATCGGTCGCGCGGCGGGCGGCAAGCACTACCTGCTCTTCACCGGCAGGCACCGCTTCAGGAAGACCGTCGCGCCGACGCTGGTTGCTTAAAGACAGTCGCGATCATGTGTCATCCTGAGCGCAGCGAAGGATCTGCTTTTCTGGGCGCACACAAGCAGATTCTCCGGGCTACGCCCTCAGAATGACATCGAACGTCACCGGACTGATCCTCGCGGGCGGCAAAGGCAGCCGCATGGGCGGGGTGGACAAGGGCCTGCAGGCCTTTCGCGGCAAGCGCCTCGTCGATCACGTGTACGAGCGCTTCGCGCCGCAGGTCGGCGGCGTCATCATCAACGCCAACCAGAATCACGAGGAGTACAAGACATTCGGCGTGCGCGTGGTGAGCGACGCGATCGGAGGCTTCGCAGGGCCGCTCGCGGGGCTGCACGCGGGACTGTCGGTCTCCAAGCGGCCGTTTCTCGCCTCCGTCCCCTGCGACTCGCCCTTTCTCCCCGTGGACCTGATCGAGCGGCTGTACCAGCGGATCGACGAAACCGGCGCCGAGCTCGCCGTCGCGAAGACCGGCGAGCAGCCGCACCCGGTGTTTTCGCTGATGCGCCGCGGCGTGCTCGACCATCTCGCCGAGTTTCTAAAAGGCGGCGGCCGCAAGATCGACGCCTGGTATGCGACGCTCAACGTCGTCGAGGTCGACTTCGATGACGAATCGGAAGCCTTCTCTAATATCAACACGCGCGAAGAACTGCACACCTGGGAAAACGCGCCGCCGGCTTGAGTGCGGGACGAAAAGGCGGTCGTTGTCGCGCAACCCGAATCAGGGAATGTCCTTGAAAACTTCGTTTGAATAAGAGCTTTCCCCGCCCAAGGTATCAAAGTCCGTCACCGCGAAGTAGTACCGCGTTCCGCTGGCGAGTCCCATAACGGTAAAGGTCGTAACGTTGCCCACGCTGATCCCTTGTCCAACGGACTGCAGATACGTTCCGGGGGCGGTGCCGAAATAAACGCGGTACCCGCTGAGATTTGGGACTGTTACGGCATCCCACGCCAAGACGGCGCTGTTGGACAGTGACGGAGGTGGAGTCGTAACGCTCGCACTTGCCGAATTGGGTGAGATGTTGCCGGCCGCGTCGCGAGCGGCCACGGTGTAGCTGTAGGTCGTTGCGGCGGACAAGCCCGTGTCGGCAAAACTGGTCGTGGCGGGTGTCGCCACCTGCACGCCATTGCGACGCACGATATAGCCGGTCACCCCGACGTTGTCGGTCGAAGCGCTCCACGACAGGTTGGCTCCGGTCGAGCCCGCCGCCGCGCCCGTCAGACCGGTGGGCGTAGAGGGTGGCGTCGTGTCAGCGACGCTCGCGGTCGTGACGCTCAC
>Ga0137403_10006904_pt1 | contig 12919 bp, 9 predicted proteins | sample CZOMad2_1_16fung_FD_122057 | JGI IMG/M metagenome (GOLD analysis project Ga0137403, IMG submission 122057) | Vadose zone soil fungal communities from Angelo Coast Range Reserve, California, USA - CZOMad2_1_16fungal (Hybrid Assembly) | ecosystem: Environmental > Terrestrial > Soil > Vadose zone... | reverse complement strand
TGTGGCGGGCAGCACATGGTTGCGTCCCATCAACTAATGCCAACCTACCATCAAGCACCCGGCATGTCGCGTTACTAACCGGCGGCGGGGACAAACCTTACGCGCTCGGCATGGCGGCCGCACTGACATCCGTAGGAATCCAGGTTGATTTCATAGGTAGCGACGATCTGAGTGTTCCAGAACTGCTCAGTAACGACCGAGTGAATTTTCTCAATCTGCGAGGCGATCAACGGCACGACGCCAATTGGGCAGAGAAGATTGTAAGGGTGTTGAGGTACTATGTGAGCCTCACCGTGTATGCTGCGACGGCAAAGCCCAAGCTATTCCACATATTATGGAACAACAAATTCCAGCTTCTGGACTGCACTCTGTTGATGTTCTATTACAGGTTGCTCGGAAAAAAGGTCGTCTTAACAGCCCACAATGTTAACGCGGGCAAACGCGATTTGAACGATTCATGGCTCAATCGTGTTTCATTAAGGATCCAATATAGCTTGTGCGACCATATTTTTGTTCACACCGACGGAATGAAAAGGGAGATCGCATCCGAGTTTCGGATTCCGGAAAGCAAGGTTAGCGTTATTCCATTCGGGATTAACAACACAGTTCCGGACACGAGCCTTTCGAGTGCTGAGGCGAAACGCCAACTAGATATACGCAATAACGACAAAGCCTTACTTTTTTTCGGAAACATTGCGCCTTACAAAGGACTCGAATACTTGATCGCTGCCTTTCGCGAGTTGTTAAACAGAGACGCCAGTTATCGTCTGCTGGTGGTTGGAAAACCGAAGGGTCCCGAAAGCTACTGGAACCAGGTTCGACGCGCTATTACAAGCAACGACATCGCAGATAACGTCAGTGCGAAGATCGAATATGTCCCAGACGAGGAAACCGAAGTGTATTTCAAAGCAGCGGACGTTCTGATCCTGCCCTATGCTCACGTCTTCCAAAGCGGTGTCCTTTTTCTGGGATATAGCTTTGGGTTGCCTGCCATTGCTGCGGATGTGGGCAGTTTAAAGGAAGAAATCATTGACGGTGAAACCGGATTTGTTTTCAAGCCACGGGATTCATCGGATCTAGCGCATAAGATTGACAATTACTTCAACAGCGAATTATTCCATAACCTCGAAAGCCGGCGGGGTGAGATTAAGGCGTATGCCAACGAACGGTATTCGTGGCACAAGGTTGCCGCCATAACGGCGGACGTGTATTCGCCACTTCTGATCTCTCATTCGTGATAATTACACCGCTGGTCTCCATTCTGATACCTGCCTACAACGCCGAGCGCTGGATCGGTTATACCATTCGATCTGCCGTGGCCCAGACATGGCCGAGCAAGGAGATCATTATCGTCGACGACGGGTCCTGCGATCGTACGCTTGCAGTCGCCGAGCAATTTGCTTCCCAAAATGTATTAGTTGTGAAGCAAGCAAATCAAGGAGCTGCCGCCGCAAGGAATAAGGCCTTTGAGCTTTGCCAGGGAGATTATATTCAGTGGCTGGACGCGGACGACCTTCTCTCGTCAGACAAGGTCGCGCGGCAGATGGCATCAGCAGAGGAGTGTCAGGACACACGCAGCCTGTTATCTTCGGGCTGGGGATACTTTATGTATCGTCCGGGCAAGGCAAGGTTTGTTTCGACTGCTCTCTGGTGCGACTTGACTCCGGTGGAGTGGCTGCTTCGCAAATGGGAGCAAAATCTCCATATGCAGACCGCAACGTGGCTGGTGAGTCGGGAATTAACTCGAGCCGCGGGACCTTGGGACACGCGATTGTTGGGAGATGATGATGGAGAATACTTCTGTCGTGTGCTCCTGGCGAGCAGTGGCGTTCGGTTTGTGCCAGACGCCAAGGTATACTATCGAATAACTGCTTCCAATCGCCTGAGCTATGTCGGCCAGTCAGAAAGTAAGCTGGAGGCTCATCTTCTGAGCAGACGGTTGCAGATTGGTTACCTTCGATCAGTGGAGGACAGCGAGAGAGTTCGCACGGCGTGTCTGAAGTACCTCCAAACGTCCTACTTCAACTTCTATCCGGAGCGCGTGGCGCAGGTGAGAGAATCGCAACAGCTTGCCGCGATGGTCGGGGGTAGATTAGAGATTCCAAAGTTATCCTGGAAATACCGCTGGATTCAGAAGCTATTTGGTTTCGTCGTCGCCAAACGGGTCCGCCAGCGCTGGAATCGATGCAAATCGGCGGTGATTAGGTCCTGGGACAAGACCTTGTTTTACCTACAGGGTGGAAAACAAAGTTTCCGCGAAACCTCCGCAGCTTAAGCTCACCGGCAAACTGACTCCTCCATTTCCATGAACCACCGAGCAACCAGTGCGTCACCCAGCCAGATAGGCAACGTGTTTGACCCCTCAATCAAGGCGGAGAAAGGGGCATATAACGACGAACACATCAAGACTGACCATCTTTTGCCAGATCTGAAGCGGCACACAATCTCGGGCGGTGCTATTACCATAGCCGCTCAGATTGCCAAATTCATGTTGAATCTCATCTCGACAGTAATTTTGGCGCGCTTACTAAGTCCACGCGACTTCGGTCTAGTTGCAATGGTAACTGCCGTTACCAGCTTTCTGATAGTATTCCGCCACGCCGGGTTAGCTACGCCAACAATTCAACGCGAACATATCACGCAGGCACAGGTTTCCAATCTTTTCTGGGTCAACCTTGCCGTCAGTGGAATGTGCACGCTGATCGTCGCCGCCTTGGCTCCCGTGCTCGCAATGTTCTATCGCGATTCCCGTCTTATCCCAATAACTCTGACGCTGTCACTCACATTTCTCATTGGTGGCTTTAGGGTGCAACATTTGGCCCTGCTCAGACGACAGCTGCGTTTTTGGTCAATTGCTGTTATCGACGTCGGTTCCATGGCCGCAGGGGCGGGCATCGGAATCATCATGGCACTTATGCATTTCGGAGCATGGTCCCTCGTCGGCCTTAGCTTGGGAACCGAAATTGGAAGCTTTATATTGACTGGTTCTCTCTCACGCTGGCGGCCAGACTTGCCGTCGAGGGGTAGCGGGGTGCGTCCGCTCCTGACTTTTGGCGCCCATCAAACAGCTGCCAGTTTAATCTTTTCCGTAGCTCGCGGCTGCGACACGCTGCTAATCGGTCGCTTTTACGGTGCCGCTGCCGTTGGGCTTTATAGTCGCGGTGCGGCACTGATTATTCGGCCATTGGAGCAGTTCCTTCTGCCGATTAATGCCGTTTTTCTTCCGGCGTTGTCGCGATTGCAATCACAGCCGGCCAGGTATCGATCGACCTTTATGCGGGTGTATGAGGCAGTGATTTTGGTGGCTTTTTTCTTCACCGGCATGCTTCTGCCGCTTTCCCATCCGATTACACTCGTCCTACTCGGCCACAAGTGGGAGCAAGCGAGCGTTATTTTCGCTGGATTCGCAGTTTTGGCGATTTCGCTTCCTCTGGCCAACGTAGCTAATTGGCTGCTTACCAGCCAGGGTCGTGGGAAGGACATTTTCATTCAAAATTCGATTGCAGCATTTGTTTCGTTGGCTTCGTTCATTGCTGGTCTGCCGTTTGGACCTGTCGGCGTAGCAATCGCGTTTTCTCTTTCGGGACTCTTGCTGCGACTGCCGATCCTCTATTACAACGCCGGACGAGAAGGACCAGTCAGCACGAAGGATTTGTGGACTGGATTTTTGTGGCACTTGCCGTTGTGGCTTGTTGTATTTGCTGCAACTTGGTGTGCGCATCAATGGGTAGCCGCAGCACGCCCGTGGATGCAGCTTCTAATATGCCTACCGGTAGGTGCGGCTGTGGGTATTGCGTTTATCTCACTTTCCAAGCCGCAGCGACGCGTCGCCAACGACTTGTGGCAAATTGTCAATGAATTTCGGCGGAAGCGCGTAGACAAGTAATAACAGGAATCAGCTACTCTTATGCGCACGTGTTTTGTGGCCCGCGAGGAGCGTAGCCCGCTTGACTACGTGGAGAGAAGAAAGGGAGATACCTTTTAGTTACGATCGGTGTATGGAACGAGATGCCATCAGCCGCAAATACCTATTTGTATGTGGGCTCCCCAGGAGCGGTACTAGCATACTTGGTCGCAACATTGCGCGCATGAATGACTGCACAGGATTCAAAAACACCGGTGTTTTTGAAGATGAAGGGCAATTTCTTCAGGATGTTTACGCCGTTGCCTCTGAATATGGAGGCTCCAGCCGGGTGGGTTTCGACCCGCGAGCGCATCGCACCGAGAATTCGAACCTTTTAACTCCAGCTAATGTGACGAAGCTCAAGGCCAGCTGGGACAAATACTGGGAGGCGGACAAGGCAATTTGCGTGGAAAAGACACCCGAAAACCTACTAATGACGCGCTTCTTACAAGCAGCTTTTGCTAATTCCTACTTTATTGTCATTCGCCGCCACCCCGTACCGGTAAGCATGGCTGGTCGACGCTGGAAAATCAATCTAACCTCGTTCGACACTGCGTTCCGGCATTGGTTGCACTGCCAGGCGTTGTATGAAGGCGACCGGAAGTATTTGAAGCGGATTTATGAGCTAAGGTACGAAGATTACGTGGAAGACCAGGATAAGTACCACAAGGAACTTGCGGCGTTCATTGGAACGCAGGTACCCGAGGCTCCTGAGGAGGACACCTATCGGTATGTGATGCAATGGCGAAATCCGACTGGTTTGCGTGTTCCGGAGAAGGGGATGGAAAAGACAAGCCCGATTCACAATCAAAAGTATCTTGATCGATGGCATAAACTTCTGACGGAATCACCATTTAGAGTTTACTATCGATACCTTGTGCGGAAGTATGAATCTCAGTTTACCCAATACGGCTATTCGTTGATTAGCGGATTGCCTAACGGGGATGAGGTATTGCGCGAAGGAGGGGTGATTGCCAATGTGCTGGGCGTCTTATCGTGCGTCGCGGCGGACGCAGGCGCGTTGATGGTGCGAGCCGCTCTTCGATGCAGGGTGGCATTGCGACGAGCAGCCAAGGCCATCCTGCCCAAGGTCGTCATCGAGGAAATCAGGCGCAGGCGAGAGCGCACTCTGGCCACGAATTGAATTGCCCCAAGGCAAGCTCAGCGATTCACACTGCAGCAAAGGGTCGTCCAAGGGAACGCTACATTGAACTCAATCGGAATTCTTGAGAGCTGCGATGAGAAACAATACTGAATTTGATTATAGGTATGTGTTTATTTGCGGGATGCCACGGAGTGGTACGAGCATGCTTGGCCGCAATATTGGGAGATTAGTAGGTTGCACAGATCTCAAAAACACGGGAACCATCGAAGACGAAGGCCAAAATGTGCAGGATGTTTATCCAACAGCACACGAGTTAGGAGGACCTGGTCGTTTCGGCTTTGACGCGCGCGCCCATCGAACTGAGAGCTCAACTCTCTTGGCGCCGGAGAAAGTCGCCAAGCTCAAAGCCAGCTGGCACAGGTACTGGGACGACGGGAAGCGTATCTGTGTAGAGAAAACTCCTGGCAATCTGCTAGCGACGCGTTTCCTGCAAGCGGCGTTTGAAGATTCCTATTTCATTGTTATTCGGCGCCATCCTGTACCTGTTGCAATGGCGAGTCAGAAATGGAAGTTCAACGTTACATCCCTCGATAACTTATTCCGGCATTGGTTACATTGTCATGCGCTGTATGAAGGCGACCGGAAATATTTGAAGCGAGTTTATGAGCTAAGGTATGAGGATTACGTGGAAGACCAGGATAAGTACCACAAGGAGATTGCCACGTTTATCGGGACGCAGGTACCCGAGCCGCCCAGGGAGGACACCTATCGGTATGTGGCGCAGTGGCGAAATCCCACAGGCCTGCGTGTCCCGGAGAAAGGAATGGAAAAGGCAAGTCCGATTCACAATCAGAAGTATCTTGATCGGTGGCACAAACTTTTCATCGAATCGCCATTTAGGGTTTACTATCGGTATCTTGCGCGGAAGTATGAGTCTGAGTTTAGGCGATACGGTTACTCGTTGATCAGCGGATTGCTGAACGGGGATGAGTTATTGCGTGAAGGAGGGCGGATCGCAAACCTGCTGGGCGTCTTGTCGTGCATCGCGGCGGATACAGGTGCTTTGATGTGGCGATCCGCCCTGCGATGCAGGGTGGCATTGCGACGAACAGCCAAGGCCATCCTGCCTCAACTTGTGATCGGGAAACTCAAACAACTTCGAACCACGGAACTTAGCTGGTAGCTTACTGAGTCTCGTATTCGTTACACGCTCGGTGCGCCGCCTCAAGTCTACACGGTTACATATGTTATCATCACCAGTAGTCAATCACACCATGATTCCACACGTGGAGCAGCCAATTGGTGCGCGCTCCATGAAACAGCGCATTTTCGGTTTCGGTCAATTCGCGGCGGTTGCTATTCAATTCGGCCTGATTGCTCTGGTCGTGGATTCTTGGCAGCTTGAAAGCCAGTTGTTGGCGCGATTGATGTGGCTGTCGTTTGCTGGCTTCATTATTCATCACCTCCTACCGCTACGATTTCGTCTCCCGTTCTTTGCCATGCTGTCCCTGCTGGCAGTCGTCATGGGTGTCGGTCACCTTGGTCCAAATGTAGGGATGGCTTGGTTCACTGGCAAAATTACAACTGCTAGCTTTCTGTACCATCTCGTCCCTGGCTTAACGCTCGTCGGCATCGGCTTGGGCCTGATCGGAGTGTGTCACCTTCCCATTCGATTTGGAGCGCGTGTCGGATTAGTGGCACTCATCGGCGCTGGGCTCACCTTTTTACGGGCGAATAGTCACTGGTTTCCTGACGTCACGGAAATGTGGATCATTCTTGGCTCGATGTTTATGTTCCGCTTAATGGTCTATCTATATGACCTAAGACATCGCACCGCGCCTTTCAGCCTCTCACGTGCAATATCCTATTTCTTTTTGCTACCCAATGTTTGCTTTCCATTGTTCCCAGTCGTGGATTACAAGACATTTTGCTCGACCTACTACAATGAGGATTGGCCGCGCATCTACCAAACCGGACTCAAATGGATGTTGCGCGGAGTAATCCAGCTTTTGTTGTACCGGCTCGTGTATCAGTATGCGCCGCTGGACGTTTACAAGCTCTCGTCCGCACTCGACGTAGCTGGATGCATGCTAGGAATGTACCTGCTCTACCTGCATATCTCAGGAACGTTTCACCTGATTGTGGGCCTGCTGCTCATGTTTGGCTTTAATCTTCCCGAAACCCACCATCTTTATTACCTCGCCACAAGCTTCACCGACTTCTGGCGTCGCATTAACATCTACTGGAAGGACTTCGTGATGAAGCTCTTCTTCTATCCCACGCATTTCAAGTTGCGGAAGATGGGGACCCTATGGGCTCTCTCGATAGCTACGCTGATAACCTTTCTCGCGACCTGGCTGTTGCATTCCTGGCAATGGTTCTGGATTCGCGGAAGGCCCCTACTCGATTGGAAGGACTTCTCTTTTTGGATCATTCTCGGCGTGCTTGTGCTAGTCACTGCCATCTATGAGACGACTCGGGGCCGGAAGCGAACTCTTAGACCGTCCCGGGTGAGTTTGCGGCAACGGTTGACAGTTGGATTAAAAGCTGCGGGGATGTTTTCTTTGATGTGTATTATTTGGGCTTACTGGTCATGTCAGTCGTGGACGGAGTTCCAAGCGCTCGTAGATGCAGCTTCGAGACCAACACTTCGCGAACTGATGATCGTCTTCGGCGTGCTGGTGTTGATCTGCCTCTGTGGAATGGTGTGGGGATGGTCGAGTCGAGAAACATCCGAAGGTCGCGGGACACAAGCGAGCCGCGCGCCATTTCGTTTCTGGCCTTCGGCCATTGCAGTTACGGCTGGCGCGGTATGCCTTCTGGCTGTTCCGTCAGTAGCTACCCGGATGATCCCAGCCTCCAAAGGCTTTATAGCACGGCTGCACAGTGACGTGTTGAACGCGCGCGATATGGCGCAGCAGCGCCGCGGATATTATGAGGAGCTCGACGTAGGCCGAACGGAAAACTGGGCGTGGCATGGTGCTGAAGAACCCGAGGGATGGAGTAAGGGTAAAATGGCATTTTTCCGCGGTCGATCCGACTTTTTGCTGAGAGATATTATTCCATCGACCAGCACGGTTCTCGGAGGTGCTCCGACTACGTCCAATTCGCTGGGCCTGCGTGATCGCGAATACTCAAAGGCGAAGGCGGCCAACACATATCGGATTGTGCTATTAGGCGCCTCAAACGACATGGGAACAGGAGTCAGAAACGACCAGACGTACGAGAACCTCGTCGAAGATAACCTCAATTCTCGCGTGCCAGACGCGCGCTATTCAAGGTACGAGGTACTCAATCTGGCTGTAGCTGCCGATAGCATCCTTCAAAGGGTGCTACGCCTCGAAAAGGAAGGCTTTGAGTATCAGCCTGACGCGGCGATACTGTCCGTTACCGCAGTGGATGAACAGTTCGTAGCGTCCCACCTAAGACAGGCTCTTATCCAAGGCGTGGAACCGCCGCCGGGTTATCGAGAAGTTGTAGAATCAGTTGTCCGCCGGGCGGGCGTAAAAGGCAAGATGCCTGCGGTCATGATTGAGCGTCGTCTGCAACCGTATTACACCGAGCTCTGCAGGTGGTCGTTCCAAAGGTTCGCCCAACAGTGCGCTCAGCACGGGGTTCATCCGTTGGTCATCTACCGGCCGGCGCCGGCAGATTTTTCCGGTCAGGAGTCGGCCGGCCGCACGAAGTTGATCGAGCTTGCCCGAGCTGCCGGGCTGGAAGTCATCGACCTATCTCCAGCATTTGACTCCGTGGCGGACCGCAGCAAACTGATTCTCGCCAAATGGGACGATCACACTACGGCATTGGGTCACCGATTGCTGGCGGATAAGTTATACGAAGGGGTCGTCCCGCTACTCTTTGGTTCGCCGAGTAACGAACAAACATCGAGTCGGCAAAAACCGTAACCAATTGTAACAGTGCAGTGCCTGGTCGCACTCCTTATCGAGAATTTTATGAATCCGCAAGATATAAAAGCTACCGTAAAGACATTCATTCTTAACGAATACCTGCCAGGGGAAGATCCTGCAGCGTTAACCGACACTACCCCGCTGATGACAACTGGCATTCTTGATTCGATCGCTGTTCTCAAGGTAGTGACGTTCTTGGAAGGCCAGTTCGGAATTACGATCGAGCCACACGAAGCCGTACTCGAGAACCTCAATACATTGTCGGACATCGAGCGATTTGTAACGTCAAAGAAAGCTTGATCCCACCGCACCCGACCACGCGGTGCTCGTTGGTAAATTTGCTAACCAGGGCTTCTATCGAGTAACGCGTGTAAAACCCGGACATAACAACGATGGCCACTAGAGCATTACATCAGCTTCTGGATCAGTCTGCTTCGCGGTTTCCCGAGAAAGTCGCAGTTGAGGAGTCCGATACCGGTAACATCCGTTACGATGAACTGGCACATCTTTCGGATAGAGTACGCGATCGTTTGCGGGAAATGGGTGTGGAAGTCGGCGATCGGGTGGGCATCTGCGCGCGCAAGTCCGGTGATGTAGTGGCTGCAATATTCGGAATCATGAAAGCGGGTGCTGCATACATCCCGACAGATCCAACTGCACCTGCTCAGCGCAACGCATTTATTTTTCAAAACTGCGCGGTCAAAGTGGTCATCATCGAAGCATGCCTGGTGGACCGGTTGGCTGAAGCATTTAAGCAGCTCGGCTTTGCGCCCGCAGTGATCGTTATCGATGGGGTCGGGGCGGGTGTTCCGCTTGGGCGCGCCCTTGATCAGCTCGACTCGGCGAGGCTGGCGGCATCCAAACCCAGCGCGACTCTCGACTCGGCGCGATTAGCCTACATCCTCTACACTTCGGGCTCAACCGGTCGGCCAAAAGGTGTAATGCTTTCGCATGGCAACGCCGCCTGCTTTATCGACTGGTGTTCGGAGGTGTTTAAACCGACCGAGCACGATCGGTTTTCTTCGCATGCTCCATTTCACTTCGATCTGTCGATTCTTGATATCTACGTATCGCTCAAGCACGGAGCGACGCTGGTGATAGTTGAGGAACAATTAGGCAAAGAGCCGGCGCGATTGGCACCGTGGATTGCCGACAAGAAGCTCACTGTGTGGTACTCGGCTCCATCGATCCTGAGCCTGCTCGCACAGTTCGGAAAACTGGATCAACGCGATTATTCTTCTCTGAGACATGTGTTGTTCGCCGGCGAAGTCTTTCCTATCAAATACCTCAAGTTACTGAAGTCTTTGTGGAAGCATCCGCGATACTTCAACTTATATGGTCCAACTGAAACCAACGTCTGCACCTTCTATGAAGCTCCACAGCTGATTCCTGAGTCTCAAAACGAGCCGGTTCCTATTGGCAAAGCATGTCCGTACTGTGAACCGCTTGTCGTCAGTGAAACCGGTAGCGAGGTCGGCGCCGGGGGCGAGGGAGAGTTATGCATCTCTGGACCCAGTGTGCTGCAAGGATATTGGAATTTACCGGAGAACACGGCCAAGGCCTTCCTCCCCGGGCGCGACACTCGCTGGTATCGGACGGGCGATATCGTGGCCGAGCTTCCAGACGGCAACTACAAATTCCTGGGGCGACGCGACCGCATGATCAAGAAGCGTGGGTACCGGATTGAGCTGGGCGAGATCGAGGCAGCATTGTATCGGCATCCGGCCATTAAAGAGGCCGCCGTCTTGGCGTTTCCCGACGAGGAAAATGTGCCGATCAAGGCCTTCGCCAGCACCCGAAACGGAACGAAGCTATCGATTATCGAGCTGAAGAAATTCTGTTCTGAAAACCTCCCGCTCTATATGGTTCCCGATTTGTTTTGCTGCCTCGAGGCGTTGCCGAAGACTTCGACCGATAAAATTGATTATCAGACGCTCAAGGGCATGAGGTGAGACAGTGCCTCGACGATGAAATGAAGATTCTTGTTCCCACTAAGCGTGTTCCTTCGACTGACGAAGGGGTCCGCATCCGCCCGGACGGATCGGGAATCGAAGACACAGCTCTGGTGTACATTATCAATCCTTTTGACGCCATCGCGCTCGAAGAAGCTCTGCACATTCGAGAGCAGCGTGGATCGGAGGTGGAAGTGACCGCAGTCAGCATCGGCAATGCCGATTTCGATAGTGAACTGCGCACGGCGCTGGCAATGGGAGCCGATCGCGCAGTACGAGTTGACTTCGAGGGCGCCATTGATCCTTGGAGCGTAGCGCAGGTGCTCGCGGCCGTGGTGCGGCGCGAGAAACCTGACTTGGTGCTGATGGGCAAACAGGCTGTGGACGACGACTCCAATCAGGCGGGTCAGATGTTGGCGGGTCTGCTGAACTGGCCTCAAGCAACATTCGCGTCGAAAATCGAGTTTGTCGATCCGGCGCGGCTGAGCGTTGCGCGTGAAACCGATCGGGGCTTGGAGACGGTGATCGTCCGGCTGCCCGCTGTGGTCACAACGGATTTGCGCCTGAACGAGCCGCGTTACGCCTCGCTGCCCGCCCTGATGAAAGCGAAGAAACGGCCAATCGAAATGATTTCACACCGAGATTTAGGCGTATCGCCGGAACCAAAGGTGCGCATCGTACACCTCGAGCAAATCGCGATCGATCGCGTATGCGTGCGTGTTGCCGACGCGGCCGAACTTGTGCACCGGCTGCGATACGAAGCGAAAGTGATCTAAGCGCGAACGTTACCAGGACTAAGGATGAGCATACTGGTGGTAGCGGAACACGATGGAAAACACCTCCGCCCCGGTTCCTGTTCTGCTCTGACTGTTGCACGCGATCTCGCAGCTCACTCCGGAGAGCGCGTCGAATTGCTGGTGATCGGTAGCGGGCTCGATTCTGTTGCCGCTGACGCAGCCCGGTTCGCGCCGGTGATCGTCGTTGATCATCCGTTGCTGGCAAACGCAACGGCCGATCGTTACGCGCAGACCATTGCGGATGTTACGAACGCACGCGAAGCGGGGAGCATCGTCGCCAACTCGACGACTTTTGCGAAAGATATTCTACCCCGCGCGTCAGCGCTGTTGAATGCTGCGATGGCTGGGGATGTAACGGGTTATTCCTTCGTGAATGGAGAATTGCTGTTGCGCCGGCCAATGTATGCAGGGGCCGCAATGGCGACCGTGGCTTTGACCGGGCAGCCGCTGGTGATCACGGTGCGAGCCTCTGCGTTTCCTGCGGCCCAGCCACTCGTACAACCCGGCGAACGCATTGTCTGGAGTGTGAACGGCTCGACGCTGCCGAATTATAGCGAATACGTCGGACTTGAATCGCGACCGACTCTGCGGCCCGAACTGACCGAGGCTCGCGTTGTGGTCTCAGGTGGGCGGCCCTTTCGGACCGGTGAGGAATTCGAGAAGTACGTCGGTCGTTTGGCTGATGTGTTGAATGGGGCAGCTGGATGCACGCGCGCGCTGGTGGATGCCGGAATCGCCCCTAACGAATGGCAGGTGGGGCAAACGGGCAAGGTAGTTGCCCCGCAACTGTACGTGGCCCTCGGCATTTCGGGTGCCGTGCAACACCTGGCCGGCATGAAAAACTCCCGAGTTGTCGTCGCTGTCAACAGTGATCCTGAAGCGCCGATGTTTTCCATCGCCACCTACGGCCTCGTGGGCGATGTGCGCCAGATCGTTCCCGAATTGATCCGCGAATTAGGTCAATGACTCGTTTGATGGAAGCGCACTCTTTCGCTGTCCTGACGCGCGAAATTTTCGGCAACGTCTCGGACACGTCGAAACTATGGTTTTACGGCCTCTCTCTTGTGTCAACGGGAGTGCTGGCGTGGGGCATTGCGCGCCGCGCGCGGCTGTGGCGAATCGGGAAGCCGGACACAGAACGTCTCAGTTGGGGCGCTGGCCTGAGCAACCTCTGGAAATTTGTGCTCTTGCAGCGCCGCGTCCCGGGACACGGCGCTGCGGGCTTGGCCCATATTCTATTGTTCGGTGGGTTC
>Ga0137403_10006903_pt1 | contig 12920 bp, 9 predicted proteins | sample CZOMad2_1_16fung_FD_122057 | JGI IMG/M metagenome (GOLD analysis project Ga0137403, IMG submission 122057) | Vadose zone soil fungal communities from Angelo Coast Range Reserve, California, USA - CZOMad2_1_16fungal (Hybrid Assembly) | ecosystem: Environmental > Terrestrial > Soil > Vadose zone... | reverse complement strand
CAAGGTGACAGTGCCATTCCCTAAATTCGCTTTATTAATAGTTGTATTTTCAGAGGCTCCTCGGTACTAACATGTCTCAACAGATACTTGAGTCGATTTCCCCCTTTGTTGCCGGTGTCCCTCCGGTCACCTCGATAGTTCGAAAGCCCGACATCGAAGAGCTTGTTAAGCGCTTTGGCGCAAATTCAACCTCCTATGTCCTTTTAGAGGGCAAGAAACAGTACTTCACTTCATCCCGTGTCGAAGGTTTTATCGCTTATCAACCGAGCGCAGGCGTGATAGTGGTCGGGGGCGATCCTGTTTGTGAACCCAACGATGCGCCGGTCCTGATTGCCGATTTTCTGGCCGCGATGAAAAGCAGACACGTTTGTGCCTACCAGGTGTCTCCGGAAATGCTCCAGGCGTTTCGTGCAAACGGCTTTGGCGACGTCCAGATTGGCAAAGAGGCCGTTTTTGATCTCAAGCAGTTCTCTTTGGCTGGTGGTGCGATGGAACTTGTGCGCGCCGCGACGAATAAGGCGCGCCGCGAAGGAGTGGTTGTTATCGAGCATGACCCATTTGCCGCAGGCGCAGCCCAGGTAAATTCCGAGATCGAGGCTGTATCTGCGGAATGGCTCATAGAAAAGGGAAATCGCGAGATGGGATTCCTTCTCGGAGGACTCGATCTCCACAAGCGAACTGACAAACGGTATTTCATCGCGCGTTCGGGAAAAGGCCTTGGCCGGATCGAAGGGTTTATTGTTTGCGAACCGATCTTTGCGCGCCGGGGCTATTATCTTGACGTCACAAGGCGGCGCAAGGATGCTGTCCGCGGAACCATGGAATTGCTGACTGCCGAGATTTTCAGCAGACTGGGCAGCGAAGGATACGAGATTGCCTCAATGGGCCTCGCCCCTCTTGCCAACCTTGACGACCCAGATCTTTCCAATCATCCCAGACTTGCCGGACTGATGAGGTTTATCTACGAGCGCGTAAGCCGAACCTACGATTTCAAACAACTCTACAGGTACAAAGCCAAGTATCATCCGCACGCCTGGGAAAGCCGCTATCTATGCTTTCGCCCTCGCGTTACGTCTCGGATTCTTTACGCCACACTCAACGTCCGCGATGCGTTCTCTCTTCGAGAAACACTGGGTAATCACGTATCCGCGGTTCAAAACCGCGGGCGTCACGACGTCTCGAACTTCTTGTCAGGTTTGAAGCTGTGGATCTATGCGGCTTCTCTCATCCTCGGCATCTTTTGCGCGGTTTTATTAATCTCCTGACTTTCCTCCGATCTTCTGCTTTCAACAATCGTCCGACATCGCTTTACAATCGAAAGAACCCACGATGCCCGGTTAATGCGCATCTAACCTGGAGATCGGGACTAAGGCTCGGATCATGTCAGGCAACAAAGTTAATCCGATAACAGATCATATTGGTACCGGGCATAAACCGGCCTCGGAGCGGCATTTTAGCCGTCGGTGGAAACTTGCTCTGTTGGGAATAGCACTCGTGTGCGCTATATGTGTTGCAGGCGCGGTCAAGTATTATCGCTTTTACTACCATGTGACGCAGCAGGAGGTTTCGCGCACGATTGAACATGAAACCTTTGACGCAACGATTCGACGCGATAAAACAATTAAGCTACAGATTTATCAACAGGCAAATGCCTCTTCTCAACAGTTAGTGCTATTTACGAGCGGCGACGGAGGTTGGAGCCCCTTTTGTGCTGATATCGCGGCACATCTGGCTTCCAGAGGCAGAACCGTTGTCGGTTTCGATTCGAAAGACTACCTGACGTCTTTCAGCAGCTCCGAAGCGCCCGTGACTCCGGAAGAGATTTCAAAGGATTACCAGGATATTTTGACGGCAAGCCGCGGCCTGAATGGAGTCAATCAATCGGCGCCCGTAATTCTGTCAGGCTGGTCGTTAGGAGCAGGCTACAGTCTCCTTGCAGCATCGAACCCCGGAATTAAGGCTAGCGTGAACCGAGTCGTTGCAATCAGCTTGCCATTTAAGAATGAACTTGCCTGGAAGCCAAGTGATGCGCTGATCTATATCACGCATGGAACCCCACACGAGAAAGTTTTCGATTCGCGTGAATATATTGCCAGGCTTGGAGACACGCCCATTGCAATCATGAATGCCTCCGATGACGACAATGCCCCGATTAAAGACGCTCAAATACTCTATGATGCGAGCCCTGGTCCCAAAAAGCTCTACGTCGTAAAGGCTTCCGGCCACCATTTCGAAGGCGGCGAGCAGGAGTTCTACCAGCACCTGGACGAGGCGTTTGACACTAACCTCGTTTTCGAATCATTACACTGATCCTCAGGCCCCTGGGCCGATCGCATTTTTGTCATCTACCGTACCGGATTCGGTGTTGGTCGCTACAACGCGAAATGAGGGCGAGACTTTAAAAGCCTCGCCCTCATTTCACCGGTTTAACAAAAGCTATTTTTTCTCTTTGTTGCTCGGGGACTCTATTGTATCCGACTCTTTCTCTTCCTTTGCCTCTTCCTCGCCAGGGGCATGATAAGCAAATACACTGCTTTCGTCTTTTGCCAGTACCCTGGCAACAAGATCATCGAGGAATTTCTTAAATCGTCCGGGTTCTCGTTGAGCCACGACAGCCGGAGCAATTTCGGATTCGATCTCTGTACTTAATCGCAACAACTCTGCACTGGATTGTCGACAGCCGCCACATTCGATCAAATGCATAAGAATTGGCGGTAATTCTCTTTCTCCAAGCCTTCCCTCAACAAAAGCACTAAGAGAATCATCGTCCAGATGAGGCGTCGAACAGATGCTCGAAGCATCCACCATGGCATGCTCACCGAACCGTTGCTTCAACAGCCGTCCGATCACTGCCTTCTGTTTTAACGCTTCAACTGCCAATTCGATCTCTTCGCCTCCATTGGCTTGACGGCTACTCAGCCTTGCCTTTGCTCAATTCTGCCGAAGAAATATCAGATAATTGTTTTCTGATCTCGTCAGCGCCCAAATCCGAGCCCACAATCTCCATGCAAACCTCTATTTCCGATGCACTAAAACCGTTCGTCGTTTCCAACTCCAGCCTGAAAGTGGTCAATACCTTTTGATACGTCCGCTCCAGCCATCGCATCACCGTCGATTCATGGACTCGACTATCCGGTGTTGCAGATCGTTTCTTCGATTGACGTTGAAACCACTTGCGCAACGGTGAATCCGAATTTTCAACCAGCCGCGCTATTTCCCGCAGTTTGAGCTCCTCAACGTGATAGTAAAGAAGCAATAGTCTTTCGTGATCCCCGAGTGACCCGAAGGCCCGATCAAAAGCAGTGGTACTTGCCACAAGGTATTTCTCACGCGCGATCCGATCGAAAATCTCGCGTTCGCTGTTTCCGGACTCCGCGCGAAATCCCGGACGGTCTTCAGCTTCCCCGCCACTTTCAGACCAATCGTCAAGGGGAACCTCGTCTCTTCTGGCGCGATGCATATCGATCACTGCATGCCAGACAATCGTTCGAAGCCAGCCCTTTAAAGTTCCACGGCCGGTGTAAGTTGCAAATTTCGACTGCCGCGCACCTTCAACAATCCTGGTCCCATATAATTCAACGTAAACGTGGTCTATCACCTCTTCGGCATCGTTTTCCGCGCTGGCAAGATGGTGGGCAACCCTTTCGATATACCTTCGATAACCTGAATCGAAATCCCACCACGCAAATTCATTTCCCTCGGCGCAGGCAATTGCAAGGAATAGATCCGCTATCTGAAGCTCCTGCAGGAATTGCTGCACCTCAACCGTCGTCGGAAACCTCCCACATGAAGCGTCGACAAGATATTTGTCTACTGCCCCACGCAAAGCTGTCTCAAACACAGCAGCTGACACACCATAGTTCGGAGCGTTCTGCACACACCGATCAAGTAACGCCGCAACGTCAGCGGCGCACCCGGCAAGAAAATCATTTGAATTGTCTAGTGGGCTGTTTATCACGCGTTGACAATGATTATAAAGTACTCGGCGTGATTAGCACAGTGCCACGGGCCGCCCAAATGCCTTTGGACTATTTTAGTACGGAGGGGGTCAAGCCCCATGCATTTTACGCAATAGGACCCGGTACCGGCTCGAGTTTTCCCACAATCGATAATCATTCTTCCTGCAATTCAGGGTCTCTCGCCGGTCTAATACTTGGACGGAAAGTCAGATAACCTTTTGCGTAGCATTTCTAATAGTTTTTACAGCGATAGACGGGAAATGCCTGATGTTAATGGCTGGCCCATTTGTTTCACCTTGAAATGAACCTGGCAATCTGCAAAGTAGTAAAAATCGCCCCAAAATACCATGGGTGCGTTGTTCTGAAAACAACGCACCCATGGTAAATGAAAGACTACGCTTGATTATTTAATCCTTGTTCTCTAATTTGCCTCAACAATTATATAGAACCGGAAGTTCCCGCCCGCATTTACTCCCAGCAGAAACTGCAAATCAATCGTAGCACCTGATGCAAGTGGCGCTGACAATGTCACCGTCCCCGCAGCCAGGGTCGAGTTTAGACCACCACCGATGTCCTGCGCCGGTGGAGTCTCGAGCGTGGTCCCCTGAACGGTCACGTTCGCACCGCACGGATTAATTACCACTACCGAGGTCGAGTTAATGGCTCGGAGATCGGCGGTTAACGCAGGTACCGGAGTAGTAGTCATATCAACTATCCGGAACCTTAGCTTAGTAACGCTCGTGCCAATGTTATTCGTGAAATGCCGGCGGATTGCCAGCGTGCCAAGACTGCCATTGATGACAGGCGTAAGATCACGTACCCGATTTGGAGACACAGTATTTGCAACACATGTTGCTACAGAATTTGCCCAGATGCCTCCGGTTTGGTTTGTCGGGCCACCAAGATTTATTGGGCCAGGCACCCCGAGCCTCTGTCCTGCCGTCGTCGACGCGGCGCTTGTGTCTGCAAACACAAAGTCCGCAGCGTTGTTATTTGTGTCTTGCGGACTGCCACTTATCAAGTTACGAAACATCGTGTATTCAAGATTCGTCGTCGGCAACGCGTTATACCCGGCGCCCTCCCTGAAAATTGAACCTCCAGGCAGCGTGCTGGGTCCCGCCGCATCCATAAGGTTCGCGGCAATGAAGTTCGCTGAATTTGACGTACGGAAAATAGCAATACCACTCGTATCGCCAATGTCGACAGAAAAACCTATATCACTGTCCGCGGAACGCACTTGCGAACCGGGAGCCGAGTTCAAACTGTAAACCAACGCGCTGGTCCCTCCGGCAGTGTTATCAGGGTTGTCTGCTATTAGAAAATGCCCCTTCGCCGGGATAATGGTGCCGTTCGGTATAACAGCGATCCCCGTCGTCGTCACCCCGTTATTTGACGCCAACGCCCAACCATCGGAGTTGTCGGTGGTGTTGACAATCAACGGCGTACTGGACGGATTGTAGAGTTCGACATACTCGTCGCGAACTCCCTGCGGCCCGCGCAATCGAAATTCACTGATGATCAGATTCCCGGATCTTGAAGGAGCCGGATTTCCCGGATTAATCTGCGCCCACCATGTTTCCCAGGGACCAGCGTAGCTTGGATTCAGGAAGTCGTTACGATTGGTTCCTGCATATTCCTGAACTGTCCAGAACGACTTATCGTCAAGCGGATCCGTTTGCGCCGCACTGTAGTCACCCCATCGATTCTGGCGCGCAGTCCCCGAACCAGCTCCAATATTGTAGTTCGATTGGCCTGGGCGATACATCACGGGATCGCGAGTTGTATTGATCGGATCCGCTGAAGCGCGAAATGCATACCCGCTGCTCGGATAACTTAAGGCCGAGAACTGAGTAAACCCAATCAGGACATCGTTGTTCTGATTTACGCTGATATTTGGAAATGCGTAGAACTGACCGACCTGATTTAAAGTTGAACCATTACACGGAGGCGTTGCTACAGTCCCACCAGCTCCGTTGTAACAATTATTTGCCGTCGGATCTTCAATTCGCGCGCGTTGAATGGGGAGTGTCGAAAGCCCGGTTTCAATTGTCGGATCGATTTGCCACCACTGGACTCCGGAATGATTATCCGGATTAGTGGTTGAGACATTTACGCCCGCGGCGAGCGGCACGGTTGAGAGCATTACTGTTTGTGCACACCATAACGAACCGCCCCGGTACACTGCGTTTTGAATGCGCGAATCGTTCGTCATGATTCGTATAGGGGAAACGAGGTTCGCACTCTGCAGACGCTGTGGAGCGTATCCCCCCGACGAGGCAATTCGTGCTGCACTAAACGCCCATGAGTTCGTAGACTGAGGAAACTGCGTGCCGACAGTCAGAATTGGAGCAGCGGCGGTGCCCGTCATCTTGCTCAGTCGCAGTTGCGCTGCTACGTTATCCCAGTCTTCTACAAGGTACTGAACATTAGTCGTATTGTCTTCGTTTATCGACGGCGCCATCGTAAAACCACAACCTAGTTCGCTTTCAGGCGTGGCACTGGCGGTGCAGGCTGTAAATGGAGCTTGAAAGAGCGAAATGCTTCCAAGCGTGTTGTTGTATGCCGCCTGTTTGTCGAGCACATATATTTGTTGACCGTAGTATCCGGTACCTGCCGTTCCGAAATTGAAAACATTTTCGTTCACAACGATCCAGTTCTTACTGAATCCCACCGTTGGGTAGTCAATCCAGTGACCACCCGCGACAGTCGAAGTCGGGTCCGCTACCACGGAATAGCGATTCCACAAACCTGTAGGGTCGGCCGTCTGCGAAACGGCGAACAGCGCTCCTGAATTCACATTCTGACCATTTCCCGACGAGATCAGAATAAACCGGCCATTGAAGCGATCGAAATATACCTTCGGATCGAACGCCGAGGCGGCAACGCCTTTGATCGTCACCCCAGCCCAAAAACTCGTCAGCGTCATTCGTGAAATCTCGACGCCATCACGCGTCTGGATTCGCATTCGGTCGTTGCTCACGGTTACGACATGGGTCGTTCCCACTGCGCCCATCGTATCCGGCGGGATCGATGTCGCACTCAAAAACTCCGCTTTGAAAGTCTTGGTTGGAATGGGCGACGTTCCAGTCGCCGACGGCGCCGGCGCTTGCGGGACACCAGCCTTCACCACCGATGATTCGGTACCAACATTCAGAATTGGTACTCCGCCGTGAAAGGGTCGGTCGCCTCTTGGCTCTTGAATTGCCCTGATTTCACCTGGAGTATTAAGGGCTGAAGGATCCAGGGCTTCCTGCTGTGCAGCGCGTCGAACGTTCACTGCGCTGAAGGACGTTATTGGTCGCGACGTAGGTTGAAAAGTCTTCCCTGCACCACCTTGCGCATTTGGAACGACACTCGGCTGTTTCACGGGTGTTAGTTGTTGCGCGAAACTCACAGGGCTAAAAACCAGGCCCTGCAGAATAAAAAGCAAAACCAAACTCAAGCCAATAAACTGCCGGTTTGCCAGCGCACTCCCCGCAATTATCCGTCGATGTTTATTTGTGGCGCTTATTGAGGCTGGAAATAAATAGGAAGTTGAATTGATGTCTTTCACTAGGATCCTCCGCAGGCTGGAACAATCGCTTCGGCATTGAGAAATTCAATGTCTGACGAACAGTTGGGGGTACTATCTCTGGCGTACTCAAAGGCTGAGTTGTCTCGAACAAGTACCGCTGCACTACGAGATAACGAGCACTCAGGAACGCTCAAAGTTCATGAAATACGTTTGGAAGAGGATTCACTCAGCTCTGAAGAACCGAGTTTCTCGAGTTTGGCCAGGAAAAGATACCAAACTTCTTCTCTTTGAAGGGATTGCGAGATCAGAGCCTCGCTGCGAACTCCGACACGAATAACGGATGGGATTCTAGCTTATGGACTAACCTGCTGCAAGGTTTATATGCAATTCTGTTCTCGACGTCTCTTGCGTTACACCTCTTTATTTTTGTTGACTTGCACAACCCTTTAGCAGCACTACAACTATTTCATCGGTGTTTGAATCTACCGCGACCACATCAGGGTTCCCATCGCCATTGAAATCACTTACGGCAACACCTCGCAAACTTTTGCCCACCGCCATCCGCAGTGTTGGTCTGAAGTCACCCTCTTTTGCACCCAGGAAAAACTGTAAATCTCCTGAGCCGGAACCCGTGACAATCACATCATCTACTCCGTCACCGTTGAAATCAGCTACTGCCAGACCAAAGGGTCGCTGGCTTGTCCCAATGCTGCCGGCACCATTGAAATGCCCCTTGCTATCACCGCGCAAAACTGAAACACCCGCCGAACCGAAGTCAGTAGTAATAAGATCCAGCCGTCCCTTGCCACTAAAATCGCCGGCCATTACAACCGTTGGATTTAATCCGACCGAATAATTTACTGGGGCACCAAACGCCCCATGCCCATCGCCGGAAATCACTGACACATCACTTGAATGCTGGTTCACAACGGCGAGATCGAGCTTACCGTCACCGTTGAAGTCTGCTGCGACCATCCAAAACGGTCGTGAACCGACCGGGTAGTTCTGGTGCTTTTGAAATGCGCCGGTTCCGGTTCCAATAAAGATCGAGATACTGTCGCGCGTGTCGTTGGCAGTCGCAAGATCGGTCTTTCCATCGCCGTTGAAATCTCCTGCCAATATGTACCGTGCAGTCTTTTCGCAGGGGAAGCCAACCGGCTTTTCAAAACTTCGATTCCCCGAATTAAGCAGGACGGAAACATTCACACTCTTTGGATTTACACTCGCTATGTCAAGCTGGCCATCGCCATTTAAATCAGCCATCGCGATTGATTGCGGCTCGCCACCTGCTGAAAACGTCAATGGCTTCGTGAACTTGCCTTGTCCCTCGCCCCACAAAATCGAAATCTTATCTCCGACAACCGCAGCGATATCGGCTTTGCCGTCGCCGTCAAGATCACCAATCGCAACGTATGACGGACCTCCAATGTCATAAGTAGCCAAAACGGTAAAACCACCTCTCCCATCGCCAGGTAAGATCGAAATCTCGCTATTGTGCGCTACCACTAGATCCGGGTTGCCATCACCGTTTAAATCGCCGGCGGCGACAAACGACGCCTGGGCTTCAGCTCCAGGCAAATTCACTGCGGCCGCTGGCGCTAATTCTCCGTTCGCCTTCGAAAGCATGATCGAAACAGTTGGGCTGACGCCGTCCACTAAAACAACATCTGTTAATCCGTCCCTGTTGAAATCCGCACTTGCGCCCGCCATTGGTGTGAGAATTGTATTGAACGTCTGCGCCGCGGCCAGGCCTCCATCCATCTTGCCGGAAACAATTGAAACACTATTTGTTCCGAAATTAGAGATTGCCAGGTCCCGAATCCCATCGCCGTTAAAGTCGCCAGCGGCAATTCCCACAGGTCGTTTTCCGGCTGCATATCTGATTGAGGAGGTAAATTTACCGTTTCCGTCACCAGCAAGGACCGAGAAATCACTTGTTCGGGAATTGAGCACGACCAAATCCGGTTTTCCATCTGCATTAAGGTCCGCGGTAATTATGGCAACGGGGTCTTTACCAATAGGAATCGTTTGTGCTACCAGGAATTCTCCACTTCCCCGTCCAAAAGCGATCGACACAGTCCCGGCCTTTCCGTTTGCGACAGCGAGGTCAGGCTGACCGTCGTTGTTGAAATCGGCGATAGCCAGGGCGACCGGTCCCGAACCAACCGCCAGTCCGGTCGTCGATGTAAACCCTCCTCTACCGTCGCCCAGCAAGACTGAAACATTGTTCGACTCGTAATTCGCTACGGCAATATCCGCCCGGCCGTCTGAATTAAAGTCTGCTACCAAAACAGCCCTTGGACTTCGACCTGTAACGACATTCGTTGGCTCTCCGAAATTCCCCTTACCGTCGCCGTGGAAGACCGAGATATTGTCAGAACCGCTGTTTGCGACCACCAGGTCGCTATTCTTGTCGCCGTTGAAATCGCCAACGGCTACCGACGCGGGAATTCGCCCCGACTTCAATCTGTGCTCGACCAGAAGCGTTGGGTCGCAGACAAAAGCTGTGTTTGCAGTAATACGAAGATTCGGTAAAATCCCGCAATTTAAAGCAGCAAATAGAAGTAAGCAACACAAATCCTTAGCCACAAGTTTTAGCATTCCAGTCTGAGATCGGTTCTTTTGCGCTGCGGAGAATTATTTCGGAAGAGACTGGAACAGACCTTTCGCAGAGATGTTATTTTCGAATTTACAATATCGTTTCGACGTGGATAGAACAACTTTCGGTCAAGTTTTCGAGAAGTACAGCCGGCCAAAATCCACCAATTCAAAATTTCCTTCTTGAGGAGTTCCGTTCCATTAAAACAACTGGTATCTTCAACCCACAGCAGGCTCGTTACTGCTCCTCTTTTGCCGAGCCATTAATTGCCGGAAACGTACTGTCCTGGTTTCATTTCCCAGCGGAATCCGTTCGGTTGAAAGTGAGAATCGTTCAATGAATTGTCCTGTTTGCAAATCAACGGAATTAATAATTAATGAATTGGAACCGCAACTGAATTCACTCAAATGCGGCACGTGTCAAGGAAACTTTATCCGGGGCGCGGAGTATTGGGACTGGCTTGCGAAACATGGCCCAAACTTACCCGAAAAGGATTCTGACACTGCCAGTCTTGAGCGAAATGAAACGCTCGATCAACTCGACTGTCCGGAATGCCGGTGGCGCATGATCAAATTTCTACCGGGGCACGGGACCGAATTTGCGCTTGATCATTGCCGAGGCTGTAAAGGCATATGGCTTGACGCTAATGAATGGGAAACACTGAAGGCACGAAACCTTCACGATGACCTTCATTCTATGTTAACGCCTTTTTGGCAATCCGAAGCGCAACGCGAAGCACGTCGCAAGCGGGCGGAAGAGCGATTGATTGTGCGCTTCGGCGACGATGGTTATCGGAAAATGACACAATTTCGCGACTGGTTGAATTCACATGAAAGAAAGCAGGAGTTGATCGCGTACCTCACGGCAAAAGATCCGCTTGATATATAACCATCTATTTTTGAATCTTCTTCAAAATCCGAGTCGCGTGGTTGCGCGCCATCAGTGGAATATGTTCGTCGTTGGCAAGATCCTCGAGCAATGGCACAAGTTGCAAGGGGTCGGATAACTCTTTGCGTGTCACCATTGTTTCCAGGCCGTCCATCAATTTAGGCGCCTCGAGGGGTTGATTTTGCCTCGCAAGAGTTATGTCAAAGACGAATACGGTTTGATTGGATATATGCTGGTACTCCTTGACTAAGGCAGCAACCGTTTTATCGTTCGTCCAGTTGAATTCTGCGACCCTGTTCAGAGCGCCCTTTGTCATCCGAAGCCGCATTGTCCCCATGTGAGGGAACTGTTTCTCTGATTGGTAATTCGTGTCCGAATCCAGGAAATGCAGCGAGTCCCACAACGACGTTATCCTGCCGATTGCAGTGTTGGATAGTTCAACCGGTTCAGTTATCGGGTCGCCACCATCGAGCTTCTCAAAACTCATTTGACCGTGTCCTGCCTGGTCATGCTTGATCACGATGTGCTTCAAATAGAAAGCCGGTTGTGAGAATTCATAGGAATATAAAATCGCTGCAACGGAATGCGTGTCTTCCGTTGATTTCGGCACGGGGCCGACTTGCTCGCGCGTATTTTGTTTGACAGGTTCCGACTCCTGCGCCGCAACTTGCCACGCAGCCGACAGGAAGAGCTGCACCACCATGGCCACGAACAGAGCTAACCAAATCCTGCCCTTCATTCGAATCTCACAGAAACCAGTTTTGATACTCCCGCCTCTTCCATCGTCACGCCGTAAAGAGCCCGAGCCATTTCCATGGTCCGCTTGTTATGGGTAATAACGATAAACTGAGTACTGGTGGCCATCTCGGCAATCTTATTCGTAAATCGTCCAACGTTTGCTTCGTCCAGCGGCGCATCAACCTCGTCCAGCAAACAAAACGGAGATGGCCTGAAACGAAATACTGCGAGCACCAATGAAAGCGCTGCCATTGCCTTTTCGCCCCCGGACAACAGCAGAATGTTTTGCAGTCTCTTACCGGGTGGCTGCGCAACTATATCGATGCCGGACTCCAGTATGTCCTCCGTATCGATCATGCTCATTTCACCACGGCCACCGCCAAACAATTCCTGGAAAAGCTCGCCGAAGTTGCGGTTGATCTCTTCGAATGCAGTGCGGAACCGTTCGCGAGATCGCCGCTTAATTTCTCTGAGAGCTTCCTCAGTCGACTTGATCCCGTCGATTATATCCTGTCTCTGACCGGTCAGGAACTCCAGCCGCTGTTCATTCTCCGCAAGCTCTTCAAGCGCCATCATGTTGACTGCGCCAAAGCTTTCAAGACGTTCACGCATTTCATCGACAAGTGATCGGCCGGCTTCCAAATCAAACTCTTCCGTCACCGTATGCTCTCGCGCCAACTCTTCAAGTGGTTGGTTCAGTTCCGCCATGCACGACTCACGTACGAATCCCGAGCGCGCTGTGGCCTCAGCCTGACGCACTTCCAACGCAGCACGTGAATCCCGCGTCGCCGCGGCCCGATGATTCAATTCGATCAAACTCGTAGCAAGCGAGTCGGCACGCTGTCGCGCTTCAGCCAGTTGCGCGGAGAAATCTGCGATGCGCTGTTCATCAAGAGCCCGTTCTTCCTCCAGCGAAACCGTCACTTCTTCGATTTCCAGGATTGACCGATGCAGGTCTTCAAGACGCGCAGCCGCGCCCAGCAGGCGTTCTGCAGGCTCATTGAGCAGCCTTTCCGCGGCGCGATTCACCAAGCGCACGCGATGATCGCCGTCGAAAGCGAACACCGCCACATTGATCTCTTCCATTACTTTGCGCAGCAGTGTCGTGGCTTCAAGGGCGCCCAGCCGCTGCGCCCGCAGCGTCGCGCTCATGGCATTGACCTGCTGCATCACCTCACTCATGGCGTCGTCGTTCGCGCCGCCGCGCGCCCGAATGGAATAG
>Ga0137403_10006902_pt1 | contig 12920 bp, 11 predicted proteins | sample CZOMad2_1_16fung_FD_122057 | JGI IMG/M metagenome (GOLD analysis project Ga0137403, IMG submission 122057) | Vadose zone soil fungal communities from Angelo Coast Range Reserve, California, USA - CZOMad2_1_16fungal (Hybrid Assembly) | ecosystem: Environmental > Terrestrial > Soil > Vadose zone... | reverse complement strand
GAGGACGACGAACTCGAAGGCATCGTCTTCAAAATCGACGACGCGACGCACTTCGAGATGGTTGTGCTCGACGAACTTAGAAGCGTCAACAGCGTGAACATCGGCAACCCCATCGTGGTTACTTTGAGCAATCCGCAATTCCAGGTGATGGCTGACGGCCTACCGGTACCGAGTGCGCTGCAGGGTGTTTTCGAAGGAGCGATGGATACATCGCAGCTATTGCCCGGTCAGACGGTCCAGATCCGGCTGACGGGTCCAGCGAATCCGGGCCCCCCTGTCGCGGTGACCATCGACCGCGTGCGGCTACGGATGACTCAGTTCACAGAAAACGTGAAGGCCGGCTCGATTGTGCCACCCAACTTTAGCGTCGATACTCTGCCAGGGTTGTTCACCAACGGCGGCATCAGCGGCATCCACATTCAAACGTCGAGCAAGACGAACTTAGAGGGGGTTTCGGACGTCAGCGCTTTGGTTGACGGGAACGCCGTGTCCCTGCGAGGGCTTCTTTTCAATAACGGCGCGCTGCCACCAGAGCTTATCGCAAAGAAGGTGCGTAGGCACTGAGAAGAGCACGAATCAGGGAAGGACATGGCCGGGGAGATTCTTTTTCGATCCATCCGATATGATATGCGGGAGCGTAGAAGGATGACGAGTGATTAAGAAAAGGGGATTGTGGGCCGCCTTCAAGACTTCCGAAATAGGTAAGGACAGAATAGCCCGCTTGCTTGCCAGATGAAGGAATTCGCCCGAAGCAGTGTCCAGGAGAATGAGCGGCAGATGTTCGCACCTCGATCTCAAGCGCAATGTAAACCCTGGAGCGGGTTCGGAGTCAAGCCGGATCTTGGCCCTCTGAGGCGGCGACGCGGTGAGAGCTTACTTCGCTCGCTTGAAGCGGGTTTGACTATAGATGTCAAAGTCCTTCCCGGGCGGGGCGAGTTCAAAGGTCTCAACGAATTCATTCTCAGAAACCACGGCGTACTCCTCGCGGGCCTTCCATCCGGCAGGAAGGTTCTCAAATCCTTCACTCTCGAACAGAAGACCTGTGCCTGTCATCAGGGTCGCTGGCATAGCATATTGGTTTACAAATCCTTCCTGGTGGAATTGCCGCATCACTAAGCTGTTGCGTGCGCGATCGTAGCTGAACATCGTCCAATGTTCATGGACTTCACCTTTCGGACTTTTCTCCTGCGGCGGATAAGTGGAAATGTTTGGCTCATGGAGGCAGCGTCCGTTCATCACGAACTCATAGGTCCGCTTCACCGTCCCCGACCCGCTTCGCCATGGACTATGGTAACGCCCGGCCGGTAGAATAGATTCGAGTTCGAGCCCATGACTCGCTCTTCCATTTACGGGTTATTCTTGGTTGCCCTCCTCTTCGGAGGGCCCATCATGGCGTGCGTCGTTCCGGACGCCCAGCTTACCGCCGAAGAGAAACAGTGCTGCAAGGAGATGAGCGGAGGCTGCCAGCCAGGTGATTCGGACATGCCGATGTCCCACTCTTGCTGCAAAACCTCGGTTCAACCGCGAACTGATTTCCGGCCTTCTGCGACTATTTCTCTCTCTGCTCCTTCCTTGGTCGTTAGCACGCTGGAACTGCCCGCTGAACTTCCTTTGGCCGAGCAGTCCAGCCAATTCATTTCCTGGGTATCGCAGAGTCATGCGCCACCTGGAGAACTGCTCGACGGTTTCGCTCCCCTGAGAATCTAGCTCTCCTCTTCCTTCCTTTTTGGAACTGCCCCTTGGTGTCCGTGGTCGAAGTGTTCCTGCTTGGAGGAGAAGCATGGGATTTATACGTATTGGTCTTTCATTGTTTGCCGTGTCGCGGTCGGCCGACGTGCGCGAAACTGCACATGACTCCAGTGCGGGCCGGCGATGATCAACCGGCTTATCGAGATTTCGTTGCGGAATCGTTTCCTTATCGTGGCGGTTTGGATTGGCATTGCCGCTTGGGGACTGTGGGCGATGCTGCGCGCTCCGATCGATGCCATTCCTGACTTGAGTGACAACCAAGTCATCGTCTTCACGGATTGGTCGGGGCGCAGCCCTCAGGAAGTGGAGGACCAGGTCACGTATCCGCTCACGGTCAATCTGCAAGGATTGCCGGGAGTTAAGGTGGTGCGCTCCTCGTCCGCGTTCGGCTTCTCCATGATTTTCGTGATCTTCGAAGATGACGTGGACCTCTATTTCGCACGCACGCGCGTGCTTGAGCGGCTGAACCTGGTCAGCAAGCAACTCCCTCCCGGTGTTGTGCCGACGCTTGGCCCGGACGCGACGGGTGTGGGTCACGTCTTCTGGTACACAGTGGAAGGCGGAGGTCTCAGCCTGCGCGATTTGCGTTCTTTGCAGGACTGGTATGTGCGCTACCAGCTGAACTCGGTGCCGGGTGTTGCCGAGGTGGCGAGCGTCGGGGGCACGGTCCAGCAATACCAGATCGATATCGATCCCAATCGCCTGCGCAGCTACGGGCTGCCGCTGGGCACGGTGGTTCGCGCAGTCATGGCCAGCAATTCGAACGTCGGCGGCAATGTGGTTTCCCAAAATGGCTCCTGGTCAATCGTCCGCGGGCTGGGGTTGATCGGAAATCTCGACGATCTTCGCAACATCGTCGTCGCGTCGCACAACGGGACGCCCGTTTTTGTAAAAGACCTCGGCACCGTCCAGATCGGCGACGCTTTCCGGACCGCTTCACTCGTAAAGAATAGCTCCGAGGCGGTCGGCGGAGTGATCGTGGCGCGGACGGGTGAGAACACCAAAGACGTAATTGACCGCGTGAAGGAAAAGATCCGGGAGATTGAACCTGGCTTGCCCGCAGGCGTGCATATCGTTGCGTTCTACGACCGTTCGGAGCTGATCGAGGCTACCGTCGGCACGCTGCGTCATGCGCTGATCGAAGAGATCATCTTGGTTACCCTGGCGCACGTCATTTTTCTAATGCACTTTCGCAGCATCCTCGTGGTGACGCTGCCGTTGCCACTCGCGGTGCTCTGCTCATTTCTGCTGATGCACTACACGCGTGTAACTTCCAACGTGATGTCGCTCGCAGGAATCGCGATTGCCATCGGAGTGCTCGTTGACGCCGGGATTGTGGTCACCGAAAACGCGTTCCGGCATCTCGAAGGCGTCGACACGCGCGACCGCGGGAAAGTGCTCGAAACGGTCTTGCGTGCGACGAAGCTGGTCGGACGACCAACGTTCTTTTCGATGGCCATTATAGTTTTGGCCTTCGTGCCCGTGTTTGCTCTGACAGGGCAAGAAGGCAAGCTCTTCCATCCGCTCGCCTTTGCAAAGACCTTCGCCATGGCCAGTGCGACGGCCATCGCGCTCACCCTGACACCGATTCTCTGCACGCTGCTTCTGCGCGGGAAGTTCCATTCGGAAGACCAAAATCCGGTGATGCGCTTCCTGCAGCGCCTCTATCGTCCGGCGCTGTCGTGGGCTCTCGATCACCGGCGCATCACGCTCGGTCTCGCTCTTGCTTTCTTCGCCGGTGCGGTGTTGCTGGCTTCAGGTATTGGCAGCGAGTTTATGCCACCGCTGAATGAAGGCGACATCATGTTCATGCCCATCGCCGACGCCAGCATCTCGCTTGCGCAGAACACGGAATATGCGAAGCGGCAGGACGAAGTCCTCAATCGCTTTCCTGAGGTCGCCTACGTGGCCGCGAAAGTGGCGCGGGCGGAGACCTCGACCGATCCGGCCGGCCTCAACATGACCGAGACTATCGTCCATCTGAAACCGCGCGATCAGTGGCGCGCTGGCATGACCATCCCAAAGCTCAAAAGCGAGATGGACCGCGCGGTCTCGCTTCCTGGCGTCGCAAATATCTGGACGCAGCCGATCATCAATCGCATTGACATGCTGACGACGGGCATCCGGTCTGAGATTGGCGTGAAGGTATTCGGCGCCGATCTCACGGTACTCGAAGGAAAAGCCCGCGAAATCGCGGATGTCGTGCGCACGGTGAAAGGCGCAAGTGACGTCTACCCCGAGCAGGTCACGGGCGGTTTGTATCTCGACATCAAGCCGAACCGCGAGGCAGCGGCCCGCTACGGCATCGACGTGGGTGCGATTCAGGAAGTGATTGAGACTGCCATCGGCGAGAACAACATCACCACCACAATCGAAGGAAGGCGGCGTTTCCCAGTGCGCGTGCGCTACGCACCGCAATTCCGGCGCGATCCGCAGGAACTCTCGAGCGTACTTGTTACTGGCGCCAACGGGGCACAAATCCCTCTCGGGCAGGTTGCAGATATCCGGCAGGTTTCCGGGCCGGCGATGATCAACAGCGAGAACGGACTACTTGTCGTTTCGGTGCTCCTGAACGCGCGCGGGCGGGATCCTGGCAGCGTGATCGCCGATGCCGAAAAGGCCATTCGGACCAAGATCAAAATGCCTTCCGGCTACTACTACAGCTGGAGCGGCCAGTTCGAAAATGAACTGCGGGCGAGGAAGCGGTTGCAGATCGTCATGCCCGTTGCGATTGGTGTGATCTACATCCTTCTGTTCCTGACGTACCGTTCGTTTCTCGAAGCCGCGCACGTCCTGCTCGCCGTGCCGTTCGCGCTCACCGGCGGGCTCTACCTTCTCTGGCTGCTTGGCTACAACTTCTCCGTCGCCGTGTGGGTTGGGTTCATCGCGCTGTTTGGCACAGCGGTCCAGACGACGGTAGTGATGGTGATTTACCTCGAAGAGGCCGTCGCGCGAAAGAAAAAGGAGCACGGCACGCTCACGCTCCCGGTTCTGCGCGAAGCGGTGATGGAAGGGGCGCTGCTCCGGCTGCGTCCCAAGCTGATGACGGTCTCGACGGTTGTTGCCGGCCTCCTTCCCATCTTCTGGAGTACTCGAGTCGGGTCCGAAGTGATCCGGCCGCTGGCCACACCGGTTCTCGGGGGAATGCTCAGCTCACTCGCACACGTGCTGATCGTGACGCCCATCATTTTCTTGTGGCTGCGGGAGCGCGAGCTACGGCGCGGCCAGCAGCCGATAGAGCAGTTGCATTCGGCGGAAGCAGCACAGGGATTTCAAAACTCAGTCTAAGGAGAAATACGCATGAAGACGTTGTCAGTGATTTCGATGTTTTTAACGCTTGTACTAGTCGGTTGCAGCGGAAGCAAGGTGGACACGGGAAATCTAAAACCCGTCGACACGCGGTCGGTTGGAAAACTCACCATCGTGCTCTTGAACAGCACGGGAGAGCTCAAGCAGGGACAGAACGAATTCGTCGTGCAATTCAAAGACGACAAAGGGCAGTTGGTCGATGTCGGCGACGTGCAACTTGGCTCAAGTATGACCATGCCTAGCATGGCGCCCATGTCGGGCGATTCCGAAATAACGCCAACGGGTCAGACAGGAACGTACCGCGTGAAGTCGAACTTTGCGATGAGCGGGGCGTGGCATTTCACGATCTCGTGGAACGGCCGGTACGGGCAGGGCAACACGGCTTTCAACAGCAACGTGAGGTAGAAAAAAATGCAGATTGCACTCGTGTCTATGCGTTTGCCGCTCGTGATTCTTCTAGCGTTCGCGGGTACGTTGTCGGTATCCGCGCAGGAGCTGCCTGTGCGGCCTGCGAGCTCTTTTCTCGACCCGCAAAATGGCCTTATCGAGGCAGACCTCGTTGCACGCGCCTTGACTGCGAATCCCAGGCTCGCGGCGGAACGCTACGAGATCGATATGGCCGAAGGCGGCGTGGCCCAGTCACGCTTGCGCAAGAACCCGTCGCTGTCCCTCGGGGGATTGAAAGAGGTTAATGGCGACGACAACCGTTTCAGCATTGGCGGAGCTATCCCGCTCGAACTCTTCGGGCGGCGGGCGCGCCGCACGGAAGTCGCCGAGCGAAATCTGGATGCGACGCGCGAAACCATCGCCGACCGCGAGCGTCTTCTGGCCGGAGAAGTGCGAATGCGTTTCGGCGAAGCACTGGCGGCGGTGCGCAATCTCGCGTTTGCCGAACAGCTCCTACAGGCGAATCGCGATTTTCTCAAACTGATGGAGGACCGGGTCCGCGAAGGAGCGGCGGCCTCGCTCGATGCCGAAGAGGTTCGGGTCGAGGTGAACCGCATGGACGCCCTGCGGATCGACTATCAGGCAAAGACCGAAGTCGCCGTGCTCTCGCTCAAGGAAGCGGTCGGCATCGAACCTGAGGAAACGATCCGCCTCAGAGGTTCGCTCGAAGAACCAACCCGTTCTTTCGACCAAAACGAACTGCTGCAACTGGCGTCTGCTCACCGACCCGATCTGGCTGTGCAACGGGCCAGCGAAGCGTTGGCCGCGGCCGAGCTGCGTAAGCAACAGTCGGAAGCAAAACCCGATGCCACTTTGTCCGCCGGGTACGAGCGACCGAACACGGGTTTCGCTCTGCGTGCATTCGACTCTGCGGGAAACCTTCAACCGATTCGCCAGACCTTCAACTACGCGGTCTTCGGGTTCGAAATCAACCTGCCGGTTTTCAACCGCAATCAAGGCGCAATCGCCGCCGGCACAGCGGCAGTCAAATCGGCGCAGCGCCGGATCTCCGCAGTCGATCTCCTTCTCAAGCACGAGATCACGCAAAACCTCGTCCGCTACAACGGCGCGCAAGCACGTGTCGCCGTTTACCGCAGCGGAGTCCGCGACCAAGCCGCCAAGAATCTGGACATCGTTCGCCAGACCCACGGATTTGGCCGACTCCCTTTGCTCCACGTGATTGCCGAGCAGCGCCGCTATATCGAAATTGAAACGGGCTACACCGATGTCTTGTTCGACGCCTACGCGGCCCGTGCAGCGCTCGAACAGGCCGTGGGCACAAGCCTGCCCTAAAGGAGAGAAGTCATGCAGACGCTGGAAAATAAGGGACCGGTTTTGCGGAGACCGCCTTGGCTCAGATTCATCGGTTACGGCGCGATTCTGGCGGCGCTCGCGTTGGCCGGGGTGTGGCTTGGCACGCGGCATCGCGAAAGGGCGAAACCCGCAACGCAAGATCCCATGTCCGCGATGAGCGGAATGGCGTCTCCGGTCAACGCGCTTCCTGCTGACGTGTCCGCTGGCTCGGCGGAACTGCAGATTGATTTGGCAACGGACGATCTCAAAAAAGCCCAAATTCGCACAGCCCGTGTGACAAAAGGGGTGACTGCAGCGACGCTTCGCGTGCCGGGGATCGTGAAGCCGAATGAATACCGCGAAGTTCGCGTAACGTCACTGGTGGGAGGCATCGTCAAGCAGATTCCCGTTGTCCTTGGGGATCACGTGAAGCGGGGTCAGCCGTTGGCCGTTATCTTCAGCAGCGAACTCGCGGAGGCGGAAACTCAGTACGTCTCCTATCTGGCCGAGTTGGAGGCCGAGCACAAGAAGCTCGTGCGCACTCAGAATCTGGTCAAGCTCGGAGCGGCCAGCCAGCAAGAGGAGGAAGAAGTGGCGGCGACGCATGCCGCGCACGAATCGCACGTGCGCGCGGCGCTCGAAAAGTTGAAGCTCCTTGGCGCAAACGACCGCCAGATTGCCGCGCTGAAGCAAGCGGAACAAATTGACCCGAACTTTGTTGTTCCTGCGCCGATCAACGGCGTTGTGCTCACACGTGCAGCAAATCTGGGATTGGTCGTAAACACGGCACAGGAACTTTTTACGGTAGTCGATCTGTCGAACGTCTGGGTCATGGCAAGTGTGAACGAGAAGGATTTTGCCACCGTTCGCGTCGGCTCCGCGGCGAGCATCACTGCTTCGTCCTATCCTGGGAAGGTTTGGAAGGGGCGCATCGCGTACATCCAACCTCAAGTGGACCCGACGACGCGGACAGCGCAAGCCCGCATCGAGGTCGTAAATCCCAACGAACTCTTGCGTATTGAAATGTATGTAGATGTCGAGTTCACATCGCCGAGTGGCGTAGGGCCGGTCGTACCCGAAACGGCCGTCCAGTCCATTGGTGACCGGCAGTTTGTGTTCCTTCCGGTAAAGGACAATCCAGGCAGTTTCCTATTGCGACAGGTGCGACTGGGTCTGGCAGCCAGCGGGAACTACTCAGTGTTGGAAGGACTGAAGCAGGACGACGAAGTTGTCACGGACGGCAGCTTTATTCTCAAAGCCGAAGCCGTGCGCCAGCACCCCGAATTGCGGTAGCCACTCGCAAGGGTGCCGGGTTGTGGCATTCATCGGAGCGAAGACCCCTTTACAGAAGAAGCGGGCGGATAAGGCGCAGGGTTCCCGCGTCATTTGGCGTGGCGTTTAGGCTAAGCACAACCGAAGGTGCTCTAAATGACGCGACCCACACCCACACGGAGCGAGCACAACAAGACCGCCGATTCCCAAACGTAGTACAGACGTAGAGACGTAGTATCAGTTGTGGTGAATGGTGACAAAAAGCGAATAAAGGGTGAATGAAAACTGAGCAAGTGACGCTCCAGATTTTGCTGCAATTCACTAGCTTCCTGCGCGCTGGATACGCTCAAAATGGATGGCGTTTCAACGCTGACTAGCGTGGAAGACATCTACTTGGGAGATTCACGCTTCGATCCATGGTTCGAAGAGATGAATCGCTGCAAGGTCACATTGTTCATGCATCCCACAGTTTTATGCAACCCCGAGGCGCGACCTTTTGGGGCGACGTCGTCGTCGGCTAAGGGCTTGTCGCGTTTCGCGAATCAGAGTAGATTCCAAGCGCGGAGATCGTGAATGGCCGCCACAAGAACGGGCGTAGGTTGTCGCTATCACAAGTGCCCTCGGGCCTCGGCGTGACCCTGCTAAATACCGCTGATGAGGAAGGATTGCTTTCGTATGACTCCTGCATTCCGCCTTTCGGTCGCGATTCCAGTCTTCAATGAAGAGACCGTCTTGGCGGAAATGCTGCGGCGAGTACGCATTGTGCTGGATGAGCTCGCCGGCGGACCGCACGAAATAGTGTTTGTGGACGATGGCAGCACCGATCGCACTTTCGAATTGCTCGAAGAAGCGGCGCAGCAGGACCCCCGTATCATTGTCGTCTCGCTTTCGCGTAAATTCGGGCATCAGGCAGCGCTGACAGCAGCTCTCGACCACGTCACCGGAGACGCTGCTGTGGTGATGGATGGCGATCTGCAAGACGCTCCCGAGGTTATTCCGCGATTTGTCGAGCTGTACAATCAGGGCTACGACGTCGTTTACGCGCAGCGAGTCCACCGCAAGGAAGCTTGGGTGTTGCGTCTCTGTTATTTCGTCTTTTATAGAATGATGTCAAGGCTCTCCGATATTCCGCTGCCGCTGGATTCCGGAGATTTCGGCCTGATCTCGCATCGCGCAATCGAGCAGTTGCGACGGATGCCCGAGCGTCACCGTTACCTTCGTGGATTGCGGAGTTGGGTAGGCTTCCGCCAGACGGGTCTACCCGTCGAGCGCGGGGAACGCCATTCGGGGAAGACCAAGTACAGGCTCTTGGGCCTGATGAAGCTAGCAGCAGACGGCGTGTTTTCCTTCTCGATTGTTCCGATCCGTGCGGCAGCCTTGCTTGGCGCTGCGGTGATGGTGATTTCGTTGCTGTATGTCTTCTATGCTCTCTATGCGAAGTTGTTTCTACATATATCTCCACAGGGCTTCACCGCGCTGATTGTGGCGGTCACATTTCTGTGCGGCGTGCTTCTTCTTGTTCTGGGAGTGATTGGTGAATACGTCGGCCGCATCTACGAAGAAACGAAGGCGCGTCCGCTGTATATCATCGGCCGCGTCGCAGGAGGGTACAAAGGCAGGACAGGAGATCCTGTGGCCGAGACAAGTCGTGCCGAGCGATTGCTGCAGCGCGAGTTTCGATCCTAACTCAGCGACAAATGTCATTTCTCCAGGCCGGAAACCATCCAAGATGAATTCCAGTCGAAACTTAACCTATCTCTCATCACCCGGCGAAGTCAGTATGGCCGAGCAGTGGTTCGAAATCGCTTCCATGGACCATTTTTGGGTACGTCGGCGATTTGAGGTACTCCGGCGACTGGCCGGAAGCCTGATTCCGAGCGCTCGCGAGATCGCTGAGATCGGATGCGGTCATGGTCTACTGCAGCGGCAGATCGAAGACGCATACGGGCGAGAAGTAACAGGATTTGACCGGAATGAATTTGCACTAAAAAAAAGTCTCAGCCGCCGCAGCAAAATTTGCTGTTACGACATTCACCAAAAAGATGCGTCATTGCACGAGCGATTTGACTTGGTGCTCTTATTTGATGTTTTTGAACATATCGCGGACGAGGAGCGCTTCCTCGCAAGCCTGAAATTCCACCTCGCTCCTGGAGGGAAACTGGTTGTGAACGTTCCTGCAGGCAAGTGGTTGCACTCAGCTTATGACGAAGCGGTTGGACACCTCCGGCGCTATTCGATCGGCTCCCTACGCGATGCGGCCGCGCGCTGTAATCTTCAGGTCACCAGATGGAGCTATTGGGGCCTTCCATTAGTACCTACTCTGGTGCTCCGGCGGCTCTGGCTGTTAGGAAAGCATGACAAGGAAAAAGTAATCTCAGATGGATTCAGCTCGCGAACCAAAGCCCTCAACCAATGGCTGGGGTTGATTGCTATGTGTGAACCGATTCCACAAAGACTTTTGGGAACCTCAGTCATGGCCGTTCTCCAGGCCGACGGCGATTGACACCATGACGCAAGACTTCCGAATGGAAGAACATGGGTGGTCTCGAAGGTACTTAAAACTAATCATCATCACATTCGTCCTGAACATGATTTCAGCAGCGCTGTTTATCGGCCTGATTAACCGTCCCGTTTATGATGATCCATATAACATGTTTGACGTTCAAAGCTATGCGCACGGCGGATTGTCCGTCGCAACTGTCCTCTCCCAACGAAATCCCCCAGGTCCCACGAGTTTCCTCTGGATGGCAGCCGGAGTTCGCCTGGTGGCGGGAGCGGAACTGCGTCACGCACGGATTGCTGCCCTACTAAGCTGGGTACTTCTTCTCGCTGGGATACTGATTGGTGCTCGTTATGGTAGTTTTCCGCAGATCTGGTACGGCGCCCTACTGGCCGCTCTAGTGTCTCCGCACGCAGTTATGGCAACCGCGACCGTACTCACTGAAGGTCCAGCGCTGCTTTTTGCGACACTGGGATCTCTGCTCTGGATCGAATCAGCCTCACGACCGACAGCCACTCCGTCCTTTCTTTGGCTGGGGATCCTTGGAGGCTTATCCATGGGCATCGCGGTCACATGCCGGCAATACTACTTAGCGCTGTTCCCAGCGGCTGCTCTAGTTGCCGTATTCCAATTACGCGGACGGGGCCCCAAAGAAAAACTGTTTCGGGCGCTTGGCATCGTGCTCTTCCTGGCTGTCGCGTCTGCACCCGTGATTCTCCTGATCATGGTATGGAGGGACATTTCAAGCCCGGGCATGGCCACGGGCCTGTCGTACAACAACTGGAGCGCCGGCGTGGGCCTGAACGTATTCAGGCCGATTGTGGCAAGTTTTTCTTCCTGCTTTTATCTCTTGCCACTGACCTTCCCGGTGCTTTGGCGTATGCGGCCTGCAGCGAGTTGGCCGGCGCTCCTGTTTGCATCGCTCGGTGGGATCGTGGCTGCCTGTCTCAGGTCTTCGTTACTTCAGCCGGGTCCCCTTCACGCACTCGTTCGGGCGGCCTCACGACTCCCGGCTGGAGATTTCATCCTCTTCGGGCTCATTGCCGGTTTGACAATCTACAATGCAATCGCAATGGGGCCGCTCCTCTGGGAGAAACGCGATATTGTAATGTCCTGCCCTCCCCTGCTTTTCGCGTTGCTGACAGCAGTGTTCTTCGTTGTGGAGCAGCTGGGAGTCGGGGGCAACCTCCCCCTCTATGATCGATATCTTCTTCAAATCGCGCCGTTCTTGGGCGTTATCGCCTTCACGCTTCTTCCGCAGTTAACCTCTGCGCGATTAGTGGCATTGACGGTGATGGCTGCGGTTAGTCAATTTATGTTGTGGCACTACGCCTTCGGCAGTTGAAATCCTCTCGCGACCAGACGTCGTTTCTTGAGGGCATAGCGGGTTATAAGTACCGTTACCATTTGTGCGATTCTAGTCTGGAGGAAGTAACAATTTTTTCACTCACGACCTCAGAGCTTTCCCTAATTCCGAGTGGCCGCAGTCGAATCTTTAAGGTAAACTCCTTAGAATGTGTATGCCACGAAATCTACTTGTTTGGATGGCGACGTGCATACAAGGAAGCGTCAATTCCTGGCATACTGGGCGATGTTTAGCACATCCCGCAGACCGGTAGCTGGAGTCTTAGTCCGAGGAGAACCCGTGCGACTATTGGTTTCTATTTTCTGCGCTTTGGTGTTTTGCCTATGCTTGACCGGCGGAGCTTGGGGCGATAGCGTTCCAATACAGAACGCTTCGTTTGAGACCACAAATCCGCTTGTTGCCTCATGTGCGGGCCCAGAGACGTGCCTGTTCAATTTCGGCCCAATACCGGGATGGTCAACTGCTGGGGCGGGCTCGTTTGAACCTAGTTCCTCCTACTTCAATCTGCCATTGCCTGATGGCAGCATCCTCGCTTACACCAATGGCGGCAGCCTCTCGCAGACTTTGACCGGAATTTCTCTGCTGGCCAACTCGACCTACACGCTGTCGGTTGATGTTGGTCGCCGGTTCGATGTGCTCGCTGCCAACTATTCGATATTTCTATACGATGGCGCAAGCGTTTTGTGCACCACCAGCGCCTCCAACGGATCCATCGCCGCGGGATCATTTATTGACGCAACTCTTAGCTGTACTACGGGTGCCAGCGTTCCCTCAGGATTTTTGGGGATTGTGCTGTCTGGCGATGGGCGCCAAGTCGATTTCGATAACGTCCGATTGGATGTAGTCTCGACCCCAGAGCCGAGCGTTTTGGTTCTCATGCTTACTACTTTGGGTGTCGCTGGTCTACTCTTTGCGCGTTCTCGGCGAAATCATAATTTGCAAGTCGCTTCGTCGTAGCCGATTGTCCTTGTCTCCCGCGGTGAC
>Ga0137403_10006901_pt1 | contig 12922 bp, 12 predicted proteins | sample CZOMad2_1_16fung_FD_122057 | JGI IMG/M metagenome (GOLD analysis project Ga0137403, IMG submission 122057) | Vadose zone soil fungal communities from Angelo Coast Range Reserve, California, USA - CZOMad2_1_16fungal (Hybrid Assembly) | ecosystem: Environmental > Terrestrial > Soil > Vadose zone... | reverse complement strand
GCCTCTTCATCGAACGCTTCTCCAGCGATTCGGGCAAACCTGTCACCGGCATTTCTCCGGATGCGATGCGGGTTCTTGTGAACTACCACTGGCCGGGCAATGTGCGCGAGCTGCAAAACATAATGGAGCGCGCCTGTGCATTGGCTGAGGGGTCCATCTTAGAGGTGAAAGACATTCGTCTGGATGCCGATCGCGCGAAGCCTTCTCAGACCGCCAATGGATTTCTTCCGGAAGGCTTCACACTTGAGCAATGGGAAGACGAAATGATTCGCGAAGCATTGCAACGTAGCCACGGCAACAAGAGCCAGGCGGCGCGGTTGTTGGGTCTCTCGCGAAATGCCTTGCGCTATCGGTTGTCGAAGATCGGTATTCCCGACGAAGCTGAGGCGGAAGGCGAATCAAGCCTCTAGACGGTTTGGAGTCCGGTGGTTGAAATCCACCACCTCCGGTGGAACCCAGCCAGGCGAAGCGAAAAAGCGTTGTTTCCGAGCCTACACTCCCCTTCGCTTTGTCTTTTGCAATCAATCACTTACGAACAGCACGGAATCTCGGATTTTTGGCCCCAGACCTGCAATATCACTGCTACGGGGCCAGCGATTCGCGACGGCTCCGCTAGCGAGGTGGGGTCATGAAAAGCACTTTCACAAAACTAGCAATGGCGGCGATCACGCTCTTTGCCGCCGCGAGCTTGATGGCGCAAGTGGATAGCGGCCACGGGGTCGCGCGTATCAGCTTGATTCACGGCGACGTCTCGACGCAGCGCGGCGACTCTGGAGATACGGCTGCTGCTGCTCTCAACGCGCCCATCGTCACCGGCGATAAGATTTCCACCGGCGACAACGCCCGCGCGGAAGTGCAACTCGATTTTGCAAACATTCTGCGTCTCAACGGACACTCACAGGCGAATATCGCCAGCCTTACGGAAAAAGAAATTCAGATCCAAGTCAGCCAGGGCTCGGCCACCTACACGGCCTTCAAGACCAGCGAGATTCGCCCCGAGGTCGACGCCGCCAACCTATCGGTTCGTCCTTCCAAAGGGGACGTAAGTTTCCGCATTGAGGCGATTTCCCCCGATGAAACGGAAGTGACGGTTCGCAAAGGCGAGGCGGAAGTTTCCACATCGTCGGGTAGCCAGCAGGTGCGCAAGGGCGAGATGATCGTCGTTCGCGGCAGCGGCGCCGACGCGCAATTTAAAGTTGAAAATGGCCGCGATCGCGACGATTGGGACAAGTGGAACGATGACCGCGATCACCTGATCCGCGATGCCGAAGGCGTTCACCGCACCAGCCCTTACTACACTGGATCGCAAGACCTTGACGCCTACGGGCATTGGACCGAGATGCCGGACTACGGATCGGTTTGGGTCCCTTCGGTATCGGTGGACTGGGTTCCGTATCGCGACGGCCGCTGGGTTTGGGAGCCGTACTACGGATGGACGTGGGTTTCGTATGAGCCGTGGGGTTGGGCTCCGTATCACTACGGACGCTGGTTCTATTCGGGCGCGTCGTGGGTATGGTGGCCAGGACCGGTGGGCGGCTACGGACGCGGATTTGGATATGGTGGCGGCTACTATCGACCGGTCTGGGCTCCGGCGTACGTTTCATTCTTCGGATTCGGCGGTGGCGTCGGCGTAGGAGTTGGCTTCGGGTCCTTCGGCTGGTTGCCGATTGGGCCGTGTGACTCGTTCCGCCCGTGGTACGGAGGCCGTTACGGTGGACGGTTCAATCAAGTCAACGTCACCAATATCTACAACAACGGTGGGCGCGGTGATCGCTTCCGCGACGAGGGTTTCCGTGGGGAAAGGCCGTTGTATCAAGGCCGCGGCAGACAGTATTCCAACCTTCGCTTGGCTGGAACCGATCCGCACATTCGCGGAGCGATCTCGGCTGTGCCGGCGGATCACTTTGGTAGCGGACGTGTTGCGGCGAGAGGAATCGATCCTGGATCGTTCCGCGAAGCGAAGCTGATGACCGGGAATCTTCCCGTAGTGCCGACGCGGGAGAGCCTGAACGCTTCCAACCGGGCGGCCTCTTCGGGGGCTTTCCGGGGCGCCCAGCAGCAGCGCTTCTTCGGGACCAATCGGTCTGCATCTTCTCCGCAGTCCTTTGACCGGCAAGCTGCGCAGGTACAACAGTCCATCCAGCGGGATGGTCACTTTACGCCAATCCGCAGCGGCGAATCCGCAGGCGGACGCAATCTTCCTGCGAACGTCCAGGCGGGCAACAATGCGGCCACTCGTGGTGCGGAGAACTCGAGCTTGCAGGGTCGTGGCCTCGGAAGTCAGGGACAGAGGATTCAGAATCCGGAACGCGGAGCCTCCTCGCCCGGTCAAGCGACGAATCAATCAGCCCGCTCTGACGCGAGAATTGGCGGAACGGAGCAGCAGGGATGGCATCGGTTCGGTGGCCCGGCAGCGGGACCCGCACCGGATCGTGGAGGTGCGGGAGATTCTCGCAGCACTCCGATGAATCGCGGTTCCGTCTCGCAACCGGAGTCGCGCAGTTCGGGCCGCGAGCAGACTCCTGTGCGCGGTACTGGAGCCAGTGTGCCGAATAACGGAGGCGGATGGCAGCGCTTTCCGTCGTCCTCGAACCGCGGCGCGGCGCCAGTGGATCGCGGGAACGCCGGCAATAATGGTCGGGCAGAGCCCAGCAATAATGGTGGCGGGTGGAACCGCGGGCCGCGTCCCGAGCCATCGAACCCCGGTAACGGCAGTACCAATGGCCGCACCCAGTTCCCCAGCAGCGGAAGCGGTGGATGGGATCGCGGATCTCCTCAGCAATCGCCACGGAATAGCGGCTCGCCGGATCGCGGTTCGGCGCCGAGGGGCGACTATGGACGCGGAGGGTCCCGGCCCACATTGGACATGAGGCAACCGGTGGTTACGCCTCGGTCGCAAAGTCCTTCGTACGGCGGCGGACGTATGGAAGCACCGCGGCCTTCAGGGGGAGGCGGACACAGCGAAGCGCCAAGGCCCTCCGGCGGGGGCGGCGGACATCCTTCGGGTGGCGGCGGGGGCGGGCACAGCAGCGGAGGTCGGCCTTCGGGAGGCGGACACCGCGGCTAAAGTATCGTCTCCAGGATGCGGTCGCAAACGAACGAATACGAGCCCACCGGTCCCCAACGGTGGGCCTTTCTTACGGGACTTTTTTCATCTACCGGCATTCCGTTTACGAACATTTACCTCGGTTGACTGACTCTTTACAGCACGCATCCGGGAAGGGTGTTTCCATAGAGTTGGGAGTTCTGATTGCTTCCAGATTGGTTGGCAGGGGGAATTCGTCTTAAGGGAGTGGATTTATGGATTCGGGAATCGTTGTCCAAATATTTCTCGGCATTCTTTGGGCGCTAGGATGTGCGCTGTTTGTGACGTTTGTTTTGGAATTCCGCGACGACGGGTCTGCGCACCCGAGCTACCACCCGGCTGGCCAGCCTGCGGCTAAACCGGCATCTAAGGGGACTACGAAGGGAATTGGGATGGCGAAGGTCGCTAGCAAAAATTCTACAAGCCCTTTGGAAGAAAAGCCCTGTGCTCGCGAACACCAGCTCTACGCTAAGGCCGGGAGCGGCAATGCCGGATGAATCTTTTCCGCATAGCAGCCAGTTAGCGTTCTTCGGGTCCACAACCTCTATCTTCATGCCGTCCGGGCCCTTAGCTCTGAGGACAACGCAGTTCTTCCTCTTCGCTCTGCTTGCGGCTGCCCAGCTCGCGACGGCCCAACAGGGACCAACGATTTCAGTGAACGTGAAAGTTGTGACTCTGCCGGTGACGGTGCGGGACAAACACAATCAAATTGTCCGAGACCTGACGGTAGCCGACTTCAATCTTCTCGAAGACGGACATCCACAAACCGTTCGCTATTTCAGTCAGGAAACCAACCTTCCGTTGACGCTGGGCCTCCTGGTCGATACCAGTCTGAGCCAGAGAAACGTTCTCGACGAAGAGCGCAATGCCAGCAAGCTGTTTCTCGATCAAATGCTGGTCAACGAAAAAGACAGTGCGTTCCTTATCCATTTCGACCGTGAAGTGGAGCTGTTGCAAGACCTGACACCATCCAAAGAGAAACTGCAAAAAGGATTAGAGTCCCTGCAAACGCCAGCAAACGACCGAAGCGAACGTGGCGGCGACAGTTCCGGTTCACCCGATTCTCGTTCATCCGATTCTCGTGGCGGCAGGATGGGTCACGGAGGAGGCACGCTGCTCTACGATGCGGTCTTCCTGGCGTCGAACGAGTTAATGAAGAAACAGCACGGTCGTAAAGCTCTCATCATCCTGTCGGATGGAGTGGACCGGGGCAGCAAGGAGTCTCTGGAAAGCGCCGTGGAGTCGGCCCAAAAGGCGGATACGGTGGTGTATTCAATCCTGTTTGCGGATCGCCATGAGGAGAACCGGGGCTTCGACCCTAATCGGGGAGGAAGAGGTGGGGGCATGGGCCGGCGGGGAGGTGGTTGGCCGGGTGGTGGCGGAAGCTGGCCGGGCGGGGGTGGTCCTGGAGGTGGTGGAGGGGGCGGTCGGGGTCGTTCGGAGGAATCCCGTCCGGACGGCAAGAAGGTTCTGACGCGGCTCTCCGTCGACACAGGCGGCCGCATGTTCGAAGTCTCTAAGAAGCTGGCGCTCGATCAAATCTATGACAGCATCGCCGAGGAGCTGCGCACGCAATACAGCCTTGGGTACACCCCCGATAAAAGCAACTTCCAGGCGGGCTACCACAAGATTCAATTGACCGTGAAGCGCAAAGATCTAACTGTACAGACCAGGGATGGTTACTATGCGGAACAGTGATCGGACTTCGAAGCATTGGGTGTGCTTGGTAGACTGTGGAGTCCTCGATACGGACGGTGGCATCACCGCACTCTGCCAGGAAAGCATCCCCCACGCATGGGACTTCTCGATCTGGGAATTGTCGTTGTTTACCTGATCTGCATTACCCTTTTCGGACTGCGTTTTCGCAAGAAGCAGCGCTCGCTCAAAGACTATTTCCTCGCCGATAAGAGCATTCCCTGGTGGGCGATTTCGCTCTCGATTGTTGCAGCGGAAACCAGTACGCTGACCGTCATTAGCGTTCCCGGTCTGGCCTACCAGACCAACTTCACGTTTCTCCAGTTGGTTCTCGGATATCTAGTTGGGCGCGTTGTCATCAGCTTCGCGTTCATCCCGCAGTACTTTCGCGGAGATCTTTTCACTGCCTACCAGTTGATCGAGCGGCGTTTCGGGAAGAAGCTGCGATCTCTGACCGCCGGGCTGTTTCTGGTTACGCGGGCGGCCGCAGAAGGCGTCCGGATTTTTGCGGTCGCGATTGTAGTTGGTATCGCCCTTTCCAGTTATCTGGGTAAGTTCAGTGATTTTGGACGGGATCTCGCGGCGATCGGTATCGTCACCGTCTTGACGCTGATCTATACCTTTGAAGGCGGGATGGCAGCGGTGATCTGGACTGATGTGATCCAGACTTCGATTTACGTTATTGGAACAATTGTCGGGTTTTTCACGATCCTGCACCTTGTGCCCGGAGGATGGAGCACAGTGAGTGCGATGGCGCGGGATGCGGGCAAGTTTCGCGTGTTTGATTTCTCCTGGGACTTCTACAAAACCTACACCTTCTGGTCCGGTGTACTCGGCGGCGCGTTTCTCACGACCGCCAGCCACGGCACTGATCAACTCATCGTACAGCGACTGCTGGCGGCGAAGACGATGCGCCAGTCCCAACTCGCGCTGCTTGCCAGCGGCGTCGCCGTGTTCTTTCAGTTCGGGTTGTTCTTAGTGGTCGGCGCCATGCTGTTTGTTTTTTACCAGCTGTTTCCGCCGCTCATCGCATTTTCCAAGACGGATCGCATCTTCCCAACTTTCATCGTTACCCGCATGCCACATGGAGTCAGCGGATTGCTGATCGCCGCAATTCTCGCTGCCGCGATGTCGAACCTCAGCGCAGCGCTGAATTCGCTCTCGTCCACCACCATTCTCGATTTCTACGCCAGACTCCGCCCGAATGTGCCCGAAAATCGCTTAATGTTTCTTTCTCGCGCGGCCACGGTCGCCTGGGGAATCGTTCTGTTCGTTCTCGCCACTGTCTCGCGAAGCGGCGGCAAGGTTGTAGAACTGGGCCTCGGTATTGCATCGGTCGCGTATGGTGCGTTGCTCGGAGTTTTTTTGTTGGGAGTCCTGACAAAAAAAGCGACAGAGTCCGGCGCCATGGCCGGAATGCTGTGCGGATTCGTGGCGAACATCTACTTTTGGCAGTTCACGAGAGTGCCGTTTACATGGTACGTGGCGCTGGGCAGCATTCTAACTTTCGTGGTGGGTTATGCGAGCAGTCGAGTGCTCTCCCGGATCGTGCCAGCGGCAAAGTAGCGCACCGGTCATTTTGCACTCTCCACTTACGCGCTCCGATTACGCGGTTCGAGGCTTTCGTGTGCCTTGGCGCCTGCAACGAGCGTCGGCTACTTTTTCTTGGCCAATTGCCTCACATAGGCCACCAGTTTCTTCATGTCATCAGCCTCGATCCTGTCGGCAAATGCCGGCATTTTTCCCTTACCTTCGTTGATGACCTTGATGAGCGCGGCGTTGGTCTGTTTCTGAACTTCCGGAGAGCGCAGGTCCTTGGCCTTCAAGGCCTTTCCGGCCGTGGTAGCGCCGCTGCCGTTCGCCCCGTGGCAGAGTACGCAATTCGTTTTAAAGATATTGGCGGCATCGCCCTGAGCTTGGGCAATGCCTGGAAGAATGAGGCCGAGTGCCAGGACTGCGAAGTTAAGACGGGAAAGGGTCCCTTGCATGTGTGCTCCTTGGAAGTTAGCTCGACTGTAGTCAGCCTGTTGCCATTTTAATCGGAGATGCCTCCATCGACCTAGGCACAAGAGTCTTACCGGCGCCGCGCTGGGAATTTGCTGGCGGAGCAGGGAAGAGCCAAGTAGGAACCTTGGGCCCACTCCAGGTGAGATTAACCGGTTCCACCAGGGCTTCCGCGATGAAATAAGCAACGCTTATCCCTGCCATAGATATAACTTTTAAGAAAAAATCCGATTACTCAAAAGAAAACTATGAGTTGGACTGGGGGGAGGGGTCTGCGTAGTCTTGGCACGCTGGGTAGCAGAGTCGTGTTCTGGCCGTGGAGCGAAGCACCCCAGAGCTGAAAAGAGCACGGCCACAAAGATGCATCGATTCTCTCTGTAAAGGAGCAACGCAATGGCGTCTGTTCGACAGGAAGGAACGTATTTAGGATCCACCCTGGCAGGGTTCACTGCTTTCGTTGCGGGCCTGTACAACGGTGGAGGTCTGGGTACAGTAGTGACCTTGGCGGGCGCAGCCCTGCTGGTTTACGCCGCTGCTGGGTTTTACCGTCTGAAGGCGGCAAGGTAAGGCAAGCCCGTGAAGAAGAACCTGCTTTACATCCGCAAAACCTTATATGACGAAAAGGAGACCCCTGTGAAGCTGATCGGAGTGCTACTGGTGCTGGTGGGGTGGTTGCTGCCCGTACTGACTTTGGTGTCGGTGCAATCCACCGGCGCCCGCCTGTTCTTGAGCTTGCTGGGAATCGCGATTTCGCTGGCGGGAATTTTTGGAGTCTTGAACAAGGCGCATCTCAAGGATGCGGTCTGGAAGAAGGCTTAGTTGCCCGGGCGTAAGAATGCTAACTCAAAGGGGAAAAACCGAATGCTCCAAGGAGATGCAACGATGAAGTCCGGTGAAAGCCTGAAGCGATATTTGTCGGCGGTCGCGATACTGCTGGTGTTGTGCGGGCTTCCCGCTTGGGCGCAAACCGCAGCTCCGGCTGCCGCCGCCCCGGCTGCCGCCGCCCCACCGCCTGCCCCGGGGCCCGCGATGGACGTACCGTTGAACGTGAAGGCGGCGCAACCTCCCTCGACGGATGATCTCGCCAAGGGCGACCCCGGCGGCACTAAGACCGGTACGGTCAACGATGTCGTACCCGCCGATGCTACTAAGGGAGTGACTCTGGCGGATGCCGTCAATCAGGCCGGGCAGAATCGTGTTGCCATCAACTTCGTGTGGACTCTCGTTACCGGCTTCCTTGTGATGTTTATGCAAGCCGGGTTTGCCATCGTCGAGACCGGTCTGTGCCGCGCTAAGAATGCCAACCACACCATGATGATGAATTTCATGGTGTACGGCTTCGGCCTGTTCGCGTACTGGGTTTGCGGGTTTGCTCTACAGATGGGTGGGGTGGCTCCCTCTGGGACTCTGGGAGGGGCATATCCCCTGAACCATGAGTACGCTCTCCCTCTGCTCGGTAAGACTTGGGGCCTCTTCGGAATGCACGGGTTCTTCCTGAGCGGAGCGAGCTACGACGTAGCTGTCATGGTCCTCTTCTTGTTCCAGATGGTATTCATGGATACAGCGCTGACCATCGTTACGGGAGCGGCAGCCGAGCGCTGGAAGTACGCAGCTTTTGCAATTTCTTCTGTCTTCCTGGGCGCAATTACCTACCCCGTGTTCGCGAATTGGGCGTGGGGAGGTGGTTGGCTGTCGCAACTCGGCGCCAACTTTAACCTCGGCCATGGCTATTGCGATTTCGCTGGCTCCGGTGTAGTCCATGCTGTTGGAGGCATGACGGCACTGGCCGTCTCCATGATTGTCGGTCCCCGTATCGGCAAGTACACCCGTAACGGAACGCCCAACGCTATGCCTGGGCACGACATCGTCATCGTCCTGACCGGCTGCTTCATTCTGGCCTTCGGCTGGTTTGGTTTCAACCCGGGCAGCACACTCGCGGCATCCGGAAACGGTGCGCTGCGCATCGGCTCGATTGCCGTCAATACCATGCTAGCGGGTTGCACGGGCTCGTTTGGCGCGCTCCTTTATATGTGGATGCGATACGGAAAGCCGGACGCGTCCATGACCGGAAACGGCCTTCTGGCCGGACTAGTCGCGATCACCGCTCCGAGCGGATTTGTCAGCACGGTCGGATCGGTCATCATCGGCTTCGTTGCCGGGTTGCTGGTTTGCGTCAGCGTGGAACTTGTGGAGCGCGTGCTGAAGGTCGACGATCCGGTTGGCGCGATCTCTGTTCACGGTACGAACGGTCTTTGGGGCGTAATCTCCGTTGGCCTGTTTGCTGACGGGACATCGAACTACGGAGGCAGCTGGAACGGAGTCGCCGGTTCCGTGACAGGACTGTTCTACGGCGGAGGCGCTGGTCAGTTGGTAGCGCAGTTCATCGGCGTCGGAACGCTGCTCGGCTTTGTGTTCGCGCTCTCGTACATGGGGAACTGGGTCATCGACATCATCGTTGGCCAACGTTCAAGTGCGGCGGACGAACTCGAAGGCTTGGACATTCCAGAGATGGGTGCTCTTTGCTATCCCGAATTCGTGTTGAAACCCGATGCCTTCGGTAGCGGCAGCGTGAAGGCGGCTTAACGATGCTCGGAATGGGAACTTCCCTAGGAGCTTCAATGTTGAGCATTGCCAACGTCGGACAGCCGGGGTTGACGGAACATGGCATCGCGCGAATCAGCGCCTTGCCCGTTCCGGCCGAGGCCAAGGAATCGTTCTGCGAAGGTCTCGCTCATTTTCAAGCTGGCGATCCGGGAGCGGCGCTCGCGTCCTTCTCCCGGAGCGTCGAGCTGGCTCCGAAATTTGTGGAGGGGCATGTTTTCGTGGGGCTAGCCAATGCCCTAACCCACAACATCTATCCGGCTATCGATCATCTCGAGTTGGCCACACAGCTCGAACCCGATAGCTTTGCGGCGCACTACACATTGGCGCAACTGAGTTTTAAGCTACGTATTCCGGAGAAGGGCTACCAAGAAGCCAACGAGGCCTTGCGTTGTACCAGCAATTTGGAACAGCGTGCCATGCTGACCCAGTTGCTCAAAGAAGAGCGGGCGCGAGAGCGAAATGGCATAGCTCGCCCTTCGTTTAGCAAGAAATTCAGTGCTCCCGTTTTATGGATGACGGGCAGCGGGTTGGCTGCCGCGCTTGTTGCGTTATTCCTCCATATCCGGTAGTGGCTCAGGTAGGATTGAGACGGAGGAAAACATATGCAAATGCTGATAGACGCTCTTGCGCTGCAGCGTATTCCGGTGGCCTGCGCTGTCGTTGTGTGCCTGCTGCTGACAGTTTGGGGTCATGCGCCTGTCCTGCCCGTAGTGGCGGGTTGCGTCATTGCGGTCGGAATTGCTGTGCTCCGCGGTCAGTCCAAGCCTACCTTTCCCGGAACGAAGTAGCGACTTAAGAGCAGGCGGAAGCCGTTATTGAGGATGAAGCAGTGAATACGTCCCTCCAGATTCTCCTGTGCGTAGCCGTAGTGATCGTGGCGGCGAAATTCGCTGGGAATCTGACAGCTCGGATTGGTTTGCCTCTCGTCCTGGGAGAGCTGCTGGCGGGCGTGGTCCTGGGTCCCACGGTTCTGAATATCTGGGCCATACCTTGGCTCACGCAGGCGACGGGGCCAGATACAGCGTCGGTTGCGACCATTTTCAAGATACTGGCCGACCTCGGCGTTGTGGTGCTGATGTTCATCGCGGGGGTTGAAACAGACCTCACCATGATGCGGCGTACTGTAGCGCCCGCGTTTTGGGCGGCTACAGGCGGGGTCATCTTGCCCATGGCGGGCGGGTATCTCCTGTCGCGGAGCTACGGATTTACGGTGGCTGAAGCCATTTTTATAGGAACCATCCTGACGGCCACGAGTGTGACCATTACCGCGCAGTCCCTCATCAATCTGGGCCAGCTCAAGTCCAAGATCGGGTCCACAATTCTCGGCGCAGCGGTGATTGACGACGTGCTCGGCTTGATTGTGCTCTCGGTTGTGATTGCCCTAGCGCCACTCATGGCGCACACGGGCCTCGCTTCGTGGAGCGGGCTCTCGATCACCTTGGGACGCATGGTTGTCTGCCTAGCGGTTATCGGCCTGTTAGGGCCGATCTTTGCCAATTGGGCGATGAAGTACGCCGCGCGCCTGCACGGAAACCACACCGAGGTCGCCGTAGCATTGGCAATGGCCCTATTCCTTGCGTTTCTGGCGCAGTGGGGAGGCGGAATGGCGGCGATTACAGGCTCTTACCTTGCGGGTCTCTTTATCGCCATGACTCCGGAGCGCGAAAAAGTCGTCGTGGACCTCCATCCGTTGCTTAATTCGTTTTTTGGACCGTTATTCTTTGTTTCGATTGGCATGGAAGTCAACGCCAGGAACTTGGGCGGGCGCGTGGCTTTCTTTGCCCTGATCCTAACCATTGCGATCTTGGGCAAGATCGTGGGATCGGGCCTCGGTGCTTATTGGACGGGGTTCACGCGTAGGGAATCGATCGCGGTTGGCGTGGGAATGATCCCGCGGGGTGAAGTCGGACTCATCACCGCGAGCTTAGGCTTGGCGGCGGGGCTAGTGACCCGCCAGGTCTATACTGAGGCTGTAGCATTGGTGCTTCTGACGACTCTGATTACACCTGCCGTTTTGCGCTATGCCTTTCCCAAGGCAAGTGAGCCCTTAGACGGAGAGGGAATCACGACGCTATCTGTAGCCTAGCCCGGCGAACCTCTATACGCCTGTGCGTTTGGTATACTTCGAGAGTTCGTCCACGCGATGGCGCTATCGTCTAGGGGTTAGGACGGAAGATTCTCAATCGAATTTTGGGCCGCCAAAACCACTGGCGGCCCTTTAGTTTGTTTGGTTTACCTTTGCCAGCCTTTGCCCTGATTTGTGGGATAGGGTAAACATAGGGTATACAAAATTGGGTAAACTGCCCCGCCTGCCGTGCAACTCCCTACGTACTCTTTCCTAGGATCGAGCTGTGCCCCAAACTTTGAAAATTCAAAGTTTGGGAGATCAGCATCAATGGCGATGGCGAAAGCGCAGAAAACAAGAGCAGCAAAACCCAATGACACGCCCCGGCTTAAGTTCTCATACCAGCGGAAGGAAGTCACCGAAGAGCAATTAGACAAGTGCATCCATGACGTCCGCATGGCCGCCCGCAACGACCATACGTCGGCGAAGGCCTTTGGCAGGGCGCTAATCAAGCTGCGAGAGTGCATGTACAAGCACGGCCAGTTCACGAAGTGGCTTCGCGCAAACAGCATTGACCAAAACCGCGCAAGCTACTGTATGCGTGAGTCGCAAGGCTTGAGAAAGAAGACAGTGGCCCCCAAAAATGACCCTCTGCAAAAAAACATCCAGTGGCAGTTGGGGGAGATGTACAAGCTAGCCAACAAAAAAGATTTGACGCTGGATGCTATGAGCGCACACGCGATGGAAGTCGTGCATAGCATCTGCGCGCGGGCCGGGAGGATGTCAGACTGGCCGATGCATAGCCCGAAGGATGAGAACGTTGCGCAACTGCTAGCTTCCCTGAAGAAATCACTGGACAACTACTTGGTTGCGTTGTTCGAGAAGAAGGCCAAGGCGGCAGGCAGTAGCGGACGATAGGACTCTGGCACGACTAAGGATTTACACCATGCGAAAACCACCTGTTGAGTACGCCATAAACTTCGAGGCTGACGAGCCTTGGAACCTCGAAAATGCGTATCAGGTTTTGCCCGCAGGCAAGAGAGAAACGGGCCAGTTGCCAAACCCGTTTGGCGTGCCGCTGTTTGACGTGTTCCAAGTGACGACGGGGAGTTGGAAGAGTCGCAGGGAGAAATGGATATTGGAAGTCGGTATCAGAGGCGAAGAGGGTCGCGCCAGTGACGTGGCCGAAAGTGATGCTGTGCAGGTTGCCAGTTTCCCGAATCAAGCGCATTTGCAGGAACTGCAAGGCCGCAACAGCGCACTGAAAGACGGCACTGACGGCACCAGCGTTTTTGACCCAGTGCTGTGTGAGGTTAGTTACGACTGGTTCTGCCCCAAGGGCGGCAGCATACTGGACCCTTTCGCGGGCGGCACTACGCGCGGGATTGTGGCTGCATATCTCGGCTACGAATATACCGGCGTCGACATCAGGCAGGGGCAGGTAGATGCTAATCGCAAACAGCTTAAAG
>Ga0137403_10006900_pt1 | contig 12927 bp, 11 predicted proteins | sample CZOMad2_1_16fung_FD_122057 | JGI IMG/M metagenome (GOLD analysis project Ga0137403, IMG submission 122057) | Vadose zone soil fungal communities from Angelo Coast Range Reserve, California, USA - CZOMad2_1_16fungal (Hybrid Assembly) | ecosystem: Environmental > Terrestrial > Soil > Vadose zone... | reverse complement strand
TCCCCTTTCGGGTCCTGGAAATGGACCCCGATCTGGTACGTTCCGCCAAAGCGGGCGGAGAGCCAATCTCTTTTGGTGATGGGACGCGGCCGGAAATATTGCAGCAAGTGGGTATCGAAAAGGCCCGCATTTTGGTTGTCGCGATCTCCGATCCAGCTGCCACGGCGCGTTTGGTGTCCCAAGCTCGCCGGTTAAGGACCGACCTCTACATTATCGTTCGGACCCGCTATGTGGCGGAGATTGATCATCTCTACCGGCTTGGTGCCAATCAGGTCATACCCGAAGAGTTTGAGACGTCCGTAGAGATTTTTGCCCGTGTTTTGCAAGAATATCATATCCCGCGCAATGTGATCTCGCTTCAGGTGGATCTGATCCGCAAGGAACACTACGGTACATTGCGTGGCATCCGGCTTCAGGGCAAACAGCTGGATGCGCTGAGTCAATTTCTCGTGGGAACCACAAGCGATATCTTTTCCATCGTCGAAGCATCATCTGCCATCGGCAAGAGCTTGGAAGAGATCAACCTGCCCTTGCGAAGCGGGGTGTCCGTCATCGCGGTTGTTCGAGACGGCAAATCCTACCCCAACGTTGGCAACGACTTTAAACTAGCAGTCGGCGATCTGCTCGTTCTTTTGGGTGGGCACAAGGCCTTGGATGATGCCGCGCAGATTCTGAATCCGGCCGGCGACAATCAATCTTGAAGGTCCTTTTAGCACTGCGGTTTCTTTAAACGGAAACCCGATCTAAAGTCTTTTTTGGTTGCAGACTCCTTTCTCGGTTGCCTTGCAAGAAAATTTCCTTGCGGGCATATTTTTTCTTGCTTTTTGTTTTCTTTGGTGTAGCCTTGCGATTCGATCCTCCGATTGACGGCGAAGAATAAAAGTGATCATGGGCGATCTCCAACGCGTCCGAATCCCAAATTGAAAACAGATTCATGGCAGCTTTAGACGACAATCTTCGAAAGGTTCCTCCGCAAAACCTCGAGGCCGAGTCTTCCGTTTTGGGGGGAATCTTGCTTGAAAACGACGCCGTTAATGTAGTTTTGGAATTGCTTCGCCCGGAAGATTTCTATCGCGAATCTCACCGCAAAATTTTCCGCGCCATGATCGAGCTCACGGATCGCAGCGAACCGGTGGATCTCATCACCCTGAGTGAGTGCCTCAAAAATCGGGGCGAACTTGACGCGGTGGGAGGCAGCGCCTACTTGGCTTCTCTGGCTGATTTTGTCCCGACAGCGGCCAACATCTCTTACTATGCGCGTATCGTGCGGGAAAAGGCGATCTTGCGCAGTCTCATCAGCACGGCAACAGAAATTGCTACGCGGGGTTATGAAGAGCAGGGCAACATCGACGAGTTTTTGGACACGGCGGAGAAAGTGATCTTCGATATATCGGAAAAGAAGATCAAAGCGTCCTTCATCGCCGTCGGGGATATGATCAAAGACACGCTCAAAACAGTCGAGAGGCTGTATGAGCGCAAAGAGATGGTCACCGGGGTGCCCACCGGGTACGAGGATTTGGACAAACTTACCGCCGGGCTTCAGCCATCCGACTTAGTCATAGTTGCTGGTCGACCCAGCATGGGCAAGACCGCTTTCAGCCTCAATGTCGCCACCAACGCAGCTTTTACGGGGGTGGGAGTTGCGGTTTTCTCACTCGAAATGGCCAAGGAGCAGCTCGTTCTCCGCATGCTTTGTTCCGAAGCCCACGTCAACAATTCCAAAGTTCGCTCCGGTTATTTAGCAGAACGGGATTTTCCGAAATTGGCAAACGCCGCGGGGCGGCTCCACGAGGCGCCGATCTATATCGATGATACCCCGGCGATTTCAGTGCTCGAGCTTCGCGCCAAAGCGCGGCGCTTGGTGCGTGACCGGACGAAGAAAGTCGGGCTGATCGTCATTGATTACCTGCAGTTGATGCGAGGCATGGGAGCCGCGTCAAACCGCGAACAGGAAATCTCAGAAATCTCGCGCTCTTTAAAGGCCTTGGCCAAAGAATTGACCGTCCCGGTCATCGCCATCTCGCAGCTCAACCGGCGGGTGGAGGATCGCGGCGACCGGCGGCCCATGATGTCCGACCTGCGTGAATCGGGCGCCATCGAACAGGACGCCGACGTCATCATGTTTATTTATCGGGACGAGGTTTACAATCAGAACTCCGAAAAAAAAGGTATCGCGGAAATTATCGTTGCCAAGCAACGCAACGGACCCATCGATACGGTGGAGCTGACCTTTCTCAACGAGTTTATGCGCTTTGAGAATTATACGCGGCGTGACGAATTCGACTATGAAGAGGCGGACGAAGCATAGAATTTAGTTCCTGCGGTTTCGGGAATTACGCCGCCACACTCCCTCGGCTCCGCACAAAGTTCACCATTTTTACGCTCATCACGATTTCGCGATTTTGGTTCAGCACTTCGACAAAAGAGCGGATAATGCCGCGATCCGGCTTGGATTCGGAGCGGCGGGTTTCCAAAACCGTTATGCGAATCGACAGGTCATCGCCCGGGAATACAGGCCTATCCCATTTCAGCTCATCGGCGCCAGGGGAACCGAGGTTCGCAATCTTGGATAGGTAATTATCCGTGTATACCCGCATCATGAGCGCAGCGGTATGCCACCCACTGGCGATCAAACCGCCGTAAATACTCTTCCTCGCCAGCGCCGGGTCCGTATGGTACGACAACGGCACAAAACGCTTGCCGAAGTCGAGGACTTCCTGTTCCGCGACGCCAATGGAACCAAACTCATGTACTGCCCCTGCAACATAGTCTTCAAAATAGCGATTTTCGGGCGAAGGAAAACTGCTGCTCATCTTGGTCCTGCCAAAGTTTTTCAAGTCGGTGGGTGGCACGCTAAGATTCGTTTGGTTTTCGTGACGATATCGTCCGCGCCCAAAATGTCACTGATGATGGCTGCGGCATCTGCGCCAGCTTGCCAAACCTGCTTGACGTTGTCTTCGGTGATTCCACCAATGGCAACGATGGGGATGGTGACTGTTTCACGAACTCGGCGCAGCATCGCCGGCCCGCGGGCGCTGTAGCCGGTTGCTTTCGTTGTGGTCCCGAACATCGGGCCGAAGCCGATGTAATCGGCGCCGCTGCGTTCGGCTTCTCGTGCCTGTTCCAGTTCGTGGGTCGAGACGCCGATCATTTTGTCACGCATCAACTTTCTCGCGGCGTGCAGGGGTAAGTCCTCCTGTCCGAGATGCACGCCGTCAGCCTCGCATGCAAGCGCGATGTCCACGCGGTCGTTGACGATCAGGCTGCAGTTATAGGACCGCGTGAGCCTGCGCGTGACAAGAGCGAGCTGCAGGAAGTCTCCGGCGGTCATCACCTTGGCGCGCAATTGAAGAAGCTTGATTCCGCCTTCTAAAAGCTCGCGGAGCACGGTCTCGGTGGCGCGGCCCTTGGTTTGCTCGGGATCGAGAATGGCGTAAAGCGGCGGCGGCTGGAGCCTTCGTGAAGGCTGAGGCATAAAGCGGTTAACCTCGATCCGACAAAACGTTAGTCCTCAAATGTGTGTTAACGGCGATCCCGCACGGCAAAGCATCAATGAGCTTTATTCCTTGTCCTTGCCCACTGGAAACGATGTCGGATCGGGGTTAACTGCTTTCTCTCTTGACCTCAATCCGCAGGTCGACGATCTTCTTGCGCAGAGTGTTACGGTTGATGCCGAGAATCTGCGCCGCGCGAATTTGATTCCCACGAGTTTTTTTGAGCGTCAGCTCAATCAACGGCCGCTCGATTCTTTCGATCACTAATGAGTAAAGATTATCCAAATCCACGTCGCCGGTTCGGCGAAAATAGTCTTCGAGCTTGTGGCGGATAATCTCTTCGAGAGACAATTGATCCACCTCCAGGTTAGAGACCCCGGGTTTGTTCTGCAGGGTGAAGTCTTTGGGAAACAAGATGGGGCCAGAGGAGAGCACCGCCGCTCTGATAAGGGTGTTCTCCAGCTCGCGAACGTTGCCGGGCCAAGAGTGCTCTTCTAAAAGTTTCTGCGCTTCCGGAGAAATGCCAGAGATCTGAATCCCCATCTCGCGGTTGATCTTGTCGATGAAGTAGCTGATCAAGAGTGGAATGTCACCCTTACGCTCACGCAAAGGCGGCAGGTAGATCGGGATCACTTTGAGACGAAAGTAGAGATCTTCACGGAAGCGTTTCTCTTTGACCGCTCTCTCTAGGTCTTGGTTTGTGGCTGCCAGAATCCGAACATCGGCCTTCAACACGTCCCTGCCGCCGATACGGCTATACTCGCGATCCTGTAAGACTCTAAGAAGTTTCGTTTGCAGCTCCAGTGGGATATCGCCGACTTCGTCGAGGAAGAGGGTTCCCGCCTCGGCTAACTCGAATTTACCGATGCGCCGATCCAAGGCGCCGGTGAAGGCGCCCCTTTCATGACCGAAGAGCTCGCTTTCCAACAAGTCACGGGGGATGGCTGCGCAATTGATAGGGACAAACGGCTGATTCCAACGCGGCGAATTATAATGAATCGTCTTGGCGACCAGCTCTTTGCCCGTGCCACTCTCCCCCTGAATTAAAATCGTGGCGTGAGTATCGACCACCTGCCCGATGGTCTTGTAGACCTTCTGCATGTTGGAGCTCGTGCCAATGATATTGACGCCGGGCTCAAAACGTTTTTTCACTTCTTCTTTGAGCTCCCGGAAGTCCCGGCTCAACTTGCGGCTATCGATGGCCCGTTTGACTAGCACCAAGACCTCGTCAAGATCAAAGGGCTTGGTAATATAATCAAAGGCGCCGTTCTTCATGGCACCGATGGCATTGCGCATAGTATTCTGGGCGGTCATCAGGATCATCGCCGTATCGATGCCCGCTTCTTTGATTTCTTTGAGCAACGCTAGGCCATCGGCATCGGGCAATTTAATGTCCATCAGTGAAACGTCGAAGTGTGTTTCGGTGAGTAACTGGCGGGCCGTGTTACCATTGGCCGTGGTTTGCACCCAATAGCCTTCGTTTTCGAGGGCCTTCTTCAGCACGAAGCGTAATGATTCTTCGTCTTCCGTAACCAGGATCTTTCCCTGATCCATAGTGCTAATTCGCCACCACCAGAGAAATCCTGAAGGTGGTTCCTTTCCCTTCTACGCTCTCGACGCGGATGAGCCCGCCGTGCTCCTTGACGATTCGATAGCAGACCGCGAGCCCGAGACCAGTTCCGCTGTTCTTCGTGGTAAAGAAAGGGGAGAAGATATGGGGCAGGTCTTCCTCTTTAATTCCGACTCCCTCATCCTCGATGTCCACCCAAATCAGCCGGCTGCGATCGCTTCCTTGACCACGGATGTGAAAGTCGGTTTCCACCCTTGTCGTCACGGTCAAGGGGCCGCCTCCGTTCATCGCTTGAAATGCGTTTTTCACCAGGTTGAGAAAAACTTGCGTCAGTTGTGCTCGGTCGCCGCGGATCGGAGGCAGGCTGGGATCGAAGCGTTTCTTGACAGTGATGCTCAGCTCGTCCGCTGCTTGCGTTTCCAGCAAGAGAACGTCATCCAAAACCTCGTGGATATTTACGGGCGTGAGTTCCAGTTTTGTCGGGCGGGACAGATCAAGAAGCTGCTCGATGAGTTTGTCCACTCGATCGACTTCGCGAATCATGATGTTGGCAAATTCCAGCAACGATGAATCGCGATCCAGGGAGCGTTTCAGCAACTGAGCGGCGCCCTTGATGCCTCCCAAGGGGTTGCGAATTTCATGGGCCAGGCCCGCAGCCAGGGTCCCGACCATGGCTAAACGATCCGCCCGTTTGAGATCTTCCTCTAGTTCTTTCCGATGCTTCAGATCCCGTAGGACGAGAATGCTACCTAGAAAATTGCCGTGGCGGTCTTGCAGGGGAGAGACCGTAAGGCTGACCGGCACCTTATGTCCCCAACGCGTCACGAAATCGCCTTCCCCCCGCGTGCTTTCTTGCCGTGGCGGCTGACTCTTCTTGACCTGCTCGATGAGCCAATGCTCCCGCTTGAAGAGTTGGATGACGGGCTTTTGTATAGCTTGAGATGCAGAAAGCTCGGTGAGCATCTCGGCAGCTTCATTGAAGTAAGAGACCTTTCCATCCCGATCCACGGTGATGACGCCGTCTTCCAGGCCGGCAAGAATCTGCTCCCAGGAGATTTTGGACGGTGACTGCTTGGGGTGAAGGTTTAAGACTTTCATGCGAGAAACATGCGTGAATTCGGAAAATCATAGCAAATCTACCTCAGCAAGCAAACGCACCCCGGCGGCCCTCGGGCCTTGCAAATGCAGCCGTCGCTGTGGTAAAAAATTCTTACACTTTAGGAGTTTACACTCGAAGTGGGCTTTGCCCGCTTTTTTTGTTTTTGGGACTTGGAATTCCGATGGATCCGACCTTAACGCGAGTCTGGCAGCTCGCGGCCCCGCTAGCCGAAGGCGAGGGAATGGAGATTGTGGATATCGATTTTCGGCACGAGGGAAGCCGCGGCGGGCGAGTGCTGCGGCTGTATCTGGACAAAGAGGGCGGACCCAACATGGATGACTTGAGCCGGGTAAGCCGGCAGTTGAGCGAGCTGCTGGACGCGGAAGATACGATTGATGGTGCCTATACCCTGGAAGTTTCATCCCCGGGCATCAATCGCCCGCTCAAGAAACCGGCGCATTTTGCGCGATTTGTCGGCAAGCGAATTCGCGTTCGCACCCGGGATTTGATCGATGGCCGGAGATCGTTTCTGGGAATTCTGGGCCAGGTCGTGGAAGACAGTGTGATCTTAACCCAGGAAGGGAAACGCTATCAGATTCCATTCTCCATGATTGAAAAGTCGAATTACGAGCACGATTGGAGCGCTTAATATGCAGCAGGATCTCAATCGAGTCATTGAACAAGTAAGCAAAGAAAAAGGCATCGACAAGTCCATCCTCATCAGCGCTTTGGAAAATGCCATGATCTCCGCGGCCAAGAAGACTTTCGGTCATCAGCGGAAGATCGAGGCCCAATTCAATCCTGAGATCGGCGAGGTGGAGCTCTTCGAGGCCAAGACTGTGGTAGAAAACGTGCAAGATCCGGCCGTGGAGGTGACCCTCCAGGAAGCTCGAGAGGCTCTTGATCCGGATGCCGAGATCGGCGATGAGCTCCTGAGCAAACTGGACTCGAGCATGTTCGGCCGCATTGCCGCACAGGCGGCCAAACAAAACATTGTCCAACGCGTTCGGGATGCGGAGCGGGAGATTATCTATAACGAGTTTAAGGGGCGGGAAGGACAGTTGGTCAATGGCATTGTGCAGCGCTTCGAGAAGCGTAACATTATTGTGAACCTTGGACGCACCGACGCCATTCTCCCAGAAAAGGAGCAGGTGCCGAGGGAACGCTATCGACAGGGGGACCGGATTCGAGCCTACATCGTGAGCGTGGAGATCACGAGTCGCGGGCCGCAGATTGTCCTGTCGCGCACCCATCCCGGCATGCTCACAAAACTTTTTGAGCAGGAAGTTCCGGAAATCTACGAAAGTATCGTCGAAGTTAAAGGCGCGGCGCGTGAGCCCGGAGGCCGGGCGAAAATCGCCGTCGTGTCCAATGATCCCGACGTCGATCCTGTGGGGGCCTGCGTCGGCATGAAAGGGACTCGGGTTCAGGCGGTGGTTCAGGAGTTGCGCGGCGAGAAAATCGACATCGTTCACTGGATACCCGATCAAGCCGAATACGTATGCCGCGCCCTGGCTCCGGCAAAAGTTTCTAAGATTATCATCGATGACGACGAACACAGTATGGAGGTTATTGTTCCCGATGATCAGCTCTCGCTCGCCATCGGTAAGAAAGGCCAAAACGTGCGCTTGGCGTCGCGCTTGACCGGCTGGCGGATCGATGTGCGCAGTGAAGCTGAGGCTGAAGAAGAGACACGCCAGGCGCGCCAGTCGATCGGCGCTATTCCCGGCATCAACGACATGGTCGCCGAGTTGCTTTACCAAGCCGGATTCAAGTCTGCCGAGGAAGTGGCTGACAGCGAATTGGAAGAGATCCTCGATGTCGAAGGCGTCAGCAAGGATAAAGCGGAGGCATTATACAAGTCCGCCAAGGAATACGTAGCCGAGAAACAGAAGAAGGAGCAAGAGGCGCAAGCCGCAGCACAAGCAGCGGCGGCCGCTGTCAGCGAAGGGCAGCCGGTGGAGGAAAAACAACCCCAAGAATCCTAGGTGCGCCTTTGTCGAAACGAGGCCATCGTCCGCAACGGACATGCCTGGGCTGTGGTGCGAGAGAAGAGCAGAATAAATTGATTCGCCTGATGGTTGGGGAGCAGGGTGAGCTGAAAATCTCTCGGTTGGCTAACGGTCGGGGCGGGTATCTCCACCCGGCTGGTTCATGTTGGCAGGCCTTTTTGCGGAAAAAGAGTCTTTATCGGGCATTTCATGTTGAAATTGGCAAGGACGTTCGGGAAAAAATAATTCGAGAATTAAGGGAGCGATACGGGGAGTAAGAGATGGGAAAAACGAGAGTCCATTTACTGGCTAAGGAGCTTGGAGTCGAGACCAAGGATCTCATCGCCCAGCTTGACAAGCTGGGAATCCGCGGCCGTAAGGCTCAGAGTTCTCTGGAAGATGATGAAGTAAATCGTCTTAGGGCCGCTTTAGCAGGACAGGAAAAGCCTCAGGTTCACGTTGGCGAAGAAAAAGTCGTCGCTGACCGTGTGGTGACGGCAGGGGATGAGAACCTTGGAGAAATTCAGGCTCGGGAAACGGTGGTGGAGCGCAGAGTTCGAGCCAATGTCATTCGCCGCCGTACCAGCCGGGTCGAGGTCGTTCCGCAAGCGGCTGAGAGAGCCGAGGCAGAAGTCGAGCCCGCTCCGGCTACCGAAGAAGCGGCAGCGGCGATTGCACCTGCCGAGGAATTGCCGGATCAGCTTGAGCCTCAAATTGAAAATCCGGATCAGCTGGCCGGTGAGATGGAGGCGGTTTTTCAGGAAGAACCGCCCAGCGGCGAGGAAATGACAGCTGAAGCCGCGCCTCCAGCGCTGCCGGTCACAGAAGAACCCGTTCCCACCGCGGCCGTAGAAGCAAAGCCGGCACCTGTTCAGGAGGCGCCCCGCGGTGCACGGATTCTTGGCCGCATCGATCTTAAGCGAGCAACGAGAGTCGAGCCGGCGCCGACACCCGTAGCGCGGCGTCCGGTGCCCGGCGCGCCGGCTGCGCCCCCAGTGGTGCAGACAGAGGGTCTGAGACCTGCTCGCGATGGCGAGGCAGCAAAACCACAGGGGGCTGAGGGGGAGAAACCAGTCAAGGCGGGCCGCCACAAGAAGCGCGTCGTCAAGAAACAAGATGTCTTGGAGTTTCGAGAAAAAGAGCTTCGCTCCGGGCGTATCCCAAGGAAGAAGAGGGCGCTTCCTGGCAAGGAGCAAAGAAAAACCGAGATTACTGTCCCCAGGGCAAGCAAGCGCGTTATCAAGATTTCCGAAGTCATTACCGTCGGTGACTTGGCGCGTGACATGGGCGTCAAGGCTGGAGAGGTAATTAAGAAACTAATGGGGCTTGGCATGATGGCGACGATCAATCAGGTTTTGGACGCGGATACCGCGACCCTGATCGCTTCGGAGTTTGACCATCAAGTTGAGAACGTCGCATTCGACGCTGATAGCGCTCTTGAAGTCGAGCACCAGGTGGAAGAACAGGAGACGGCGCTGCTGCCGCGGTCGCCGGTGGTCACCATCATGGGCCACGTCGATCACGGAAAAACCTCATTGCTCGATGCCATTCGCAGCACCAATGTGACGGCTCAAGAGCATGGCGGCATTACCCAACATATCGGTGCGTATCATGTGCAGGTTGATGGTCGCAGTGTGACTTTCTTGGATACTCCGGGTCATGAAGCGTTCACCGCCATGCGGGCCCGCGGTGCACAGGTGACGGATATCGTCGTTCTGGTGGTGGCGGCGGACGACGGAGTTATGCCGCAGACAGTGGAGGCGATCAACCACGCGCGCGCCGCTGAAGTGCCCATCATCGTCGCAATCAACAAGATCGACAAGCCCGACGCCAACCTTGAGCGGGTGAAAAGAGGGCTCTCGGAATACGGACTCGTATCGGAGGACTGGGGCGGCGATACGGTTTTTGCGCCGGTGTCGGCCAAGACCCAAGAAGGTATTCCTAATCTCCTCGAAATGCTTCTGTTGCAGGCGGACATCCTCGAGCTTAAGGCCAATCCAAATAAACTTGCCCGCGGAACTATTGTTGAAGCCAAGCTCGATCGGGGGCGAGGACCGGTGGCGACCGTACTCGTGCAAGAGGGAACCTTGCACGTTGGTGATGCTTTTGTCTGCGGTGTTTTCTACGGCAAGGTGCGGGCGATGGTCGATGATCGGGGACATAAGGTTGACGCGGCTCCGCCGTCTTTCCCGGTGGAAATTCTCGGCCTGCAGGGTGTTCCACAGGCTGGAGATTCTTTCGTCGCGGTCACCGACGAGGCAAAGGCGCGGCAGGTTGCCGAGTATCGCCAAAGTAAGCAAAGAGAGACCGAGCTGGTCAAGTCGAGTAAGGTTTCCCTCGAAGAACTTTACGATCAGATCAAAGCGGGCGACGTGAGGGAACTCCGGGTCGTCCTCAAAGCTGATGTCCAGGGCTCCGTAGAAGCTTTAACGGAAGCTTTAAGCCGGCTTTCCAGCGCCGAGGTCAAGTTCCGAGTGATCCACGGTTCCGTCGGCGGTATTACCGAGAGTGATATCTTGCTGGCGGCGGCCTCCAATGCCATCGTGATTGGCTTCAATGTGCGGCCCGAATCCAAGGGTGCCGCGTTGGCTGCTAAAGAAGGCGTCGACGTTCGTTTGTACACGATCATCTACGAAGCGGTGGCTGATGTCAGGGCGGCGATGGAAGGATTGTTGGAGCCGACTTACCGCGAGCAAATTCTGGGGCGCGTTGAAGTTCGCCAGATCTTCAATATCTCCGGCGCGGGTGCGGTTGCCGGCTGCTATGTCGCTGAAGGAAAAGTCCAGCGCGGTAGTTTAGTGCGGTTGCTGAGAGATCAGGTGGTCGTGCACGAAGGCAAGCTAGGCAGCCTGAAACGTTTCAAGGACGATGTCCGTGAGGTAGCCGCCGGTTACGAATGCGGTCTCGCCATCGAAGGCTTTCAGGATGTCAAGCAGGGGGATGTGGTCGAAGCCTACGAGAAAATCCCGGTGATAAGACGGATCGCGACCAGTGCCGGGGGACGAGAAGCATCGCATGTGAGCAGGGGATAAGCGATAAGCCGACGCCATTACGAATCATCCGCCGCCTCAATGGTCGTGGGGGTTCTCAAGCTCAACCTTCTGCTACCCGAAAATCACTCCTTGAAGGGGAAGCGAGGGGTGCTAAAAAGAGTCCAGGCGCAGGTGGCGAAGCAATTTAATATCTCCGTTACTGAATGTGGCGACCAGGATCTCTGGCAAAGCGCGGTCCTCGGCTTCGGCGTGGTCGGCACAAGTCAGCCAATCCTAGAAGCGACGCTCCAGAATGTCGTAGAATTTGTCGACGCTATGGGGTTAGCCGAGGTGGGACGGGCCGAGACCGAGTTCTATCACTGCTGACTTCACTAGTCATTGCGCATGGATTACCAACGTTCGGATCGTGTCGGAGATTTGCTGGTGGAGTTGATCGCAGAATTACTGAGGAAGGAAATCCGCGACCCTCGTGTCGGGCCGGTTACGATCACGGCTGCCAAGGTCAGCAAAGACCTTCGCCATGCGCGGATCTATTTTAATCTTTTCGGTGGCCGAGAGAACAAGAAAGAAGTGCTGGCGGGCCTGGCAAGCGCTACTGGATTCATTCGTTCAAAGATCGGCAAACAATTGAAGCTCCGATTTGTCCCAACCATCGAGTTTTTCTACGATGAGACTCAAGATGAAGCCCAGCGGATCGAAGATCTCCTGAAACAGGTCAAGCAATAGCGCTTTCCTTTCATCAATTTATCATCAAGGCACAAGCGTCGTTACGAAGAGCGATATCGTGGTGGATAGCGGTCTCCTGTTAATCGACAAGCCAGAAGGCCCCAGCTCGGCCCAAGTGGTGCATCGGGTCAAGGTTCTGTTGGGCGCGAAGAAGGTCGGTCATCTAGGTACCTTGGATCCCTTTGCTTCAGGATTGCTGCTTTTAGGAATCAACGAAGGAACCAAGGTTGCTGACATATTCCTGGGCGCCCCTAAGAGCTATCACGGTATTATGGCATTGGGAGTGGAAACCGATTCCCAAGACGCCACCGGGACTGTTGTGCAAGTACGAGCGGTGCCGACTATAGGAAAAGTTGAACTGAGAGATCTGGAACAGCAATTCTCCGGTGATCTGCGTCAGGTGCCGCCGATGTTTTCGGCGTTAAAAAGGGAAGGTGTGCCTCTCTACAGGCTGGCGCGCCAGGGCAAAGAAGTGCCGCGCGAGCCCCGGTCCATCAGAGTTGAAAAGCTGCGACTGCACAAGTTGGGCAACGATGAGATTGAAATTGAGGTGACCTGTTCTCGTGGAACTTATGTTCGGACTCTGGCGGCCGACATGGGGAAATTTCTTGGTTGTGGTGCACATCTGAAAAGCCTTCGCCGCATCGCATGCGGTCATCTGACGATAGATCAGGCGGTGACTTTGGACGAGCTTGGGCGGCTCGATCCAAGCATGGCGGCTCCTCTCTTGTCTTTGGAAAGAGCTCTGGACCATCTTCGGGCGATTACCTGGGAAAATCAATTGCTGTCTCGACTCCGACTTGGGCAGCAAGAAATCTTGAGGCACCTAGATAAGCCGGTAGGGGGCGAGAAGCTGGCTCGCATCCTTGATCCTCGCGGCGCGCTGGTTGCTTTGGTGGAGTGGATTGAAGATGTCCCGCAGGGCTGCTGGCGGCTTATCCGAATATTCAAGGTATAGTTTTTGGTTCGTTTTGCGATGATTTACTCTGGTTGACATCCCCTTTACCAATCGGATAGTTTTAAGAGTCTGGAGCAAAATCTGTAAAGGGAGAAA
>Ga0137403_10006899_pt1 | contig 12928 bp, 11 predicted proteins | sample CZOMad2_1_16fung_FD_122057 | JGI IMG/M metagenome (GOLD analysis project Ga0137403, IMG submission 122057) | Vadose zone soil fungal communities from Angelo Coast Range Reserve, California, USA - CZOMad2_1_16fungal (Hybrid Assembly) | ecosystem: Environmental > Terrestrial > Soil > Vadose zone... | reverse complement strand
CGCCCATACGGAATCGTTTCCGGGCTGATGAACTGGAAGCACCTCAAAAGCGAATTCCGCTCCGGGACCTGAAACTTTTTCCCGAAGATCGTAATTTCCACGAGCTTTTCATAAGGCCGAAAGGGTTCCGACATGACGAGTCCTGTTCTCCGCGTACCAGCCTGCGTCACCGAACTACTTCCCCTGCACGGGACACCGGGCCAATCGCTACAGATTTATCGACTCCTCAGAGTAATCCGCAGCCTCGCGCCCGCACAACGTTCCGTCTTGCCCGCGTTCCCAATCTGCCACGGGGGTAAAATTGCGACTCTCGCGCCGACGTCATAAACTGCCTCCCGGCCAGCGACCACTAGAGAAAGGGGCAGAGAGTCTGCAATCCGGTCTAGGAGGCGGATCGGTTTTCGAATAATCTGACTAGTCAGGACTAGGTCAGCATTCGAGTGGAGTCCCCATACAATTCTGATGAGCCAATTAGCTCGGAGAGCGACCCCTTACGAATCGAGCGAAGCAAAATCCACTGACTGTAATAGTGACAGTCAAGATTATTATCTGACGCCAGAAGGACTCCAGATGCGACCCGAATGCACCACTCACCGAAATCGGGACATCGTTAGGAGCTTGCCAGGCGGCCCAAGTTCCGCCTAAGAGTAGGCCCGCCATCGACGCACACACCCAGGCTAGCGCGGGAAGCCTTAGCAGCGACATTGCACAGCCGCTGGCGGCAGCCACTACTATCGCAACAAGGTACCATTTACCGATGCTGACATACTGGAGTACGGGTGTGACGAGCCAATACCGATAGAGGAGCGCAATTAGAAGAACGACGATTGATGTTTTGACGGTGCTTTTCCTAGGCATGCTGCTACCCTGATGTAATTAGACACCACCGAAAGCTGAAATCGTCAGATTGTTTTGGAGGATGTCTGATAAACGATCTTTTTGAACAAGTGGTTTACTTTTGTACTCACATTTTCCTTGACTTTTCTTATCCCCATGGTACACTAGCTTCCAGGTAATTCTGCGCTCAGTATGTGAGTTTCCGATCTTTCCAGCCTCTTCCCGCGCCCTTTATCTAAGTTGCTTAGAATCAACACTTGCAAAATGCCCCAAATGAAGGCCACTAACTATCTTTAGAATCAACACTTATGCGGCAGCCCGCAAGTGTTGATTCTAAGTCACTTACGGAAAATCTAAGTCCTTTAGATGCAACACTTACAAAAAACATGGGGGTGGGGCCAAGTACGGTTAACCAGGAATCCGTCTAAGGATTCCTGCTCTGAAGAGTACATCGCGGCGGACAGCGAAGGGTTCTCTTCTTCCCGCAGGTCACGAACACGGGTCACGGGACACGGCCTGTTCCTGCATCGTTCGCCACCAGCTGATAGCTGACGAACGCGAACTGCTTCCCGTCCGGCGACCATGACGGTACATTCATCGTTCCCTGCCCGCCAAACAGTTTGGCCAGCACGGTGATCTTCTTGTCTTTCAGTGTCATCATGCGCAGCATCACGTTTTTGTTCTCCGGATGGCCTTTGACGCTCGCGTCAAACGTCACGAATACGATCTGCTGCCCATCCGGCGAGAGATGCGGGAACCAATCATTCTCCTCGCCGAACGTGATCTGTTCCTGCTCACTACCGTCCGCGCGCATCCGCCAAATCTGCATGTGCCCGGTGCGTTCGGAATTGAAGTAGATGTATTTTCCGTCCGGCGAGTATTCCGGGCCGTCGTCCAATCCCTTGGCCGTCGTGAGTTGCTTCTCTTCCCCGCCGCTGGCCGGAATCGCGTAGATGTCGAAATCACCATTCCGTTCGCCGACGAACGCCAGCGTCTTCCCATCTGGCGACCATCCGTGCCAGTACGAAGGCGATTTCTGCGTGATGCGCCGAGGCGCGCCTCCGCCAATCGGCACGATGTAAACAAGCGAACGATGCTCCTCCTGCGAGTTGTCGCTGATTACTAACTGCGTGCCGTCCGGAGAAATACCATGGTCGTTGTTGCAGCGAGTTGCGAACCCTGTGTCCAGAACTTGCGGAGTACCGCCTGTCGCCGGGATCTTCTCGATGCGCCCGTTTCGATTGAACAGAAGCGTCTTTCCATCCGGCATCCAGTTGGGCGCCTCAAACCGCTCCGGAGCAACATAAATCGCAGTTCGGTCCGTGGAATTTACCGTGATCACTTCCAGCATGCTGTAAAGAATGTCCGGTTCGCGAACAAACGTCGTCGGCCGCAAATCAACATTCGTGAATACAGCTTTTTCCACAACGTCCTTGTCGTGACTGCAAAGCCCAATCCCGACGTAAAACGGCTCCTTCAATTCGAGCCGCGGTGATCCGCCAGCCACTCGAAATATACTGTCGTCATACGCGAGCCACATGGTGAAGTACGGACCGCGCTTTTCAATCCGCAGCCGTTTAGGTGACCAAGTGCCTGCTTGCACTTCGTGCGTGAGTGCACCCTTCTCGTCCCGGTATTGCAGCGCGGTCATCCCGTTTCCATGAAGCGTAACGTCAACATACGGCGAATCCGCATCCAGGCTTTGCCGAACCATCAGCATCGCCTTGCGATGCTCCTGCGCGCTAGTGCCGATGAAGGAAATGTCCGCCGTAAGAGTGACGTCTCCAGACATTTTCTTCCACGTGAATTGGAACGCGTCTTTGCTAAACCACACGTTCTCGCCACTCGCCGCCATCGTGTAGCTTCCCTTTGCGGCGGCGTACTCCGCGGAACCAGGATGAACGACTGTTCCAACGTCGCCGCGGCCCTCGAAGATTCCGATTTGCGAAACAGATTCTGCCTCAGTCTTTGAGGGAATGTGTGCACTAGAGAATTCCGCCCTTGCTCCCTTTCGCGCAACGAGTACTAAGAAGGGGACGCCAGCGACTAGCATCAACCAAACGATTCTTCTTCGATTCACGGGGAACTCCTCCAGCCGGCAATTCGGAAGGGGAACGTTAGGCCGACCTAGGTGGATTGTCAATTCCGTTTACTTCTTGTGGCTAGTCGATTTTCTTCGCGCCGCTCGCGGACCGAGTGTTCGCGGTGATTTCCCTTTTCCTTCCACGCGTGCTATCTTCGCGAGTTTAGGGGGAGTTCCATGTCAGTCAATAAAGTCATTCTCGTCGGCCGTCTGGGCCGCGATCCGGAAACGCGCTACACCGGCGGCGGCCAAGCCGTCGCAAATTTTTCTGTCGCCACGGATGAATCGTACAAAGACAAAAATGGCGAGCGCCAGAAGCGCACCGAATGGCACAAGATCGTCGTGTGGGGCAAACAAGCCGAAATCGCCCAGCAATATCTCAAGAAGGGTTCGCTGATCTTCATCGAAGGCCGCATCCAGTCCCGCGAATGGCAGGACAAGGAAGGTCAAAAGCGCACCAGCTTTGAAATCGTAGCCACCAACTTCCGCATGCTGGGCGGCCGCGCCGATGGCGCTGCGGCTGGCGGCGGTGGCGGTTCACAGGTGCGCTCCGGCGGCGACGACATGGAAAGCCACGCCGCGCCCGCCGACGATTCCTACGGCGGCAGCGGCGGAGGTCACGCCCCCGCCGGCCCCGAAATCTCCGACGAAGATATTCCCTTCTAACGTGCCGAACACTAATCGTCAGCTTCGTCTGCAATCGCGCCCGAAAGGGCTGCTTGCTCCCGGTGATCTGCAACTTGCTGAATCCCCATTGCCCGAACTGAAAGATGGACAGGCACTTGCGCAGGTGAAATATCTTTCGATCGATCCGACCATGCGCGTCTGGATGGTCGCAGATACCTACCTTCCCATTGTGCCGATCGGTGAAGTCATGCGCGCCATTGGTTTTGCGGAAATCGTCGAATCGCGCCACCCCGATTACAAGAAAGGTGACCGCGTAACGGGCCTCACGGGCCTTCAGGAGTACGTTGTCATCGATGCGTCCGCGAAGAGCTTCTTCCAAAAGTTGCCGAAGATTCCCTTCGTCTCGGACACCGTTTTTCTCGGCGTGCTCGGCACCAACGGGCTCACTGCTTTTTTTGGCATGGAGATAGCCGCGCCCAAGAAAGGCGAAACGCTCGTGGTCTCCGCCGCCGCCGGCGCCACCGGCAGCATTGCGGGGCAAATCGGAAAAATCCACGGCTGCCGCGTCGTGGGTATCGCCGGCACTGATGACAAGTGCGCCTGGATAACCAAGGATCTCGGCTTCGACGCCGCCGTCAATTACAAGCACGCGGACTGGAAAGAAAAGCTCGCCGCCGCCACTCCCAACGGCATCGACATCGATTTTGAAAATGTTGGCGGTGAAATCATGCAGGAAGTCGTGAACCGCATGAATCTCCACGGCCGCGTTGTTGTTTGCGGCTTCATCTCCGGCTATACCAAAGCAGAACCCAACATGGTCAGCCTTGGCACAGTAATCGTGAAGCGCCTCCGCATCCAGGGCTTCCTAATCCTTGATTACGCTTCACGCTTCATGGAAGCTGCAACGCAGCTAGGTCAGTGGAAAATGTTCGGTAAATTGAAGGACCGCGAAACCATCGTGGAAGGACTCGAAAAAGCGCCCGATGCCATCAACATGCTCTTCACCGGCGGGAATACTGGAAAACTAATCGTCAAAGTTTGAGCAGGTGCCCAATTCGCGGTTACTTACCGTGGGCCCCCGTGTTTCTTCTGGAGATCGAGATTTTTCAGAAACTCTTCAAACTTTGGCTTCTGCTCCGCCGTAAGAGTGGCACGGATCTGATCCCGCCCCTTTTGGCGGACCTGATCGATCTGAGCATCCGTCTGATCACGGATCGTTTTCACTTCGGTGTGGCGCTCCAATAAGATTGCGTCCACCTGTTGACTCTGTGCGCTCGTCAGGCTCAACGCCTGGGTGAGCTGTTCCACCCTCTGCGCCCGCCTCGCCGGCTCTGGCAGAGGCGTATTGGCCGCCGACACCAGATGATGCTCGTACGAGTAGCCCACTACACCGCCCAGTGCCGCGCCTAGAAGAAATACCACGCCCACCCAGAGAGCGGCCTTCCAAGTTGCCGACATTTCGCTCATCGCTTGTTCTCCTGCACGGGAACGAGCACATCATCCTGATTCATGGGCGCAGGCCACTCAAAGAGCGATTCCTGCGCTGCCAAGGTGGCCGCTTGCTGGTTCGGCGTCGTGAGCGGCCGTTCATACAACCAGGTGGTCGCTATCAGTAACACGGCGCCTGAAGCCATGGCCAGGCGCGAAGCAAACTTCGGAACCGCGAGCCATGTGCTCGCCGCTTCGGTCAATTCCCTTTCACGCGCGCCGATAGCGGCCATCACGCGAGTGGCAAACCAGGGCCTCTCTATCCCGGCGTCCGAAGTTACGCCCTTGAAAATTTCCCGTGTTGCTAGAAGATCTCTTGCCGCTTCCAGACAGCTCTCGCACGCAGCAACGTGGGCGCGCTCCGCCGCCGGCAAGTCCTGGATCAACTGATCAACAGTTACCGCTTCAAGCCGAACAGCCGCGGATTCTTCCAGCAAATCCCGCAACTTCCCGCACTCTACGTCTCGCTTACTCAGCAGGTTCCACATACCCGCCTCCTCAATGCCTTGCGTTCTTCCTCAATCTCCGCGCTTCTTGGCCTGGCTTACCACCTTGCGCCGGGCCCGAAAAAGCCTGACCTTCACCGTGTTGCCGTTGAGATTCAGAACTTCCGCAATCTCTTCGATGGAATACCCTTCCACTTCCTTCAGGATCAGCATCAGCCGGTCGCGTTCATCCAAACCTTCCAGCAGCCTTTCCACATTCTCGCGAGCTTCGATCTTCTCGCTGATGTCCGGACCGGGGTTCACTTTTTCCGCCGACGTCATCACCTGCCGTGCTTGCTCTTCGCTCAGGTCGGACTCATATACCAGCGGCCGAACTTTTTTCTTCCTCAACAGGTCCCAGCACTCGTTTACCGTAATCTTATACAACCAGGTGCTGAATGCCGCCCGCTGATCGAAGCGCTTCAGCGAGAAATATGCCTTCACAAAAACCTGCTGGGCGATATCCTCCACATCTTCTCGCTTTCGCAGAATCCCGCTCGCCACGGCGAAGACGCGATGTTGATGCCGGCGGATCAACTCCTCGAAAGCCTCTTTATCCTCCCCCTGCGCACGGCGAACAAGTTCGCGGTCGTCCGCGCCAGCAGCCTTGGAAGCGCGCGCCGGTGCGGCTCCCACCGCGGGGGGCGGGTCGAAAGGCTCCACTTTTGGGACGCGCGTCATAGGCTTTTGGTTACGGCTATTTGCTCGTGGTTGCCAGAACTTGCATCAAACGTTTCATTTCTATACCGGCAACTTTACACTTGATTCCCATCTTACCTACATGGAATAATACCTGCATGATTATTGGTGACCGCCTTCGCGCACTCCGCGAAGAAAAGAAACTCTCCCAGGGCGACATCGAAAAACGAACGGGGTTGCTTCGTTGCTACATTTCCCGCGTTGAGAATGGCCATACCGTACCGGCCATCGAAACGCTGGAAAAACTCGCTCGTGCTCTCGAGTGCCCACTCTATCAACTCTTTTATGACGGTGAGGAACCGCCGCAGTTGCCGAACCTTCCCAAGCGTAAATCGTCGGACGACATCGCCTGGGGCAGCATCGGTAAAGATGCACGCTTTCTCAACAAGCTTCGTCGCTTGCTGAGCAAAGTGGAAGAAGGGGATCGCAAGCTCATTCTCTACATGGCCCAGAAAATGGCCAACCGCTAGTTTCGCGATCGCACTTCTCCGGTTGTTGCCGTTCAGTATCATGGGGATCTACGGGAAAGGCCGCGCATACCCGCTGCGCGGCCTCTTTTCTTGTCGATCTTCCGATTTTCAGTAAGGTTTCGTTCTGGGTGTCCCAAGTTCTCTCCCTAGCTCAATAGTCGTCCAAGCCGCCAACCTATTCCCACTCGATCGTGCTGGGGGGTTTAGAGCTGATGTCGTAAACTACCCTGGTGACCCCGGTTACCTCATTGACGATGCGTGTAGATATGCGTTCTAGTACCTCCCCAGGAAGCCGGACCCAATCGGCCGTCATGGCGTCGTCGGACTCCACGACTCGCACCGCCACAGTTAGCCCATAGGTGCGCCCGTCACCCATTACCCCTACGCTACGCACTGGCAAGAGCACCGCAAATGCTTGCCACACCTTGTTATACAGGCCTGCACGCCGAATTTCCTCAACCACGATCGCGTCGGCGTCCTGAAGCGTTACCAGATGTGGACGGGTGATTTCGCCTAGTAACCGGACAGCTAGGCCAGGCCCCGGAAACGGGTGTTTCACCAATATCTCTTCTGGCAAGCCCAAATCCTTGCCGATTCGCCGCACTTCGTCCTTGAAGAGGTCCCGGAGGGGCTCGATCAGGGCAAAAGGCATCTTTTCCGGCAATCCACCTACGTTATGGTGCGTTTTGATGGTGGCGGAGGGTCCCTTGACGGAAACAGACTCGATCACATCCGGATAAAGAGTGCCCTGGACCAGGTAGCCAATTTCGCCGTGCGCTTCGCCAGCCTGAAGTTTTTGAGCTTCTTCGGCAAAAACGGCGATGAATTCCCTGCCGATGCGCTTACGCTTTTCCTCGGGGTCCGTAACCCCTTTTAATTGAGCGAGAAAGCGATCAGAAGCATCCACTCCGATGACGCGGAGATGCAGGCGGTCGCGCAGCATTTCGAGGGTCTGCTCAAATTCATTTTTCCTGAGCATCCCCGTATTCACGAAAATGTTGGTCAGGCGAGTTCCCATCGCCCGATGCACCAGAACCGCGGCAACCGTGGAGTCGACCCCGCCGCTCAGGCCGCAGATGGCCCACTGGTTTCCGACTTTTTCGCGGATCGCCGCGGTGGTCTCCTCGATGAACGCCGCGCCGCTCCACTTCGGTTCTGCTTTGCACACGTTAAATAAGAAATTTCTAATCACATGGGTGCCGCGCTCGGTGTGGTTCACTTCGGGGTGAAACTCGACGGCGTAAATCTTCTTCTCGGCGTTCTCCACGGCGGAGATGGCGTTCTCCGTTCGCCCGGTGGTGCGAAATCCATCAGGGAGCATTCGAACGTGGTCGCCGTGGCTGTTCCATACGCGCAGGGATGAGGGAATCCCAGTGAAGAGGTCGGAGGCGCCGCCTTCTTTCGAATCATCGATGCTCAATTGCGCGCGGCCATATTCCCGGCGCTCCGCTTTCTCGACCGTGCCGCCCAACGTGTAGGTAATCCACTGCATCCCGTAGCAAATCCCCAGGACGGGAGTTCCAAGCGCCAACACCTGGGGGTCGCATTTGGGGGCATCAGCGTCATACACCGAACTTGGCCCGCCTGAGAGAATGATTCCGGCGGGCTCCAATTTGCGGATTTCTTCGATGGAAGAAGTGCACGGCAGCACGGCGGAAAACACCTGCTGTTCGCGGATGCGGCGGGCGATCAGCTGGGTATACTGCCCGCCGAAATCGAGAACCACCACGCCGCCGAGTTCCGCCCTCATCCTGCCTCCCTGCTCTCGCGTCTGCTCCGTCACCTGTTTTGCCGCGGTCTCCATCATGCCATCCCCTTTAAGCCACGACGAGATTCAATAATTTGTTGGGCACGAAAATGCGCTTTACGATACTTTTGCCGGCGAGGTGAGGCACAATCACCGGATCGGCTTGCGCCATTTTCACGACTTCTTCTTCCCCGATGCCAACCGCGATTTTCAATTTACCGCGCAGGCGCCCATTTACCTGCACGGGGATTTCAACTTCGTCCTCGCGCGTGAGGGCTTCATCAAACGCCGGCCAGCTCGCGGTCCACAATCCGCCTGCGTGCCCAAGCATTTCCCAAAGCTCCTCCGCGAGATGCGGGGTCATCGGCGCCAGCATGAGGGTCAGCAGTTCCAAAACTTCTTTTCGAATTTCCGGCCGCACTTCTTTTTCCAGCGGCTCTTGCAAATAAATCTCGTTGGTCATCTCCATGATCAAGGCAATTGCCGAATTGAAGTGCCAGCGAGTCTCGAAGTCGCTCGTTACGCGGCGTAGTGTCTGATGAGCCTTGCGCAGAAGAATCTTTTCCTTCGGAGAAGCTGCGGCGGCATCGACGGTGCCACTCTTCACTCCGCGGACCGCTTGCGCATGGCGTTCCACGAGCCGGTACACGCGGTTGAGAAAACGCCACGAGCCTTCAATGCTCTCCTCGCTCCACTCTAGATCTTTCTCTGGTGGCGCTGCGAACAAGGTGTACAGTCGTCCCGTGTCCGCGCCATATTTTTGGGCCATGTCTTCCGCGCCGACCACGTTACCCTTGGACTTAGACATGGCCACGCCACCCTTTTGCACCATGCCTTGGGTAAAAAGCCGCGCTGCCGGTTCGTTGTGGGTGATCAAGCCCAGGTCGCGCATTACCTTGCACCAAAACCGCGAATAGAGCAGGTGCAGAATCGCGTGAGTGATTCCGCCGATGTACTGATCGATCGGAAACCAGTAAGCGACTTTTGCCGAATCGAAAGGAGCTTTGTCGTTGTGGGGGTCGGCATAGCGGTAGAAATACCACGAGGAATCCACAAAGGTGTCCATGGTGTCGGCTTCGCGCTTGGCAGGTCCGCCGCACTTCGGGCAAGTGGTATTCACGAACTCCGGCGTGGACGCCAGCGGGGATTCACCCATGCCGGTGAGCTTGGGGTTCGGCGGCAGCAGCACAGGCAGATCTTCGTCTGGGACGGGCACCATTCCGTCTTTCGGACAGTAGACGACCGGGATCGGCGTACCCCAATAGCGCTGCCGCGAGATGCCCCAATCCTTTAGCCGAAAAATTGTTTCGGCGCGGCCAAATCCCTTTTGTTCTGCAAACGCCGCCATTTTCGCGATCGCTTCGTCGGGCGAAAGCCCATCGTACGCTCCGGAATTGACGAGTTTCCCATGCTCATGGGAATCGAAAGGCTCCGTCATTTTGTCCGCGACGAGCGGTTCGCCCTCCAGCGGCTGGATCACCACGCGCACCGGCAATCCATATTTTCTGCAGAATTCGAGGTCGCGCTGATCGTGCGCCGGAACCGCCATAATGGCGCCGGTGCCATATTCCATGAGCACGAAATTTCCGACCCAGATGGGAATCTTCTCGCCGCTGAAGGGATTGGTGGCATGACGGCCCGTGAAGAAACCTTCTTTTTCCATCGTTGCAAGATCTTCGGTTTTCACCGAGGTCTGCCGCATTTTGGCCAGCTTCGGCTCTGCTTCACCGCGCTCAGGAGATCCTTCCAGCAGTTTTGAAACCAGCGGATGCCCCGGCGCAAGAATCAGCGCCGTGGCGCCGTAAATTGTGTCAATGCGGGTGGTGAAAACTTCGATAGGCTCAACGCCAGCGACATCGGCAACAGAGAACTTCACCTTCGCGCCCTGCGACTTACCGATCCAGTTCCGCTGCATGAGGATGACGCGTTCGGGCCATCCGCCTTCGAGTTGCTTCAAATCATCCAGCAGTTGGTCAGCGTAAGCCGTCGTCTTCAGGAACCACTGTTCGATCTCGCGGGATTCCACCAGCGTGTCTTCATGGCGCCAGCAGTAACCGCCGTTGACGACCTGCTCGTTGGCCAGCACGGTGCAGCACTTCGGACACCAGTTCACGCGGCTTTTTTTGCGGTATGCCAGTCCGCGTTCCAGCATGCGCAGGAAGAACCACTGGTTCCAGCGGTAATACTCCGGTTCGCACGTCGAAATCTCACGCCGCCAGTCGTAGCTGAAGCCGAAGCGCCGCAGGCCGCGCTGAATTTCCGCTATGTTTTTGTAAGTCCATTCGCGCGGGTGAGTGTTGTTCTTGATCGCCGCGTTTTCCGCCGGCAGGCCGAAGGCGTCCCAGCCCATCGGATGCATCACATTGAATCCGCGCATGCGCTTGACGCGCGCCACGACATCGCCAATCGTGTAATTGCGCATGTGGCCCATGTGCAACGTGCCGCTGGGGTACGGCAGCATTTCCAGGACGTAATACTTTGGCTTTGAAGAGTCGGCTTCGGATTCGAATACGCGCGCTTCCGCCCAGCGCTCTTGCCACTTCACTTCGATTTTCTGGGGATCGTACCCTGACCCCGCTGGTGCTGCGCTGCCTGGTGTGTTCTGTTCCGCCACGCCCGCTTATCCCCTTTTCTTTTTTGCCGAACTCTTTTTCGCGCCGGCCTTCTTCCGCGCTTTCGTTTCTGCGCGTCTTGGCGCTTTGGCGGCAGCTTTCCTCTTCTTTTCTGACTTCTGGTGTATCGCGATCTTTTTTTGCAGAGCGGCCGAGAGCATGGAGAATCGCTTATCCGCTTCCGGCGCCTGCTCCTCCAAACCCGCCAGTTCCCATAGCGCGGCCACGTTTCGCCGGTCGTCGCCCGGATCATCGATCGGCGTTTCTGCGATGAACGCGCGCCCCGTCAATCCTTCCGGCCCCGCAGCGCCAAATCGAGGGTGCCGCAGAATTCGCGCGAACGCTTCGGCGCCAATTTTCCCTTTTCCGATATGCTCGTGGCGGTCCACGCGGCCACCCAGCGGAATCTTCGAATCATTGGCATGAATCACCGGAACGTTTTCCAGGCCGATGGCCCCGTCAATCTGCCCGATCGTCGAAGCCAAGCCGGCTTCGGTCTTGATGTCATAGCCCGCCGCAAAGAGGTGCGCTGTATCCAGGCACGCCCCCACCGGCAAATTGCGCAGTCCCGCCAGAATCTCACCGACTTCTTCGAGTCGCGCCCCCACTGCTGTACCCATCCCGGCGGTGTTCTCAATCAGGATTCGCAGCCCGCCCATCGGAGCGCGCTTGGATGATTGCTTCACCGACTCGATGATCGTGGAGATGGCCTGGCCCATCGTTGATTCGCCCCGCGCACCCGGGTGCACCACCAGAAAATCCGCACCTAGCGCCATCGCGCGCACAATTTCATCGTGGAAAGCCTGGATCGACCGCGTCTGCAGCATGCGCTGCTCGGAGGCGAGATTGATCAAGTAATTTGCGTGAATGACCAGAGGCCCGAGCCGCAGCTCGTCCCGGCGCGCGCGAAAGGCCTGCGCGTCCACATCGGCGATGCGCGCCGACCCGCCTTGCCACATCCTCGGGCTAGCCGAAAAGATTTGCAGCGCGTTACAACCCAGCTTGCGAGCCGATTCCAGCGCATTCAGGTAGCTTCCCGCGATGGAGGTGTGGATACCGATCCGCATGCTGCCGTCCATCCACGATGGCGGGAGCGGCTCAGGCTCAGGCTCGGGGCGATATTCGTCTTCCGGATCGAACTGTGTCGGCTGGATGAGAGGCTGTTCAGGCGTACCTGAAGAAGATTTTTGCTCCGTCATAAACTAGCTATTCTAGCACACGCAGCAAATCACCCCGCGCACGGCGAGCCTAGGATGCAGAGACACTTCTCCCCCTCGCAATTCCCCTTTCCATCCTGCAAGGCGCAACTTCGGCTAGACCCCGGGCCCCTCGCGCCCGAAGAGGGAGAGAGAATTCCCGCGCGACTCTTCTGCCCTGCGAGTCGCGGCAGAAATCACCTGGTCTGCCGGATGGTTGGCGATACGATCGAGCGCATCCGCGATCCGCGACAACTCGTACACCAACTGGTCACTGACCGCGGACCTTTGTACGACAACCGATCGCCGGCGGCGAAACAACTGCACGCCCCAGGCTGTTGCTACAACGGCGAGTGCGAGGATCGCCAGCAGCTGTTCCTGACTTGTGATGGTGATGGTACGGCCAAAAAAAGAAAAAACATGATCCGCGAGCAAATGTTCCTCCCGGCTGGGCGACTATGCTGATTCTATACCCTGGGAAGGTGTTTCGTGCCCGATTGACGTTGTCCGGCGAGTCCGGTGCGTTCGCTGGCCCGCCTTCTAAGGATTATGTCAGACATGAGCATTCTTGGTGTAGCTAGTCCCATCTTCAGTGCAGAATACACTAGATCCTCCCTTTTTCTGGTGGCTTCTGACCACTGCCCTTGTCATCCTCGCGGCTTTGCTTCTGTTCCGTCTCTTTAC
>Ga0137403_10006898_pt1 | contig 12929 bp, 5 predicted proteins | sample CZOMad2_1_16fung_FD_122057 | JGI IMG/M metagenome (GOLD analysis project Ga0137403, IMG submission 122057) | Vadose zone soil fungal communities from Angelo Coast Range Reserve, California, USA - CZOMad2_1_16fungal (Hybrid Assembly) | ecosystem: Environmental > Terrestrial > Soil > Vadose zone... | reverse complement strand
CCTCGCCGGGGAAAAGCCCAGCGCTGGCGTGGTCCTAGGAGAACGCATCTGGCCGGCAACCGCCTCGTAGGGGTCACGATCGGCGCGAATCGCCCCGATACCGAGCGCCGAAAAAGCAAGGAACGACGGGCCTTGTCGCGCACACGTTGTTTGGAACAAACGGGGCGCTACGGGCGCCAATCCGGCGGGTGTTTCTTAGGTTTCTATTGCGAGCCAGTTCGCGGGGTTGTCCACGAGCCAGCGTCCGCTAAGTGGCATTATGTCAACTTTGGGGCGGTGCGCCATGCACTTTGCTACTATCCTAGCGGTGGGTGGTGCAGGGCCGTGGAGTGATTTTCGTCACAATTTTGGGGGTAGCAGCGAGCGAAACGGCGCGGCTCCGCCCCCCGCAGTTCGTTGCCTCCCGGTAGGACCCGCGACGCGCAGGAGCCCGTAGGAGCCGCGCACGGCCGGCGACGGATACCTGCCCCCTCACCCGTGCCCGCCGCGCGCTCTGCGCCGCGCTCAGCGCGCCGTGCAGCAAGCGCGCGGCTGAGCCTCACGGGCAGGCCCGGCACGCTAGGCGGCAGTCCTGCGGGCAGGTCTCGTGACTCTCGCCGGGCGTGCCGTTCACTTGGCAGAACCCATCACCGCAGGTGGGAACGCCGGGAAAGCAACCCGTGCTGCCGCAGTCCTGGGGACAGTTGCACCGCCCCTCGTCCAGCTCGCAGACGCCGTTTCCGCAGACGGGGCAGCAGGGGCACTCGATCGCGGGACACCGGTCCGTGAAGCAGAACTCGTTCGGAACCGTCGTGCACTCGTCGCTGGTCTGGCAGGACGTGTTAGGGTCACAGAAGCCGTTCACGGTGATGTAGCACGGGTGGCACACCGAGGCGCTGCAGACGCAGCCCCCGGCGGCCGCCAGCACGCACGCCTCTCCGGCCATCGCGCACGTGCCGCTGCACTGTCCCGACTGGGGATCGAAGCTGCACCCGCCTCCGAACAGGGTCGTCGTCGTGCTCGTGGTCGTGCTGGTCGTCGTCGTGGGGGCGAGCGACGAGCAGCTGCACGAACCGCCAGCGGGCGTGCACACGCAGGCGTCGCTCCCAGTGCCGGTACAGCTACAGGCACCGGCCTGGCATGCGGCGATCGCGGTCTTGAAGCACGCCGCCCTCGATGCGCCGGAGAGGCCGGCGGCCGCAACCTCATCGGAACACGCGCTACGGCCGCAGGCCGGGGCAGCGTCTGCCCTCGAGACCGTCAACGGGAGGCCAGCTCCAAGAGCCAGCACTCCGAACGCCAAGAACATTTTCCTCGCGTCCATCTGACAGCTCTTCTGCTCTCTCTTATCAGACCTGGAGGCGAAAAAACATCCAGCTTCTCGATCCCCGAAGAGCCGCCCTGCTACCCGTCCGTCATCGGGATGCTCTAGGGCCCGTAGTTGCGACAGTCCGGGGAAGTTCACGAAACGTCCGACGTTCTCCTCCCCCTGAAGGACGGCAAAGTTTACCGGCCGAAGAGGCCATCTGCACGTCGCCCCGACGGCCTTGAGCTCGACGCCGCCAACCCGTGCCCGCCCAGTCACGACGTCTGCGGCCCAGTAGACGGCGAAGGCAGGTTCTAGTGGCACGAACAACGGTTGCATGGGCACCACGACGAGCGGCTCGACGCTCGCGTCGACGTCCGGGTCGCCCGCCGCAACTATCGCCTGGCGGAGGGTTATCGCGGGGTAAGCGCCGACGGGCTCACCGACGCACACATGTCGCGCTCGCCTGCTTCGTGCGGCAGCCGTTCACGACGGTCGACGACGTGGCGCATGCTCTCGGCGTGCCCGTCGCGGTCGCCGCGCTGCTCGTCGCGGACCTACAGGCGGCCGGCATGATCGAGCCCGGGTCCGTGAAGTAAGCGCGCGCCGTCAGGCACGCCCCGCAGTGAGGCAGACCGTCATCGCGTAGCGCACAGGCTCGCAATCGTCCCGTCTGCTGAGACTGTGGACGATTGCCGGCGGCCGGGGTGCGATGACTACCGGCGTCCCTGGATGGAACACGGAGGTGCGTGCTAGCACACTTGGAAGCTATGGCCGCTATGACCCGGCTGGCCGTGAGGGGATGGGGCGGGTGTGCATAGGTGTGCATGCACAGAGCCCATCAGGCCCCCTCAGACGCGCCGCATCAGGCGCGAAAGCCCAGGTTCTGCGGGGAGGTGATGTGATGCGAAGGCGTCAGGTGAGATTCAGGATCCTGTGGGCTAAACACCCGTGGGGGTTCAAGTCCCCCCTTTCGCACTTTCCTGGGGTAGCTGGGTGCTGTCCCACCCGCCACCGAGGGCCGCGATCAGCAGCACGCTGCTCGTCATCCGGGTGCCGCGAATCCCGATGGCGGTCCTTTCGTCGGCGAGGGCGGTCGTCTGCGCCGTGACGACGTTGAGATAGTTGACGGTGCCCGCCTTGTACTGGTTCGTGATCACGACGACGGTCCGCTTCGCGAGGTCCACCGCCGCGTCCTGCACCTTCGCCTCTTCCGCGAGGAGGCGGAGCGCGGCCAGGTTGTCCTCCACGGCCTGGAATGCGGCGAGCACGGTCTCACGGTAGGCGGCGACGCTGGCGTCGTGGGCCGCCCGGGCCTGGTCGGTTTGGGCGCGGCGGAGCCCCGCGTCGTACACGGTTTCCGAGATCGTCCCGCCGACCGACCAAAAGCGCATCGGCCAGGTGAACCATCGGGCCCAGCTCGAGCTCTGGAGGCCGCCCTCCGCGCTGAGGATGATGGTCGGGAAGTACGCCGCCTGGGCGACGCCGATCGCGGCGTTCGCGGCTGCCACGCTGCGCTCCGCCGCCGCGACGTCCGGCCGGCGCTCCAGGAGCTCCGACGGGACGCCCGGCGGGACGTCGGGCGGCGTCGCGGGAAGCGACGCCGGGGGAAGGGAGAACGTGGACGCGGCCTGTCCGACGAGCAGCGCGATCGCATGCTCGAACTGGGCGCGCTGGATGCCCACGTCGACGGCCTGAGCCCGGGTAGTCTCGAGCAGCGTCTGCGCCTGGAGCACGTCCGCCCGGGAGGCGACGCCGGCGTCGTACTGGTTTTGCGTGAGCTTGACCGATCGCTCGAAGGCGGCGACGGTCGCGTCGAGCAACTGCTGCTGCACATCCTGGGTGCGGAGCAGGAAGTAGTCCTGCGCCAGGGTCGTGCGGGCGCTCAACCGGGCCGCCTCGAGATCGGCCGCGCTCGCCTGCGCGTTCGCCTGGTTCTCCTCGACGGTGCGCCGGATCCTTCCCCAGACGTCCGGCTCCCACGACGCGTTGATGGGCAGCGTGTAGTCGTTGACGGTCTGTGCCGCCGTGCCCGCCGAGGCCGGGGAGCGCGTGCGTGACACGCCGACACCGATCGACACCGTCGGGTAGTAGGCGGCCCGCGCCTCTTTGACGAGAGCGACCGCCTCGCGGTACTGCGCCTCGGCCACGGCGATGTTCTGGTTCGAGATGTCGACCTGCTCCTCGAGCGCGTTCAGCTGGGGATCGCCGAACATCTCCCACCACGCGCCACGGAGCTGGTCGGCCTGCGGCTGTGCGACCTTCCAGCCCGCCGCCGTCTCCTTGTAGGCGTCGGGTGCGACGATGGGCGGCCGCACGTAGTCGGGGCCGACGGTGCAGCCGCTCACGAGCGCCAGCACCGCCGCGACGGCGTGTCGCGTCGCGCCGGCATGGCCGAGCCGGAGCCGCAGGCGGTCGAGATACAGGTAGACGACCGGCGTCGTGTAGAGCGTGAGCATCTGGCTGACGACCAGCCCGCCCACGATCGCGATCCCGAGCGGCCGGCGGACCTCCGCGCCGACCCCCGTCCCGAGCGCCAGCGGCAGCCCGCCCAGCAACGCCGCCATGGTCGTCATCATGATGGGGCGAAAGCGCAGCAGGCAGGCCTCGTAGATCGCCTCCTGCGGCGGCTTGCCCTCGTTCCGCTCGGCCTCCAGCGCGAAGTCGATCATCATGATCGCGTTCTTCTTCACGATGCCGATCAGCAGGATGATGCCGATCAGCGCGATCAGGCTGAGCTCCGTGCGGCAGAGCATGAGCGCGAGGATCGCCCCGACGCCCGCCGAAGGCAGCGTCGAGAGGATCGTGATCGGGTGGACCCAGCTCTCGTAGAGGATGCCGAGCACGATGTAAACGCTCGCCAGCGCCGTCGCGATCAGCATGGGCTCGTTCCGGAGCGAGTCCTGAAACGCCTGCGCGGTGCCGGCGAAGGTGGCGCGGATGGACGCGGGCATGCCCGCGTCGCGCGCGGCCGCGCGGATCGCCTCCACCGCGTCGCCCAGCGCCACGCCGGGCGCGAGGTTGAAGGAGAAGGTCACGGCGGGGAACTGACTCTGGTGGTTCACGGCGAGGGGGGCGATCGTCGGCTCGTAGTGCGCGAACGCGGCCAGCGGGACCTGGACGCCGTTCGCCCCGACGACGTAGACGTCCCGCAGCGACTCCGGCCGCTGCCAGAAGCGCGGCTCGGCCTCCATCACCACGTGATACTGGTTCAACGGCGTGAACGTCGTCGCGACCTGGCGCTGGCCGAACGCGTCGTAGAGGGTGTCGTCGATGAGCTGCGTCGAGATGCCGAGCCGCGCGGCCGTCGGGCGGTCGTACGCGAGCAACGCGTCGAGGCCCTTGTTCTGTTGATCGCTGCTGACGTCCGTGAGCTGCGGCAGGCTCCGCAACCGGCCGAGCATCCGGGGGCCCCAGGCGTTCACGTCGTCCAGGTCCTCGCTCTGCAGCGTGTATTGGTACTGCGCGTTGCCCTGCCGCGCCCCGATGCGGAGATCCTGCGCCGCCTGGAGATAGGGCGTCGCGCCGGGCACCGCGGCGAGCGCCGGTCGGAGCCGTGCGATCACCTGGTCGGCGCTCACGCCCCGCTCGTCGAGCGGCTTCAGGGAGACGAACATGCGGCCCGTATTCGTGGCCGTCCCGCCGCCGACGCCACCGGTGAAGCCGACCAACGCGGCCACGCCGGGATCCGCCTGCACGATCCCGACGATCTGCCCGAGGCGCTCCCGCATGGTCTGGAACGACGTCCCCTGGTCGGCCTGGATACCGCCCTGGAGCCGGCCGACGTCCTGCTGCGGGAAGAATCCCTTCGGAATGACGGTCACGAGGTACACGTTGAGGCCGATCGTGAGCAGGGTGACAGCGAGCGTGACGGCCGAATGGCGCAGCACGAACGAAAGGCTCGCTTCGTACCGGCGCAGCATCGACGCGAAGACCCGCTCGCTGGCACGGTAGAGCGACCCGTGCGGGCGCTCCGCCTTGAGGAGCCGCGCGCACATCATGGGCGTTGTCGTCAGCGAGACGACGAGCGACACGAGGATCGCCACCGACAGCGTCACGGCGAACTCGCGGAAGAGCCTGCCGACGATGCCCCCCATCAGGAGGATCGGGATGAAGACCGCGATGAGGGAGAGGCTGATCGAGAGGACGGTGAAGCCGATCTCCCTGGCGCCGCGGAGGGATGCGTCGAGCGGCGAGAGACCCTGCTCAAGGTGGCGGGCGACGTTCTCGACCACGACGATGGCGTCGTCGACGACGAAGCCGGTGGCGATCGTCAACGCCATGAGCGAGAGATTGTCGAGGCTGTAGCCGAGCAGGTACATGACGCCGAAGGTCCCGATCAGCGAGAGCGGCACGGCGGCGCCCGGGATGAGCGTCGCCCGCCAGTCGCGAAGGAAGACGAACACCACCGCGATCACGAGCAGGACGGCGAGCACCAGCGTGCGCTCGACGTCGCGCACGGACGCGCGGATGGTCGTCGTCTGATCCACGATCACGCTCAGGTCGATCGCGCGAGGGATGGACGCCTGGAGCTGCGGCAAGGTGGCGCGGATTCTGTCGACCGTCTGAATGATGTTGGCGCCGGGCTGGCGCCAGATCACCAGCAGGACCGACGGCTTGCCGTTCGCCATGCCGAAGGTGCGGATATCCTCGACCGAGTCCCGCACGGTACCGACGTCCGAGAGCCGCACCGGGGCACCGTTCCGATAGGCGACGATCAGCGGCGCATAGAACCTCGCGTGGAGCACCTGGTCGTTGGCGGCGATGCTCCAGGTGCGTTCGCCGTCGGCGAGGTCGCCCTTGGGCCGATCCAGGGTGGCCTCGCCGAGGAAGGTGCGGACGTCCTCCAGGCTGATCCCGTAGCGAAAGAGCGCGGAGGGATTCAGCTCGACACGCACCGCGGGGAGCGAGCTGCCGCCGACGAGGACCTGGCCCACGCCCGTCATCTGCGACACCTTCTGCTGGAGGATCGTCGACGCCGCGTCGTACATGCGGCCGGTGTCGATCGTGTCCGAGGTGAGCGCGATGACCATGATCGGCGTGTCGCTGGGATTCGATTTCCGCCACGTGGGGTTGTTCGGCAGGTTGGCCGGCAGGTAGGTCCGGGCGGCGTTGATGGCGGCCTGCACGTCGCGGGCGGCCGCGTCGATGTCGCGATTCAGGTCGAACTGGAGCGAGACCGACGTCGAGCCGAGGTAGCTCGCCGACGTCATCTCGGTGAGGCCGGCGATGTGGCCGAACTGGCGCTCGAGAGGCGTCGCCACGGAGGACGCCATCGTGGTCGGGCTCGCGCCGGGGAGCGCGGCGCTCACCTGGATCGTGGGCGCGTCGGTCTGCGGGAGCGGCGACACGGGAAGGAACCCGTACGCGAGCATGCCGGAGAGCGCCACCGCCAGCGTGAGCAGCGTCGTCGCGACGGGCTTCCGGATGAACGGCTCGGCGATGCTCGTCATCGGCGACGCCGGGCGAGCCGGTCGAACGCGAGGTAGACGACCGGCGTGGTGTAGAGCGTGATGAGCTGGCTGAAGAGGAGGCCGCCGACGATCGCGATGCCGAGCGGCCGGCGCAGCTCGGCGCCGGTCCCCGTGGAGAGGGCGAGCGGCAGGCCGCCCAGCAGGGCCGCGAGCGTGGTCATCATGATCGGCCGGAAGCGGAGGAGGCAGGCCTGGTAGATCGCGTCCCGCGGCGTCTGCCCCTTCGTGCGCTCCGCGTCGAGCGCGAAGTCGATCATCATGATCGCGTTCTTCTTGACGATGCCGATCAGGAGGATGATCCCGATCAGCGCCACGATCCCGAACTCGGTGCGGCAGAGGAGCAGCGCGAGGAGCGCGCCGACGCCGGCCGAGGGCAGCGTGGAGAGGATCGTGAGCGGATGGACGTAGCTCTCGTAGAGCACGCCGAGCACGATGTAGACCGTGATCAGCGCCGCGAGGATGAGGATCGGCTCGTTCGCGAGCGAGGTGCGGAACGCCTGCGCGGTCCCCTGGAACGCGCCCCGGATGCTCGCCGGGAGCCCGATCTCCCGCTCGGCCTCGTCGATGGCCGCGACGGCGTCACCGAGCGCTGCGCCCGGCGCGACGTTGAACGAGAGCGTGACGGCCGGGAACTGCCCCTGGTGGTTCACGGCGAGCGGGGTCGTGCCCGTCTGCACCTCCGAGAACGCCGCGAGCGGGATCGAGCCGCCGTCGGCGGTGCGGAGATACAGGTCGTCCAGCTGCGCCGGCGTCTGCCGGAACTCGGGCATCACCTCGAGCACGACGTGGTACTGGTTCAGCTGGGTGAACATGATCGAGACCTGCCGCTGGCCGAACGCGTCGTAGAGCGTCTGGTCGATCGTCGCCGGCACGACGCCGAGGCGCGACGCCGTGTCCCGGTCGATGACGAGCGCCGCCTGGAGGCCGCGGTCCAGCTGGTCGCTCGCGACGTCGCGGAGCGCGGGCAGCGTCCGGAGCTTCGCGACCATCTGCGTCGCCCATCTGTTTAGCTCGTCGGCGTCGGGGTCCTCGAGCGTGTACTGGTACTGGGTCCGGCTCACGCGGTCCTCGATCGTGAGGTCCTGGACTGGCTGCATGTAGAGCGTGACGCCCGACACGGCGGCGAGCTCCGGCTGGAGGCGGCGGATCACCGCGCTCGCGTCGATCCGCCGCTCGCGGAGCGGCTTCAGGTCGATCAGCATGCGCCCGCTGTCGAGCGTCGTGTTGGTCCCGTCGACCCCGATGAACGAGGAGAGGCTCCTGACCGCGGGGTCGCGCAGCACGACGTTGGCGAGCGCCTGCTGCCGCTCGGCCATCGCCGGGAACGAGACGGACTGGTCCGCCTCGGACACGCCGAGGATCAGGCCCGTGTCCTGGACCGGGAAGAAGCCCTTGGGCACGACGAAGAAGAGGACGACGGTCGCGGCGAGCGTGGCGCCGGCCACCACGAGCGTGGCGGTCTGGTGCCCGAGCACCCAGCGGAGCGACCGGCCGTAGCCAGCGATCACGGCGTCGAACCCCTCCTCCGACTTCCGGTAGAATCGCCCCTGCTCCGCCTTCGGCCGGTGCTTCAGGAGCCGCGCGCACATCATCGGCGTCAGCGTGAGCGAGACGACGGCGGAGACGAGGATCGTGGTGCTGAGCGTCACCGCGAACTCGCGGAACAGCCGCCCGACGATGTCGCCCATGAAGAGCAGCGGGATCAGCACCGCGATGAGCGAGATCGTGAGCGAGACGATCGTGAAGCCGATCTCCGCGGCGCCCTCGAGCGCAGCCTCGAGGGGAGACTTCCCCGCCTCGATGTAGCGGGAGATGTTCTCGATCATCACGATGGCATCGTCGACGACGAAGCCGGTCGAGATCGTGAGCGCCATCAGCGAGAGGTTGTTCAGGCTGTAGCCGAGCAGGTACATGACGCCGAACGTGCCGACGATCGAGAGCGGCACCGCGACGCTCGGGATGACGGTCGCCGCCAGGCTCCGGAGGAAGAGGAAGATCACCATGACGACGAGGGCGACGGTCAGCATGAGCTCGAACTGCACGTCGCTCACCGAGGCGCGGATGGTCGTCGTCCGGTCCGACAGCACCGTGAGATTCACCGACGCCGGCAGCGTGCTCCGGAGCTGCGGCAGCAGATTCGTTATCCGGTCGACCACCTGGATGATGTTGGCGCCGGGCTGGCGCTGGATGTTGACGATGACCGCGGGTGTCTCGTTCATCCAGGCCGCTTGCTTCGCGTTCTCCGTGTCGTCCACCACCCGCGCGACGTCCGAGAGCACGATCGGCGCCCCGTTCCGGAACGCGACGATCACGGGGCGATAGTCCTTCGCCGAGAGGACCTGGTCGTTCGCGTCGATGGTGTAGGAGCGGTGCGCGCCGTCGAAGCTCCCCTTCGCCTGGTTCACGCTGGTGGCCGCGACGGCGAGCCGCAGGTCTTCGAGCGTGAGCCCGTAAGCGGAGAGCGCCGCGGGATTCGCCTGGATCCGGACGGCCGGCTTCTGGCCGCCGCCGATGCTCACGATGCCCACGCCGGGCACCTGCGCGATCTTTTGCGCGAGGCGCGTATCCGCCAGGTCTTCCACCCGGGAGAGCGGGAGCGCGTGGGAGGTGAGCGCGAGCGTCAGGATCGGCGCGTCGGCGGGATTCGTCTTGCTGTAGGTGGGTGGCGTCGGGAGGTCCACCGGGAGGAACGTCTGCGCGGCGTTGATGGCCTCCTGTACCTGCTGCTCCGCCACGTCGATGTTCAGGCTGAGCACGAACTGGAGCGTGATGACGGAGCTGCCGCCGGAGCTGGTGGACGTCATCTGCTGGAGGCCGGGCACCTGCCCGAACTGCCGCTCCAGCGGGGCCGTCACCGAGGACGCCATGACGTCCGGGCTGGCACCCGGGTAGAACGTCACGACCTGGATCGTCGGATAGTCGACCTGCGGCAGCGCCGAGACGGGCAGCTGCCGGTACGCGACCGCGCCGGCCAGCAGGATGGCCAGCATGAGCAGCGACGTCGCCACGGGCCGCAGGATGAACGGGCGGGACGGGCTCATCGCGTGGCGACGGTGCTGCCTTCCCGCAGCTTGTCCACGCCGGTGACGACCACGACCTCCCCCGGGGAGAGCCCCTTGTCGATCGACGCTTCGCCGCCCTCCGTCGTGCCCACCGTGACCGGGCGGATGGTCACCGTGTGGTCGGGCTTCACGGCGTAGACGAACGTGCTGTCGGCGTTCCGCTGGATCGCGGCGTCCGGCACGAGCGTGACGCCGCGCTTCGTATCGACGCGCAGGCGCGCGTTCACGAACTGTTGGGGGAAGAGCGCCCCGTCCTCGTTAGGGAAGATCGCCTTGAGCTTCACCGTGCCCGTCGTCGGATCGATCTGGTTGTCGACGGTGAGGAGCGACCCCGTCGCGATCCGCTTCGCGAGGCGGCGGTCGTACGCCTCGACGACGAGGGACTCGCCGGCATTCAGCCGCGTGTACACGGCGGGAAGATCGTCTTCGGCGATGGTGAACACGACCGTGATCGGCTGGAGCTGCGTGATCACCACGATGCCGTTCGTGTCGGCGGCGTGGACGACGTTCCCCGGGTCGACGAGGCGGAGACCGACGCGTCCGGAGATCGGCGCAGTGATGCGGCAGTAGTCGACGTTGGTCGCGGCGGCGTCGATCTGACCCTGGTCGAACTTGACGGTCCCCTCGTCCTGCTGGACGAGCGCCGCCTGCTGGTCGAGCACCTGCTTCGCGACCGAATCCTGGGCCCAGAGGCGCTGGAAGCGCGCGAGGTCGATCCTGGCCTCCGCCAGGAGCGCCTGGTCGCGCGCGAGCTGCCCCTGGGCTTGCAGCAGCTGCGCCTGGAACGGGCGCGCGTCGAGCTCGGCGAGCAGGTCGCCTTCCCGAACGAGCTGGCCTTCGGTGTAGAGCACCCTCATCAGCTGCCCGTCCACGCGCGTATGGACCGTGTCGGTGTAGACTGGAGTGACCGCGCCGAGCCCTGTCAGGTAGACGCCGATGTCTCCCTGCGTTGCCGTCGCCGTCTCGACCGCGACGGGTGGGCCGGGCGCGCTCGCGATCGTGTTCCGCGCGTCTTTGTGGGTGCATCCCCGGACGACGCAGAACGCGAGCGCGACGGTCGCCGTGGCGATGACGATCCAGCGCGCCCGGAACCGCCGTGCGTTCACGTGGAGTTCGCTGGTTGGCTCACCCACCTGGCGCCACGCCGGGGACCGCCACGACGGTCGGCAGCCACGTGCTCGGCCGGCCTCGCTGGATGAACCGACGCACCTCCACGCCCCTATGCGACGCAACCGCCGTGCCGGCGCCGAGGCGTCGAAACGGCCGGAGCCGCCCGCCGGCTCGGCGGGGCGCGCCGACATGTCGGCACGCGTGCCGAACGCTCGACAAGGGCTCAGGGCCTCTCAGCTGGCCCTAGGCGTGGCTGCCGCTCAGTTGACGACTTGCTTGCGCAGGGCGAACCGCACCAGCTCGGCCGTCTTGTGGAGGTCGAGCTTCTTCATGATCTGCTTGCGGTGGGTCTCGACCGTGCTCAGGCTGAGCGAGAGGGAGGCCGCGATCTCGGAGTTGGTGCGCCCCTCGGCGATGAGCTGGAGGATCTCGCGCTCCCGCCCCGTGAGCCGCGTCAGGTCGTCGTCGTCCGCCGGGGGCTGCTCACCCAGGTAGTCGCTGAGCAGCATGCGCGAGACCTCGGCGTTGAAGAACGACCCGCCGCGGCCGACCACCTTGACCGCCTTCACGAGATCGGTGTCCTCGGCATCCTTCACCAGGTAGCCGCGCGCGCCCGCCTTCAAGCTCTGGCGGACGAACATGCGGTCGGTGTGCATGGTGAGGATCAGCACCTTGGTCTCCTTCTCCTGCTTGAAGATGCGGCGCGTCGCCTCGATCCCGTTCAGCTCGGGGAGCGTCAGGTCCATCACCACCACGTCGGGTTGGAGACGCTCGCTGAGCTCGACCGCGCTGCGACCGTCGCCGGCCTCGCCGACGACCTCGATCTCCTCGTCGGTGGCGAGGATGCAGCGCAGCCCCTGACGGACGAGCGTGTGGTCGTCGACCAGCAGCACGCGGATGCGATCCATCATGGCGCTCTAATCCAAGCACGTCTCGCCGGCTTTTGCCTCACGCGCCCGAGCCGCTCGGCGCGAAAAAATGGGGGAGCGGCGGCGGAAAAATGGGGGAGCGACCGTTCACCCGTAGCCGTCAGGGGCCGGCCGGGGTGACCGTGAGGTCGCGTCAGTCCTCGCCCGAGCCCCGGCGGGGGGCGACGAAGCCGAGCTGCCGGAGCTTCGCCCACAGCGATTCGCGCGTCATGCCCAGGCTGCGCGCGGTCGCGGCCCGGTGATAGCCGTGCTCGCGGAGCCGCGCGCGGATGGTCGCGAGCTCGACCTCGCGCACGATCTCCTTGAGGGGGCGCGTGCCGCCGCCTGCGGCGGGCGGCGCGCCCTCGACGATCCACGCCGCCAGGAGGTCGGGCGTGATGCGTTCGCCCGGCTCCGCGCACAGCACGAGCCGGTGGATTTCGTTCTCCAGTTCGCGCACGTTGCCGGGCCACGGGTAGCGCTCGAGGAGGCGGAGCGCGCGCGCGTCGAAGCCGCGGAGCGTCTTCCCCTCGCGCGCGCTGATCCGCTCGAGCAGGTGCAGCGCGAGCAGCCGGATGTCCCCGCGGCGCTCGCGCAGCGCCGGGAGCCGGATCGGGAAGACACGCAGCCGGTAGTAGAGGTCCGGGCGGAAGCGGCGTTCGCGCGCCGCCTCCCCGAGGTCGCCGTTGCTCGCCGCGATCACGCGCACCTCGACCTTCCGCTCGCCGTTGCCGCCCACCGGCCGCACCTCGCCATCCTGCAGCACGCGCAGGAGCTTCGCCTGGATGGCGGGGCTCGCCTCGCCCACCTCGTCGAGGAAGAGCGTCCCCCCGTCGGCCTCCTCGAAGAGGCCGCGCCGCGCCCGCTCGGCGCCGGTGAAGGCACCGCGCACGTGGCCGAAGAGCTCGCTCTCGAGGAGCCCCTCGGGCAGCGCGGCGCAGTTCTGAGCGAGGAAGGGGCCGCGCGCGCGCGGGCCATGATAGTGGATGGCGCGCGCGAAGAGCTCCTTGCCGGTCCCGGTCTCGCCCTCGAGCAGCACCGTCACCCGCGTCTCGGCCGCCCGCTCGGCCAGGAAGAGCGCCTGCTCGAT
>Ga0137403_10006897_pt1 | contig 12930 bp, 10 predicted proteins | sample CZOMad2_1_16fung_FD_122057 | JGI IMG/M metagenome (GOLD analysis project Ga0137403, IMG submission 122057) | Vadose zone soil fungal communities from Angelo Coast Range Reserve, California, USA - CZOMad2_1_16fungal (Hybrid Assembly) | ecosystem: Environmental > Terrestrial > Soil > Vadose zone... | reverse complement strand
CTCGTGATGGAAGCAGTTGTTTGTTCCGTCGACGGCGCTCAATACGTGCGCGAAAAGGCCACCGCTTCGCCTGATCAGGCCGCGCAGCTTGGCGAACATCTTGCACGAGTCCTCGCCGAAGGCGGCGCGCGAACGATACTTGAAGAGGTGCAGCGCGCCCGTGGCTGAAATGAACCACAAGCCGCTGGCCGGTAAGCGCGTCGTGGTCACGCGTGCGCTGGAGCAGAGCCAATCGCTCGTCGACGCCCTGCGTGACTCCGGAGCGGAACCGATTTTGCTCCCGCTTGTTGCGTTCGCCCCTGCGGACAATCTCGCCGAACTCGATGGCTGTCTCAAGAATTCCGCGCGATTCGACTGGGTCTTTTTCACCAGCCAAAATGCCTTGCGGGCTGTCCAGCAGCGCTGCGCTGAGTTGGATCTCCCTCTCTCCAACATTTTCAAAGACGTGAAAATCGCCGCTGTCGGCCCCGCCACTGCGGAAGCTTTAGCCGCCTCCGGCCTGACCGTGAATTTCATTTCCAGGATTCACACCAGCGTTGCCCTCGCAGAAGAGCTTTCCGCCGCAGCGCAACACAAGCGTGTCTTCCTTCCGCGCAGCGATCAGGCCAATCCCGACTTGATCGAAGTCCTGAATCTCCACGGCTGGCAAGTCACGCCGGTGGTGGCATACAAGACTGTTTCGTCAAATTCCGATTCGTCTGGTGCGCTGCAGTCCCTGCTTCACGGTGATGCCGACGCCATCCTGTTTTTCAGCCCATCAGCAGCTCACCATCTCCGCGACCTTCTCGGGCCGCAACGTTTCTGCGATCTCAGTCACCAATCCATTTTCGTCGCGATCGGCCCCGTCAGCGAAAACGCGCTGAAAGCCGAAGGAGTCAGCCGGATTCTTCTGGCAGCCGATTCCACAATCCCCGGTGCTATCGCCACTCTGTCAAAATATTTCGCAAAGGCGGGCCAACACCTGCCCGCAGGAGCCAAACAAGGATGAGCTTCCCAGTTCACCGCCTCCGCCGCACCCGCCGCACGGAAGCCCTTCGCGGCATGGTCCGCGAAACGCGCCTGACGACCGCCGGCTTTATCTATCCGATGTTCGTTTGCCCGGGCAAGAAAGTGCGCAAGGAAGTCGGCTCCATGCCCGGCGTTTACCAGCAATCCGTGGATCAAATCGTGGAAGAGTGCCGCGAAGTCGAATCTCTGGGCATTCCCGCCGTCATCCTCTTCGGGCTTCCCGAAAGCAAGGACGCTCGCGGCTCAAGTTCGCTCGCGAAGACCGGAGTGGTACAGCAAGCCATCGAGGCCATCAAAAAAGCGAAACTCAATCTCCTGGTCATCACAGACGTCTGCCTGTGTGAATACACCGACCACGGACACTGCGGTGTGGTCGAACACGACGAAATTCTCAACGATCCCACACTCGAAATCCTCGCGCAGCAGGCGCTGTCCCACGTGCGCGCCGGTGCCGACATCGTCGCGCCCTCCGACATGATGGACGGCCGTGTCGCCGCGATCCGCACGCTGCTCGACGGCCACAAATTTGAAAATATTCCCATCCTTGCCTACGCCGCGAAATACTGTTCCGGCTTTTACGGCCCCTTTCGCGAAGCCGCTGACTCTGCGCCGAAATCCGGCGACCGGCGCAGCTACCAGATGGATCCCGCCAACGCCCGCGAAGCGCTGAGAGAAGTGGCGCTCGATCTCGAAGAAGGCGCCGACATCGTGATGGTCAAGCCCGCGCTCCCTTACCTCGACATCATCCGGGCCGTGCGTGATCGCTTCGACGTGCCGGTCGGTGCGTACAACGTCAGCGGCGAGTACGCGATGGTCAAAGCCGCTGCGCAAAAAGGCTGGATTGATGAAAAGCGCGTGGTCCCGGAAATTCTCACCGGCATCCAGCGCGCCGGCGCCGACATTATCCTGACCTACCACGCCAAAGACGTGGCCCGCTGGCTGAAATCCTGAGTTCCCATTAAAAGGTGCCCCGATGAGTGCGACACAAGCCCAGGCAAAACCCGAACGCCGCCGTTCCAAGGAAATTTTTGAGAGGGCCGAAAAAGTTCTCGTCGGCGGAGTCAACAGTCCCGTGCGCGCGTTTCGTTCCGTCGGTGGCGACCCGCTGATCATCGAAAAGGGAAGCGGGCAATATCTCTACGACGCGGACGGTAACCAACTCCTCGACTACGTCTGCTCCTGGGGCGCCATGCTCCTTGGCCACGCGCATCCCGCGGTCAGCGCGGCCATCGCCGAACAGGCCCGGCACGGCACAAGCTTTGGCGTCACCACCGAACTCGAATTGCAACTCGCCACCCTCATTACCAAAGCCATCCCTTTCATTGAGAAAGTGCGTTTTGTTTCCAGCGGTACCGAAGCCACCATGAGCGCCGTGCGCCTCGCCCGCGGCGTCACCAAACGCGATTTCATTATCAAGTTTGAAGGCTGCTATCACGGGCACGCTGACAGCTTTTTGTCGCAAGCCGGTTCCGGCCTAGCCACGCTCGGTATCGCCGAGTGCCCCGGCGTTCCCCAGGCTCTCGCCGCCCTCACGCTGAACGTCCCCTACAACGACCTGCCAGCCGTCGAAAAAATGTTCGCCGCGCACAAAGAGAAAATCGCCGCGATCATCGTCGAACCCATTGCCGCAAACATGGGCGTTGTCCTTCCGAAAGAAGGTTTTCTGGAAGGTCTCCGCGACCTCACGCGTAAAAACGGCGCGCTGCTCATCATCGACGAGGTCATCACCGGTTTCCGCCTGCACAATGGTGCGGCGCAATCGCTCCTCGGCGTCGAAGGCGACCTCACCACCATGGGTAAAATCATCGGCGGCGGTGTTCCGGTTGCCGCATATGGCGGTAGAGCCGAATTGATGAATAACGTCGCGCCTCTTGGTCCGGTCTATCAGGCCGGGACGCTCGCCGGCAATCCCCTCGCAATGAGCGCAGGCATCGCTACCCTCAACGAACTCGCCAAGCCCGGCCTCTACGACGGCATCAACGCCCTCGCCAAAAAGCTAGTCCACGGCCTCCGCAACGCTCTCGCTGGCTCGGGAATCCCCGCCCAGGTCAACAGCATCGGCTCGCTCTCCACCATATTCTTCACCCCGGATCCCGTCACCAACTACGACGGCGCCAAGCGCTCCGACACAAAAATCTACGCCCGCTACTTCCGCGAAATGCTCAATCGCGGCATCTTCCTCGCCCCCTCTCAATTCGAAGCCGCTTTCGTTTCCGCTTCCCACACCCCCGCCGACATCGACCGCACCATTTCCACCGCTCAGGAAGTGCTAAAATCCCTTGCGGCCCAGCCGTCGGCCTAAATTCACCACAACGAGGAAACCCCGATGCACGAAGTGCTCGAAGAGCATGCGCACCATCACGAAGAAGAGCCATGGACGCTACCCGTCGCCATCACCATCTCCATCCTCGCCGTACTGGTAGCCATGGCCACGCTGATGGGCCACCGCTCTAGCATTGAAGCGGTGCTTCTCCAGACTCAGGCCACCGACCAGTGGGCGTATTATCAGGCCAAGAATGACCGCCTCCATCTGATGCAGACCGGTGCGGATTTGCTCGGAGTCCTAATGGCTTCGGATAAAGAAAAAGCAGCGGCATTACGCGAGAAATACTTGAAGGAAATCGAGCGCTACGAGAGTAACAAGGGCGATATCAGCGAGAAGGCCAAGGAATTGGAGAAAGAGCGCGCCGTCATCTCCCGCCGCGAAGACCGCTTCGACGCCGGTGAAGTGATCCTCGACATTGCCCTAATCATCTGCTCTCTCACGCTGCTCACCAGAATCAAAGCTTTCTGGTACTCAGGTATTACCATTGGCACTGTCGGATTCTTCGTCGCCCTCAGCGGCTTTTTAGTCCACTGAGTTTGTCGCCTATGAAAATGTTTACGCAACGGAAGGGGGGCGATTGCCCCTCAGCAGCGCCAACTCATCCTTCAGCCGGTCAATTCGGTCCAGCAATTCCTTGTGTCGCAACACGTCTGCATCCGGCTTCTTGCCGATGAACGAAAGCGTCCCTCCCGGCTCCAGGATGCATTGATCGACCTCATCGAGGGCAGCAAATCCCTGTTTCCGCGCCGCCGCTTCCAGTTGCGCCACGGAAATCAGCTCTTTCTTCAAGTGCTGCGGCCGGACCTTGCCGCCTTCAATCAGTACGTCGGCTTTGCCTTCCACAAGTTGATCCAGCGCCTTGTGTTTGTACAAAAACCGTACCACCAGATAATTCACTACTAACAGGGAACTGGCACCCAGGATGCCTCCCGAGACGGAATTGTCATCCCCGATAATCGCATTCTGCACTGTGTTCGAAAGCGTCAGCAAGACAACCAAATCGAACGGGTTCAGCTGCACCAACTCCCTCTTCCCGGAGAGTCGCAGCACCAGTACCAAAAAAAAGTAGACGATCACCGGCCGGAGAATCTTCTCCAGAATCGGCAGCGTGATCACGAACATGTCTTTCCAGATTCCGTGCATGGCGGCAATCCTCCAGGGGCTGGCCTCAGGCGGCGCAGCTCGGGCGATTTCAACAGCTTATGGCTACGGAGAGTAGCACGGCCCACTCCCGGCCCGCACTTCAACGGAACGCCACACCTGTCCTTTCGTACAGGTATAGATTCGCAACCCGTTCCCTTTGTGAGGTATACGAAATTCGCTCCGTCCGTTACAGTAAAACCATACGATTCACCCTCAGCAATCGTTTTCTGGTTTCAGTTCGATCCTTGGAGGCTTCCGAAAGTCCCGCCGGTAGCTCTGCGCTTCAACCGGCTAATGAAGCGACATTTAAATGGCCCAGAGAATTGTCTCGGACCCCGGAATCGCTCTGGGGACCGCTCAACTTGCGTCGTTGCTGGATTCCGCCAGGGAAATCATCGCCGTTCTTTCTGTCGATGGAACGGTGCAATTTGCGAACTCCACTTTTCTGCATAATCTTGGTTATCGCCCCGACGAACTCATCGGCCGCAGTCTTCACGCACTGACCCACTCCACCGACGTCGGCCCGGTTCGCACCCATCTGAAGCAGGTTGCCGCGCAGAATGGCGGGCCGCTGTCGTGCCGGTGCCGATTCCGCAGCCGCGATGGCTCCTGGCGCTGGTTCGAAATCACCTGCCGAAGCCGGCTTACCGATCCCGCGATTGACGGCATACTTCTTCACGGCCTCGATGTCACCGAGCTCCATCGCATGGAGTCCGAACGCCAGGTTATCTCGGACATCGTCCACGCACTGAATCAGACCGCCAATCTTGATCAACTCCTGACTCGCATTCACGTTGCCCTCAAGAGGATCCTGTCCGCGGAAAACTGCTTCGTGGCGCTGCACAATCCCCAGGGGGATGTGTTCGAATTCCCATTTTTTGCTGACGAATATGACGTTGCGCCGCCGCCGCAAAAAGTCGACCGCAGCTGTACCGCCTATGTCCTCCGCACCGGCAAAGCAAATCTGATTCCGCAATCGGACTTCGACCGACTGGCCGCGCTCGGCGAAGTCGAACTCGTCGGTTCGCCTTCTCCCGCATGGCTCGGCGTTCCGCTAAAAACACCCACTGCCACCATCGGCGTCCTCGTCGTGCAGCACTATCAGAACCAACACGCCTACGACCAGCGCGACCTCGAATTCCTCGATTCCGTCGGCGGCCACATCGCCCTCGCCATCGAACGCCGGCGCGCCGAAGAAGAATTGCGCAAGAGCGAGTCCATGCTCAGCCTCTTGTTCGAACACAATCCGCTGCCTACCTGGCTCTATGACGTCGAGTCGCTTCGTTTCCTCCGTGTCAATCAAGCTGCCATCGGCCAGTACGGCTACTCGCAAGAAGAACTCGAGCGTATGACCATTCTCGAAATTCGCCCGGGATCGGAACGCGCAAAAGCCGAAACCTATTTGCTGGAGATGTCAGCCGAGACCCAGGAACACGGTTTTTCGCTGCATCAGAGCAAAGATGGAAAAACCTTCGAAGTCGAAATGATCTCTCACGAGCTTCTCTATGCCGGCAGGTGTGTCCGCCTGGTCGTCGCCCAGGACATCAGCGAGCGCCGCCATCTGGAACTCCAGTTGCGGCAGGCACAGAAAATGGAAGCCGTCGGCCGCCTCGCGGGCGGTGTCGCGCACGACTTCAACAATCTGCTGATGGTCATCAAGGGCCATACCGAGCTGCTGCTCGGGGCGCTGGCACCCGGCGATTCCATTGCGCGAAAAATCGAACAGATTGATCGCTCCGCCGACCGCGCGACCACGCTCACCCGGCAATTGCTCGCCTTCAGTCGATTGCAAGTCCTGCAACCGCAAATCATCAATCTCAATTCCGTCGTGGAAGAGATGGGCAAGCTCCTGCCCCGCCTGATCGGCGAAGATATCGAGCTTGTCCTGCACCCTGGCCAAAAACTCGGCACCATTCGCGCCGACGCCAGCCAGATGGAACAGGTCATCATGAACCTGGCAGTCAATTCGCGCGACGCTATGCCCACAGGCGGTAAACTGCTGATCGGCACGCGGGATTGCGAGCTCGATCAGTCTTACACCGCCAGCCATCCGCTGATGAAGCCCGGCTCTTACGTATTGCTCGACGTCACCGACACCGGCACTGGAATGGATGAAGAAACCCAGGCTCACATCTTCGAGCCCTTTTTCACGACGAAAGAAAAAGGAAAAGGCACCGGCCTCGGCCTCGCCACGGTTTACGGCATCGTCAAGCAGAGCGGCGGTTTCATCTGGGTTTACAGCGAACTTGGCAAAGGCACATCGTTCAAGATTTATCTCCCTCGCGTGAACGAGGCAGAAGTCCATATCGGCGCGCCCAAACCCGTCGCCGAATTACCCGTCGGCACTGAAACCGTTTTGCTGACCGAGGACGAGCAGGATGTTCGCGAAATTGCACGCGAATTTCTCGAATCCGGCGGCTACAAAGTGATCGAAGCGAAGAACGGCAAGGAAGCAATCGCTATCGCCGCTGAACACCGCGGCAAAATCGATCTCCTTGTCACCGACATGGTCATGCCCGGCATGACCGGCCAGGAGCTCGCCGTGGCACTCCAGCGGGAGCATACGGGTCTTTCAGTCGTCTTTATGTCCGGCTACAGCGAACACGCCGCCACGGAAATGGCCAATGCCGATCCCTCGGTCCGCCTCATGACCAAACCATTTAGCCGCGGAGCCATCCTCCGCACTGTCCGTGAAATCCTCCAAAGCCGCAAAAAAATCCTGAATGAGTTTCTGTAGCTCACCCCTTCAGGGGTGAGGTTTTACGTTGCGCTGGCGAGGCTGTGTGGTGGTATGGAAAAGCCTCAGGCCTTAAGGCCTGAGCTACATCTTCGGATGCTTCCTATGCCAAGTTGTTGTCTGCTGAAAAATCCTGCCGGCCATCAGTACCGCCGCGTCATCCCCGGCCCTTCCCACAAACTGCAACCCCACCGGCAGATTCTTGTCCGTGAATCCACAAGGCACCGAGAGCGCAGGCAACCCGCAAAGATTCCCAATCCCGCCAAGCGGATCCGCAAACGAAAGCCCCGTCACCAAATTCAAAGTCAACGGAGTCGCCGCCACCGGCAGGGAAGCTGTCGCCAGCACATCGTAGGAATCGAAAAGCTCCGTCATCTTCTTCTGCAGAATGTCGCGAATTCGTAGCGCCGTCGTGTAGTCCGCCCCTGAAACGCTCTGGCTTACGTAGCCTCCCAATCGTCCGACCGGATCAGTCAACTCCTTTACCCGTCCCGACCGAATCAGCTGCGAAAACGCCGAGCCCGCTTCTCCTGACAATATTAAAGTCGCTGCGTCTTCCCACGGCCCTACCGGCAGGGCCGCGTCTCTCACGGAAGGGAAGTGGTGCCGCAACGCAACCTTTGCAGCATCCACAATTTTCCCGATGCCCGGTTCGTACTGCTTCCACGCGTTCGTCAGCCACCCGATCCTCAGACTGCGTCCCTTCAAATCCGCGGCCGGCGAATAGGTGAACGCCGCCTTGTCCACCGCTAATGTGCTGCGATCGAGTGGATCATGCCCCGCCATCGCCGCAAAAATGTTTGTGCAGTCCTCCGCCGACCGCGCCAGTGGCCCAATCTTGTCCATCGAGTACGACAACGCCATCGCGCCCCGCCGGCTCACCCGCCCATAGGTCGGCCGTAACCCGCTCACGCCGCAAAACGCCGAAGGGCACACAATCGAGCCCCACGTTTCCGTTCCTATGGCAAATCCCGCCAGCCCAGCCGCCACAATCGCGCCCGATCCCGAGGACGATCCGCACGTCCAGCACTTTGTATCCCACGGATTTTTCGCCTCGCCCTGCAACGATGCCGAAGCGTATGCATAGCCCATTCCCCCGGCGAGCTCGATCATCGCCGCTTTGCCCAGCAGTATCGCTCCAACGTTGTGCAGGTGCTCGATCACCGTCGCGTTGTAGTCAAACACCTGATCGGCAAACGGCTTTGCCCCCCATGTCGTCGGAATCCCTTTTACCGCCAGCAAATCCTTCGCCGCGTACGGAATTCCGTGCAGCGGCCCGCGGTAGTGCCCGCGCTGAATATCCTTCTCCGCTGCTTGCGCCTGCTCCAGCGCCAGGTCGGGCGTCAGCCGCGCGTACGCATTCAGCTTCGGCCCCAGCGCTTCGCTGCGCGCCAGATAGCTTTCCGTCAATTCCACGGGGGAAATCTGCTTGGATTGGATCTTCTTCGCCAGTTCCCCAACGGATAGGTAGAGCACTTGCTCGCTGAGCATTTGTCGTTCCCTCAGGATTTCTTCGCCGGCGTGGCTGCCGGAGGCTGAACTGCCTTCTTCTCGCGCTCCACCAGCGGTTTTAAATACAGCGCAGGGGCATCTCCATTTTGAAGAGTGAACGCGCGGACTTTGTCGAGGCTCTCCTGCGTCACCAGATTCATCTCCCGCAGAGACGTTTTCTCCTCTGCGCTGAACCGGCTCCCATACTGGCTCAAAATCTGCTGATAGCGCGCCTCTGCCTCCGCCTGACTCTCCGCGGGGAGATTCGGATGCGCGGGCGCCGTCTGTGGAGCTGGCGGCGTCTGTAGGCCTTCGCCAAAGACGGCCGCTGCCGGAACAATCGACGCGCTCGCCGAAAGCAGCGCCGCCTTTCGCGCAAACTGTCGCCGCGAAATCCCGCCTTTTCTTGGTTCGTTCATGGTGCCTTCCCTGAATAGCGCAGAAAATCAACGCAAATTCAACGTCAGCCGAGGCTACTGAATTCAGAGACACCCGTCAACCGGGCAGTGAGTACCATTATTGAAGAAGCAAGATGCGCCGCGCTTTCTGTTTACCTTGAGGTCAGTTCGATCCCACGGTGGATTTCTGTAATCCTTGCAGGTGCCTTTCCACGTCCTCGGCTTCCGCATTGCGCCCAAGTGTCCGCAACGCTTTCGCCCGGCTCGTCAGCGTCGGCGCCAGCACCGGGCTATTTCCCCCGTATGTTTTCTCCATCAGCACTAGCAGTTGCCGATCGCACGCCTCCGCTTTTTCCGTCTGATTCAGGCCGTCATAGAGCCTGCAAACCAATCCCTTGCTGCCAACCATTTGCATACCTTCCGGTCCAAAAAGGATTTCCCCGGTTTTCACTCCTTGCAACGCAAACGGAAGCGCCTTCTCGTATTGTTTTTCGGAATAATAAAGTTCGCCGATGGCCCGAAGCCCCATCACATAACCGACGCTGGTGTCTCCCTGATTCTTCTGGCTCAGGTTCAGATTTTGCAGAAACAGAGTCTCCGCCTTCGACAATTCTCCTTGCTGCATATAGACCTGGCCAAGCGACATCAGAGGCATACTGAGCTGCTGGGAACTCGCTCCATAAAGTTCTGAGGAAACTTTCAATTGCCGCTCGTACGCCTGTTGAGCATCGGGCCAATCCTTGCGGGCGAAATACAATGTCCCGAGGTACCCGAGCGATAATGCCAGCCGGGCCTCGTGCGGGTTGATTTGCTCCGCAAACTCCACGGCGTTCTTGTAGCTGCGTTCCGCTTCGGCAAAATTGCTTTCTCGGAATTCCCGCATCCCCGCATCCATGGCCGCGTCTACCTTTTCCGAGAAAGCCTTTGTCGCACCCGAGCCGGAGATTTTGGCTTCCAAAGCCGTTGCTTCCGTGACCTTTCCAGCCGTTCTCAGCTCGCTCAAATGCTGTTTCAGCCGCAGTTCGGCGGCTTGCAGGTCGGTGTCTGCGTCGCGAATCGTTTGTCCAAAAACGGGTTGCGCCAGTGCTGCGTTGAAATATTTCTTTGCCAACCGGTACTGCTCCATCGCGCCGGCCCAGTCATCTTGTTTTTCCAGAAACTTTGCGTAGTCCAGGTGAGCCCCGATGTCCTCCCCATTCAGCAGCAGCGCTGCTTTGAATTCGCCTGTCGCTTTATGCTTGTCGCCGTTCGCTGCCAGCGCGCGCGCGTACGCTTCGTGCACTTCTGCGTTGCCCGGGTCCAGTTTTTCGGCGGTCTCCAGCTCGTCCACGGCCGTCTTTGTATCCTGCATCGCCAGCAGCACCAGCCCTACGCGCCAATGTCCCGTCGCGCCATTCGGATCGAGGCTTGATTCTTCCTTGTACTCCTCCAGGGCCGCCGGATAGTTTTTTTGTGTTTCATAAACGACGCCAAGTCCGTCGTGAACCATCGGATTGGAAGGATCCATTCTCTGGGCAATTATGTACTCTTTTTGTGAGCCCTCCAGATCGCCGGTTCGCGCAAGCGCTGCTGCCAGGCACAAATGGCAGACGACGGATTCCGGCGCCATGGCCTCCAGTTCCCGCATTTCAACCACCGCCTGGGCACTCTGATTCGCCTGCATCAGCGTCGAGCCCAGCTGCCGCCGGATCTCCACATTCCGGGGCGCCAGATTCTTCGCCTCGCGAAGCACCTTGATAGCGTCGTCATAATCGGCTTTCTGACTATAGGTATAGGCAAGATTGATGTGTGCATCTATATCTTTTGGATTCAGGGTAAGCGCCTTTTTATATTCATCAACGGCGCATTGCAGCTCACCTTTTGCGAAGCAAAGAATTCCCAAATCGTAGTGAACGGGTTCGTAGTTGGGTTTGATCTTCAGCGCTTCCCGATATTCGTGCTCCGACGCATCGAATTTCCGCAACTCCTGCAGCGCCAGGCCGGCATTCTTGTGCGCCTCCGCATTGTTGGGCGTCTCGGCAAGTGCGGCTTTCGCCTGCCGCAGGGCTTCATCCTGGTCTCCACCCCGGTGCAAAACGAAACTTAATTTTGTACGTGCCTCGGGAAATACCGGCGACTGCTTCAGCACTTCCTCGTACACCCCGGCCGCCGCAACCCACTCCTCTTGCTGCCTCAGCGATTCCCCCATTACAAATCCCGTATCGGCTTTTCTTCCGCCCGCTTGCAGCGCCTCGTTCATCTCTTTCGCGGCCTCTTCAAACTCCCTTGCGCGTATCAGTTTTCCTGCCCGCGCGAGGTGCTTTCGCCCCGCCGCTTCATCTTTAGTTTCTTCGTCGTCTTTCGTCGCTGCAATTGTGGCCTGGGATACCACTTCCAGCACATCGCTGGACGCCCCTGCCTCGGAGAGTTGGGCTCTGTACTCGGCCGTGGCAGAGAAATTCAGCCCGCGTGTCTTCGCGGCCGCAACTATATTCTCGGGAAGCGCATTGCCGGCCACCAATGCGACCAAAGTTGTTGCGTCCATTACTTTCTTCGAACTCTGAGCCCTGCCGGCCACAATCCAACCGAACGCACACACCGCTAGAACGCCCGCTAGTCCACGACCCACGGCGTTAGTCATAGTATCCCCCTGGGAAAGTGCCTTCTTAGGTTAGAGGGCTGGCGCCTGCTGGGAAATTGCCCGAAAGGACAGGTGTTGCCTCATTGCCACTGTGCTCGAGGGGAGGCGGCAAACACATAGCTTGGCGCGAAGTTAGTCGACCTGGGTCAGTGTGCGAACGTGAAGTTCCAACGCCTGGTTGTACTGGCGCTCAATTTGCAACTCAGTTTGGAGCTTCTTCACCAGGATCTCCAGCCGCGAGATTTCCACCCGCAGCTTCTGGATGTCTGTGGCCGTTCCGGCCGCTCTGGGCGCGGCATTCGGAGAAGACTGCGGAGCTTGCGGAGCGGCGGCGTTCCCTTGCTGCACGAACGCCTCTGCCAGCGCCCGCGGCCAAACATTGTCGGCGGGCCTTGACTCTGCCGCTGGTGGGATGGCGTGCATCGGCGCCGCAGGCGGAACAATGCGTGGCGCCGCAGGGGCCGCAAACAAACTGCTCAATGAAGGCACCGCCATCGGTCGCTCCGACGCATGCTGCATCGCCGGTGCTCCGTGACCAATCAGATTCTTCACCCGCGAAATCAATTCCTGTGGCTGAAACGGTTTTCGCACCAGTTCATCCGCCTGCACCGCCACAGCGCGGTCCGCCACGCTCTTGTTCACCACGCCGGACATCAGAATCACAGGCGTCTTCGCGAACTGCGGATTCTGCTTCACCTGGCTGCACACGGAATACCCGTCCTGGTCCGGCATAATCACGTCGGTGATCACCATGTCGGGCGGATTCTCTTCAAACTGAGCCAGCGCGGACGCGGCATCCGCGCAAGTGACCACGTTGATGTTCTCGCGCCGAAACGCAATCTTGATCACTTCGCGCATCGTCGCGCTGTCGTCGATAAAATAAACCGTCGGAGTTCGCCGCGCTTCAGCTGCTCCGTGCTCCGGCAGAACGATTGCATCGCTCATTGGGCCTCCTTGTCCGCCAACTCGTCGGAGCCGGTCCGCTCCGTCTCGTCAAATTCGCGCATCGCGTCCAGCATCAAGTCCGTTGCCGAACGCAGCACAGTGCGTTGCGCCGATGCCGCCCCATAAATAAATTTGTAAACACCAGATCCACACTTCACGCAGCTCTTCAGGATGTAAATCACGGCCTCATCGCCAAACAGCGATCCGCACTCCGCATGCGTGATTTCCCCGCCGTCGTAAAACAAAACCGCGTCGGTCTCCC
>Ga0137403_10006895_pt1 | contig 12935 bp, 18 predicted proteins | sample CZOMad2_1_16fung_FD_122057 | JGI IMG/M metagenome (GOLD analysis project Ga0137403, IMG submission 122057) | Vadose zone soil fungal communities from Angelo Coast Range Reserve, California, USA - CZOMad2_1_16fungal (Hybrid Assembly) | ecosystem: Environmental > Terrestrial > Soil > Vadose zone... | reverse complement strand
TCACGGCGATCAAGCCGGGGTGCCAGGGGGTCTCAAGCATATGCGGGCGATAGGGCTGTTCGTTGGGACCGCGCCATCGATTGACATCTGCGGTGTAGGCCATTTGCCTCTCCATGACGGCATCACGCCGTTGTGAATGTAAATAACATTTACATACCTAACCCATCCCCGGTTTTTGTCAAGCCAGCGGGATGACGCAGCTCCGCAATTATTTTTGGAATTTTATTTCGGCTTGCCCCAGGGACCCGCAGGCTTCTCATCGTCCAACGGCGGCGGCCCCGGCGGCCGGCGCTCGGTCGAGAAACCGAGCCCGCGCAGATAGATCAGCACCTCGGCTTCCAACAACTCGTCCGCCGACATCGGCAGCTTGCGACGCGCGGCATCGCCGCGCGCGAACAGCGACGCCACGCCATGCGACATCGACCAGATATGCAGCGCCATCATCAACGCCGGTGGACGCGGCATGCCGGGCGGCGCCAGCGCCGCCAGACGTTCGGCGGCGGCGCGGATCACGGCAAACGAACGCTCGCTTGCCGCCATCAGCGTAGGGTTTGCGTCGACCGGCAGGCCCGATTCGAACATCGCCGAATAGAATGCGGGCTCCTCGCGGGCGAAGGCCAGATAGGCCCTGCCGACCCGCTCGAACGCCGTCACGGTGTCCGGCCGCCCGTCGTCCCAGGCCTGCGTCAACGCCGCCTCGAACTGCTCGAAGCCGCGCTGGGCGATCGAGGACAATAATTCGTCGCGGTCGCGGAAATGCCGGTACGGCGCGGCCGGGCTGACGCCGGCCATGCGCGCCGCGTCGGCAAAGGTGAACCCGGCCGCGCCCTTCTGCGCGATCAGGTTAAGCGCCGCCTGCAGCAGCGCCTCCTTCAGATTTCCGTGATGATAGCCGCGCTCGGCGCGGCGCTCTTCCTTGCGCCAGCTCATGTGAAAGGCTTTTACATGAGCCGGGCGCGAAGGTCACTATCGGAGCATGGTCAGAAAGGTGAAAGCGGCCTTTCAAACCTCCTAACGCCTACCCTTTAACGCTTGCCCTTGCCCTGCAGCTCGGTGAATCCGGCCGCCACCCGCTGCAGTTCAGGGGAGAAATCCTCCATTTCCTGAACCTGGCGTATTTCGATGATCTCGTTGCTGGATGCCGGACACTTCGTCGCCCAGGCGATCGCCTCATCCCGCGAATTGACCTCGATCATCCAGTAACCGCCGAGCACTTCCTTGGACTCGGCGAAGGGGCCGTCGGTGACGACGGGCTTGCCGCCGGCAAACGACACCCGCGCGCCCATTGACGGCGGGTGCAGGCCGTCGAGCGTAATCAGCACGCCGGCCTCCTTCAGCGCCTCATTGTACCTCATCATCGCGGCCATCCGCTCGGGGTCCAACTGGACGGTCGGCGGCGCGGTTTCGTAGCCCAGGGGGATCATCAGCATCATGAAGCGCATGGTGGTCTTTCCTGTTTCACACTAAGTGGGGTTATTTCTTCGCCGCTTGGGCGCGCAGCCGCGCTTCGTTCTCGCGCAGTTCCGGCGTCAGCGCCTCGCCGAAATCCTCGGGCGAAAACACCTGGCGGATCTCGATTTCCTCGCCCCCGTCGAACGGCGCACGCTTCATCCAGTCGATGGCTTCTTCGAGCGATTTGGTCTTGATCAGCCAGAAGCCGGCGACCAGGTCACCACTGAGATCGAAAGGCCCGCGGCTCACGCTGCTTTGCCCGCCGGAATATTTCAAGCGTGCGCCGCGCGAGGTTGGATGCAGGCCCTCGCCTGCCTCCATGACGCCGGCCGCCGCCATTTCCTCGTTGAACTTTCCCATCGCGGTCAGCAATTCGGTGCTCGGCATCACGCCCGCTTCGCTATCCTTGCTGGCCTTCACAATTACCATGAATCGCATCGTCACTCTCCGTTTGAAAATCCCGAGGTCTGAAACTCCCGGGGCCGAATGTCGGCGCTTCAACAAGACGAACGGCGTTATGCGGCGCCGACATTGGCTAAGAAATTACTTGTCAGGTTATTGCGTGCTCCCTCGCCTGTTTCGCAGAGCGAATGGCGGGAGGTGCCTCGTTTCAATCGTCGATGGCCTGATAGGCCGCGACCCAGAAATCCGTCATCGCCGGCGGCGGCTCCGGCGAATCCATCAGACGCTGCGTCAACAGGATTCCGGTGAGCTGCTCCCTTGGATCGGAATACCAGGAGGTGCCGTAGCCGCCGTCCCAGCCGAAGCGGCCCGGCACATTGTGCAGATGATCGCGCCGGGTGAACACGGAGAGCCCGAAACCCCATCCGCGATTGTCGTTGAAGAACAGTTCCGAGCCGAGCTTCTGTTCCGGTGCGATCTGGTCCGTGGTCATCAGCTCGACCGATGGCCGCGACAGGATGCGCGTGCTGCCAAGCCGCCCGCCGTTCAGCATCATCTGCGCGAACGCGTTGAAATCTTCCGCGGTCGAGACCAGGCCTGCGCCGGCATTCTCGAACACCGGGGGGCTTGAGAATTTTCCGGTGACGGGATCGTCGAAGACCTTCAATTGCCGGGTTTCGCGATCGCGGACATAGGTCGTGGCGAAGCGATCGAGCTTGGACCGCGGCACGTGGAATGCCGTGTCCTTCATGCCGAGCGGCTCGAAAATGCGCTCGTGCAGGAATTCTCCGAGCGTGGTGCCGGCGGCGCGCGCGATCAGCACGCCGAGGATCTCCGAGCCCGCGTTGTAGAGCCAGCGTTCGCCGGGCTGATGGATCAAGGGCAGCTTGCCGTAGCGCCGCATCAGGTCGTCCGGCGGAAACGATGGAAACACCGGGCCCGGCGCGATCCCCGCTTCCGTGATCGCCTTCTGAATCGGATAGCGGTCGGGAAACACCATGATCGCGCCATAACCCAAGCGGAACGTGAGCAGATCGCGCAGCGTGATGGCGCGCCTGGCCGGGACGGTGTCGTCGATCTCGGATTCGATGCTGCGCAACACCCTGCGATCGGCGAGTTCCGGCAGCAATTCGTCGACGGGGTCGTCGAGCCGCAATCTGCATTCCTCGACCAGGATCATCGCGGCCGCGGCTGTGACCGGCTTGGTCATGGATGCGATCCGGAAGATCGTATCGTGCTGCATCGGCGCGCCGCCGATCGCCACGTTGCCGATCACATCAAGGTGAACCTCGCCGTGACGGCTGACCAGGGCCACGAGGCCCGGCATGCTGCCGTTCTCGACATGGCACGCCATGATCTCGTGCATCCGCTTCAAGCGCGTCTGCGACAGACCGCCGCCGGTTCCAACCACTCCCTGCATTTCCCTGCTCCCTTCGAGAGATCATCCAGCCAACGGGATGACGAACAAGGCGGCGCCAATCCGACAAGCGTGCTTTCAAATTTCGTTGAACGCCCTCCTCCGGTCGTCCCCGCGCCGCACTTGGATTCGCTGGGGCAAGGTCGGGCAGACCTACCGCAGCTGGCTGACAAAAACGTCGTTCTCATAAGTCGCGCCAAAATAGACGTCGATGCTCCGGACCTTGTCGCCGGCAAAGACAAAGAACTCGGTGTTGCGAAAGCTCTTGCCGTCCTTGGCGACGCATCTATAGGTCACAAAGGCCTCCTCACCCTGGACGAAGATTCTCTCGATCTCGTGCCGCTCGATCCAATCGCTGGTCTTCCAGCAACGCTCGAAATAGGTCGCCTTGTCGATGGCATCGTCATAGGGGCTGGTCCGGAAATCCTCGGCGAGCGCGTCCTCGACCGCCGCGCGGTCGCTGGCGATATAGGCATTGAAAAGCGCGCGGATCATGCTGCCGCGATCGGACATGACTGCTCCATCGTGTTAATACGTCCATCGCCGCACCGGTTCGGTCGCGCCCTCCGGGACCGCCTCGAAGATCGGCGACGCCAGCACCGCCTGGACATGCAACGTTCCCGTTCCACTGTTGTGGAAGCCATGCAGCCGCCCGGCCGGCACGATCAGCGATTGCCCTGCCGATACGGTCATGCGCGCGCCTTCGATCCACATTTCGGCTTCGCCTTCGCGAACTGTCAGGACCTCCTCGACCGGATGCCGATGGGCCGGCGCGCCGGCGCCAGGCGCGATCCGTTGCTCGAACATGCATAATTGCGCCGAGCCGTTGACGGCCGAGATCAGCATGCGCGTTTCCACGCCCGGCCGCCACGCTTCCCACGCATCGCCCTGATGGTTAACGGCCTTCATCGGATATTCCCTCCGTCATCCGTTGGGCGCGAAGATGAACGGCGCCCATTTCCGCCAAAACCTTCGCGCACGCAGCGTGACCTCGCGCCTTCAAACGCTTAAGCTGTATCGCCCGGCGATGGTCCGGCGCCGTGCAAATATCCCTGAAGTTGACCCCCGGATCGGGGAGTAACGCGTCATGTCGGGATTGCTCATCAATCTGATCATCCAGATTATCAGTGGCGCCGTAGGCGGCAATGTCGCCGCCGGCGTGGCCAAGAATATCGATCTCGGAACCCTCGGAAACACCATCGCGGGTGCGATCGGCGGCGGCGCCGGGGGACAACTCCTCGGTATGCTGATTCCGCTGCTTGCCAACAGCGCTTCGACGCCGGATATCGGCAGCATCATCGGCCAGGTGGCCGGCGGCGGTGTTGCCGGCGCGGTTCTTACCGCAATCGTCGGCGCCATCAAGAACAGGGCGGCGGCTTGACCAGGAGGCGCTTTCCGTCATCTTGAGCGCGGGTTCCGCGATGCGAAGACATCGCGGAACCAGGCAGGTCTCGAAGGATGACGGAAGATGGCCCCCTCCCCGCAAAAAGTCGCACTCGTCACAGGGGCCGCGCGCGGGATCGGGCTTGCGACCGCGAAGCGGTTTCTCGCCGAGGGGTGGCGCGTGGCGCTGCTCGACATCGAGAACGACTTGCTGCAAGGCGTGCTCGCGGCACTCGCGAACCCTGAGCATACGCTGGCGCTGCATTGCGACGTGTCCGATGCGAGGGCGGTGGCGGCCGCGATCGACGCGCTGGAAAAGCGCTTCGGCAGGCTGGATGCGCTGGTCAACAACGCCGGCGTCGCGGTGTTCGCGCCGCTTCTGGAAACCTCCGATGCGGACTGGAGCCGGATCATCGAGGTCAATCTCACCGGTCCCTTCCTTTGCACCAAGGCGGCGGCGCCGTTGATGCGCGAACATGGCGGCGGCGCGATCGTCAACATCACCTCGATCTCCGCGGTGCGCGCCTCCACGCTGCGCTCGGCCTACGGCACCAGCAAGGCCGGACTCGCGCATCTGACCAAACAGCTCGCCGTGGAGCTCGCCTCCCTCGGCATTCGCGTCAACGCGGTGGCGCCGGGCCCGGTCGACACCGCGATGGCGAAGGCCGTGCACACCGCCGAAATCCGCGCCGACTATCACGACGCCATTCCGCTCGACCGCTATGGCCTCGAAGAGGAACTCGCCGAGGCGATCTTCTTCCTCAGTTGTGAACGCTCCAGCTACATCACCGGTCAAATTCTCGCCGTCGATGGCGGCTTCGATGCGGCGGGCATCGGGCTGCCAACGCTGCGCGGCGCGCGGCGGGACGGATAGGACTGCCATGAGTGTCACGCGCATTATTCTGACCGTTGTCCTCGGCGTCGCGCTGTGGGCGTTCGCCTCGATGCTGGCGCGCGCCGAGGTTCGCATTCTTGCCAGCCCAGGCGGGCAGGTCGGCCCGTTTCTCGACCTGTTCGAACAGGTGCGCCAATCCGGCGAACGCGTCGTGATCGACGGACCATGCCTGTCGGCGTGTACGCTGGTGTTGAGCATGGTGCCAAGCGAACGCATCTGCGTGACGCGCCGCGCCGTCCTCGGCTTCCATGCCGCACGGTCGATCGACCGGCGCGGCCGCATGTATGCCGAGCCGGAAGCCTCTGAACTCGTGCTGGAGGCCTATCCGGCACCGGTCAGAAGCTGGATCGAGCGCCGCGGCGGCTTGACGTCGCGGCTGCTGCTGTTGCGCGGGCGCGAGCTCAAGACGATGTACCGATCGTGCCGGTAGACCGTAGCACTCGCGCCGCGCCGTCTCCGCTCAATGGCCGTCAAGCGGACAGTTGACCATCCAGGGAATCCCGAACTGGTCGATGCCCATGCCGAATCCCTTCGAGAAGAAGGTCTTGCCGAACGGCATGTTGACGCTGCCGCCTTCACAGAGGGCCTTGAACTTGCGCTCAGCCTCGGCGGGATCGGCCACCGTCAGCGAGACGGAGAAGCCCTGCGGTTTGTGGAAATGATCGGGCGGCGCGTCGGAAGCCATCAGCGTCTGGCCGCTGACCGACATGCGCGCATGCATGATCTTTTTCTCCATGCCCGGCTGCGGCGGCATCGATTCCGGCGCCTCGTCGGACCTCAGCATCATCTCGATCTTCCCGCCAAGCACCTTTTCGTAGTACTTGAACGCCGCTTCACAACTGCCGTTGTAGAACAGGTAGGGATTCAGCATCGCTTGCTCCTTTCTTGGGTGGTTTTCTTGGGTGGTGAATTTTGGGCGTTGAGTTTTCTTGGGTGGCGAATTGCCGACGCGCCGGTTAGCGCTCGGCGGCCGTCTTCAGGTTGGCAAGTCCGGTCTCGAAATCCTTGCCGATCATCCTGTCCATGTTCATGAACACCTGCATGACTTTGTGCATGAGAGGGGCCGGACCATGCATGGCCCAGATGACATTGGTGGCACCGCCCTGCGGTTGCATTGTGAATTCGGCGGTGTTGTGACCTTCGAACGGCCTGATGAAGTCGAGCTTGATCACGATGGTCGAGGGCGCCGCGGCGGTCAGAATCTCCATGCGGCCCGCGCCGACATTCTTGTTGCCATCCCAGGCATAGACGGCGCCCTTGCCGCGTTCCGCACCCTCATAAGTGCGCTTCATCGCGGGGTCGCGGTCTTCCCAGGGCGACCAGCTGCGCCACTGGTGAAAATCGTCGATCAAGGCAAATATCTTTTCCGGCGGCGCCTTGATCGCCGCCGCGCGCTCGACGCGGAACCGGTCCGGCTTGGCCATTGCGAGGATCAGCACGATCGCGATGGCGATCGCGAGCACGACGGCGACAAAGAGGATGATCTCGAACATTGATGGCTCCGTGATGTACGAATTCTCGACGACGACTTATTGTTTGAGCATGAAACCTGTATCCACCTTTCCGGATCATGCTCTGGGGATCAGCCCCGCAACGGCAGCAGCATGCGTAGTTTCCTGTCGCGCAGCCAGAGCCCGCCCCACACCATCAACCCGAGATAGACCCCGAACAGGATGTGCGTAAACAGCGGACTGCCGATGCGCAGGTGCGAGGCGACCGCGCCACCGAGATAACCCGTCAGCAGGATCGCGCCTAGGATCGACGTTGGCGGAACCGCGTAGAGCACGGTGCAGGCAATCGTGACGGCGCCCAGGAACCGCGCCAGCGTCTCGCTTGACCCATAGCCGATCCTGTCCATCGTCTCTGTGACAATCGGCCATGGCACGAGCTTGATCGCGCCATCGAACAGCAGGAACAAGATCACGAGACCGCTGAGAAGGCGGCCCGACCACAGCGCCGGTTTCGAAACCGGTTCGGTTTGCGTGCTCGTCGGCATGGCGTGCTCCATTGGTAATGCCTGACCAATAGACGAACGGGACGAACGCGATCCGACAGGAGATGGGAAAATAATTTGGGGGTCGTTCCGGGCCTGGTGCCGAGTATCTACGTCTCTTGTTTGCCCAAGACGTGGACGGCCGGGACAACAAGCCCGGCCATCACGAAGCATTCGCGCCTCGCCTTACTTTCCCGCCTTCTTGCCGCCCGGCTTGCTGTCGCGCATCAGGCGGTCGAGATGCATGCGGATGTGAGCTGCTTCAGCCGACGTATTGGCGAGCGCGATGGCGCGGTCGAAGGCGATGCGCGCCTCATCGTTGCGGCCGAGCTGCATCAGGAACGCGCCGCGCACGCCGAAGAAATGAAAATAGTTGGAGAGCCGCGGCGCGAGCGGCTCGATCATCTCGAGCGCGGCTTCCGCCCCGCGCACCTTGGAGACCGCGACCGCGCGGTTCAGCGTCACCACCGGCGACGGCTGCACCAGCTCCAGTGCGCCGTAGAGCAGGTCGATCTGCTTCCAGTCGGTGTCCTCGGGCTTTTCGGCGCGGCAATGCAGCGCGGCGACCGCCGCCTGGATCTGATAAGGCCCGCTGGCCCGATGACGCATCGCCTTGTCGATCAGCGCCAGTCCCTCGGCGATCAGGGTCTTATTCCAGAGGCTACGGTCCTGATCGTCGAGCAGCACCAGCGCACCCTCTGCATCGAAGCGCGCCGCGGCGCGGGCATGCTGCAACAGCAGCAGTGCCATCAATCCCATGATTTCAGGTTCGCTCGGGAACAGCCGCAGCAACAGCCGCGCCAACCGGATCGCCTCTTCGCAAAGCGGCTTTCGAATTTCGGCGGTGTCGCCGCTCGCCGAATAACCCTCGTTGAAGATCAGATAGATCATCGCTGCAACCGCCAGCAGCCGCTCGCCGCGCTCGACCGCGCCCGGCGTCTCGAACGGCACGTCGGCGTCGGCGACCCGGGCCTTGGCACGGGTGATGCGCTGCTCCATCGCCGCATCGCCGACCAGGAAGGCGCGCGCGATCTGCTTCACCGTCAATCCGGAGACGATGCGCAGCGCGAGTGCGATCTGCTGCGTCGCCGGCAGGTCCGGGTGGCAGCAGATGAACAACAATCGCAAGATGTCATCGCGATAATGCGAGCCGTCGAGCCGTTCGGCCAGCGCGTCCTCGGCGTCGTCGAGATCGGAGATCGCCTGATCGTCCTCGGGCAGCGGCTGCTGCTTGCGGTTGCGGCGGACCTCGTCGATCGCGACATTGCGTCCGACCATGATCAGCCAGGCGGCCGGATCGCGCGGCGGACCGTTCTGCGGCCAGCTCTTCAGCGCGCGCAGGCAGGCGTTCTGGAAGGCCTCCTCCGCGGTGTCGAGGTCGCGGAAGTAGCGCAGCAGCGCGCCGACGGCCTGGGGCCGCGCCGACGTCAGCGCGGCGTCGATCCAGGCGGTATCGGTCACGGCCGCGCGCTCCCCGGCGCGAACATGCCAACCGGGCGGACCTCATAGGCGCCGCCGGGATTGGCGGCGCCGAGATCGCGCGCGACATCGAGCGCGTCGTCGAGATTCTGGCAGTCGACCAGGTAGAAGCCGAGCAGTTGCTCCTTGGTTTCCGCATAGGGCCCGTCGATGACCAGCGGCGGATCGTCCTTGCGCAAGGTGGTGGCCGCCGTCGTCGGCAACAGCCGCGCCACCGGCCCGAGCCGGCCTTGCTTGGCGAGCTTCTCCTGCACCACCGCAAGCTTCTTCATGACCGCGGCGTCCTGCTCCTTGCTCCAGGAGCCGACGAAATCCTCATCGTGGTAGCAGAGAATGGCGTAAAGCATGTTGAGGGTTCCCGTTCATCAACTAGGACGAACGAGTATGCCCCGGCCCGACAGGCCGGCGAAAGAATTTTCGGAGGTGTCTGCTTCGCCTTCCGCGCGCCTGACGGGCTAAACTTTCAAGGCCCTACCGCGACGGGAGCCGGCGGATAGAAATGCCGGTAGGCATGGACGGCGGCCTTGGAGAAGAGGCTGCAGACGCCGAGAACCAGGAACAGGGTCTTGATGGTCTTCATGGACCGGATCTCCCCTCCGGGGGGTCGCCGTCGCAACGACGGATCGCCGCGACCGCGGATCGTGGATTACCAGGAGATGCCGTATTTCGCGGCGATCCGCCGCGCCTTCGCCTCATTGCCTTCAAAGCGCTTGGCTTCGAACCGCTTGGCTTCAAAGCGCTCGGCCTCATAGCGCTCAGCTTGGGTTCGCCGGCTCGGCCTGGACGCGAGCGGCCTCGCCGGCTCGGACGCCTGCTGCTTCGGTTTCTCGGACTCCGCGACCGGGGGAAGCGGTTGGGCGGTGTCGCTGGCCGCCGGCCTGTCACTGTCCGCGACAACCAGGCCTTTGAGCTGCTCGCCGGCATGTGCCGAAGCGGAAACAAGCAACAGGGCGGATATCAGGATCAGCTTACGCATGTGAGGTCTTCCCTTCCTTCGATGCTGGGAGACTAGACCCACGGCCCGATCTGCTATGTGGTGCAGGTCACGCCGGCGCATGATGAGGTTGGGAGCAAATGGCATGAGTAAGGGCGCGTTGGCGCTGTTGATCCGCGGAACGACCCAGAACTGGTCGGCCGAACGATGGAAAGCCCGATTTGACGAGGTCTGCCGCAACCGGCCCGTGTTGCAGCTCCCCGGGGCCACATTCGATCCGGCGGATGTGCATTATGCCGCGGTCTGGAAGCCGGTTCCCGGCGAACTCGCGGCATTTCCGAACCTGAAGGTGATTTTCAACCTCGGCGCCGGCGTCGACGCGCTGATGGCCGACCGCTCATTGCCGGACGTGCCGCTGGTGCGCGTCGCGGTCGACGACCTGACGGCTCGCATGACCGAATATGTCGTGCTGCATGCCCTGATGCATCACCGGCAGGAACTTTATCTGCGTCAATCGCAGCGCGAAAAGCGCTGGGCGCCGAAGCACCAATGGCCGGCGGGCGCGATCTCGGTCGGCATCATGGGGCTCGGCACGCTCGGCGCGGATGCCGCGCTGGTGCTGCGCCGGATCGGCTTTCGCGTCGCCGGCTGGAGCCGTGGCCCAAAGCAGCTCGAGGACATCGAATGCTTTAACGGCGGCGGACAGCTCGACGCATTCCTGCGCCGGACCGATATCCTCGTCTGCCTGCTGCCGCTGACGCAGGACACGCGGCACATTCTTGATCGCGAGGTTTTTACGAAGCTCAACCGCACAAGCCCGATGGGCGCGCCGGTCGTCATCAATGCCGGCCGCGGCGGCTTGCAGAACGAAGCCGACCTGCTTGCCTGTCTCGACGACGGCACGTTGGGTGGCGCCTCGCTGGACGTGTTCGCGACCGAGCCGCTGCCGCCAGACAGCCGGTTCTGGACGCATCCCAAGGTCGTGCTGACCCCGCACAACGCCGCCGACACCGATCCCGACGCGATTTCGAAATATGTCGCGCGCCAGATCGAACGCTTCGAGGCGGGCGAGGTGCTGGAAAATGTCGTCGAACGCGAGCGGGGGTATTGAGCGCAAACCCTACGGCCGTCGTCCCCGCGGAAAGCGGGGACCCATAACCACAGGTCGGCGTTTCGTTACGGGATGCATCTACCGGCGCGCGCTCATCGACAGGACAACGCGGTATGGGTCCCTGCTTTCGCAGGGACGACGTAAGGCTTATTTTCCAACAAGGACGTCGAGCGCGCCCTTGACGATCGCCTCCAACTCCTTGCGCGGCACGCGCGCGCGGGCGCGAATTGCAATGGTGTGAATGGTCGCGGAGGCAAGCAGGGCCAGAACGGCCGGATCGGCACTTTCCGACAACTCGCCCTTCTCCTTGCCGCGCCGAAAGCAGACCGCGAAAGCCTTGTCGAGCTCGGAAAACCCCTCCAGCACCATGGCGCGGATGTCGGGATCGGCGATCGCTTCGGATGCCGCCGTCATCACGGTGAAGCAGCCGCGCGGACCGGCTTCGCCAGACAGATAGATGTCGAGCGCGATCGCGTAGATGCGCTCCAGCCGTTGGCGAAGCGGCATTTCCTCACGGAAGATATCGAGCATCGCCGCCCGCGCGTCGTCGCGATAGCGCTGATAGCTCTTGATGTAGAGCTCGCGCTTGTCGCCGAACGCGCCATAGAGGCTCGGCCGGTTCATGCCGGTCGCGGCGCTGAGATCGTCGAGCGACGTCGCGGCGAAACCGCCCTTGCGAAACAGATCGAGCGCCTTGCCGAGCGCGACCTCCGGCTCATAGGCGCGCGGCCGGCCGCGGCGTTTGGGGGTGACGGGCGCAGCGGCCGAGGATTGTCGCGGCGGTCTTTGACTTTTTTGTACCATTTCGCATTAAATCCCTTGACGGAGTTCATATTATGCGGAACAGTATAAAAATCAACCAGGCCCGGTCACCTCGCAACGCTTTGGGCCAGACCCGCCAAGGAGGCACCCCATGGACCTTTATTTCTCGCCGCTCGCCTGCTCGATGGCGACTCGCATCGCGCTTTATGAAGCCGGTGAGAGCGCCACCTACCTTGAGGTCGATCCCAAGACCAAGGTGGTGCAGAACGACGGCTCGGACTTCCGCAAGGTGAATCCGCTCGGCCTGGTGCCGACGCTGCGCACCGATGACGGCACCGTGCTGACCGAGAACGCCGCGATCCTGCAATATGTCGCCGACCGTTTTCCGAAGGCGGGCCTTGGGGCCGGGGCCGGCATCGAACGCAGCCGGCTGCATCAATGGCTCTGCTTCATCGGCACCGAACTGCACAAGGGATTGTTCGTGCCGCTGCTCGACAAGAAGGCAGCGCCGGAGGTGAAGGGCTACGTGCTGGAGAAGAACCTGTCGCGGCTGGACTATCTCGAGAACTACCTCGAAGGCCGCGAGTATCTGCTCGATCACTTCAGTGTGGCGGATGCCTATCTCGTCACGGTCATCAACTGGACCATGGCCACGCCACCGGTCGAGCTCGCAAAATGGCCGACGGTCAAGACCTATTACGAGCGGCTGCGCGCGCGGCCGAGCATTGCGAAAGCGATCGCGGAAGAGTTCGAGCTCTACAAGGCCGAGCTCGCGCGCCAGAAGGCCGCGGCGTAAGTACCAAACCGATACTGCCTTGTTCCGGCCAGCCCCGGCCGGGACGAGGTCTGACGTGTCTTGGAATCCGCCGATCGAGATGTTATTGGCATCGCGCGACACAACGCGACCAGGGCTTCGCGATTTCTCATGACACGCGTTACGATCATCGAAACCGGGCTGGTTGGCGCGCAAACTTGCGCGCGGCACGGATCCTTTCCCGAGATGTTCGAGCGCCTGATCGGCGCTGAGGACAAGTCGATCACCTTCGATGTCGTCAGCATCATCAACGGCGAGCCGCTTCCCGATCCCGACACATTGCAGGCGATCCT
>Ga0137403_10000833_pt1 | contig 12935 bp, 9 predicted proteins | sample CZOMad2_1_16fung_FD_122057 | JGI IMG/M metagenome (GOLD analysis project Ga0137403, IMG submission 122057) | Vadose zone soil fungal communities from Angelo Coast Range Reserve, California, USA - CZOMad2_1_16fungal (Hybrid Assembly) | ecosystem: Environmental > Terrestrial > Soil > Vadose zone... | reverse complement strand
GCTACCGGAGACCTCTTCGTCGGCACCGATTTCGGGGTGCTGCGCCGCGACGCTAAAACCGGCCACTGGCACACCGCCTCAAAAGGTTTGCCTATGGTCGAGGTTTCCAGCCTGTCCATCAACGCGTCTCAGCGTGTGCTCTACGCCGCCACCCACGGCCGAAGCGCGTGGAAGCTGGACCTGAAGTAAAGGCTGATTGGATCGCCGGTTACTGTGGCACCGTTACAAGATGGTGTGCCTGCGCACGATGTTGTGCGACCAACTCCCCTTTCTGGCCATGAGCCAGGGCTTGTGCGTCCAGAAAAAATAGCCCTTCGATCTTTATCCTTACTTCATTCTTTCCTCCAATCCGGGAGGATGTAATCTCATTAAACGAGTGTTAACATGGCGCACGCTCTAAACACTTTCGTTTCAGCAGGAGATCGGACGAATGGGCTTAACCACGATCGACTGGGTCATCATGGCTGTGTACTTCGCCTTCGTCCTTGGCATTGGCGCGGCTCTCAAGCGCTATATGAAAACCAGCGCCGACTTTTTCCTGGCCGGTCGTTCGATTCCCGCATGGGTTGCAGGCCTGGCCTTTATCTCCGCCAACCTGGGCGCGCAGGAAGTCATCGGCATGGGGGCTTCCGGAGCGAAGTATGGCATTCTCACCAGCCACTTTTATTGGATTGGCGCCATCCCGGCGATGGTGTTCGTCGGCATCTTCATGATGCCTTTCTATTACGGCTCGCGCGCCCGTTCCGTGCCGGAGTATTTGCGACTGCGTTTCGACGAAAAAACCCGCGGGCTGAACGCCGTCTCTTTTGCGACCATGACGATTTTTTCTTCCGGCATTTCGATGTACGCCATGGCCAAATTGATTCAGACGCTGCACTTTCTCGACGGGCCGTTTCGCGCGCTTGGCCTTCCGCAAGCGTGGATCTTTCATACCGGAATTATCGTGTCTGCATTGGTCGTGCTGACCTACATCTATCTCGGCGGGCTGACTAGCGCGATTTACAACGAGGTTCTGCAATTCTTCCTCATCGTTGCCGGGTTTATTCCGCTCGTCTGGCTGGGCTTGAAGAACGTGGGCGGCTGGGCAGGGTTGAAAGCGACACTTGGTCCTTCTTATGTGCATTCGTGGGTTGGCATGGGCAACCCGCACACGAATCGACTCGGCGTGGAGTGGTTTGGCTTGGCGATGGGGCTCGGCTTCGTGCTGTCGTTCGGCTATTGGTGCACGGATTTCCTTGTGGTGCAGCGCGCCATGGCCGCGAACTCCATGTCTGCGGCGCGGCGGACTCCGCTGATTGCTGCTGTTCCGAAAATGCTTTTTCCGTTCCTCGTCATTCTCCCCGGCCTGATCGCCATCGCGCTTCCCACTCAAGCGCCTGCCCTCATCAATGGGCCCCAAGGTACTTCCGTGTCCGCTCCTGCGGGACAAGGGCTGATCCCCGCCAAGCTCAACGCCACGACGGGCCAACCTGTGCTCGACAACAACGGGCATCCGCAGCTCGACTACGATCTCGCCGTTCCCAACTTGCTGCTTCATTATTTCCCAACGGGCATGCTCGGGCTGGGCTTGACCGCGCTGCTCGCCAGCTTCATGTCCGGCATGGCGGGGAACGTAACTGCCTTTAACACCGTATGGACGCACGACATCTACGAGCCTTACATCCGGCCTGGGGCGGGCGATGCGCACTACTTAATGATGGGCAAAATGGCCACCGTTTTTGGGATTGCGCTGTCAGTTGCGGGCGCGTATCTCGCGACGCGTTTCAACAACATCATGGACATGCTGCAGCTCGTCTTTGCGTTCGTGAACGCGCCATTGTTTGCGACGTTTCTGCTGGGAATGTTCTGGAAACGGGCGACCGGGCATGGCGCTTTCAGCGGGTTGCTCTCGGGAACTCTTGCGGCGGCGATTCACCATGGCCTGACGCTCTCAGAGGGCGCCATTCCCGGCATCAAGGGTGGGTGGCTGGCAGTAATCCATAATTATCCCAGCGAGATGGCGCAAAATTTCTGGACGGCGATCTACGCGTGGACTACCTGTTTTGTGGTGACGATTCTGGTGAGTCTCGTCACCAAAGCTCCGGAGGAATCACGCCTTGTGGGTCTCGTTTATTCCATGACCGAGCGTCCTTCGGAAGGACATCTAAGTTGGTACAAACGGCCGATTTATCTTGGAGCCATGATCTTAGCAGCCACTGTTTTGTTGAACCTTGTATTCCGGTAGAGAGGGCACTGATGGGACTGGATATTCGTTTGCCAATCGGAATGTTATTCACGATTTTTGGAATTATGCTGATTGCGTTCGGCGCATTCAGCAATCCGGCGCTCTATGTGCAATCGCTGGGAATCAATATCAACCTGAACTGGGGCGTGATCTTGCTGATATTTGGCCTGATCATGCTCTTTTTGGGAGCGCGCGCGATGTTTTTCACGCGGCGCGCGACTGAGACACCGACCACGGACGACAGGGCGCCGCGCCACTAATTGTGATTTGCGAGCACGTTGTTAGCGGCTACATCGACCACTGAAGAACGGTGTAGGAACGCGCAGGCACTTCAAATTTGGTTCGGCTCCCCGAGGTCGCTGGTTTCGCAAAAGTTTGCGGCGCGACTTTCTGCGGAGACTGGAAACTGTTCACGGCTTTTAAATCGCCGCCGGTGAGCAACGAAGCATTCAAAACTTTGGCTGGTGCGCGATCTTCCCAATTGATTTCGAGTTCGTGAGCGTTCGACAAGTCGCGATTCAAAATGAAAAGGGAAGTCGTTCCATCGCTACTGTTGAATGATCCGGCCACATCCACGTGCGGAACCGGGTCCATTTTCGCGACTTCGTAGGTGGACGATTCCACCAGGAGGTTCAAGGCCGCGCCACGCGCAAATTGCAGCGCCCAGCTGTACGGATAATAAATCGTTTGCCGGAACAATCCGTCAGCGTTGGTCATGATCGGGGCGATGACGTTGACTAGCTGAGCGAGGCACGCGAGCTTCACGCGATCGGAATTGCGCACCAAGGAATTGAGCAGGCCGCCGACGAGCAACGCATCTTCGAGATTGTAAATTTCTTCAAGCAGGTGGGGAGCTTCTTTTCCGTGGCCGTTTACGGCGTCACCAGTGCGCGCGCGATACCAAACGTTCCATTCATCGAAGGAAAGCCATAGTTTTTTTGGCGAGCGTTTGTGGCCGCGCACTAAATCGCAAACCGCTACGGTCTCGGCAATTTGTTTCTCCATGCTGAGATTCATGGCCAGAAATTTTGCGCTGTCGCCTGCCGGCGGTTCCGCATTTTCAAAATAGCGGTGCAGTGAAAGTCCGTCCACGTATTCATAGCATTGCTCGAGAACTTCGCGATCCCATTCGAGATATGTGGGCATGCCCGGGCCGCTCGACCCGCAGGCTACGAGTTTGAGTGAAGGATCGACGGCGCGCATTTGGCGCGCGGCGTCAGCAGCTTTCGTGCCGTATTCGAAGGCGGACATGTGGCCGATTTGCCAGGGACCGTCCATTTCGTTGCCCAGGCACCAGCGTTGCACTTTGTAAGGTTCCGCGATGCCATGCTTACGGCGGAGGTCGCTCCAGCGCGTGCCGCTCGAAATGTTGCAGTACTCGACTAGATCGGCGGCTTGTTCGGCAGTGCCGGTGCCGAAGTTCAGGCCCATGAGCGGCTCGGTGCCGACGGCTTTACACCAAGCTAGAAATTCATTGGTGCCGAACTGATTGGAATTGGAGGAGTTCCAGGCGCGGTCGAGAACACGGGGACGATCCTGCTTGGGGCCGACTCCATCCAGCCAGTTGTAGCCGGAGACGAAATTTCCGCCGGGGTAGCGAATGATGGGGACGCCAAGATGGCGGATTTCGTCCATGACATCTTTGCGGAAGCCGTTCGAATCGGAGAGCTTGGAGCCGGGATCGGAAATCCCTTCGTAGATGGCGCGGCCGAGATGTTCGAGAAAAGAACCGAACAAATTGCGGTCAATGGGGGAGATGGTGCGTCTCGAATCGACGTAGATGCGGACGGGTTCGCTGGCTGCGCGGGCGGAGAGCGAACGGCCGAAGAGGAAACTTGCGGAGCAGGCTACTCCCGCAGTGGACGCTTGTTTTAGGAACCGGCGTCTGGAAGTTGTGGACATGTGAGTATCCCCCTTCAGTTTTTTGAGACTTATCCGAAAATTGTTCTCGAAGAAAGATAAAGTCAACACCCGCATCCTTAAAAACCAAAGGGTGCGGCACCCCCTGCATCCTTTCTAATCGTCGCCCTACGGATGAATGCGGGCGGCCCAGCCGCCGCCGGGGGCCAATTTTATCTTGAGCTTGGTGCCCTTGTTGACCTGCACTTTCACTTTTTTGTAGTCGCTGGCCATGCGATTGGCGTTCACTCCGTCCTGGTAAGCGTCCATGGTGAAGTTGCCTTCGGGCAAGAAAGAAAAATCAACTTCGAGTTCGCGGGCAGTCCAATCGCTCATGGCGCCAACGTACCAGTCGTTGCCGCTTTTTCTGGCTACCAAAACGTATTCAGAGATGCGGCCATCGAGAGCCTTGGTGTCATCCCAGACAGTTGGAACGGGGCCAAGAAAGTCCATGATCTCCGGTTCACGCAAATAGTTCGACGGGCTATCGGAAAGCATTTGCAGAGGACTTTCGAATACCACGTACATAGCGAGCTCGTGGCAGCGCGTGCCGAGGGCCATGGGTTGCTGGAAGATGGGCGCAAAAGAGGCTTTGGTGGCATTGCGCATGGCGCCGGGGGTGTAGTCCATGGGGCCGAGGAACATTCTTGTAAACGGCAGGGTGACGTTGTGTTTCGGTTCGGTTTCCGCGCCCCACTTGCTCCACTCCATGCCGCGGACGCCTTCGCCACTGATCATGTTGGGCCAGGTGCGGGTCATGGTGATTTGTTTTTGTCCGCCGTGAAAATCGACGAGCATTTTGCGTTTGGCGGTTTCGCTGCTGACTTTGAAATAGAAATTAATCAGCTTCTGGTCGTCGCGCTGCATGAAATCGACTTTGATGCCCTTGATACCCCATTTGGCGAAGAGGTCGAGAGCGGGGATCAACTGGTCGTCGAGGGATTTCCAGACGACCCAAAGAATGACGCCGACGTTTTTTTCCTTAGCGTAGGCGGTCAGCTCTTCCATGTTTATTTCTGGAACGACTTCGAGGACGTTGCCGAGCTTGTACCAGCCTTCGTCGAGGATGATGTATTGGAGGCCGTATTTCGCGGCGAAGTCGATGTAGTACTTGTATGTCTGCGTGTTGACGCCGGCTTTGAAATCGACGTCATAAATATTGTTGTAGTTCCACCAGTCCCAAGCGACTTTGCCGGGCTTGATCCAGGACGTGTCTTGCAACTGCGAGGGCTTGGCCAAGAGCCACACGAGCTGGTTGGTGAGAAGGTCGGCGTCACGATCGGCGATGCCAAAGAGGCGCCAAGGATAAGTGCGAGTTCCGGAAGTAACGGCGATATAGTCCGCGGATTCCACAATGCGGAAATCGCGATCACCGCTCAATTTTTCCTTCAACGGATAGTGGGAGAACGTTCCGACAAGCGAAGGACCAGCCGTGCCATGAAACCACATGCCGGGGTAATCCTCGACGTCGGATTCAGCGATGGCGAGTTTGGCGCCTTCGCCGGCGTCCCAGACCACGGGCATAGTGGCGATAAACTCTGAGGCAATCTGGCTCAATTTTTGCGGGAGATATTTTCGCTCGTTGTGCGAAAACATGGTGTCTTCCTGCGGAAAGTAGGTGGTGTTATCGGCGGCGAAATTCAGCTTCACCTCTTCGCCGTAGACTTTCACCTCTCGTTGGGGAAGGGAAGTTTCGAAGCGATAGGCGGCGCCTTCGTTGTAGGCGCGGAAGGTGACGGCGTAGTTGCCGTCCATTTCGAGGCGCAGTTCATTGTAGTGCTCGCGGATTTTGGCGAATTTCTGGCGGACGGGAGGCTCGAGGGTCTGGTCGACGGTGCGTTTTTTTGCGGAGCGGACTTTGGGGTTTACGCCCAGAGTGGTGTGGTCAATGTCGAGAGAGAGGGTGGAATCCTGTAGCAACGGACGGCCATTGAGGAGAACGTCGTAGCGGAGATTGGGAGCGGTGCGGATGCGGACTTCGATGCGATTATCGGGGGAGCGCAGGTCGTAACTGGATTGAGCGGGGGTTGGAGCCGAAAAAGCGATAACCAGGGCGAACTGAGAAAGCACAGGCAGAGACAATCGTTTTAGAGCGCTCATGAGACCAGATTCCTCTCGGATAGAAGTATGAAGACGTGAATTTCGCATGGGTGTGAAGGGAAACTGTACGTTTTGGGGGGAATTTTGTAAAGCGCTTAACCTTGCTGAGAGAGCCCCAGCGGGGAGGTCGGCCATCCGAAGGAACGTTAGGTGACGCGAAGGGGAATCGCCCGCCTGAGAAGGCGGCCGCTACAAATGCGTCGAGGAAGCTCGGATTAATTACTTCTTGAATAGGGCGTCGATGGCGGCTTGGGCGATGGCTTCATCGATTTCGGATTTGGCACCGCTGGCGGCGATGGCGCCGATGGTTTGGCCGTCAACCTGGATGGGCAGGCCACCTTGGTTGGGAAAATAGTCCGGAAAGGCGAGGGCTTCGACGTTGCCCTTTTTCACGTTGTCGGCGGCGTCTTTCGAGGGGCTGCGGTAGAAGGCGGCGTGGCGGGCTTTCTTCTGCGCCCACACGATGGTGTTGAGTGAGGCGGCATCGGCTTTTTGGAGGAAGAGGAGATTGCCGCTTTCGTCGACGATGCAGATGGTGACTTCGACATTGCGCTTTTTGGCTTCCGCTTCGGCGGCGGCGACCATGGCCTTGATGGCGGCGAGGTTGATGAATTTTTTGGATGGCAGATCGGCGGCGGAGGCAGTGGTCATGAGAGCGAGCATAACAAAAAGTAGTTTGAACATGGCGTGGATGCTACGCCTTGGGATGGAGATTTTCCAGATGAAAGGTGGCGCGCCCGGAGAGACTCGAACTCCCGACCCTCTGGTTCGAAGCCAGATGCTCTATCCAGCTGAGCTACGGGCGCTGGGGGCATTATAGCAATTGATGGGCGAGTTTTGTGGTGGATTGAATTTTGCGCCTCGGGCGGAGGGGCGCAGCAATGCTGCGCCCCTACAAAAGCACAAAGGCAAGAGGCAAATTATTCGGCTGCTAGGCGATTTCCGCGGGAGCGGGGGCGAGTTCGAATTGGAGTTGCTGGGTGCCGAGATAGGGGTGAGTGGCGGTGAGTTTTACGGCGCCGGGTTGTTCCTTGGCGCGAATCCAGATGGCGCCGGTGCCGCCGATCAAGGAGAAGGGATTGTCGCCGATGATTTCGGCGGGGCCATCGAGGGTGAATTTGATGGCGTCGTTGGCGAAGGGGCGGATGGCGCCGAACTCGTCGGTGACGCGGAGGACGACACGAGTGGCGTCGGCGCCGTCGGCGTTGAGCTTGGTGTCGTCGGGAAGAAGAGTGAATTTCTGGTCGACGCCGCGGCCGGAAAGCGTTTTCGAGATGACCTGCTTGCCCCGGATGTGGCCTTCGATGCGCAAGTCTCCCCAGTCGCCAACGGCTCGGCCCAAATCAGCAACAAACGGGGCATAGCGAAGGTGAGCAAACTCCGCTTTGTTGGGATCGGCTTCCGCGACTAATTTTTCACCGATATAAAACTTCAGGTGGTCGCAGTTGGAGCAGACGACGGCTTTGGTGAAGCCGATGGATTCGTCGCCGCGGGCCCAGTGGAAGGCGGGCTCGAGGACGACTTCCTCGGCGGGATCGCACTGCGATTTGTAAAAACCGGCGGCGGGCTTGGGTTCGCGGAAAATGTCGGTGACGCCGTGATAGCAGATGCGGTCACCGGTGCCGAAATCGCCGTGGGTGTTGTAGTCAAAAGCGCACCAGCCGATGCCGCCGGCGTATTGCGGATTGGAGGCGAGCTGGTCGTGAATGCGCGCGTGGCGCATGGCATGTTCGGTGAGGCGCTCGACTTGATCGATGGTCTTAGTGGGATAGGTGTGGCCGACAAATTCGGTATTGAGATAGCGTGGGTGATTGGGCGGCTTCAAGGGGAAACCGAAATCGTTCATGGTGAAAACGTCTTCGAGGAATTCGGATTCCTGGAAGTAGCGGATACCGCCGGTGGGGCGCGTGGGGTCGAGGCGATGAGCGAGGGCGTTGGTGCGGACGTAGAAATCGTGGTCGTCGCGCGATTCGTTGATGCGCACGCCCCAGAGGACGATGCTGGGATGGTTCCAGTCGCGGCGGATCATGCGGCCGACATTGTCGATGGAGATGAGCTTCCAGGGTTCGTCGCCGATGTGCTGCCAGCCGGGGATTTCTTCGAGGACGAGGAGCCCCATTTCGTCGCAGGCGTCCAGGAAATGGCGCGACTGCGGATAGTGCGAGGTGCGCACGATGTTGCAATGGAGTTTGTGGCGGAGGATGCGCGCGTCGCTGCGCTGGGCGCGGCCGGGCATGGCTTGGCCAACGAACGGGAACGTTTGATGACGGTCGAGGCCACGGAGCTTGATGACTTTGCCGTTTAGCTCGAAGCCGTGATCGGTGAATTGAGCATCGCGGAAGCCGACGGTGCGCTTGTCCTGATCCACGACCTGCGCTCCGCGTTTGAGGCTTACATGCACGGTATAAAGATTCGGATGCGACAGATCCCAGAGTTTGATGGCATCGCGAGTTTCCATGCGCAAGGAGTGGACTACGGGTTCGGTGGATGCTTCCGCTGACTGAACGTTTGTTGCACCTACCGACAGGACATGCTCACCGTCGCGCAGCGCGACTTCCAGACTGAGCGGCCCATGCGATGGTTCCAAATGCTGCAGAAAGCAATCCACGTCGAGGGATGGATGAGCGCTGAGGACATCTTTGGGCCTGGCAAAGATATTCTCAATAAAGATGCCGGGAACGATGCGCAGAGAAACTTCGCGATAGATGCCGCCGAAAGTGAGGTAGTCGATCTGGTGGCCGAAGGGTGGGATGTCCGGACGCTCGGTGGAGTCGACATCCACGGCGAGCACGTTTTCGCCATTGAAATTGATGTGCGGGGTGAGATCGAAAGAGAAAGGTGTGTAGCCACCTTTGTATTCGCCGAGGCGCGCGCCATTAATCCAGACAGTGGAGGCGGTCATGACGCCTTCGAAGTCGACAAAAACGTGGCGGCCGGCGGCTTCAGGTGGGAGCTTGAAACGGCGGCGATAGATGGAGACGAACTCGTACGTCTTATCGTCGAAGCTGTGCCAGGGGAGGCGGACGTTGGTGTGAGGAATGACAACGCGTTCGAAGGAGGAGTCGTCGAACTCGCGGGCGTGCGCGCCTTCGACAATGGATTTGTTGAAACGCCAATTGCGATTGATCGGAAGGATCATGCGACCGTCGGCCTTGGAGTCGGCGGGGAGCGTCGAATTGCCCGCTAGCGCGGCGCGTGCAATCGTGGCACCGGCGATTACCGTGCTTGTGGTTTTCAAGAAGTCGCGTCTGTGCATGATTGTCCTTTCGATCAAATAATTTGTTTATGCCGCTAACTTGCCCAGTTCAACAATTGTTCCAGACTGGTGGCGGCGTTGGATTCGGTGCCGCGCGGTATAGCAGGTCCGATGGCGAGTGCTTCGTTGTGACCCTCGAACCAGGCCAGGAAGGAAGATTGTTCGGCTCCTGGAAGGCGCTGCAGGTTCAGCCAGTTGTAATAGGCACCCATGTCGGCATCGACCAGGGAGCCGAGAGGATCGAGTTCGGAAACTTCGTGGCTTGCGGAGAGCATTTCGTTCATGGGTTTCTGGCGCTGGCGCGGGGCGAAGCGGACCAGAAGAGTGAGCGGCTGGGCGCGACGGAGGGCTTCGCGAGCCGTCCACTGGGCGAACGTGGTGCTGAAAATTTGCGTGCCGGAGCCTTCAGTGAGCATCTTGACCTGGAAGCGATCGAGGACCGCGTCGCTGGAATTTGCCAAGCCGAGATCGCCGGGGCGCAATTGCGCCATAACGGTGCGCAAGTTCTCCGGACCCATGCCGGGGCGGTCGATCTCGGCCCGAATTCTGCCGGAGAGAGCGGCACGTACGGGTTCCAATGCGTGATAGGAGACGGACGTGAGAGCGGGGTCGTGGACGGCGGCTTGGCCGCCATCAATGTACCAGTGAGCGTAGGGGACAGGATGGACCTTGGCGCGGGCAGCGGCGATATTCAGAAGCAATTGCACGCCGTTTTCAGGCTTAACGGCGCGGAAATAGGCGCCGTGAGGGCGCAGCTTGCGGAAGAGGGGCGCGTCATTCACGGTAACGCCCTGGCCGATGACGGTGATTCCGAGACGAGGTATCGGTGGCTTTTCCGGCGGGACGGCGGCGCGCAAACGTTCGGCGTAGGCCAGCGCAGCGGTGCGGAAGGCGTCCAGTTGGTGGGTGGTCCAGAGGTAGGACGAGAGTTGTTCCACAAACTGAGCGGGGGCGTTGATCCAGTCGGAACGTTCGAGCTGCGAAGAGATGCGGATTTGTGCGAATCCTTGCAACCAGTCTTTCAATTGATCGGAGGAGAGAGAATCCAGATTTACGAGTTCTTTTTCCAATGAGCGGCGTTCGGCGGGGAACTTGAAGTCGTATTCGATGGCTTCGCGCAAGAGGCTGGGCAAAAAGCTGAGGGGTAGACGCCGCAGAACTGCAACGTGAGCGGCGACCAGTTTCCGCGCTTCCGGCGGGTAGCCATTGAACTGCTCCGGTTTGAGATCGGATGGGAGCATGGGATTTACAAAAGTTCCGGGATAGGCTTGCCTTGGGAGAGCGAAGCGGAAAAACCGAGGATGGAGCCGAGAGTTGGAACGAGATCGGTCGATTCCATCGGACGGTCGAAAACCACGCCTTCGCGAACGCCGGCGCCCAAGGCCATCATCCAGGTGGTGCGAGAGAGCGCATCGCCGGTGCGATGGTGCTGGAAGCCATTGCCGCCGGAATCGTCGTCAGAGTCTCGCCCAAAGTCGGGCAGGATGAAAAGAGTGGTTTTGCCGGCGTATTCGGGTTCGCTCTGGATGGTTTTCCAGATGTCGGCGCAGAGGCGATCAGTGCGGCGGATGCCATCGATGTAAAGGGAAAAGGCTCCGGCGTGAGCGATGTCGATATCGTGCATGGTGATCCAAAGAAGGCTAGGCGCCACCTGGCGCATCAACTGGCGGACGATGTAGACGGAGAGTTCATCGGGGCTGGATAGGGTGAGGGCGTGGGCCTTGAAGTCGTCGACGGAGAGTTTGAGCAGGTTGCCCAATTGCTGGAGCTCAAATTCGCCGCCGCTGAGTTCGGGAGTGTAGAAGGGCGTCTCGTAGCTATCGCGAAGCAAATGTTCGTAGTCGGTGCCGCCGCCGGAGGTTGCGGCGGTCAAGAGATGCTTTGGGAGGATGACCTTTGCGCCCAAGCCTGGGCCGTAGGAGTGGTGGCTGCTTTCTCCAATGCGATTGAAGCCGTTGCTAGGGGCGACGACCCAAGCATCGGAGGCGGGGCGCTTCAAATCCTTCCGGAAATATTCGAAGACGGTCGGGTGTTCGGGGGGAAGAGAAGCGAAGTTATTGATGGTTTCGTAGACGCCGGTGGCCAGGCTGGCGGTGGCTACGTAGTGGCCGAGGATTCCGCGATTCACCACCTGAGTGAAAAAGGCAGATTGCGGAATGAGTTCGCGCATGAGGTGGGGAATGTTTTCCTGACCCTCGGGAGCGAAAGTTTCCTGATCGCGCGCGCCGCCGCCGAAGGTGATCACTACTACTTTTCTTTTGCTGATGGGGACGCCTGTGCGAGCAAGAAGGCTGGAAGGCAGCAGAGAACTGCCCAGCGCGACTCCGGCCGCACTGCGAATGAACTCGCGACGATTCCAGGCTAGTTGGTGAGCCAATTCATAAGGAGTGGCTTCACGATTGGAGGCCAAGCGCGCCCAGTCCTTTGCGTCTTGTGGCGAAGAGTGGGAACTCATCTGAAAATTGAACGCTTTCCGTAAAAGCTACGACGCGGCAGGCATAGTGTCAAGAACTCCGCCCGTCGCGCCAAATCTTACCTCTCCGATGTCTCAGCCGCATGAGTCGAACTCGTTCACGGTTTTGGGGAAAGGGTATCCTTCGACGAATAAACAAATTGCCGAATCTCCGCGCGCTGCTTGTCGAGATCGGCCAGGTGCCGCTCGTTGATTTTCTGGTAGACCTGAAACAGCTCCTGGGCGCGTTCTTTTTCACCGGTGCGAACATAAGCCTGGCCAAGCCGGTAGTAAGCATCGGCAAGGTCGGGATTGAGTTCCAGCGCGAGCTTGTACTCCGGAATTCCTTCCGCATATTTATTCTGGTCAGAGTGCAAATTGCCCAATTGCAGGTGCGCCTCCGCTAGCTTGGGATCAAGCGCCAGTGATTTGGTCAGCAGCGATTCGATTTGGTGGAGATCCAGACCGGGATCCTGGGCCCGCTTGCCCTTCCATAAACTCATCGCGTAGTAGTAGAGGGCCCGCGCGTTGTTTGGCTGGAGTTCCGCGAAACGGCGGAAGCGCTGGGTGACCTCGTCGGCCTGGCTGGGGGAACTATCGTAGGCCTTGGAGAGGAAAAAATAGCAGTTGGGTTCCGTCGGGTTGATATCAGCCGCTCGCAGAAGGGATTTGACGGCGTCGTCATAGTTGCCGTGTGCATAGAGAGCCATCCCCAGTCCCACGACCAGCCGCTGTGAAGCAGGATAGCGCGCAGAAGCCTGCTGGAAGACTTCTATGGCTGGGCCGAGGGTGCGGTGGAGAAGGAGCTCGCTTGCCCAATCAAACAGGTTGCTTTCGCTGGGATCCATATGCGCGGCGGTCTCGTATTCATTAGCCGCCTCGACGAACTTCTCGTCCTTTTCATCCACTTCAGCCAGCAAGTTGTGCAATTCCGCGGTGTTTTTCTGCTTCAAGAGAGCCTGAATCAGTTGCTGAGCCTCTGAGAGCCGGTGGGTTTGCAGGTA
>Ga0137403_10006894_pt1 | contig 12936 bp, 9 predicted proteins | sample CZOMad2_1_16fung_FD_122057 | JGI IMG/M metagenome (GOLD analysis project Ga0137403, IMG submission 122057) | Vadose zone soil fungal communities from Angelo Coast Range Reserve, California, USA - CZOMad2_1_16fungal (Hybrid Assembly) | ecosystem: Environmental > Terrestrial > Soil > Vadose zone... | reverse complement strand
GGAGTTCCCGATTTCTGTTTCCTGATCTCTGAACCCTGACACCTGGGCTAATTTATGCTTCCCCATGCGCCGCGTATCGCAGCTGGGTGCATGGTTTAACAAATAGGCTTCCTTGAGCAATTACTCATTAACCTGACGATTAGAGTGCCACCGCAACCTGCGCAGGAGCGCGAGCCGTCACGGCGGAGGCCCTGGCATCAGGGGCCGGGGGATGCGGATTGCCGTTGGAACCTGTTCTCGATGTATTGCCGGCCCGTTGGGCAAGTGATCTTTGCCAATTGGCTTGCTACGACCTCCGCGATGAGTGGTAAATCGCCAATCCACTCATCGAGGAGATTAGTACTGGGAAGTGGCCTTCTGGGAAGTGAAAATCATCACAACTTTTCGTTCGGAGGCGACGGTTTTCCAAACCGCCGCTTCAGGATGATTCTTATGCACGAAACCTATCACAGCAGGCCGGCTGCGCCCGATCCCCGTCTCAACTGAGTAACACATGTTTTAGAATGCGACCAAATAGGATGGTTTTCGCAATCAAGAGTGAGAAATGTAGAAGTAATTCTGAAAGCCCCGATTGAGTAAGATGGGAGCACCAAACCTCAGTCAAAAGCCTCGCAACTCGTTGAAAAAAGAGCGGGCGAGCCTGTAAGCCGGATTTTGTCAAAATGCGTTGCTCGCGTGAGCGAACCACGCATCGTGGCGATCATTCCTCTAGGCCGCGACTCGCGCCACGGCTCCAGCAGCCTACCCGAGGGTTGCTCGCTGCTTTGGCTTGCGCCATCGCAGCGGAAGCGCGTTCGCTTGCGCGAACTCGCTCGGCGAGCCGGGCCGGCTCTCCCCTCCTATTTGGCCTTGCACCACGCGGGGTTTTCCGTGCCTCGCCTGTTGCCAGACGAGCGGTGGGCTCTTACCCCACCTTTTCACCCTTACCTGCCGAGCCAGCTTTTCGAAGACGCCTCGCAGGTTTCCCTGTTCGATGTCACCGAGCTCCACTCCGCCGGCGGTTTCATTTTCTGTGGCACTATCCGTAGCCCGCGTCTGCATCGGCGAACCGAAGCCCGCCTGCCCTACTACAAACGCAAACCCCCTGGCGTTACCAGGCGCGTCGCCCTTGTTCCTGACCGCGCGAACCGCAAGCGGCTCGTTACATCAGGATGGTGTCCGGACTTTCCTCCCGCCCGGCATCTTGCGACGCCAAGCCAGCGATCACCCAGCTCACCCGCTGGCTCAATTATACCGCACGTGTTCGGCATCGCGTGGTTGGTTCCTAATTATCGTCAAACGGCGGCCAGAACGAGGAGGGTGGCGTCGTCGGTGAAGGCGCCGCCTGCGAAGCGGATGGCGTCGGCCATGACGCGGGCGTGCAGGTCGGCGGCGGGTTCGTGGCGGTAGGCGCAGGCTAGCGCGCTCAGGCGTTCTGCGCCGTATTCATCGCCGGCGGCGTTGGCAGCTTCGGTGATTCCATCGGTATAGAGGACGATGCGGTCGCCCACGCCCAATTGAATTTCGCCTTGCGCGGCGGACCAGTCCGGGAATTCGCCTAACACCGGGCCGCCATCGCCCAGCCGCAACATGCTTCCGTTCGGGCGCGCCACGATGGGCGGATTGTGGCCGGCGTTCACGTAACGCAAGGTGCGGTCGCTGGTATCCATAACTCCGCAGAAAAAAGTGACGAAGCGTCCTTCTTCGCAATTGCCGCACAGCACGCGGTTCACCCTGCGGCACAATTCAATCGGCGCCAGGTCCTGGTCCGCTAGCGCTTTCACTGCGGCCTGCAAGTTGGCCATCACCAGCGCAGCGGCAGTTCCCTTTCCGGCGACGTCACCGATACAGAGCAACACCCGCTCGCGGGTAATCGGGCGTATGTCGTAGTAATCCCCCGCCAATTCCTTGGCGGGCCGGCACACTGCCGCGAGTTCCATCCCAGGAAGCTCCGGCAAACTTCGCGGAAGCAGAGCTTGCTGCGCGGACTGGGCTTCCGCCCATTCGCGCTGGTTGGCGCGCTCGCGGCTTTGCACCGCCCGGCGAGCGACGCCGCGCGCGATCTGCGTCCGCAAAATGCGCCGCAGTGTGGTGTTGTCCCAGGGCTTCTGCACGAAGTCGCCGGCGCCGCGCTGCATGGCTTCGACGGCCAATTCGACGCTGCCCCAAGCGGTCATCACCACGATGGGCAGTTGCGCATCGATCTGGCGGACTTGTTCGAGCAACTCGATCCCTTCGCCGCCGCTGGTGGTATCGCGGGCATAATTCAGATCCAGCAGGGCGACGTCAAATTGCTGTTTGCGAATGGCCTCGACGACGGCCGCTGGCGATCCTGCCAATTCCACAATGAAATTGTCTTCGCGCAGCGCCAGCCGCAATGCGTCGCGGATGTCCTGCTGGTCGTCGGCGATCAGCAGACGGGGCCTTTCGGCTAATGGGGTCGGTGTGGCCATTGAGGAATCCCTAGCTTACGCGAAGTTAGCAGTGCACGGGCAATGCCCCGCTTGAAATGCCACAACTTCAACGGAAACAATACGTTAGCTCAGAAGACCTAGTTGGTAATTGGCCGCAAACGTCCGCAATTGGGACGAGCTGCGATCTTCTCGAACATTTCGCGCCGGCTTGACCTTCGCTCTTGCTTACACCCCCGGTGTTTTCGCAGAAGAGCGCGCAAAGCAAACAAAACGCGGCAGATATCTTTCACTCTGGTGCACAAGAGCGACAAAAGAGCGACAAAGAGCGCAAACTGTATGCAAGTGCAAGCAGACACCGCACGGCCTAGATTCAGCACAATGTTACGAAACATTGCAGCGTGACCCAAAATAAGGAAAGCCAGCTGTTCGCTGGCCAAGTCCAAGCCACGCCGCGCTAACTTTACCTTTGAGTATACGCCGGTTAGAAGGGTTTGTCGAAAAAAAGGGGACTGGTACCCGCCTATTGGTTGGCTCATCGGCTGGCGTTGCGTTCGGTCTTCCCGGCTGAAGCGGATCCACAATTCTCGGGAAAAAACCGAGGCGGAGACTGCTGTTGCGGTTTTCGGCACCTAGCCCTAGCGGCCCAGCAAGCAACTCCATCATTGCTGTGGGTCACGAGGTATGCTGAAGGCGATCTCGCCAACCCCACGGATTGTTTCCCACAGGAGGATTGCCCATGCCTAATGCTCCAGTATTGCTGCCTACGACAGCGGCGGCTGAAACCTTCGCCGGTATTACCTACCACGTGGACGGAGAGTTGGTTCCGGTGCTGACCGTCGAACTGACCGGCATTCCAATCTACTTCGAGCACCATGTGTTGCTGTGGAAGGATCCGCGAACGGAAATCGAGATCCGTCCGGTGGCGGGGGCATTCAAGCGGATGATCGCGGGCATGCCGGTCTTCATGACACAAGCCAGCGGGCCGGGGCGAATCGCTTTCAGCCGAGACGGAGTTGGGCACATCTTCGCGATTCATCTCAAGAGGGGCCAGCGGATTGATGTTCGCGAGCATCAGTTTCTGGCGGCCAGCGGGCAGATCGATTTCACGTTCACGCGGGTACGCGGCGCAGCCAACATTCTTCTTGGCGGCACGGGATTCTTTATCGACACATTCACGGCGACTGGAGGCGAAGGCATCCTCTGGTTGCACGGCTACGGCAATGTATTTGAAATCACGCTAGGACCAGGAGAACGAATCGACGTCGAGCCCGGCGGCTGGATCTACAAAGATCCTACCGTAACGATGGAGACTGAATTCCAGAGATTGTCGACCAGTATCTTCGCCGGGTCAGGGCAGTTGGTGTGGAATCGCTTTACCGGCCCGGGGAAGCTCGCGTTGCAGTCGATGTACGTGCATTTTGGGGCGTCGGAATAGCCGGGAGTGAGGAGCGCGCCAGCCTAAAGGCTGGCGCCTACATTACGGACGGCACAATTAGGCTGGCTCGGCGTTCTGGACGGCGGAGGCGGACGGCTGCTGGTGGTGGCGGGCGCGGAGCTTTCCGGTAGCGAAGTAGGCCACGAAGCCGGAGACGATGATAATCGCGCCGAAGAGCAGGCCATTCATGCCGAGGACGGTTTCGCGTTCGCTGCGAACCATCGCAAGACTTATCAGGGCTAGCGGAAACACTCCAGCAAGTATCGCGCCGGGCAGGCCGCCGGGGACGCGAAAGCTGCGCTTCAGCTGCGGTTCGCGAATGCGCAGCGCGACCAGCGTGACGAACTCGAGCGACAGGCTCAGGCCATACAGCATGATGTCCAATGTGACCAGGCGCTCGAAACCCAGGCCCAGACACATAGCCCAGCCGGTGGCCAGAACGAGGATCGCGACCCAAGGAGCGCGGGTTTTCGGATGCGTCTTGGCAAAGATTTTCGGCAGCATGCCGTCTTGCGCCATAGCTAACGGCAGGCGCGAATAACTCATGACCAGCGCGTTGAACATGCCGAAGCCGCTCATCATGCCGCCGAGAACTAGCGCGATACGCAACAGGCGGCCGCCCATCAATCCGGCCAGATCGGCCCACGAGCCAGTCTCGAAGGAAGAGGCCGGAACGCCAGTAATGTACATCGCCAGCACCGGCAAGATGTACGTAAGCGAAACGAGGATGACCGCGGCGATCATCGCTTTCGGATAGGTGCGCTGTGGACGCTCGACTTCCTGCGCGATGGTCGAGGCATTGTCCCAGCCCATGTAGTTCCACATGGCGATTAGTGTTCCGCCGAGCAAGCCGACCGTCGAAGTGACGGGCGCGGTCTGCGCACCGGCGAGCGCGCCAGCCTTGAACGGGGCGAGCAGCACGATCAGCGCAAATGGCGCGGAGAGCAAAAAGAAAAGCCACAGCGATGTGACACCGACCACGCGAATGCCCGCGATATTCAGCCCAGCGCACACCACGACAACGCCGAGAGCCACATAAATTCCGCGATGACCGATGCCAAAGTACGGCGAAAGCCGCGTGAGATACGCGACGAACAACGTCGGATAAATCGCCATGTCAAAAATGCTGGCGACCAGCGAAAGCCAGGCTTCCTGGAAGCCCCAGAAATTACCCAAGCCGCGGCGCACCCACGCGTAGTAACCGCCTTCAGACGGCAGCGCGCTCGAAAGCTCGCCGATCATGAACGCGGTCGGCAAACTCCACAGAATGGGAGTGAACAGCAGAATCAGCATGGCGCGTCCGTAGCCCGCGCCGTGCACGATGTCTTCGGTGCCGTAAGTTCCGCCCGAGACCATAAAGAAAGTTGCCGCCACGAGGGGCCACAACGTGAGTTTTGCGGATTTCTGCTGCAAGGTGGGGATTGCCCGGGCGGGAAGCTGGGCGGGCAAAGATATCGTGCTCAATTTTTACTCTCGTCCTCCACTTGGCGAAACTGGCTCTCGACGCTGCGTCGACCGCCTGGCAGTCGCGCGACCAGGAGCTAGATCGCAAACGCAGGATACAAGAGCCGTGCCTGCATGCAAGAAAAAAATGGGCTGTACGAAATATTCTCTCCGGATGCGAAGAGCGAGAGAAAACCTGCGGCGCGCCTGCAAAACTGCGGGTGCGAAGCAAGCCCATCAGGAAGTCCGGAGTGAGTCGTTTGGCCGCTCTCGAACGCGTGGGACGAGTGCATTGGACGAAGCATTCTGGGCCGAGAGACGCTGTGCTAAACTCGCGCGGTTCGTTCCTTCATACCAATTCATCCAGGGAGCATGCGCATGATATCCAAGGTCTGGCTCTGCCTCTTTGCTGCAATTTTCCTGATTCCGACCGCGCTGCCCGCGCAGACGAGCGGAACGGAGCTGCGCAAGTTCACCGTGGACGATCTGCTGCAATTGCGGTCGGTCCATGACCCGCAGATGAGCCCAGACGGAAGTTGGGTGGCGTACGTCATTGGCACCACGAACAAGAAGGAAGACAAGCGGGAGCAACGCATCTGGATGATTCCTTCGGCTGGCGGCGAGGCTATCGCGCTCACTGCCGAGGGTGCTTCCTCGTCGCATCCGCGATGGAGCCCGGATGGCAGGTTCCTGGCATTTCTTTCCGCCCGCCACGGAGGCAAATCCCAGGTCTGGCTACTGAACCGGCTGGGGGGCGAAGCCCAGAAACTGACAGAAACGGCGCAGGACGTAGAGGATTTCGCCTGGTCGCCCGATGGACGGCGGCTTCTGCTGACGCTGCAGGATCCGACGCCGGAGGAATTGGAAGAGGCCAAAGACAAAGATAAAGATAGGGATGCGGACAAATCGAAAGAAGAAAAAAAGGAAAAGAAACAGAAGCCCAAGCCCTGGGTGATCGATCGGCTGCAATTCAAAGAAGACACAGTGGGTTATCTGGACCACCGGCGGACGCACCTTTACGTTTTCGAGCTGGCCGGGAAGGCCACGAAACAGATTACGTCGGGGGATTTCGATGATTCGGAGGCGGTCTGGTCGCCGGACGGGACGCGGATTGCGTTCACGAGCAACCGGTCGCAGCCGGATCCGGACCGCACCTACAACACAGACATTTGGGTGGTGACTGCGGACAACACGGATAAGGGAGCGTACCCGACGCAGGTTACGACCAATCCGGGGTCGGACCATGCCGCGGCATGGTCGCCGGATGGGAAGTGGATTGCGTACGTGACCCAAACGGAGCCGAAGCTATTTGAGTACGCGACGCATCATCTAGGGGTTTCCCCTGCGGGTGGAGGCGAGGCCAAGGTTCTGACGAAGGAACTGGATCGCAATGTGGAGCGTCCGCGGTTTTCGGAGGATGGGAAGGCGATTTATTTCATTGTGGATGACGACGGAACGCAGAACCTTGCGGCTTACGCGCTGAACTCCGAGAACGGCACAGTGGGTTTCGGGAATGGTGTTCTTGGTAGGCGTCCGATCGACGGGCGGCTGGCGGTGACGGCGTATTCGTGGCGGAAGGGCGGCGGGGCGGGCGGAAATGTCGGCGCCGCTTCAAGCATCGCGGCGTTGGTTTCGACGCCGGAGCGGCCGGATGAAGTCTTCATGTTGGCTGACGGCAAGTTAACGCAGCTTACGCATGTGAACGATGAACTGTTGTCGAAGTTTCAGCTCGCCACAGGCGAGTACGCGCATTTCAAAAGCAAAGACGGGACGGTGGTGTCTGGCTATCTGTACCGGCTCGTTGGCGCCACGCCTGGAAAGAAGGTGCCGACACTAGTGCGGCCACATGGCGGACCGGTATACGCGTATTACGCTGAGTTTCAGGATGAGGCGCAGATTTTTGCGGCGAATGGCTATGCAGTGCTGCTGCCGAATCCGCGCGGATCGTCTGGTTATGGGCAGAAATACTGCCAGGCGATTTTTGCGGACTGGGGAAACAAGGACTATCAGGACGACATGGCCATGGTGGATTGGGCCATCGCGCAAGGGATCGCTGATCCGGACCGGCTAGGAGTTGGTGGCTGGTCGTATGGCGGAATTTCGACCGATTTTATTATTGGGCAGACGCGGCGGTTCAAGGCGGCGATTTCCGGGGCCGGCGAAGCGCTGAACATCTCCTACTACGGGCATGATCATTATGTTCGGGACTGGGAGACCGAGCTGGGCGTGCCTTGGGATAAGGCGAATCGCGAGGTTTGGGACAAGCTGTCGCCGTTCTATAAGGTGAAGGACATCACGACGCCGACTTTGTTCATGGGCGGGGAGATTGACTGGAACGTGCCGATTCTGGGCGGCGAGCAGATGTATCAGGCGCTGAAAAGCCTCGGGCGCGAGACTGAGCTGGTGGTCTATCCCGGTGAGTATCATGGGTTTACGGTGCCTTCGCATTTGCGGGACCGGTTGCTACGGTATTTGGCGTGGTACGGGCACTACGTCAAGGGCGATGCGGTGCCGGCGGCGTTGCCGCAGGATACGTCGGAGCATGCCACGAAGTAGCATGGATGCCTGAGAGCGTAAGCCGTCGACGGCGTGCAAAAACCGCACGCAAGAAAAAAGCCGGGCCGCTCCGGTCGGGATGACCGGTTTCGGACATTGCGGGTCGGGTCGGCAAGACGGCGACGTCGCGGATTCGCACGGTAGGCCTGGCGCAGCATGCTGAGATTGGGACGCGCTGAAACGCGCCCCTACGCTAGAGGCGGGGAACGCTGGCCGGCAAGATGCCGGTGCCACCAGAGGTCGGCTAGAATTTTTCGCGGGGGTCGGGGGATTGGAAGCCGGAGGGTTCGTAGCGGGTGGAGAGTTTGCCGCCGGATAAGGTGACCATGGTGAAGCCTTCGGGGAAGCCTAAGCGGGGGCCGTGCCACCAGTTGCCGCAGACGGCGCCGCAGGTCAGGAACTGGATGCCTTTGTACTGGATGGATTCGTTGACGTGCAGATGGCCTTGCAGGACGGCCAGGACGTTGTGATTTTCGAGGGTGGCCAGGACTTGCGGGGCGTTGGCGATGGTCAGGACGCTGTACTTTTCCCCTTTTGGAGTTCGATCTGGAGCGTAGGAAGCGAAGGCGCTTACTAGCGGGACGTGTGTGGACAGGATTACCGGAGTTTGCGGGGTGATTTTTTTCAGGTCGTCGGCTAGCCAGGACATTTGTTGGTCGTCGATGCGGGCTTCCCACTGGCGGTCTTCGGTGGGCTGGATGGAATCGAGAACGATGAAGTGGTGGCCTTTGTGGTCGAAGGAATAGTAGGCGCGGCCGATGCGGTCCTGGAACATTTTCTTGCCGTAGGCGGGGTCGGAGGTGGTGATGCCGCTTTTTTCGTTGACGCCGAAGATATCGTGATTGCCGATGGTGTGGTGCAGGGGCATTTGCAGGGACTGCTCGGTCTTCTTGTAGAGATCGAAGACGAGATTGGCGCGGGTGGCGTCAACGGCGGAGGCATCATAGACGTGGTCGCCGCCCATGATGGCGAAGTCTGGTTTGAGGGCGGCGATTTTGCGGAAGGCGAGGTCGCAGCCGTGGGGGGCGTTGAGTTCGGGCTCGATGTGAGTGTCGGTGAAGAATGCGAATTGGAAAGAGGCGGGGGCGGTCGGCTGCGCGGCTCGTGCGAACGGCGGAAGCGCTGCAGCAGCGGCAGCGACGGCGGCAGTCTTCAGAAATGAGCGGCGATCGATTGTCATAGAAGGGGTCAAAGCGCCTCCGAGCGAGAGACGTGCGAAACGCCGGAGATGGTAGCACGGGGTGGAAAGACAGTGGCGCGTGGGGTGGCGAAGAGAAGAGGCAAAGAGTCAAAATCCGCACCCTTTGCCAAAACCGCAAAGAGTGCGGCACCGGGCGACCATTCAAATCGGAGCTAACCACCCAGGAGCCGCAGCATTCCGTAAACGTCGAAGAAACCGTGTGCTAAGACAACTGGTAGCGCCCGCCGCGAATACGCATAATACAGTGCAAAAACCAGAAACTGAACGGACAAGGAAATTGCACCTGCCCAACCGTAGTACAGATGGTAGGAGAACTGTACAACCACGCTAAGAATAACCGCCCATACTGCGGAACCTGTCAGTTCAATGATCTCGGTCATCAAATAAGCCCTGACTATCAGTTCCTCAAAGAAGGGATTTAATAAGCAAAACGCTATACCCATCACGACGGGTGGGTGTCCGAAAACAATCCTCGCAGTCGCACCTGCTCCCGACGTTGAGTGTTGAAATGTGCTAATGAACGAACGGCCAAATTCATATAGGACGTATGTAACGATAGCTAGGAGCGTGCCCGCTCCAACATCAATTGGCGACCACCGCAGGCCGATACTGCTGAAATGGAGCGCACGGCGTGACAACACATATCCAAGCAAAAATAAGGTCGAACCTTGTTGAACTATTAGTGCAGCCCATCTGAGTGTAGAAGCAGGGGAATCGCTTTGAGGTCCATTTTTCAAACTGTACAAGCTGTATAGAACCGAACTCCCAAAAGCAACAATCAAGACAAGGCCAACTTCAAACCACCGTCTTCGCTTTTCGGTTTGAATTATGATTGCTGCGCTTGGAGTGCCCGCAGCCAAGGAGGATTCGGGATGGGTCATACCTGATTTATACAACAGGTTGTGAACAAGGCCGCTTTGCGAGGTGGAGTCACGCAGGCAATGAGTAATACTTGTCAAACGCTGCTCAATGAATCCACGATCGTCAACTCCTGATTAACCGGGTAATCGGAGACTAGCGCTTGCCGTCTGTGACCGCTGCCAGCACGCGGTCGATGGCCTCGCGGTGCCGCAGACTCGGCCCATCGAGTATATTCCAGGCCGTGAACACGATCACAATGTCGTAGGCCGGAATCACAATCGGCAACTGGCCTCCGAAGCCGCTTCCCGCGAACGCCAGCCGAGAGTCGTCCTTGCCATACGGATATAGCCACCACTTGTAGCCGTACTTCACGCCAGCCTTTTCGCTCACCGTGACACTGGGGGCCAGCGACGCCTTCACCCAATCGGCGCTCACGATCTGCTTCCCGTTCCAGGTGCCGTTCTGGTGGAAGAGGAGCATGATTTTCGCCAGGTCGTGCCGCTCCAGGTAAAGTCCGCCCTCGGTATCCGCCAGTCCCCACGGAATCCGCTTCCAGTAGAAGCGCTCGATGCCCAACGGCGCGAAGAGGTTCCTGGCCGCGTACTCCTCAACATCCTGACCCGTGGCGACCCGAAAAATGTGCGCGAGTAGCTCGGTGGCGCCGCTGTTGTAATTGAACCGCGTTCCGGGTTCTTCCGACATCGGCTGGTTAATCACGTACTGAACCCAATCCGCCGCTGCTTCCATGACGCTGCCGGAATTTTTCGGATCGTTGTACGGCAGGCCCTCATTCCATTCGAGCCCCGCGGTCATGGTCAGCAGATGCCGGATGGTCATCCGCCGCTTGCGTTCATCGACGTTGGATACCTTGCTCTCATCGAAGAACTTCAAGACCGGGGTGTCCAGCGAGGGAAACTCGCCGCGCGTGACCGCAACGCCGATGGTTACGGACGTGACCGTTTTGCTCACCGACTGCAGAGTGTGGAGATCGCCGCGGCGGTAGTAGGGATGCCACCACGGATTGAAATAATTGTAAGGACCACCGGGATCGTGCGCGTTCAGTGCGTTGGTCTCATGGGCCTTGCCGCCGTAAACCTTGTCGTAGTCGCGAGCGTAAGTTTTGTCGTAGGCGATCTTGCCATGCCGAATGACCAGCATGCTGTCGACATTGCCGTACTTCCCGCCGGCAATGTCAGCATCCAGTTGAGCCAGTGCAGCCGCGTCGAGCCCTACGGCCTCTGGCGTGGTAACGAGCGAGGTGACGGGCCACGTAACCGGCCAGCTGTTTTCGCGCGGCGCGGTCTGGCCGGACGCCGTCAGACCGGACGCGGTCTGGCCGGACCCCTTCTGACCGGAAAAAGCCGGCAGCGCGAAGCTTCCCAAGAAAACAATGCACGCCAAGCGCAAATGGCCCATTCTCATATTCACCTGAGTTCTCCATTTCATTCTCTAAAGGCAGCAGCTAGGTTGTATCAGAAAATCTCAGATTCGAATAATCGGGTCCGCGATCCGCCCGGCAAGACCTGGGTTCACAAACCGAACCCGGGCACCCGGTCGGAAACAGAGTGGCGAGCGGGTGATATAATTGTTGCCGTGCGAGTCATTATCCAAAACGTTCCTCACCGGTTGAGACAGATTCTGCTCAAAGATGTGAAGTATTCACGCACTTGGGCGTACATCCAAGCCGTCGCAGTTGTGACCGTCTCCTATCTATTCCGCGTTCCGGTTTTCTCATCGGCAGTGATCATCGTAGTGGTCGGCCTAGTGGCCGTATTCATGACAATTAGGGCCGAAGATAAGTGGGGACGAGTTGAGCAGATCGTGTGGTTTGGTCTCGTAACGGCCTTGTCTCTTCTGGCCATTTTCTCTATTCGCCGTGAAGAGGAAAAGCAAAATGAACAGCATCTTGCGATAATGTCGCAATTCAAAGCTTCACTTGAGGCAACAGTTCAAAAACTCGGAGACGTCATAGCGCGAGTAGAGCGAACCGAAAGTCTTTCAGCGCAAAATTTGGCGAGCGTTTCGGGCGAGGGCTCATACCCGTGTGTTGTTCCCCAACCAGAGTCGATACGTAACAGAATTCCGTTGGTCCTATGGAACAAGGGAAAAACCAATAACTTGACTGGAGTCCAGCTTCGCGTCTTGAGTACATCGGAGTTTCTTAGTCAGAGTACTTTGGTCAAACCGGCTATCGATCTGGGCACCGTTCCGCCGACATGGCCCAAGCAGCTACCGATATTTATTTCGCCTATTCCAGATTCAGGCTGAAGGCGTAGCGATCTACACAATAGATATCTGGACCCAAAACGGCTACTACACCGAAGTCCTAAACTTCCGGCAGGACAAATACAACCCAGAGCAGGGATGGGCATATCGCTATTGGCTTTACAAGCTCCACCTATCGCCGAAGGGAAGTATGAATGAGCTAGTGAAAGGCTGTCAGATGGTCGATTGGACCGATGAAATAATCCGTAGGCGGTCGACCAGAGGGCACTAAGCCGGTTCCCCATTCTCGCTTCCGCTTCGGCGGTGATTCCCCAAGCGTTCATGTGTTCGGATTTTAGCTAAACGACATGGTAAGGACGGCACCGGAATGGGGCATAATGCCGCCGGGTTGAGCGTGCTGGGGTGGCCGAATCGGGAGATCGGCGGTCACGGGCGGCGACCAGTCTAGAGACCGGCCACTACACAGGCGAAACCGTTCGGACAGTACGTGGCGCTGGAGGGATCGTGAAATTTCGGAGATGGAATGTGGCGGTGATGCTGGCTACGCTGGTGATATTGGCTGGCGCTCTTGCGCAGTAAGGAGCGATGAAGGCGCAAACAGCGGCGGGCGACATTGCAGTCGATATAGTGATTCGGGGCGGGACGGTTTACGACGGGACTGGCGGGGAGCCGCGGTTGGTGGATGTGGGGATCCAGGGCGAGCGGATTGTGGCGGTGGGGAATTTGCGGGGTGCGCGGGCGGGGTTGGTGGTGGCGAAGGATGGAAGCGTAGCGGGTGAAGTCGGGATCGGTGGTGAAGATGGGGCAGTGGCGGGAGCGGG